>WNFU01004985.1_pt1 | contig 16716 bp, 14 predicted proteins | sample 5400121 | NCBI WGS metagenome assembly WNFU01 (sample SAMN13153360, study PRJNA577476) | soil metagenome | isolation source: 100 cm soil or saprolite under grassland replicate 1 | place: USA:California | collected 2016-06-15
CGGCGAGCTCCGATAGCACCCGGCCGGCCATCGCCGGTGCATTGAAGTCAGGCGTCCCTGCCGACGGTTCCGCGCCGCTGTCTGCACCGGTGGCCTGACGGACCGCGTCGAGCAGGGCAAGCCAGAACTGCTGGGCGTCGTGCTGGTCGCGCTGCACCTGCACGACGGCGAGCCGATGCGGCTGCCCCGGGCGGTCGGCCCACGCGCGCAGCAGCGACGTCTTCCCGCTGCCGGCAGGAGCCGAGAGGATCGTCACCTTCCCCGCCGCCGCGCGATCCAGCGCGGCGAGGAGATCGCCCCGGTCGATCAGCCGGGGCGTTGCTGGAGCCACCTTCAATAGTCTGCCCTGGTGTCTACGCCTGACGCCCCTGTCCTCGGCGACACGGTCCGAGCGCCGGACCTCTCGGCACCAGGCCAGCGTACGTGCTCGGTCGACGGCGCGCGAACATCAACGCGCCGCCAACACGTGCCCGGCGGTCATGGGCGCCGCTTGCCCCTGACCGTCATGCGAAGGCATGCGCCGTCCGCGTGATCGATCCCGTTCTGCGGTGCCCCGGTCCTGCGGATCACCAGGATCCGGTGACGACCTCTCACCTGCCTGGTGGCCAGCCTGGGCCCGTCGCGAAGGCTCGCACGGCCGCCAGGGGACGTGCCCGAGATGCAAGGGAGAGGCCGTGACATCACCAGCCCTGCCCGACTACGCGCCCATCCCTCGGTCCTCGCTCGGCCCCGCCCTCAACGACCAGGGCTACCACGTCGCCGCGTCGAGCGGAACCTCTACTGGGTCACCGACGCGGTCTACCGGTCGGCGTTCCTTGACGATGACGAAGGCGTTTCGGGGGGATTCATGACCACGACCTCACGCACGGCTGCCCAGCGTGCCCCGGGGCAGGCGCGGCGCGGCTTCCACCCGGGGATCGCGCTGGCGGTGATCGCGGGCGCGCAGCTGATGGTGGTGCTGGACGCCACCATCGTCAACATCGCCCTGCCCCACATCCAGAGTGCGCTGCACTTCTCGACGACCGGCCTGTCGTGGGTGCTCAACGCCTACACGCTCACCTTCGGCGGACTGCTGCTGCTGGGTGGCCGCGCCGGCGACATCCTCGGCCGCCGCCGGGTGTTCATCACCGGCATCCTGCTGTTCAGCCTGGCGTCGCTGCTCGGCGGCCTGGCGACCTCGTCGGGCTGGCTGCTGGCCGCCAGGGCGTTGCAAGGGGTGGGCGGCGCGATCGCCTCGCCGACCGCGCTGGCGCTGGTCACCACCAACTTCGCCGAAGGCCCCGCCCGCAACCGAGCATTCGGCGTGTTCGCGGCCGTCTCGGGCTCCGGCGCCGCCGTGGGGCTGCTGCTCGGGGGCATGCTGACCTCGTGGCTGTCGTGGCGCTGGGTGCTGTTCGTCAACGTGCCGATCGGCATCCTGCTCGCCGTGGCGGCGCCCCTGTACATCGCCGAGTCCGAGCGCCAGCCCGGCCGCTTCGACGTGGCCGGCGCGCTGACCTCCACGGCGGGGATGACCTCGCTGGTCTACGGGTTCATCCGCGCTGCCCAGCAGGGCTGGAGCGACGCGGTGACGATCGCCGCGTTCGTGGCCGCGGTGGTGCTGCTGGCGGTGTTCCTGGCGATCGAGGCCAGGACACGCCAGCCGATCACCCCGCTGCACATGTTCCGCAACCGCAACCGCGCGGGCAGCTACGCGATCATGCTCGGCCTGGCCGCCTCGCTGTTTGGGATGTTCTTCTTCCTGACCCTGTTCGTGCAGGAGGTGCTCGGCTACAGCCCGCTGAAGGCGGGGCTGGCGTTCCTGCCGGTCAGCGCGGTAATCATCGTGACCTCGCAGCTGGTCGCGCGGCTGTTGCCGGTAGTCGGGCCCAAGCGGTTCATGGTCGCCGGCGCGCTGCTGACCACCGGCGGGCTGGCGTGGCTGTCGAGGATCACGGTCAGCAGCGGCTACCTGGACGGGCTGCTGGGCCCGATCCTGGTATTCGGGCTCGGCATGGGGTGCCTGTTTGTGCCGCTGACGCTGACGGCGGTCTCGGGGGTCTCGCGCCAGGAGTCGGGCGCGGCCTCCAGCCTGCTGAACGCGATGCAGCAGGTGGGCGGGTCGCTGGGGCTGTCGATCCTGGTGACGGTGTTCGGCACCGCCAGCCGCAACGAGGCCACCAACCTGGTCGGCAAGTTCCTAGCCACCGCCTCGCCGGCCGCGCGGGCACAGTTCCAGCGGACCGGGCAGCTCCCGGGCCAGAGCTCCGCCCAGATCCTGGCCCACGGCATCTCCACCGCGTTCGAGTTCGCGGTCCTGTTCGCGCTGCTCGCCCTGGTCATCAGCCTGGTGGTGATCCAAGCCCGGCCGGCCGGCCCGCCGCGGGACGCCGGCACACCGGTGCCGAGCGAGACCGAGGCCTGATCCGGGAGACTCCTCCCAGTGCGCGCCACGACTGGAGCCGGGAGGCCGTCAGAGGCCGTCATGGGGAGCAGGCTCACCGAGATCGTCGTCGACTGCCGCGACCCCGCCGCGCAGCCGGCGCTCAGGAGCGGTCCCGGTTTCGAGGATGAGGCTCGGGCACGCCTGGGCGACCCGTGGCAGGCGGTCAGGCGGCGGGACGGAACCGCAGCCGGGCTCGGTCGGCCAGCCAGGCGACCCGCTCGGGCCCAAGCCTCGGCGGCAGCGCCTGCAGCAGGTCGGGCACCCGCCGGGCCGGAACGATGGTGACACTCTCGGCCCGCACCAAGCCCCAGGGGACGCCGGCGCCGTGGACAGCGACGATCGCGGCGACCTGGACGTCGGCGATGCCGAGGACCTCGTCAGCCTGGTCGGCCTGCCACACCACCTTGCGCAGGGCCGAGACCAGCAGGTGGCGGCCATGCCAGACCATGCCGTCGTGGTCCAGCCATAGCCGTCCCCGGTAGTACTTGGAGTCGATGACCAGCACCCCGCCGGGGCCGATGACCAAGTGATCAAGGTTGGCCTGGGTGCCAGGACGGCCAGGTCGTGCAGGACCGCCCAGCCGCGACGCTCCAGGGGAGCGAGCAGGCGCGCGGTGCGCCGCTCGCCGGCGGCGCCGCGCCGCCACGCCAGGGTGTCGGTGCTGGGGCGGCTCACCCCCTCCAACCTCAGCGCGTTCTACCGCGCCCTCCTCACCGACGCCCGGCGGGACGGCCAAGGCCTGGCCCCCAAGACCGTGCGCAACATCCACTCCATGCTGCACCGGGCCCTTCGAGACGCCGTCCGCCTCGGCTACCTGATCCGTAACGTGGCCGACGCGGTCAGCCCGCCGCGTGGCGCCTCGCCGGAGATGCAGGTCTGGACCCCAGAGCAGCTGCGGGCCTTCCTGGCCCACGCTCGCCAGGATCGCCTGTACGCCCTGTGGCTGCTCGTCGCCACCACCGGGATGCGACGCGCCGAACTCGCTGCGCTGGGTTGACGTCGACCTGAACGCCGCTCGGCTCTCGCCCCGGCGGCCCAGGGTGGTCGTCAACTATGCGGTCCACGAATCCGAGCCCAAGACGCGGATGGGCAAGCGGTCACTAGCGCTCGACCCCGCCACGCTGGCTGCCCTACAGGAGCAGAAGGCTCAACAGGAGCAGGAACGCGCCCAGGTCGGGGCGGCCTGGATGGACTCGGGGCTGGTCTTCACCCGGCCGGACGGCTCCCCCATCCACCCGGACCTCATCACCGACTGGTTCCGGCGACTGGCCCGCGGCGCCGGCCTCCCGCCGATCCGGCTACACGACGTCCGCCACAGCTACGCCACCGCGGCGCTGGCTGCGGGGATTCCGGCCAACGTGGTCAGCGAGCGCCTCGGCCACGCCAATATCGCCATCACCCTGGACGTCTACAGCCACGTGATCCCTGGCATGACGCCCAGGCTGCCAACGCCGTGGCGAGCCTGATCCTCGACGGTTTCGGCCCAAGCGAAAGGCCCGGACCGAAGCCCGGGCCGTCCACTGACAAAAAACTGACAACAGCCACATCCAGCTGTCCTATTGAGAGGAGGTGAAGCGCCGAACGTGCTGGTTAATCTTGGTGGCGGGGGAGGGATTTGAACCCTCGACCTCTGGGTTATGAGCCCAGCGAGCTACCAGACTGCTCCACCCCGCGCTGCGGGAGCGCACGGTAGCACAGCGCGGATCGGCGCCGCAATGCGGATTCGTCAGCCGGGCCTCGTGGTCGTGGTGGCGCCGCCGGCCGCCGCCGACGCCTTGGCGGAGGCCTGGATGGCTTGCGCGACGAGCTGGCCGGCACGGTTGACGTGGCGCTGGTACTCGGCCAGGTCGCCGGTCTTCAGCGCCTCCTGGGCGGCCTTGAACTCCTTGTCGGCGTCCTGCAGCAGGCGCTGCACGTCGGTGCCCGCGGGCGGCTGCGTGGTGCCCCCTTCGGGCGGCGGCTGCTGCTCGCCGGCACCGGAGATCACCTCGCTGAGGGCGCCGGCGAGGTCGTCGGCGAAGCCGACGCGGTTGTTGTAGAAGACCGCCACGTTGGTCAGCAGCGGGATCGAGTTCTCCGCCGACCCCTGCACGAACAGGGGCTGGACGTACAGCAGCGAGTCCTTGATCGGCACGACCAGCAGGTTGCCGAGGATGACCTTGGAACCCTCGCGGTTGAGCAGGGAGACCAGCGAGGAGATCTCCCGGTTGGCGAGGATGCGCGCGTTCACCTGGGTGGGGCCGAACACGGTCTTGCTGCGGTCGAGGTTGAACAGGGTGACGCGCCCGTAGTCCCCCGGGTCGGAGCTGGCCGCCATGTAGGAGATCATGTTCTCCTTGCCGTTCGGCGTGAACGGCATCACCAGGTGGAAGCCGAGCTTGTCCTCTCCGGGCAGCCTGGTCAGCAGGTAATAGGGCCGCATCTTGGCCTGCTCGCCCGGGATCAGGCTGCTCCCGCCCTGGCGGATCTCACCGGAGCGGTCGTCCGGCAGTGCCCAGAAGTCCTCGCGGGAGTAGAAGTCGCCCGCGTCGGTCACGTGATAGGAGGCGAAGCGCTCGGTCTGGATCGAGAACAGGTCCTCGGGGAAGCGGAGGTGCTCCGCAAGGGACTGCGGGATCTGGTCCTTGGGGGCGAACAGGTCCGGGAAGGCGCTGCGCCAGGCCTGCAGGAGCGGGTCGCTCTCGTCGAAGGCGTACAGGGTGATCGTGCCGTCGAAGGCGTCGACCACCGCCTTGACCGAGTTGCGGATGTAATTGCCGGCGCCTGCCACGCCGCTGCCCGCCTCGGAGTTGCGCCGCGCGGCCTCGTCGAGCGCGATGCGCTGGGAGTACGGGTAGCGGTCGGTGGTGGTGTAGCCGTCGCGCACGAACTTGATGCGCCCGTCGACCACCACCGCGTAGGGGTCGCCGTCCCACTGCAGGAACGGCGCGACCTTCTCCACCCGGTCGCGGATGTCGCGGTTGAAGATCAGGCGCGACTGCGGCGTGATGTTGCCGGAGATGAGCAGGTTGAACTCGCGGAAGCGCAGGGCGAAGGCGAGCCGTCGCAGGAAGCTGGACATGCGGACGCCGCCGCGGCCCTCGTAGGTGGTGGTCGCCGGCGTGTCGCCACCGCCCGACGAGGGGCGGTCGATCTCGGGCTGCTTGGTGTCGACCACCACGTAGACGGCGGAGTTCGGGGGCGGCTCGCTGAAGTAGACGCGTGGCTGGCTGACCGGGATGGGCGCGTTGCTGATGTCGAAGTTGGAGACGATGAAGTCGGGTTGTCCCTGCTGGACGGCGGTGTTCACGCGTGTCGCGACGATCCCGTAGCCGTGCGTGTAGCCGAGGTGGAGGTTCTGCCAGGTCTTGGCCTGGGAGGCGATCAGGTTCGAGTCGACCTCGCGGGTCGAGATCATCACCTGGCGCAACTCCTTGTCGACGGGGTAGCGGTCGACGTCGACATCGCTGAACGAGTAGTAGGGGGCGATCGCCTGCAGGTTGCGGACTGCCGGCTTGAGCACGTCCGGGTCCCAGAGGCGGATGTTGTTGACGGTGTCCTTGTTCTCGTCGAGGTCGCTGGCCTTCAGGTCGGTGCTGGCCGGGAAGGACTTGCCTGCGACGGTGCCCAGGCCGAAGGCCTTGCGGGTGGCCTCGATATTGCGCGCGATGTAGGGGCGCTCGCGACGCAGCTCCTGGGGCTCGACGCTGAAGCGCTGCACGATGCCGGGGTAGACGCCGCCGACCAGGATCGAGGTGAGCCCGAGCAGCACGATCCCGGCGACCGGGAACGCCAGCCCGCGGGTGCGGGCGCCCCAGAAGAACAGGCCGGCGCAGATGATCGCCACGAAGAACAGCAGTCGCAGGGCGGGAAGCTGCGCGTGCACGTCGGTGTAGGAGGCGCCGGCGACGAAGCCCCTGGTGGAGTAGACCAGCTCGAACTGGTCGAGCCAGTAGCCCCAGGCCTTGAGGGCCACGATCAGCCCGACCAGGATCGAGAGGTGGGCCTGGACCTGGGGGGCGACCCGGTCGCTGGTGGCCTGGGGACGGATGCCGCCGAGCACGTAGTGGCCCGCGGCCGACAGCAGGGCGGCCAGGACCAGGGTGCTGAACAGCCAGCCGAACACCGCCCGCTGGAAGGGCAGCTCGAAGACGTAGAAGCTGATGTCGCGACCGAACTGGGCGTCGGACTCGTGGAACGGCACGGAGTTGCGCCACAGCAGGAAGCTCTGCCACAGGCCGGCGGACTGCAGGCCGGTCACCAGCCCCAGGAAGGCGGCCACGCCGATGCGCAGCGGCCGCAGGTACGGGGCGAGGATGGCGCGGTAGCGGTCCACCTGGGGGCGGCCGACGACGGCCAGGCCGTAGCGGGGTGAGAGCCGCTCGACCAGCCACAGGTTCGCCCCGATCACGATCGCGGTGCCGAGACCGGCGAGCAGGCCGAGGGTCAGCTTGGCCGTGATCTGCCCCCAGAACACCTGGGTCTTGTCGACCTCGCGGAACCACAGGAGGTCGGTGTAGAAGCGGGTGATGCTGCCGATGGCGGCCAGCAGGACGAAGGCCAACAGCAGGACGGCGAGCGTCCAGCGGCGAGGAGGGCGTCTGGCTGCAACCACCAGCAGACCCTAGCACGCCGTCCGTGCCTGCGAGAGGGCGTCGGCGACAGGACCCACCCCGTACCCTTTCGGGCCTCTCCCGCGCCTGGAGGTTCGTGCCTCCCGAACCGAACCGGGGGGTCCCGGGGGGAGGTGCCTTGATGGCGCTCGTGCTCATGCTGGCCGTGGTGTTGCTGCTGGCGGCGCTGGCCCTGGCGGTGACCGGAGGGTCCTCGCGCTGATCAGCAGCCGGGCCCGTCCGCCGAGGCGGACCGCTGGCGCAGGTAGGTGAGCGCGTCGTGCAGGTTGGCCACCTTGACCAGGCGGAGCCCGTCTGGCGCGACGCGCCGGGCCTCGGCGCAGTTGCCCTCGGGCACGAGGAACACGGTGGCTCCCTGGCGTCTCGCCGCGACCAGCTTCTCGCCGATGCCGCCGATGCGGCCGACGCGGCCGTCGAGGAAGATCTCCCCGGTGCCGGCGATGCGGCGCCCGCCGGTGAGGTCCTCCTTGGTGAGCTTGTCGATGATCGACAACGTGAACATCAGCCCCGCCGACGGCCCGCCGATGCCCTCGGTGTCGATCTTGACGTCGACCGGGAGGTGGTCGAAGAGCTCGCGCAGCACGACGCCGATCTGGGCACGGTCGGGCTCGTCGCCGGCCGCGCGGGTGCCGACGGTGACATCCAGGTCGGCCCGCTCCCGGCGGACGCGGACGGTGACCTCGTCGCCCGGGCGGTGCTTGGCGATCGCCTCGCGGACCTCGTCGATGCCGTGCACCTTGTGGCCGTCGACGCGCAGGATCTCGTCGGCCACCCGCAGCTTGCCGGTGGCCGGTGCGTCGCGCCCCACCTCCTGGATCTGGGTGCGGGACGGCTTGATCTCGTAGCCGAGCTCGCGCAGCGCGACCACGGTGGCGTTCATCTTGGAGGTGTCCATGTCGACCGTGTTCTGGCGGTCGATCTCCTGCGGGCTCTCGTCCTCGGGGTACAGGTCGGACCGCGGCAGCATCTGCACGTCCCGGTTGGCGAGGTCGAGCAGGGCCTCGTAGAAGCGCACGTCGTCGTCGATGCCGACCGAGGTGAGGTAGAGGTCGCCCTTGGACTCGTACACGGGGGTGCGGCCGGTGATCTTGACCCGGGCGAGGACGTCCTCGGCCGGCCCGGGCGAGAGCGCCACCACCGGCAGGCGGTAGAAGTTGAGCGCGAGGACGATCCCCACCAGCAGGACGGCACCGATCCCGGTGGTGACGCGCTGTCGCACCAAACCTCCCACCCGCGGCGCCGCCCTCCGAGACCGGAGGCCTTTCGTTCCATCCTATCGCCCGAGTGGCGGCCCGGCCGCTGGCGTGCCAGTTCAGCGGCTGACGGCGGCGTCCACGAACAGCGGCGCCAGCTCGTCGATGTCTTCGACGGCGTGGCCGGCGCCGAGCACCACGCACTCGAGGGGAGCCTCGGTGTGGTGCACGCCGACCTGGGTCTCCCGGGCGATGCGGGCGGCGAGGCCGGGCAGCAGGCTGGCCCCGCCGGTCAGGAAGATGCCCTTGTCGAGCACGTCGTTGGCGAGCTCGGGTGGCGCCTCGGAGAGGGTCTCGACCACTGCCTGGACGATCTGCGAGACCGGGTCCTCGAGCGCGTCGCGCAGCTCGCCGCCGAGGAGCGTCACCGTCTTGGGCAGCCCGGTCGCCAGCTCGCGGCCGCGCACCTGTGCCTCGACCTCGCTCTGATGGGGGCTGGTCGACCCGATCGCGAGCTTCAGCTCCTCGGCGGTGCGCTCGCCGATGGCGACCGCGTGCTCGCGCCGGACGTGCTGGGTGATGGCCGCGTCCATGTCGAAGCCGCCCACGCGGATGGCCTTGGCGGTGACGATGCCGCCGAGCGAGATGCACGCGACCTCGGTGGTGCCCCCGCCGACGTCGACCACCAGGCTTCCGGCCGGCTCGTTCACCGGCAGGCCGGCGCCGATCGCGGCCGCCATGGGCTCCTCGATCAGGTAGGCGGCCTTCGCCCCGGCCTGCATGGCGGCCTGGTGCACGGCCCGGCGCTCCACCCCGGTGATCGCCGACGGCACGCACACGACCATCCTCGGCTTGCCCATGCGCCCTGCGCCGACGCGGTCCAGCAACAGCCTGATGAGGCTGGCGGTGGTCTCGAAGTCGGAGATGGCGCCGCCACGCAGCGGGCGGACGGCCACCACGTGGGCGGGCGTGCGGCCGATCATGGTGTAGGCCTCGTCGCCCATGGCCAGGATGTCGCCGGTGCGCTCGTTGATCGCGATGACCGTCGGCACGTTGAGCTGGATGCCCTTGCCTCGCACGTAGACCAGGGTGTTGGCGGTGCCGAGGTCGATGGCGACGTCGCGGGCCACGGCCGCTAGCCCCTGCCTCGGGCGGAGGGGTGGGTGAGGCGTGGCACGGGGCCTCCCGGGGGGGTCGGGGACCGGTTGCGGACGCCTATTATGAGCGCGGAGAACCGCGGCGGGCCTGCCGCCGGACCAGCGCGAGCGTGGCGATCATCGCCACGCCGGCGGCGGCCCCCTTGTAGATGTCGCTCCGCCGCACCCGCACGCCGCCGACGGCGACGCCGCCGGACGGCATCCGGGCCGCGGCGGCGAACGCCTCGGCCGTGCCGCTCCGCGGCGCCCAACCGGCCGCCCGCAGACGGCTCGAGTCGAGCACCCACGGGTGCATGTGGTAGTGCAGCTCCCCCGGCGTCGCCGGCGAGATCCCCAGACGCCGGAGGCGCTCGGCGGTGGTGAACGCGAGCGGCTCGGGCAGCTGCAGGCGCCGCCTGCCGGCCGACCGGGCCGCGTCGCGCACCGGCACCCAGTCGGCCGGGGCGACGTTGTAGGTCCCCGGCAGCCCGCCCCCGATCGCGAGGACGAGCGCGTCGGTCGCGTCCTCCGGGTCGAGCGCCTGCAACGGCGGGTCGTAGCCGCGCACGCCGACCAAGGCCGGGGCCTGCATCGCCCGGCCGAGGAAGGTGCCCCACGAAGGCGCCCAGACGGCGCCCGCCCGCAGCACGGTGACGGTGCGCCCGCCGTCCTGCCCGCCGTCGAGCACCGCCCGCTCGATGTCGGCGAGCACGCCGGCGGGGGCGAAGTCGTCGTTCGGCCGCGGCGGCTGGCTCTCCTGGATCGGCACCGGGTTGTGCGGGTGGGCGCCGTACACCACCCCGCTGGACCACAGCACCAGGGTCGACGCGCCGGTGGCGGCCCGCAGCGTCAGCTCGGCGACCTCCCGCGCCAGGCTCGGGTCGCGCTCGCCTTCCTCGACCTGGGGGAACAGGACGACCGTGTCGGCCTCGGCGATGGCGTCGGCGAAACGCTCGGTGCCCGGCGCCGCCCGGACGAACTCGAACTTGGGGCCGAGCAGGGGCGGCTCCTGGGCCGAGATCCCGAGCACGCGCTCGACCGACGGGTCGTCCTCGAGCCGGAGGGCCAGGCCCCGCGCCGCCGGGTGGAGCGCGCCGACCAGCGCCACCGTTCGTGCCATGAAGCTCCCCTTCCTCGTCTGCGCCCGCTCGTCCAGGCTACCCCGTGGCCGGCGGGCAACGCCCGCCGGCGGCCGCACGCGACGACACCCGTGTGGTGGCCGCCGGACAGTCCTAAGCTTGGTGCATGAGCGAGTTCCCCGGCGGCGCCGACTTCTTCGGTCGCATCCCGCTGTTCCGTGAGTTCGCCCGGCTGCTCGCCGGCGAGTCCGGGCCGGTCAACTGGGAGCTGGCCAGGCAGGTGGCGGTGGCCACCGCGGCAGGGGCGGACGCGCTCGGGACCATGCCGCAGCTCCCGAAGCCCACGCCGAGCCCGCCTGCCGGCGAGCGCCGCGAGTGGGACGAGCGCCTCCGTCTGGCCGAGCTGTGGGTCGACCCCGCCACGAGCCTCGCCGGCAGGGGCGTGACCCTGGCGGCGCAGCCGGTCAGCCGGCCCGACTGGGCCGAGGCCGTCCTGCCCGAGTTCGCCCCCCTGGTCGAGCCCGGCGCCAGGCGGTTGATGGAGGCTGTCGGCCCGGAGTCGGGCGGGGCCGCGCCCGGTGAGATGGGCGAGGTCATGAGCAGGCTCGGCGCCCTGCTCGCCGGCCTGCAGGTCGGCGCGCTGGTCGGGCAGCTCGCGCAGCTCGTCCTGGCCCAGTACGACCTCGGCCTGCCCAACCGCGAGCCGGCCAGGGTGCTGGTCGTGCCGGAGAACGTGGCCGAGTTCGAGGACTCGGCCGGCGTGCCGGCCGATCAGTTCCGCCTCTGGCTCGCCGCCCACGAGGTGGTGCGCCAGCGCCTGCTCGTGGGCGTGCCGTGGCTGGCCGACCATCTGCGCGCGGTGGTGGTGGAGATCGCCCAGGCGACCGATCCGGACCCGTCCGGCCTGATGGACCGGTTGCAGTCCCTCGACCTCGGCGGGGCGGACGACCTGCGGGAGCTGCTCGAAGGTGGCCAGGGCCTGCTCGGCCCGCCGACGGCGGCGCTGCAGGCGGCCGTCGGGCGGCTGGAGGCGGTGCTCGCCATCACCGAGGGCTACGCGCTCACGGTCTGCGAGCGGGCGCTCGAGGGCCGGCTGCCCGCCCTCGGCGCGATCTCGGCGGCCGTCGGGAGGCGCCTTGCCGACCCGGAGGGGCCCCAAAGCCTGTTCGCGCAGCTCCTGCGCGTCGACGCGGAGCGCGCCGGCGCTGCCCGCGGGCACCGCTTCTGCCGCGAGGTGCTGGCGGCGACCGACATCGAGGGGCTCGACCGGCTCTGGGCACACCCGGACTTCCTCCCCAACACCGAGGAGCTCGCCGTCCCCGGGCGCTGGCTGGAGCGCAGCGGTCTGGTCGGCGGCGCCGAGGTCGACCTCGACGAGGGCCTGCGCGCGCTGCTCGAGGACGGTGCCCCGGCGACCGGCGCCGTCTACGACGAGAAGCCGGACGAGCCCGAGCCCGGCGACGACAAGCCGGACGGGCCCGAGCCGGTCGGCTAGGGCTTCCTGGGCTGGTCGGGTGGGGACGGCGCGGGGAAGGGGCTGCCGAGCTCCGGCTTGGCGGCCGGCTCGACCTCCATGGTGAGGCCGTCGAGGCCGACGACCACGACCTCGGTGCCGGCGGGCAGGTCGCCGCCGTCGCGGCTGCGGGCACGCCATTCCAGACCGGCGGCGCGGACCCGTCCCGACGGGCCGAGCGCGCTGATCACCGTGCCCGTCACCCCGATCAGGGCGTCGGTCCCGGTGACCGGCGGGGCGCGCCTCGCCGCCATCACCGACCTGGCCACCACCAGGAACAGCGCCGTCACGCAGGCCACCACGACCACCAGCACCAGCGGGTGCACGCGGGCGCGGGAGCCCGGCTCGTAGAGCAGCAAGCCGCCGAGCACCAGCGCGATCACCGCGAACACCGACAGGAAGGCGTGCCCGGCCAGCTTGAGGTCGAGCACGAACAGGCCCATGCCGAGGGCGATCAGGGCGAGCCCGCCGAGCTGCACGGGCAGGGCCTGGAACATCAGCAGGGCGACGATCAGGGAGAGCGCGCCGGAGACCCCGCCGACGCCGATGCCCGGGTGCACGATCTCGTACACGATCCCCGCCACACCGAGCAGGAACAGCAGGAAGGCGACATTGGGGTCGACCAGGCTGTGCAGCAGCGCGGCGGCCGGTCCGAGACCGGCGTCCTCCACCGGCGCGCCTTTGGTGCGCACCAGCACGTCCTTGCCCGCGCCGGTGCGCAGCACCTTGCCGTCGAGGGTGTTCAGGAACGCCACCTCGTCGTTGTCCACCGACTCGATGGCGTCGATGCGCTTGGCCTCCGCCGCCTCGACCGAGACCGACCGGCGCACGGCGCTCTCGTACCAGCCCGCGTTGCGGCCGTGCCGCTCCGCCAGGCCGTGGATGTAGGCGGCTGCGTCGTTGGTGACCTTCTGCTCCAGCACCTCGCCGGAGATGCCGACCGGGTGGGCCGCGCCGATGGTGGTGTTCGGGGCCATGGACGCGTACGCGGTGGCCGCCAGGATGAAGGTGCCCGCCGAGGCCGCGTAGCCGCCGGAGGGGCCGACCCAGCCGGCCACCGGGACGTCCGACTCGAGCATCGCCGTCACGATCTTGCGCATCGAGCTGGCCAGCCCGCCCGGCGTGTCGAGCTCCAGCACGATCACGCCCGCGTGCTCCCGCTCGGCACGGGCGACGGCCCGCTCGATCGCGTCGGCCACGAGCGGGTCGATCTCCCCGGTGACCGGCACGCGGATGACCGGCGGGGGCGCCGCCACGGCACGCCCGGGCGCCACGGCCGACGCAGCGGCCACCGCCCCGCGTGCCGGGCCGGCCGGCCCGCCCGCCACCCCAGGGGCCGCCAAGGCGAGGGCGAGACCGGTGGCGAGGGTGGCGGCCGCCAGGACGCGGCGCATCGCGCCGGCGCGCCCGGTGGCGGGCTCGCGGCGCCGCTCCGCTCCCGCCGCCGCAGGTCCGGCCGCTCCGCTCCGCTCGTCCATGCCGCTCGCCTCCCCAGCGATCTCGGCGCTCAGTCCAGCTCCGGGGGCGCCTCCCCGGCGGGCCCGTCGTGGTCCTCCAGGCCCTTGGCGATCAGGAACCCGCGCGCCCGCTCCGCCAGCGGGTAGCGGGCGACCAGGTCCCAGAATGGCCGCGAGTGGTCGGGCACCAGCAGGTGGGCCAGCTCGTGCACGAGCACGTAGTCGCGCACCCAGCCCGGGTACGCGGCCAGCCGGTCCGACAGCCGGATGGTGCGGTCCTCGGGGGTGCAGGAGCCGTAGCGGGCACGCATGTTGCCCACCCAGCGCACCGAGCGCGGCTCGGCCCGGCCGTCGAGGTAGCGCCGGGCCAGCATGCGCGCGCGGCGGCCCAGCTGCTCGTCGCCGGGCGGCTGGCGGCGGCGCTCCCGCTCGGCCAGCCGTTCGAGCATGGTGGTGACCCACTGGCGCTCCTCCCGCCGGGTCATGCGGGCGGGCAGCAGCACCACCACGGTGTCGCCCTGCCGGTAGGCGGTCACCGTCTTGCGCCGCCGGGCGCTGCGCTCGACCCGCACGAGTGGCTGGGGACCGGCGGCCGGCGGATCGGACCGGGGCGGCGGGGAAGAGGACGGAGCCATGCGCACCTCGGGGATGGGCCGTGCCGGACGGAGCTGGCGGGATCGCCGGCGCCCTGCCGCACCGGGGACCCCCTTACCGTCGAGTATGCCACGCGGTCCCGACGGCGAGGCCGCCCCGGGACGCGCCGGATTTTTCTCGTCCACAAGCCACCGGAGGGCAACGGCGCAGCTCAGAACGGCGGCTCCGATTTCCGTCCCCAGCGCCGTCCCCAGTGCCGGCGCCGGTTGTCCACAAGCAACGCCCCGGCCGTCAACACCCTCGCCGAGTTCTCCACAGGATCATCCCCAGACCTGGGGAAACGCGCGTTGACGGGTCGTTGTGACCGTGCCATCTTGCTTGGGCACGAGGTCTCCGGGAGGGCAACGGGCCTCGCTCTGTAAGGGGAAGGCAGAGCGCGGTCCAGCGTCCGAACGGGGACCTCGTACTTGTTGGCCAGCGGAGACGCCTCCCGCATCTACACCGAAGCGTCCCAATTTGTGCCACGGGCAGCAAACGGGCAGCAACAGTCGTGGGTTCGGGCGGCCCGACGGGTGTCGGGATCAGTCGTCGTGGAGGCTCGCAACTGCTCGCCGTCACGGTCCGAGTCGTTCCGCGCCGCGTCGGGTCGGGGGCCTTCCCGCTTGGGCTACTCGGGCAGCTCTGGCTCGGTGGGCCTCGCCGACAAGTTGGCGACGCTCCGCTGGTCAGCTTGGATCAGGGGTGCCAGGAGGTCACCGAGGTCAATAACATCATCAACGAATTCCGCTCCCGCCTCCTGCCAGGAGAACCCGGCCGGCCACACCGTGCTCTTGGATCCTCGTGCCCCCTGCAAGTTCGCGCGGACGAGCTGTGCCCCCCGTAGGTTCGCGCCTACGAGCTCTGCCCCCTGCAGGTTCACACCGATAAGCAGTGCCCCCTGCAGGTTCCCGCCCATGAGCTGTGCCCGTTGCAAGTTCGCGCTGTCGAGGTGTGCCTGTCGCAAGTTCGCGCAACCGAGGTCTGCCCCCTGCAGGTTCCCGTGGGCAAGCCAAGCCCCCTGTAGGTTCGCGAAGGCGAGCCCCGTCCCTTGCAGGTTGGCGCCAATGAGCAACGCCCCCTGCATGTTCGCCTCGAGGAGGCGTGCCCCTTGCAGGTTGGCGCCGATGAGCAACGCCTTCTGCAGGTTCGCGCTGTCAAGGTGCGCCCCCTGCAGGTTGGCGCCGTCGAGGTATGCCCCCTGGAGGTTCCCGCTGACGAGGTGTGCCTTGCGAAGGTCCACCTTGCGCAGATCAAGCTGAGCTGCGCTGGCCTTCCCGAGGCTCACCAGCCTGGCGAAGCGGCCACGCCCAAGTACGGTGAGGGCGGCTTGCACATCAGGGGCGCGGGTGCGCAGGTCTGGCTGCTGGTCAAGTGGCCAGTCGGCCCGGTACTGGCCTGGCCGGGTGGGTGGCCAGGGTGCGCGCTGGCGGATGTAGGCGGTAAGGATCTCGGCGATGGTGCGGCGATCGCCGGGCGAGTCGAAGGCGATACGTTCCAGCGCGTATAGAGCGCCAAGGCGCACGTCCAGGTGCTCGCTGCCGAGCTGGTCGACCGCGCGGGTGAACCGCTCGGTTACCTGCCCCTCGCGGCTGATCCGGACCTGTCGCCAGGTCGCGGCCGCGCCTGTGGCCAATAGCAGGCCGCCCACGGCCTGCAACAGGGCCGTACGAGCGTCGCTGGTTGCGTTGACTCGCTGCTCGGCGGTCAGCGTGCCGGCCGCGGTGTCCTTGGCTACCAGCCAGCTCGGCGCATACACCACGAGTCCAGCCAGCACGACGATCATCCCGGCTATTGAGGGCGGCACCCACCGCTGTCGCACTACACGGCTTGCTGCATGCCATGGGTTGCTACGCCACCAGCGGCGGCCGGTAGTATCTGTTGCAACGTACAGCACGAAACCGGCTGCTAGTGGAAGCACTGTGACTTGCAGGATCGGCCAGCCGGCCCGCCACAGCCACCACGCTCCGGCGCCCAGCATGCGTGCGCCACCTCCGCCCCATGCCTCCATGGCAGCCACGAAGGCAGCAGCGGCACCCGCCAGGATGAGCCTGATGGTGGCTGACCGCACCCGATCTCCGACCGTCTAGAAGACGACTGGCGGAAGGTCGCCGATGGCGGCGTCGAGCTGCTTGGCGACCAGGAGCGCATCGGAGGCCCGGATCGGCTCGCCCGAGGCGATCTGTTCGGGAGAGACGATTCCGCGGACAGCTTCCACGACAGGGTTGTCCGGCAGGGCGCTACGGACCGATTCGATCACAGCGTCCAACACCGGCAGGGCGATTCCCTGGACCTCTTGGTCGGGGTCCCGCTTGGTTAGCGTCTCCAACGTCTCGACCAGAGGCACGATCTGACGCTTGGCCTCGTATGGGTATTCCTCGTCCATGTCAGAGCCTCCGACCACGTCTCTCGAATCGCAATCGGCTCGAACTTCAGTTTGAGGACGGAGCCTACACCCATCTCGATTCGCACCGTCAGCACTCAGCCGGCGGCGGCCTCGCACGCCGCCACCGCCAGCACCACCGCGAGACGGATCTCGATCGCGGCGACGACCCGGGCTGCCATCTCCGGGGTGGTGTCGCGGTAGCCCATGCCGGTCCGGCTCGCGCCGAGCTGCCGCGCCCGGCTGCTGTTGTCGTGGCCCATCACCTCATCGATCACCCGGTCGGG
>WNFU01006175.1_pt1 | contig 16714 bp, 12 predicted proteins | sample 5400121 | NCBI WGS metagenome assembly WNFU01 (sample SAMN13153360, study PRJNA577476) | soil metagenome | isolation source: 100 cm soil or saprolite under grassland replicate 1 | place: USA:California | collected 2016-06-15
GACGAGGGTGTCCACGCCACGGTACACGCGTCCCCACGCGGCATTTTGCTCGGCCCATTGCAGTGCGTTGCCAGTCAGCGAATAAATAAAGGTGGAATACAAGAGCATTCCAACACCGGGCGCCGCGGCAACCGCCACTTGGAGGAAGAAGCTGCGCCGGTCGCGCGTGTCCCAATATTTCCGGAATGCAAGCAACGAGAGCACGATGGACAGCAGGCAACCGTTGGGGCGCGTCAGCCCTGCCGCAATTCCCCACACTGCGGCTTTCCACCGCTCGTCCCGCTCGAAGTGGTAACACGCGGCTACGCTCGTCAGGAGAAAGAGCGCTTCGGTGTACGCCGTGCTGTAGAAAAGCGCAAATGGATACGTGGCCAGCAGACCAACTGTCGCGGCCGCTGACGGCTCACCGACATGCGCGCGCGTAAACCGGAACACATATCGCAGCGCGAAAAAAAACGAGACGAACGAGATGAGGACGCCGACCCACGTCAGCTGACGCGCAAAGAACAGCGAGCTGTACCGCATCAGCATCGGGAATAGCGGAAAGAACGCGATGTTCTGCTGGGTGCTGCCGCGCGACGCCTCCCACTGGTAGCCGTCCAGTGCAATGCCCAGATACCAGCCGGTGTCCCAGCGCGCCGGCAGATTCAGGAACTCGTTTGCGTAGACGCGCCACGGCGGCGTATTCGGCGCGTAGCCAATCAGCGCGACGCCGAGAAAGCCGACGACGAGCACGCCCAGGCGAGTCGAGAGGAAAACCGGCCAGATGATGCGGCTCTCATCCGAGGGTCGCCGCGATCTGACGGCCGTGACGATGCGTTGAACGATCGAGGGCCGCCGACAGATCCAGTGACGGACGAAAAGAACGATCGCGCCGATGATGACCGGGCGCATCCAGGAGGTGATCGAGATTCTGCCGAGCGGCGTCCACTCGCGAAACCCGCCTGTCGCACTGATAGAGAGGCCGATCAGGATGAGACCGACGCCCAGCGCATCAAGCAGACGCGCCCAACGTGGCAGAACTGGTGCGCCGCCGCTGGTCACATTCGCCACGAAACGTCACATCGCCAGATCACCAAATCACCCGATCGCCACATCTTGATGGCGCCTATTCTCTCCCGAGTGCACGATCTTCAATCTGGATTCGACGCCGTAGAAGCCATCCGAAACCGGCAAGCGACAGAAGGCCGGTGATCGGCGCGCGGACGATCAGAGCCATGCCGATGATCTCGCCAATGACCGCCACATAATTTGGATGCTTCAGAAAGCGGTAGGGGCCCGAAGCGATGAGCGGCGCGCCGGGCAACACCAGCACCCGAAACGTCCAGCGGATGCCAAGGGCGTTGATGGCGGAGATCTTGAGCGCCTTTGCGAGTCCGAAAACCGCGAGGCCGACGCCGAGCAGGTCTCGGGGCGACGGCCCTGTCGCGGCGCCTTCAATGGCCATCAGGAGGAAGCAGCCAGGGTACACCCACCGCATCGTGTCGATGACGTCGCCTGGCGGCTCAATAGCGCCGCGTGCGCGGAGCACCGATTCGTTGTGTGCAGACAGCGCGGCCTCGCCCGCCATGATCAACATCACGGCGAGCCATGTGACCGCAGCCACCGTAACCGCTGGGTCCATCAGCGCTCGACATCGCCGGCGTACCGCATCATCGACCTCGCGAGACCGGGCCAGATCTGCGTGAGCCCCGCTACCGTGCTAATGGCGGCAGGCGAAGCAACGAGCCGCCGAACAGCACGGTTGAATCGCCACTTCGCTGCAAACGACCGTCGGCGCCGCCGAGCAAGCACGGAGGACGCAATTCGAGTGTCGAGCACACCAGTCAAGACATCGATTGCCACTTCGCCGGCCATGACCGCTCCGCGCAGCGCAAAAGTCATCCCGTCGCCGGTGATCGGATCGATGAAGCCCGCGGCGTCGCCGGCAAGGAGCAGGCCGGGCATCCCCGGACTCGACGCATCAACAGCCATCGGGCCAAGAACCGTCGGCCGGTCGACCATGCGCGCGTGAGCAAAGCGCGGAGCCAGTCGTTCGTCGCTTCGCAGATATGACATCAGCAGAGCCGACGAATCGCGCCATCCCGGCGTACCCTGCTCGTGCGGCACCACCAGACACGCGTTCGTGAGTCCGTCCGGCAACGGAGCCACACCCATGTAGTGAGCGGACCGCACGTGCATCTCGCCGCCCGTCGACAGCCCCTGAACGTTGTCGAAATACGCGCACCAGGCGCGCGCGATGCGTGCGCGCCGTCCCGGTGCCGCGCACGCGAACGCCGGTCACGATGGCGTCTTCGACGACAGCTTCGTCAACCACGCAGTTGTCTTCAAGCGATGCGCCGCTTGCCACTGCCGCTTCGAGCAAACGCTGGTCGAATGCTTTTCGCTCGATCGCGAATCCCAGAATCTGACGCCGCTCGCGCGAGCCATAAAAGCCACGCACCGCGATACCGCCGGGACCGGTGAGCAGCATCCCATCGATGGGTCTGGCGTTTCGGAGGATCCGGTCCGCGTGGAGATGACGCGCGAGCGTTCGATACGCGCCCGGATTGATCGTGTCGCCACACAGCTTCGCGCGTGGGAACCGCGCCCGGTCGAACATACGGACGCGGAATCCCGCGCGCGCGACGATGATCGCCGCCATGCAGCCTGCCGGACCCGCGCCGACGACGATGACGTCATCCATCAGATTCGCGGCGAGCGGACGCCTACGGCGCTCCCAGCACCAACGCCGAGTTCTTCGATCCGAACCCCAAACAGTTGCACAAGGCCGCCGCCGGTCGCGCCGCACGGCCGACGTTCGGCAGGAAATCGAGATCGCACTGGGGATCCGGATCCGTGAGATTGATGGTGGGCGGCAGATACCCGCACGACAGCGCCAGCGCCGTCGTCACCACTCCCGCTGCCCCGCTCGCGCCCTGCGGGTGTCCGATCATCGACTTTGTCGACGAACCGAGCAGCCGCTCCGCGTGAGCTCCGAACACGCGCCGCGTGCACTGCGATTCAATCGCGTCGTTCAACTGCGTCGACGTGCCGTGATAGTTGATGTAGCCGATATCTTCCACCGCTCGTCCGGAGCGCTCGATCGCGGAGCTCATGCAGCGCACGATCTGCTCACCGTCGGGATCCATCTGGACACGGTGATAGGCGTCGCAGGTCGACGCGTATCCATCCACAGTGGCATAGACGCGTGCGCCGCGAGCGCGCGCCCGCGACTCGCGCTCGAGGACGATCATCCACGAGCCTTCGCCGAGCACGAATCCGTCGCGCCCGCGATCGAAAGGCCGCGAGGCGCTGCCGGGCGCATCGTTGTAATGCGTCGACACGGCGCGCATGCGTGAGAAGCCAAAGATCATGCCTGGGAGCACGCAGCCGTCGGTGCCGCCGGACAGGAGCACGTCGTACTCGCCGGATTTCAGAAGCATCGACGCGTAGCCAATCGCGTCGGTCGAACTGGTGCAGCCGGTCGACAGAACGTGGCTGATGCCGTGCAGACCAAGCGAGATGGAGATCTCGCTCGACACCATGCCGCAAATGCCGACCGCGATGGCGTATGGCGTGACGTGTTTGCCGGCGTTCGTGAAAAAGTCCTGGTATTGCCGCTCGCCGACGTCGATGCCGCCGCCGCCGGTCCCGATGATCACGCCGGTGTTCGGCTGACCGAACGACATCTGCGCGTCGTTCCACGCTTCGCGGGCCGCGATGACGCCAAACAGCGCGGCACGGGAATACCGTTTCGGATCTCCGTGTCTGCCGTTTCCGTTTTCACCAGTCAGGTAAGCCGCGTCTTCGATGCTGAGCGGTGGGACGGCGGCCGCCACCTGACACGGATAGGTGCTTGCGTCGAACTCAGTGATTGCGCGCGTGCCACTGATGCCGCGGCGCACGTGGTCCCAGAAGGTGCAACGTCCGACGCCGAAAGTGGAAACGACACCGATTCCCGTGATCGCGATGCGTTCGGGCAACGAAACCTCGTAAATGGCGGGAGTGGCGCGGTTCCCGGCGTGGTTACGGGAAGCCTGTCCGCGGAATGGCATGGGTCGCGTTCCGAGCCATTCCTCGGACAGGCTCCTGGTTCACCGATTTCTATAATAGCCTCCGTGGCGCGCGTAGTGGCCTGGCTCGGCGGTGCAGCCTTTGTCGCGTCGCTCGCGTTTGCCGGCTACTTCTATGCGGTGACGCTCGGCAACGACAGCCCATCCGCGCCCGCCTCGCTTCCCGCGGCTCTCGCAATCAACACAGCTTTGCTAACCCTATTTGCCACGCACCACTCGCTCTTTGCGCGTGACTGGGCCAAACGCTGGATGACGCGGGTTGTTCCACCAGGGCTCGAACGTTCTGTTTATGTGTGGGTTGCCAGCGTGTTGTTCGTCGGCGTCTGTCTGCTGTGGCAACAGACCGGCGGCCTCGTGTACCGTGCGACGGGCGCCTTGCGATGGCTGCTGTTCGCTCTGCAGCTTGCCGGCCTCTACATTCTGGTTCGCGGCGCAGCCGTCCTCGATCCTCTGGAGCTCGCGGGCATCCGGCAGGCGCAGCAACGAACGCCGGTTGCGTTTCGCACCGACGGACCCTACGGTCTCGTTCGGCACCCGATTTATCTGGGCTGGGCGCTGATGACGTTTGCAGTCCCGACGATGACGGTTGGACGATTGATGTTTGCGGGCCTCACCACGCTGTATCTCATCCTCGCCATCCCCTGGGAGGAGAAGTCACTCGTCGCGGCATTCGGCGGTCGTTACCGCGCGTATCAGTCGACGGTGAAGTGGCGGCTGCTTCCCCGTGTGTGGTAGCGCCCGCGGAGTCTGGTTCTTCGTCGTCGTCTTTCGGCAACCCCTCCAGTTGGTCCACGAACAGCAGCGAGTGGAGCGATGGAATCTCGAATTTCTTGCCGCACGTCTTGCACACGACTTCGTCGTCCACGCGAATCAAATGGTCGCGCAGCTTCGCAAACTTCGCGCGGTCTCGCTCATCAGCACCGGACGGCAACCGATCCTTTTTGACGCGCCGCACCCACCGGATGGAGTACTCGTTTGTGCGGTGACATCGAGGACACGAATACCGCGCGGCGCGCTGTTCAGGTTTGTCGGTGAAGAAGGACCGTTCGTCGAGGGCCATCCGCCGATCGTATCAGGTGACAGGTATCAGGTATCAGATATCAGGAATTACGCGAATTCTGCGTCGTAATCCACGTAGTACCTGATCCCTGACACCTGAAACCTGAAACCTGACTAGAAGCGCGTCGTAATGCCGAAGCGAATAATCCGCGGCGTCATGGTGCGCGATGGACGACCCAGCGTCGAGCCAATTGCGACGGTCTGATCGAGCACGTGATTCGCGTTCAGCAGGTTGAAGACATCCAGCGTCCCCTCCAGGCGGCGCGAGCCGAACCGGAGCTGCTTCGCGAAGCGCACATCGAGAAACTTTGTCACCGTCTCCGTCCGATCGACTCCACGCGGCTGCACCCAAACGATTTCAGTTCCTTGAGAGAGGCCGGTCACTGCCACCGCTCGCAGAAGCGGATCGCCCGCGCGCGCGACGTACTTGCCGGACAACGTGACGTCGTATGGCAGTTGGTAGCTGCCGGAGAAGTTGAATGACCACGGAAGGTCGATGAACACCGACGAGTCGTCGCGATTCAGCAAGACATTTGGATCGTTGAAGTCCATCAGAGTGGTCGTCGTTCCAGGATTCGAGCCGGGATTCGTGAACGTGCCCGTATGGTAAAAGCCCTGGTGCTTCTGCCAGGTGACGCCGCCAAGTAGTTGCCACTTGTTCGACATTCGCTTGTTGAAGCTGAGCGAGAGCCCGTTGTAGTTGCTCTCGAGGAAGTCGAGGTTCGTGATGACGCGGTCACGTCTGTTCACCAACGTCGGGTCGAGGTTGTACACGGTGATCGACTGGGAGCCGCGCTGTGGATCCGTGTACGTTCGTGTGACCGGCGTATACGCGTTCGCTGGCCGCGCCAGATCGACGATGCCCCATCCATTGCGGTGCTGGCGCCGGTGATAGCTGGCCGACACCGCGAAGTTTGCCAGCAGCTGATGATCGACGCCGATATTCATCTCGTCGCTGTAGGGACGTGTCGCGTCGGCATCCATACGTGGGAAGACGCTGCTGAACCCGATGAAGTTTGCGAGGTTCAACTCGCCCGGATCCAGCCGGAGGTTATTGTTCGTGTCGTTCCACGGCACGGGAAAGTTGATGCGCGCGTTTTGATTCACCGCCTCGGCGATTTCAGAGCCGAACTGGTTGTAGAAACGGCCATAGTACGCCTTCACCGCGGTGCGGCCGTTGCCGAGCAGGTCGTAGGAAAGGCCCACTCGCGGAGCCGCGTTGAAGGTGAAGTCGAAGACATCCGTTTTCGGAAAATCCCGTGCGCCAACCCAGGTGCCTGGAGGACTGGTTTGCGCGGGCAAGTAACTCTTCACACCATCAATGCGGACGCCGTAATTAATCGTCGCCCGGCCGATAATCCAGCGGTCCTGCCCGAAGACCGCCCATGTCTCGAGCCGGTGGTCGGAAGTTATCGGCGTGTTCGAGAGCTGCGCACGCGACGCCACGCCGTCATTGAGTTCAAGGTACAAATCGCCGTTGCGGATGCGGTCGTACTGCATCTTTTCCCACGAGAGCTGCACCCCACCTTTGAGGTCGTGTGAGCCCGCCCAGAGACGATCCGTGAAGTGACCGACTGTGGCATTCGCCTGGTAGCGATGATTGGGATTCAGCGACTGCTCCGTCGCCGCGTTGATCTGCGTGTTGCGCACTGTGTCGCGAATCGCGATGTCTGATGGAGTGACTTCCTTCTGATACCGCGTTGGGAACACACCCCACATACGACCGAACCGTGCGTCGAACAACGTCGATCGGCCGAACACCTGATTCACCTGCGCAACGTAGTTCTGTGCGGGCTGATCCTGCAGCACGGTCGCCTTGTCTTCGCTGAAATCGACCTCGCGCCGGTGGAAGCGATCCTTGAGGTTTCGGTTGAACATGAGCGACGCGCGCGTGTTCTGACGGACTTGCCACGTGCCTTTCCCCATGAAATTGCGGATACGGTTGTCGTCGATGCCCTGACTGCCGTCAGGATTGATCGCGCCGATCTGGAACTGATCGAGACGCCACCAACGGAGCGCGCCAAAAAACCACGCTTTGTCTCGCTTGATGGGGCCACCGAACGTCGAGCTCCAGTCGTACGAAATATCAATCGGATTACCTGCCGCGCCCGTCTCGCAGCCCCGCGTGCCCGGCGCGGCACCGGCGCACTGGCTCTCCGGCAACAGTCCCAATCGCGTGCGCAGCTTGTCGTTGATGTTGCTGCCCTGCAGCGCGTCGTTCATGAAATAGAAGTTGTGATCGCTGTTGAACCGATTGCCGCCCGACTTGGTCACCATGTTCATGTAGACGCCGCTGACATCGCTCTCCGCCGTGCCCGAAGCGACCTGAAAGTTGTACTCCTCGTACATCTCGAAGCCGTAATACTGCATGGTGGCCCCGCCAGAGCCGCCGCCCCAGTTCGTCTTCAAGCCGTCGATCGAAAACGACTTCTGGCTGTCTGCCGATCCAAACGCCTCGAGGTTGTACTGCTGCATGCCCTCGGTGCCGCCCACGTCCAGGCGGCCGGTAATCACGCCGGGCACCAGACCGGCCATGACCCAGGGGTTTCGCCCGGTCGGGATCGCTTCATAGATATCTTTCGTGATGTTGGTCTGCGTGATCGTGCTGCTCGTGTCGACAACGGGGGATTGACCGGTGACCGTGACGGATTCCTGCAGCGTGCCGACGCTGAGCTCCACATCGAGGCGTGTCGTGCGTGCCACCTGCACGACGACGCCTTCCCGCTTGAGAGGCGTAAAGCCGGAGAGCTCGTACGTCACGGTGTACTCACCTGGGGGAAGCGCAGTGAACTGATAATTGCCTGTGCTGCCGCTCACGGTGCTCTGCGTGCCGCCAATGAGCGATGGACTCGACACGGTGACGCTCGTGCCGGGCAGCACGGCGCCCTGCGCGTCGTGCACGACACCGAGCAGCGTGCCCGTCTGCTGCGCCCACGCGGGCGCCGCGATCGCGGTCAGAAATACCAGCACAAGACACAAACGCCGGAACATCGAAGTCATGGTTGCTCCATGTCGCCTGTAAAGGCGGATTCACGTCGTGCAAGCAAAGTTGTGCAGAAAAGCTCAACAGATACTAGCGCTGGACCCGACGTATGATCAATCGGAGACGATTGATGTCATAGCTCACTTTGATTGCGCGTCCCAACGGTCCGAAACCGCCAGGTTCGCGCCCGAATGCTGGATTCACGAGGTTGCCGTGATTGAGCACTCAACGCGAATTGAGGGGGTAGATGGCTGAGCCTTCACCTCCTTCTGTGTTTCCTTCCGAACTTCCAGTTCTTCCGCTGCGTCGCACGGTCGCATTTCCACTGACGCTCCAGCCGCTTGCGGTAAATCGTGCCGTGTCCGTCGAAGCCGTCAACGCGGCGCTCGCCGCCGATCGACTGATTCTGCTGCTCCTCCAGCGCGGTGACGAAGACGAGCCTCGACCGGACCAGATGCACTCGATGGGCACGATCGGCATCATCCGGCAGATGGCCCGCGCGCCCCAGGGCCTCAACATCATCGTCGAAGGCATGGCGCGGGCGCGAATCGAGAGCGTGACGTTCGAGAAGCAGATGTTCCGCGCCCGATTGACGCTTGCCGCCGAAGAGGTGCAGACCGGCGTCGAAGTCGACGCCTACATTCGGCGCATTCAGGAGCTCGTCGATCGCGCGCTCGCGTTGACATCAGGCCTCGCGCCCGAAGTGCGGCAGCTCGTCTCGGGCATCGACGATCCGATGCGACTCGCGTACCTGCTGGGGACGATGCTCGATCTGAAGGCGGAGGAAAAGCAGCAACTGCTCGAGGCCGATCCGCTCTTGAAGAAACTCGAGCTCGTACACACGCTGCTCGCGCGCGAAGTGTCGGTGCTCGAGCTCAAGGGGAAGATCGAGACGCAGGCGCAGCAGGAGATGACCGACGCGCAGAAGCAGTATTACCTGCGCCAGCAGATGAAGGCCATTCAGGAGGAGCTCGGCGAAGGGGAAGGCAACGAGATCAAAGAGCTGCGCGATCGCGTCGCGAAGGCGGAGCTTCCGGCAAACGTGCGTATGGTGGCGGATCGTGAAGTCGATCGGCTGGGGCGCATGGGCCCCGCGTCGCCCGAGTACCAGATGATTCGCACCTACATCGATTGGATCCTCGAGCTGCCCTGGGACAAAGTCACCGCCGATCGGCTCGATCCCGTCGAAGCGCGCCGCGTGCTCGACGAAGACCATTACGATCTCGACAAAGTCAAAGATCGGATCGTCGAGTATCTGGCCGTACGGAAGCTCAAAGGCGATATGAAAGGTCCGATCCTGTGTTTCGTCGGACCGCCCGGCGTGGGCAAGACGTCGCTCGGTCAATCGATCGCGCGGGCGATGGAGCGCAAGTTCGTGCGCATCTCGCTCGGCGGCATCCGTGATGAGGCCGAAATTCGCGGCCATCGCCGGACGTATATCGGCGCAATGCCCGGCCGCATCGTTCAGGCGCTGAAGCAGGCGGGATTTGGAAATCCCGTCTTCATGCTCGACGAGCTCGACAAAGTGAGCGTCGGCTATCAGGGCGATCCGGCCGCGGCGCTGCTCGAAGTGCTCGATCCGGCGCAGAACCACACGTTCCGCGACCACTATCTCGAAGTGCCTGTCGATCTCTCGAAGGTGCTCTTCATCGCGACGGCGAATCAGATGGGATCGATTCATCCCGCGCTGCGCGATCGCATGGAGATCGTCTGGCTCTCGGGTTACACCGAAGAAGAAAAACTGAACATCGCGCGAAAGTATTTGATTCCCCGTCAGCTTGCCGAGCATGGACTTGGCGCAGGATCGCTGACGATCTCAGACGCGGCGCTGCGCACGGTAATCGGGGAGTACACGCGCGAGGCCGGCGTCCGAAATCTGGAACGGCAGATCGGAACCCTTGCCAGGAAGGTCGCGGCGAAGGTCGCCACCGGCGCGGCAACGATCGATTTCTCAATCGACGCCGACGAGATCGAGGAGTATCTCGGGCCGGCTCGCTTCCGCCGCGAGGCCGCGTTCCGGACGTCGCGTCCTGGCGTCGCCACCGGCGTCGCGTGGACGGAGAGTGGCGGCGATGTCCTTTTCATCGAGGCGAGCCTGCTGCCCGGCGGACGCAGCGCGATCATTCTGACGGGCCAACTTGGCGACGTGATGGAGGAATCGGCGCTCGCTGCCGTGAGTCATATCCGCGCCAACGCGAAGGAGCTTGGCATCGAGCCCAACTTCCTCGAAAACCGCGATCTCCATGTGCACGTTCCATCTGGCGCGATTCCGAAAGATGGACCCTCCGCCGGCGTCACAATCGCGACGGCCATTCTTTCGGCGGCGCGCAATCAGCTGGTGCGCGAGGATGTTGCGATGACTGGCGAAATCACGCTCAGCGGTCTGGTGCTGCCGGTCGGCGGGATTCGCGAAAAGGCACTCGCCGCGAAGCGGCTTGGGCTCGGCACCTTCATCCTGCCCGCGCTCAATGCGCCCGACCTGAAGGAGCTGCCGCAGGAGCTGCGCGACACTATGCACTTCATCCCGGTCAGGACGCTGGAAGAAGTCCTGAAAGTGGCTCTTCCGATGCCGGCGGCACCGTCTGACACCGCGGTTACTCCGGCCGTGCCCGCCGCGGTCGAAGCTGTACCCGCCTCGGTTGAACGCGCCTAGGTGCGCTGCGCGGAAAGAAGCTACGTGAAGGAACGTACGTGAACCATCGTAGAGGAACGTACGTGAAGGAACGTACGTGAACCGTCGTGGAGGAACGTACGTGAAGGAACGCCCGGAAGGAACCATCGTTTTCTACGTGTCAGGCCACGGCTTCGGCCACGCCTCCCGGGTCATCGAGGTCATCAACGCGCTCATCAGAAAGCGTGCGGCGCTTCGCATCGTCGTGCGAACGTCGGCGCCGCGCTGGCTGTTCGACCTCACCGTTCGCGGCGCCCTCGAGTACGAGTACGTCGAGTGCGACACCGGCGTCGTTCAGATCGACAGCCTGCGACTGGACGAAGAAGCGAGCATTGCCCGCGCGATTGAATTCATGTCTTCGTTCGAGGAGCGCGTCGGCCGCGAAGCGGAACGTTTGAAGAATGTCGATGCGGGGCTGGTGGTCGCGGATATGCCTCCGCTCGGTGTCGCCGCTGGCGCGCAAGCGGGGGTGCCGGTGGCCGCACTCGGTAACTTCACCTGGGACTGGATCTACTCGGCGTATCCCGGCAGCGATCGGCTGGTGAGGATGATTCGCGAAGCGTACTCGGAGGCAGACGTCGCATTGCGTTTGCCGATGTGGGGCGGGTTCGAGGCGTTTGAGCGCGTGGTCGATCTGCCGTTTGTCGCGCGGCGCTCCGCACGGGATCCCGAGGACGTGCGCCGCGCATTCTCATTGCCTCACGATAAGCGTCTCGTATTGACTTCATTTGGTGGTCACGGCCTCGAGGGCATCGCATCAGTCGCCCGGGACATGAACGGGTACGCCGTTCTGTTCACCACCGCCGTCCCCGCCGGGCAACCTCCGTCCCCGCCAGGGACCTCCGTCCCTCCCATGGACCTCCGTCGCCAAGCGGGGACGGAGGTCCTCTTCGTCGACGAGAGGCAACTCTACGCAGGCGGTTTTCGCTACGAAGACCTCGTCCGCGCCGTCGACGTCGTCATCACCAAACCAGGCTACGGCATCATCGCGGAGTGCCTGGCGAACGACACGGCCCTGCTCTACACCTCGCGCGGACTCTTCATCGAATATGACGTGCTCGTGGACGCGATGCCGCAGTTTCTCCGGACTGCCTTCATCGACCACAGCGATCTATTCGACGGCCGCTGGCGCCCGCATCTGGACGCACTCCTCGCGCAGCCCGCACCCGGCAGCAAGCCGGCCACCAACGGCGCGAGCGTTGCCGCGGACGCGTTGCTGGCAATGTTGTAGAAACTAGGGCCTACGCCAAGCGCCTAGTCCCGCGCGCAGGTGACGAGCGTCCACATCTTGAGCAAATTCACTTTCGCAATCGATGTGGGCGTGAAATGCGCCTGCGTGAGGAATCCCTGAAGATCCAGATCCGATTTGAAGCCGATATGCACGGTAAACGGTGAGATTGCCGTCTCGACGCGCGAGAGGAGTGGATTGTCGCTTTTGAAGTGATTGAGTACGACAATCTTGCCGCCCGGACGGCACACACGGCGCATCTCCTGAGCGACTTTCACCGGGTCGGGCACGACGCTAATCAAATACGGCGCGTACACGATGTCGAAGCACTCGTCGGGAAACGTCATCGCCGCGGCGTCCATCTCCATCACACGGCAGTTGCGCAGCGCCTGGTCGAAGACCTTCTCGCGCGCCTTTTCGAGCATCGGCTCCGACAGATCGATCCCGATCACGCTGCACGTTTTCGGGTACAGCGGGAGGTTGATGCCGGTGCCGACGCCAACCTCCAGTACCGAGTCGCCGGGCCTGATATCCATCTTCTTGATGGCTTCAAGGCGGCCAGGGTGGAGCGTGGGCCCGAAAACAACGTCGTAAACGACCGCCAGCTTTTCGTAGACCCGTTCGACGAAGTGGTTCTCGACAGCAGTGACCGAGAGCGCGCGCGTGGCGGCGTCTCCGCCAAAGATTGGATTCCGGGACCGTTGATGTTCGCTGTCGAAGAAAGCCATTGTTTCGACGCTCCGGGCGGCACTATATCAAACCGGAAAAGCAGCCCGCCTGTTTTTCGGACGACGCACAAACGCCGTACGCCTCAGTGAAAGTTCAGCGCAAGTCGTTCAGCACGGCCAAAGCGGCACTCAAGCGGCCTGATGACGACGAAATCTGCACCCCCTGTGCCATGGGGGCGAGTGCATGGCCGAGTTCGTGGGCAATCCGGACGCCTTCAAGAGCAGCGTGCTCGTCATCTGGCGCCGCGCGCATGCGCGCGACGAGCGCGTCAGGCACACTCACGCCGGGCACTTCGTTCGCCATGAACTCTGCGTTGAGCACACTATCGAACGGCCGGACGCCGACGATGATTGGCACCTTCAGTCCCTCGATTCGTGCGAGAAACCGCTCGAATACCCGAGGGTCGAACACCGGACTGGTGATGGCGAACTCAGCGCCGGCCTCCACCTTGTACGCGAAACGTCGCAGCTCGCGGTCGAGATCGGCGGTGCCGGGGTTGACCATCACCCCGATGTGCAGCGCCGTCGGGACACCGATGGGCTGACCGCCGACGTCCAGGCCATGGTTGAGGCGCGTCATGAGATTGGTCAACCCGACCGAATCAACGTCAAATACAGCGGTCGCGTCGGGAATCTCGCCGAGCAAACTCACATCGCCGGTGATGCCGAGGATGTTTCGGAGTCCCATGGCCGCGGCGCCGAGGAGGTCCGATTGAATGCCGAGCAGGTTTTTGTCTCGACAGCTGTATTGCAGCACCGCTTCGATGCCCGCCTTCTGCTGTATCAGCACGGCGAGCGCCGTCGCGCTCATGCGCGCGCCACGAGGACCGTCGAGCACGGTGACGGCGTCGACACGCTGGGCGGCGAGCGCCAGCGCGTCTTCGAGCGCATCGGCACATGCGAGGCCCCGCGGAGGCGTCACCTCTACGCAAACAACCCGTCGACCATCCGCGAGCGCCGCAGCAACACGTGACTTATCACGGCGTGGCACCGGCGGTTGCGCATGCGGTGCCTGAGCAACGGTGCCAAGCCGCACTTGATTTTGATTGGCACGCACCAGGTCCGGCGCCATACGGCGGACGGCGGCGCTGATTTGACGAATGTGCTCCGGCGTCGTGCCACAGCAGCCGCCGACGAGGCGGACACGATGCGCAATGAAGCGTCGCGCATACGACGCCATGTACTCGGGCGACGAGAGATAGATGTTGCGCCCTTCGATGTCTCGCGGCTTACCGGCGTTTGGCTGCGCTGACAGCTTTGCGGAGGTCACCGCTGCGAGTCGCTCGATGGTTTCGAGCATCGGCGCCGGCCCGACGCTGCAGTTCACCCCCACGACGTTCGCGCCGCGCTCGATCAGCGCCGGCGCAAAGTGCTCCGGCGGTGTGCCATCGAGGCTATTGCCGTCCTCCTCGGTCGTCATCTGCGCCACGATTGGCGCGGGCGAGACGCCGCGGATGGCGGCGATGGCCGCGCATGCTTCGTTCAGGTCGCGAAAGGTCTCCACGATGAACACGTCGACGCCGCCTTCGACCAGCGCCTCGGCCTGCTCACGGAAGAACTGCTCGGCCTCGTCGACGCCGGTTTTGCCCCACGGCTCGATGCGGATTCCGAGCGGCCCGATGGCGCCCGCAACAAACGTCTGGCCATTCGATCGCCCGGCGCGGTGTCGCTCGGTGGCCGCGCGCGCCACTTTGACGCCCGCGCAATTGATGGCGTACACCTTGTCGCCCAGGCCGAATGCGCGCAGCTTGACCCGGTTTGCGCCGAACGTGTTGGTCTCGATGACGTCGGCGCCGGCACGCAGGTACTCTTCGTGGACGCTCTGCACCAGGGCCGGATGCGACAGATTCAGCGCTTCGAAACAGCGATTGATGAAGATGCCCTTCGAGTACAGCTGCGTCCCCATCGCGCCGTCGCAAACCAGGACACGCCGATCCAATTCTTCGAGAAAAGAAACCATAACCTCCGCTGGCGATCCTATCTCACGGTCATACGGGGACGCTTCCAGAACCGCCCCTGCACAGAACGATTGCCGTCACAACACCCTCAGGTCTCCGTCGGTCGCACTTCCCACGCGAAGGACGTTCGGTCCACCAGCAGGTACGACCGATTGACACGATTCACGCACACAGTGGGAATACCGCCGCGGTCGTAGTGGGCCTGCACGTGGTAATGGCCGAAGCAGTGAAGGCGCGGCTTCAATGTGTCGGCAACTTCGGCGATGGGCGCCTTGCCGACCTCGCGCCGCCACTTGCGAGTCGGAGTCGTCGAGGACGGCAGATCGATCCAGAACGGCTTTGGCGCTTCGTGCGTCAGCAGCACGTCGACGTTTTTGAGCTGCTTGCACGCCTCCACCTCCTCGTGAACGAAGTGCCTGCGCTTGTCGTCTTTCGCCTTCACCGGCAGCCCGGCAACAGGCGTTTCGTACCACATCGGGGCAAAAGTCCCGCCGAGACCTGCAACCTCGAGCCGATCGATCGAAACCGCCGTCCCGTTCGGAATGAAATGCAGATTCGGGACAGTTTCGCCGCCTCTCCGGAACGCCGCGAGCCGATCGAACGACTCGTTGTTGCCTTGAATGAAGTACAGTGGCGCCGGCGGTGTTGGGTACGCCCCCGCCTGGCTGGCGACGTCCCCCACGCACAGCCAGTACGGAATCTCGGGATGCCGCGAGAGAATCCGTGCGAGTGCCTGGAAATTGCCGTGAATGTCGCCTACGATTCCAAAGAGCGACGGCACATCACTTCGATGGGGGCGGAACGAGCAGCTCCGACTTGTCCCACACGAAGTCGTCTTTGCTGTAGACGGCGAGCTCGTAGTCCTTGCCCATGAAAATCGCGGAGACCGGGCACGCCTCTTCACAGTATCCGCAGAAGATGCAGCGCGTCTTGTGGATCTGATAAACCGACGCGTAGCGGGGCCCTGCCATGACCGAGCCGTCGTTTTCCGCCGCCTCGAGGTAAATGGCATCCGCCGGACACGCCACCGCGCACAATCCGCAGGCCACGCACTTTTCGAGGCCGTTCTCGTCGCGCATCAGCACCTGTTTGCCCCGGTATTTCGGGAACATCGGCATCTTCTGGTCGGGATAATTCACCGTAATGGGCTTGCGGAACAGGTGCCGGAAGGTCAGGGCGAACCCTTCGATGAGCGGACGGATCATGCGTTAAATTGTATCCCATCGAATGCAGCCTAAATTCCTGTCCGCCGAGCAGTTCCTGCTGGTGACCCTGGTCGGCAAGCTGGCGGTCATCGCCGCGCTGGCCACCATGCTCGCGCGCTATCGCCGCTTTCGACACATCCTCATCTTCGAGCGGCGTGACTGGCCCGATCGGCTCGCATTTGCGCTTGGCCTGATCGTTCCGCTGACAACCGGCGTCGCCTCCCGCATCCTGCTCAATTACGACGCGGCGGACTTGATGCTCGAAGGCGCGTTTTTGGCAGGATTGATTGCGGGTCCCTATACCGGTGGCCTCGTCGGCGGCATCAGCGCCGTGCCGGCTCTCATTGCCGGCGAATGGGGTGCGCTGCCGTTTGCCGTTGGCGCGGGCTTCACCGGCGGCGGCATCCGCGAAGCCTCGCCCAAAGAGGACATCTGGAGCTTCTCCCCGTTCATCGTCTTCAGCCTGCACAAGGTTGCCTGGCGCATGCTGCGCGATTTGAAAATCAACTGGCAGGTGGCCATCCTCCTCGCACCGGTGGGCCTCGAGCTGATTCGCCGGACGATCGGCTCTCGATTCGGCTTGCACCGGATCTTCGACTTCGAAACGCCGTCGTCGTGGCTGACCCTGGCCACCTACGTCGCGACGGTGCTCACCGTGTCGCTGCCGATCAAGATCTGGAACAACGCCCGCATCGAACACCGGGTCCAGGAACAGGAAAAGCTGCTGCTCGCGGCAAAAATCGAAGCGCTCAAGAGCCAGATCAACCCACACTTCCTCTTCAACACCTTGAGCTCGGTGTCTTCGCTGATCCGATCGGAGCCTGACA
>WNFU01006107.1_pt1 | contig 16709 bp, 11 predicted proteins | sample 5400121 | NCBI WGS metagenome assembly WNFU01 (sample SAMN13153360, study PRJNA577476) | soil metagenome | isolation source: 100 cm soil or saprolite under grassland replicate 1 | place: USA:California | collected 2016-06-15
ATCGGCGTGAGCCGCTCGGCCAGCCGCGACTCCCCCACGCTGGCGGTCCGCAGGACACGGGAGACGATCGCCCTGCCCTCGCCGGCCCTGGCGGCCAGGTCGGGCAGGACGACCCCTTCGAGCATGCCCTCCATCTCGCGCGGCACGCCCGGCACGGCGTACAGCGGCTTGCCGCCGACCTCGACGATCAGCCCTGGCGCGGTGCCACGGGGGTTGTCGATGTAGCGCGCACCCTCGGGCACGTCGGCCTGGCGGAGGTTCATCTCCGCCATCCGCGCGATCCCCATGCGGGCGAAGCGCTCGCGCAGCCACGCCTCCAGCTCCGGCCGGCGCACCAGCGGCACACCGGCCACCTCGGCGAGCGCCTCCCTGGTGACGTCGTCCTGGGTCGGGCCGAGCCCGCCGGTCACGAGCACCGCGTCGGCGCGGCCGAGCGCCTCCCGCAGGACCTCGGCGATGCGCGACTGGTTGTCGCCGACGCTGGTGTGGCGTAGGCAGTCCCAGCCGACGTCGGCCAGCCGCTGGCCGATCCAGGCGGCGTTGGTGTTCACGATCTGGCCGAGCAGCAGCTCGGTCCCGACCCCGACGATCTCGCAGCGCACGCTCGCTCCTTGCCTCTGCCCGGTCCGACGCGCCGACGCCCGGGATGCTACCGGGCGGGCCGGGCGACCAGCTCCGGGCCCTCGGCGGCCGTGACCTCCACCCGCAGGTACTCCCCCACCCGCCCCTGGTGGCCTTCGACCCGCACCACGCCGTCGCAGTCGACGCCCTCGCGGAAGCTGCGGCCCTCGGCGGCGCCGTCGCCGTCGGCGGCGCCGCGGCGCGGGGAGCCGGCCCGCTCGACCAGCACCTCCAGCTCGCGGCCGACCCAGGCGGCCTGGACCTCGCCGAGGACGCGGTCCTGCAGCTCCTGGAGGCGTTCGACCCGGGCGCGGGCGGTCCGCGACGGGACGCGGCCGTCCAGCGAGAGGGCGGCGGTGCCGTCCTCCGGCGACCAGGCGAAGAACGCCACCCAGTCCAGCCGGGCGGCCTCCAGGAAGTCCTCCAGCTCGCGGACGTCGGCGGTCCGCTCGCCGGGGAAGCCGAGGATGAAGTTGGAGCGGAAGGCGGCGTCCGGGTCGAGGGCGCGGATGCGCGCGACCAGCTCCAGGAACGCGGCCCTGGAGCCGCCCCGGCGCATGCGCCGCAGCACCGGCGCGCTGGCGTGCTGCAGCGACAGGTCGAAGTAGCTGCAGACGACCGGGCTGGCGGCCATCTCCTCGAGCAGGCCGCCGGTGAGCTCGTCGGGCTGCAGGTAGTTGAGGCGCACCCGGCGCAGGCCGTCGACGCCGGCCAGGTCGCGCAGCAGGTGGACCAGGGCCTCGCGGCCGCCGAGGTCCTTGCCGTAGCTGGTGGAGTTCTCCGCCACCAGGCAGACCTCGGAGACGCCCTGCCCGGCGAGCCAGGCCACCTCGGCGAGGACCTCGGTGGGCCGCCTTGACCGGAACGGCCCCCGGAAGGACGGGATGGCGCAGAACGAGCAATCCCGGTCGCAGCCCTCGGCGAGCTTGACCATGGCCACGGGCCCCCGCGTGGCGGCCCGTGCCGGGAACGCCGCCGCGGCGGGGGTCGGGAACACCATCGGCAACGCCCGCCGACCCGGCGGCACCACTGGTTTGGGGGGGTTCGGGGGGGCGCTGTTGGCCCCCCCGATGGATCGGGCCGGACCGAGCAGCTCCGGGAGCCGTCCGTACTCGGCGAACGGCACCACCGAGTCGACCTCGGGGAGCTCGGCCCGCAGCTCCTCGGTGTAGCGCTCGGCGAGGCAGCCCATCATCAGGACCTTCTTGGCCGGCCCGGTCTGCTTGAGGGCGGCGGCGTCCAGCACCGTCTCGATCGACTCCCGCTTGGCCGCCTCGATGAAGGCGCAGGTGTTGACGACCACCGCATCGGCCCGTTCGGGGTCGTCGACCACCTGGTACCCGGAGGCCGCCAGCAGCCCGGCGGCGTTGGCGGAGTCGACCTCGTTGCGGCCGCAGCCAAGGGTGACGAGCGCGACCGTCGTCGGTGGAGAGGGGGGCGTCATTCGGAGGACCCGGAACGCGCCTCGCGGCGGCCAGCGAGGGTCTGGCGCACGAACACGGCGTTGCGCCAGCACTCCTGGACGTTGGTGGCGTCGATGTAGCTCATGCCGCTGCGCAGGCCCCCGACCAGCTCGTTGACGACCTCGGCGACCGGGCCCCCCAGCGGGAACTCCAGAACACCTTGTAGGAGCGGCCCTTGCGGCGCACCACCTCGCCGGGGCTCTCGGCCCGGCCGGCGAACAGCCCGCCGATCATGACCGTGCTGGCGCCGGCCGCGATCGCCTTGGCGACGTCGCCGGGGTGGCGGATGCCGCCGTCGGCGATCAGCGGCACGCCACTGGCGCGGGCCGCCTCTGCGCAGTCGAGGATGGCGGTAAGCTGCGGCACGCCCACGCCGGCGACCAGCCGGGTGGTGCAGGCGAGCCCCGGGCCGATGCCGACCTTGACGGCGTCGGCGCCGGCGTCGGCCAGCTCGCGGAAGCCCTCGGCGGTGGCGACGTTGCCGGCGACCAGCTCGCATGCCGGCCAGGTCGCCTTCAGCTCGCGGACCGCCTCGATGGTGTGGTCGGCGTGGCCGTGGGCGACGTCGACGACCAGGGCGTCCACGCCCTCGTCGAGCAGCGCCTCTGCCCTGGCCAGGTAGCCGCCACGCACGCCGAGCGCGGCGGCGACGCGCAGCCGGCCCTGCTGGTCGCGGATCGCGTGCGGCCAGCGGTCGCGCAGGCCGAGGTCGCGCAGGGTGATCAGCCCCGCCAGCCGCCCGTCCTCGGAGACCAGCGGGAGCTTCTCGATGCGGTGCCGGTCGAGCAGCTTGCGGGCCTCGTCGGGGGCGATGCCCGGCCCGGCGGTGACCAGCCGCTCGGCGGGCGTCATGGCCGATGCCACCGTGCCGCCGCCGTCGGCGCGCATGTCGCGGGCGGTGAGGATGCCGAGGGGCCGGCGCTCGGCGTCGACCACCACCAGCCCGGTCACGCCCAGCCGCCGCGCCTCGGCGGCCGCCTCGGCCACCGACCGCTCGGGCCCGATGGTGTACGGCTCCTGGACGACCTGGCTGAGGTAGCGCTTGACCCGCCTGACCTCCTCGGCCTGGCCCTCGACGGGGAGGAAGCGGTGGATCACGCCGAGGCCGCCGAGCTCGGCCATGGCGATCGCCATCGGCGCGGTGGTGACCGTGTCCATGTTGGCGGAGACGATCGGGACGGCGAGCTCGACGCCGCGGGTGAAGCGGGAGCGGGTGGAGACGTGCCTGCGGGAGCGGACGCTGGAGCGCCTCGGCACCAGCAGCACGTCCTCGAAGGTCAGCGCGAGACGCGGCTCGGTGGTCATGGGCCCCACACTAGCCGAGGGACGCCTCGCCTGGGGTGAACGAGTGGCGCCAGATCGCGCCGGAGCGGTCGGGGACGCCGAGGTCCTTGCCGTTCACCGTCAGGGTGACGGCGCCCGGCGCGCCGAGGATCAGGTCGATCGAGCGCTCGGCACGGAACCTGCGCCGCTCGCCCGGGCCTGGGGTGCCCTCGAAGAAGACCTTCCCGTCGGCGGTGACCCGGGTCCAGGAGGGCGCGGTGTACCGCAACGTGACGGTCACCCCCGTCGGGACCGGCCTGGCGGTGGTGGGCGGCGCGCTGGTGCCGGCGGAGCCGACCACCGTGGTGGCGGGCTCGGGCGCGAACGGGGCCTGGGCGTCGGTCGGGTCGGGCGACGGCCGCAGCAGCGACCACAGCGACACCACCAGGATGATCGAGACGCAGCCGATGGCCACCGCGAGCCAGGTGGGGCCGCGCCGCCCGCTCGCCCGGCCGCCGATGCCCGCGGGCGCGTGCTCGAACAGCGGCGCGTCCGGGCGCTCCTGGGCCCGGTAGGCATCCAGCAGCGGGGCCGGGTCGACGCCGAGGAAGTTGGCGTAGGAACGCAGGAAGCCCTTGGCGTAGACGTTGCCGCCCAACTGCTCGAAGTGCTCCTGTTCAAGGGCCTCGAGGTAGCTGGGCCGAATCCGGGTCGCGGCAGCGGCGTCCTCCACGGACTTCCCCTGCGCTTCCCGGGCCGAGCGCAGCGCCTCGCCAATGCTGGGCAGCCGGGACACCCCTTCACGACGCAATTACCGGCAAGCCGGAAGATCGGCTCTCGGGCGAGCGGATTGTCGCCCAACGCCAGGCGGACGGCAACCGGTTCCGGGGGTCAGTCTCCGGCGAGCTCGCCGTAGCCGGCCTCGCGGCCGCGCAGCTCGTCCAGCTCCTCCACGGTCATCAGCACGTCGCGCGGCTTGGAGCCCTCCGACGGCCCGACCACGCCGCGCTCCTCGAGCTGGTCCATGATCCGGCGGGCGCGCGCGAAGCCGACCTTCATCTTCGACTGCAGCATCGAGGTCGACCCCAGCCCGGAGCGGACCACGTACCCCATGGCCTCGTTGAGCAGGGGGTCCTCGTCGCCGTCGTCGTCGTCGCCGGTCGCGGCCCTGCCCTCGGCGACCACCCCCGGCTGGTAGCTGGCCTGCTGCTGCGCCTTGCAGTAGGCGACGACCGCCTCGACCTCCTTCTCGGTGATGAAGGCGCCCTGCACGCGGCGCGGCTTGGAGGTGCCGCCCGGCAGGTACAGCATGTCGCCGTGGCCGACCAGCTTGTCGGCCCCGCCGGCGTCCAGGATCACCCTGGAGTCCTGCGCGCTCGCCACCATGAAGGCGATGCGGCTGGGGATGTTGGCCTTGATGAGCCCGGTGACCACGTCCACCGACGGGCGCTGGGTGGCGACCACCAGGTGGATGCCGACCGCCCGCGCCATCTGGGCGATGCGGCAGATGGCGTCCTCGACGTCCCTGGGGGCGATCATCATCAGGTCGGACAGCTCGTCGATGACCACCACGATGTAGGGCAGCGTTGGCCGCTCGCGGTCGCCGTCGGGCCGGCCGGCGTCGTCCAGGGAGGCGGACGGCAGCGGCGGCAGCGTCCCCTCCTTGGCCGCCTGGTTGTAGGCGGCGATGTTGCGGACCCCGGCGATGGCCAGAGTCTCCAGGCGCAGCTCCATCTCCCGCACCGCCCAGGCGAGCGCCTCGCTGGCCCGCTTGGGGTGGGTGACGACGGGGGTGATCAGGTGCGGCACGCCGTCGTAGTGGGTCAGCTCGACCCGCTTGGGGTCGATCAGGATCAGCCGCACCCGCTCCGGCGGGTTGCGCATCAGCAGGCTGGTCACCAGCACGTTGAGGCTCACGCTCTTCCCAGATCCTGTTGAGCCGGCGATCAGGACGTGGGGCATGTCGGTCAGGTTGGCGAGCACCGGCTCGCCGCCGATGTCCTTGCCGAGCGCGACCGTGAGCGGGTGGCCCTCGTCCTTGTCGACGCGGCCGAGGATGTCGCCGAGGGTGACCAGCTCGCGGTCGCGGTTGGGGACCTCGATGCCGATCGCGGACTTGCCGGGGATGGGGGCGATGATGCGGACGTCGGGCGAGGCGAGCGCGTAGGCGATGTCGTGGGAGAGGCCGATGACCCTGGCGACCTTGGTGGCCGGGCCGAGCTCGACCTCGTAGCGGGTGACGGTGGGGCCGCGGGTGTAGCGGGCCACGCGGGCGTCGACCTCGAACTGGTCCAGGGTGTTCTCCAGGATGCGGGCGGTCTCGTCCAGCCGGCGGGCGTCGATCGGCCGGGCGTGGCCGCGCCGCAGCAGCGACTCGGGCGGGGAGGTGTAGACGCCGCCCGCCTTGGCCTGGACGGTCATGGCGAGCTGGACCGCCTCGCCGGCCCCGGGCTGGTCGGCCGGGGCGGTGGGCGCCGCGGGCCTGGGGACGGGGTCGCCCTCGCCGGCCGCGGCGACGGCGGCGTCGGCGGCGTCGGGCGCCTCCGGACCGTGGGCGCTGTCGCCGGCTGGCTCGCCCCGCCGGCGGCCCCGGCGCCTGGCCGGCGTCTCGTCGGGCCCGTCGGCGCCGGCCTCGTCGCCCGCGGTCTGGGTGGCGGTGCGCTGGCGGCCACCGGCCGCGCCGGACCGCTGCGCCAAGTCGGCGTCGGCGTCGGCGGCGGGGCGTGGCGGCGGGGTGACGACCGCGCGCAGTCCCTTGCCGGCCGCCGCGATCCCCCGACCCACCGACGCCACCGAGGTCCTGGTGCTGATCAGCGCGCCGAGGAACAGCAGGCAGGCGAAGGCCGTGCCAGCCCCCCAGGTGGACAGCAGCCGCGCCAGCGGGGCGACGACGGCGGCGCCGACCAGCCCGCCGGAGTCCTGCAGCACCGACGGTCTCGCCGAGGTCGGTGGGGCGCCACGCGTCAGGTGCAGCAGGCCGAGGCCGCCGAGCAGCAGCGCCAGCAGCCCGATGGCGACGCGGCCGGCGGCGGCGTCGTCGGCCTTGGCGGCCGAGCGCCGGAACAGGGCCAGTCCGAGCCCGGCGAACAGCACCGGCAACGCGTAGGCGCCGTAGCCGAACAGGCCGCGGAACAGCAGGGCCAGGAAGACGCCGGCCTTGCCGCCGTTGTGCAGCCAGATGCCCAGGGCCAGCAGCACCGCGAACAGGATCAGGATCACGCCCTGGATGTCGCCCTTGTGCGGCGACAGGGCCTTGCGCGGGCCGCGGCCGAGGCGCTGGGTCCGCGACGGCGGGCTGCGGCGCTTCTTCGGCGCCGGCCGGCGGCCGGGAGGGCGTCGCGTGCGGGCCTTGGCCATCGACCCTAGACCTCCATGACCGTCGGGATGATGACGGGCCGCCGCTGGGTGCGCTCCTTGAACAGCGCCGAGGCGGCCGAGCGCATGTGCTGCTTGAGGATCATCGGGTCCACCACGCCGTCGGCGGCGGTGCGCTCCAGCGCCTCCAGCACGCGCGCCTTCGCCTCCTCGATCAGGTCGGCGGACTCTGGCTCGTAGACGAACCCGCGGGTGACGATGTCGGGGCCGGCCAGGACCTTGCCGGTCTGGGCCTCGATGGTGGCGAGCACGTGCACGAAGCCCTCGCCGCCGAGCTTGCGGCGGTCGCGCAGGACGGCGTCGCCGACGTCGCCGACCCCGAGCCCGTCCACGAACACCATCCCCGCCCTGACCTCGCCGACGTGGCTGGCGACCCCGTCGGCGAGCTCGACCACGTCACCATCCTCGCACAGCAGGATCCGGTCCCTCGGCACCCCGGCCGCCTCGGCCAGGCGGGCGTGCTGGGCCAGGTGGCGGTACTCGCCGTGGACCGGCAGGAAGTTGTGTGGCCGCAGCGTGGTCAGCAGCAGGGTCAGCTCGCCCTGGGCGGCGTGGCCGGAGACGTGCACGCGCGCGTTGCCCTTGTGGTAGACGTCGGCGCCGAGCCGGGCGAGGTCGTTGATGGTGCGGTAGACGGCGGCCTCGTTGCCCGGGATCAACGACGACGACAGCACCACGGTGTCGCCCGGCTCGATCCGCACCCACTTGTGGTCGCGACCGGCCATCAGCGTCAGGGCGGAGTACGGCTCGCCCTGGGAGCCGGTGCACAGCACCACCGTGCTGGCCGGGTCGAGCCCGTTGAGGTCCTCGACGGGGACCAGCAGGCCGGGCGGCGTCCGCAGGTAGCCGAGGTCGCCGGCGACCCGCATGTTGCGGATCATGCTCCGGCCAACCAGGGCGACCTGGCGGCCGAGGCGGGCGGCGGCGTCGAGGATCTGCTGCACCCGGTGGACGTGGCTGGCGAAGCAGGCGACGACGACCCGCCGCCTGGCGGCCCCGAAGATGTCGTCGAGGGCACGGCCGACCTCGACCTCGGAGGGGATGAAGCCGGGCTGGTCGGCGTTGGTGGAGTCCGACAGCAGCAGGTCGATGCCGTCGCCGGCCAGTCTCGCCAGGCCGCCGAGGTCGGTCGGGCGACCGTCGATCGGGGTCAGGTCCATCTTGAAGTCGCCGGTGTGCACGATCGTGCCCGCCGGGGTGCGCAGCGCCACCGCCACGCCGTCGGGGATCGAGTGCGACATGGCGAACAGCTCGAGGTCGAAGGGGCCGAGGGTGGTTCGCTGGCCGGGGGCGACCTCGACCAGGGAGGGGGCGAGGTCGTGCTCCTCCAGCTTGGCGGCGAGCATGCTGAGCGACAGCCTGGTCCCGTAGACGGGCACGTCGAAGTCGCGCAGGAAGTACGGCAGGGCGCCCATGTGGTCCTCGTGGGCGTGGGTCAGGACCACGCCGACGACCCGTTCCGGCTCCTCGGCCAGCCAGGTGAAGTCGGGCAGGATGATGTCGACGCCGGGCTGGTCGGCATCGGGGAAGGCGAGGCCGCAGTCGATCAGCAGCCGGGCGCCGTCCAGCTCGACGACCGCGCAGTTGCGGCCGATCTCGCCCAGCCCCCCCAGGAAGGCGACCCGGACCGCGCCGGGCGCCGGCGGCGGTGGGGCGCCGGTCTCCGCGGCCCGCTCAGCCACGCGCGCTCCCGCCGAGGCCGGCGCCGGCCAGCAGGCCGCGGGCGTACTCGACCTGCTCGGGGGTGGCGTCCGTCAGCGGCAGCCGCAGCGGGCCGGCCGGCAGCCCGAGCAGGTTCATGCAGGCCTTGAGCAGGATCGGGCTGGAGGTCGCGAACAGCCCCTCGAACAGGGCCAGATGCCGGGTGTGGAGGTCCAGCGCGGTCCTGGTGTCGCCCCGCTCGAAGGCGGTTATCAGCTCCTGGAGGGCGGGGCCGACCAGGTGGGCGGCGACGCTGACGACGCCGACGCCGCCGACGGCGAGCAGCGGCAGGAGGTTCTTGTCGTCGCCGGAGTACTGCTCCATCCGCCCGCCGGTGTCGCGGTGCAGGCGGCTGGCGGCGGCCATGTCGCCGACGGCGTCCTTGACCGCCACGACGTTGTCGACCTCCTCGAACAGCCGCACCATCGTCGGCACCTCGATGGTGCAGGCGGTGCGGCCGGGGATGTTGTAGAGCATGCAAGGCAGGCCGGTGCTTCCGGCGACGGCGCTGAAGTGGGCGACCAGCCCGGACTGGGGGGGCTTGTTGTAGTAGGGCGTGACCAGCAGCAGCGAGCCGACGCCGGCCTTCTCGGCCAGCCGGGTCAGCTCCACCGACTCCGCGGTCGAGTAGGTCGAGGTGCCGGCCATGACCCGGCCACCGTCGCCGGCCGCCTCGACCACCGCCGCCCACAGGCGGGCCTTCTCGTCGGCGGTGAGCGTCGGGGACTCGCCGGTGGTGCCGGCCACCACCAGCGTGTCGGTGCCGTGGTCGAGCAGGTGGCGGGCCAGGCGCTGGGCGCCGTCGACGTCGAGGTTGCCGTCGGTGCTGAACGGGGTGGCCATGGCGGTGAGCACACGGCCGAAGCGACCTGGCATGACGATCCTCCAAAGGCGTGATGGGCGGCCCTGGACAGCCGGCGGCCCCACTCCGCCGGCGGCCACCAGGGATTCTACTCGGGCATCCCAGTCGAACCGGGGAACTTGTGGACGGTCGGCGCGGCCGCCCGGCACTTCGCCATTGGGCGACCGTTAGCCATCGTTTGCCTTTGTTTCCCCGGTTTTGTTATTCTCCTCGCGCAGATGTGGCACTTCGTGGAGGGGTGGTCCCGGTGGCATTGATTCAGGTCCTTCCGAGCGAGCTGGAGCGCGCGGCCGGGCGGCTCGCGGCCAGCGCCGACCAGGTGCGGTCGGTGGTCGGCAGCCTCGTCCCGGCCGCCGGCGGGGTCGCCGGCGCGCTCGGCGACCCCGCCCTGACCGAGCGGTTCCAGGTGCTGTGGGCCCGCTGGGCGCGCGAGCTCGGCGTGATCGCCGACGACCTGGCCGGCGCCGCCGGCCGGCTGCAGGCGGCCGCGGCCGAGTACCGGACCACCGACCGGGCGGCCATGCCCCCAGCCAGGCAGCGGGCGAAAGACGTTCGCGCGCTCCCGTTCCGCCCGGCCTGATCGCCTTCCGGATCCCGTGGTCTTGGGAGCGCGCGAACGTCTTTCGGTGACGTTGTCGTCCGCACGTGCGACGATCCGGGGCGATGCCCGCCGCACCGCACCCCCTGGAGACGGCCGTCCGGCCGCGCCTGCCGGTCGACCTGCGGCTGACGCTGGGGCCGCTGCGTCGCGGGGCCGGCGACCCGACCATGCTGGTCGACCGCGCCGGGGCGTGGTGGCGGGCGACCCGGACCCCGCTGGGGCCGGCCACCGCCAGGTATGCCGCGGACGGCGCGACGGTGCGGGTCGCCGCCTGGGGCCCGGGGGCCGAGTGGTGCCTGGCCGCCGCCCCCGAGCTGCTCGGGGCGCGTGACAGCCTGGACGGCTTCCACCCGGACGGGCTGGTCGGCGAGCTCCACCGCCGCCTGCCCGGCCTGCGCATCGCCCGCTCGCAGGCGGTGTTCGAGGCGCTGCTGCCGTCGATCCTGGAGCAGAAGGTCACCGGCCGGGAGGCCAGGGACGGCTACCGGGCGATCGTGCGGGCCTGGGGCGAGCCCGCCCCCGGCCCGCTGCCGCTGCTGCTGCAGCCGGCGCCGCCGGCGCTGGCGACCACCCCCTACTGGGCGTTTCACCCGCTCGGGGTCGAGCGCAAGCGGACCGCCACCATCCTCATGGCCGCCAGCCGCGCCCGCCGGGTCGAGGAGACCGTGGCGATGACGCCGGCCGACGCGCACCGGCGGCTGCAGGCGCTCCCCGGGGTCGGGCCGTGGACCTCGGCCGAGGTGGCGATCGTCGCCCTCGGCGACGCCGACGCCGTCTCGGTCGGCGACTTCCATCTCCCCCACATGGTGAGCTGGGCGCTGGCCGGGGAGCCGCGTGGCAGCGACGAGCGCATGCTCGAGCTGCTCGCCCCGTTCCCGGGCCACCGCGGCCGGGTCCTGCGCCTGCTCACCCGCTCCGGCCGGATGCCGCCCCGCCGCGGCCCCCGCGCCGCGGTCCGCTCGTTCGCGCGGATCTGAGGCCCGGGCCCGGGCCCGGCTGGCAGGTGGGGCACCACCAGGTGACCCGGTCGGCGTCGTAGCCGGCGCCGCTCTCCTGGTCGGCCTTGCGGATCGGGGTGCCGCAGCGGCGGCAGGGCCTGCCGTTGCGGCCGGCGACCCAGTGGGTCCTGCCGGGGCGGGTGTCGCCGGTGGTGATCTGGCGGCCACTGGTCCGGTTGGCCTCCATCAGCCGCTTCAGCAGGTCGACCATGCCCGCCGGGTCGTCGACCTGGCCGACCGGCGTCCACGGGTCGACGCCGCGCAGGAAGCAGAGCTCGCACTTGTAGATGTTGCCCGGCCCGGCGATGACCCGCTGGTCGAGCAGGGCGGTGCCGACGGCGCGGTCGGGATCGGCCAGCAGGCGCCGGACCGCCTCGGCGGCGTCCCAGTCGGCGCCGAGCACGTCGGGACCGAGGTGCCCGACCACCTCGTGCTCCCGTGCGGTCGGCAGCAGCTCGCAGATGCCCAGCCGGAAGCCGACCGCGACCCACGGCTCGGTCCGGAGCACGGCCCGGACCTGGAAGTCGGGGCCGCGCCACCGCTCCCGCGGCCGGTACAGGTGCCAGGCGCCCTCCATCTTGAGGTGGCTGTGGAGGGTGACGCCGGCGCCGGTGCGCAGCAGCAGGTGCTTGCCGCGGGCGGCGACCTCCCGGACCGCCTGGCCGCTGAGGTCTGAGGTGGCGAACCTCGGCACCCGGAAGTCGGTGGCCAGCAGCCGCTCCCCCGCCAGCGCCGCGTGCAGGCGGGCGGCGGCGACCAGGACCGTGTCGCCCTCGGGCATCTCAGCGCCGCAGGCGCAGGCCGCGGGCGGTGGGCCGGAAGCCGGCGTCGGTGAGCGCGCGCGCCAGGGGGCTGTCGAACACCGGCTCGCCGTCGGCCCGCTCGACCGCGACGCGGCCGAGGGCGCCGTCGCGCACGGCCAGGGCGAGCGCGTCGGCAACCCGGCCGAGTCGGTCGGGGTCGTCGGTGAAGGTGAGCAGGGTGCGGCCGCCCCGCTCGACGTAGAGGGCGAGCTCGCCGTCGGTCAGGATCACGACCGCGCCCGCCTTGCGGCCCGGCCGGTGCCCCGGCCGCTCCCCCAAAGAAGTCCGCGCATTACCGTACCGCCCGCCCTGATCGCCGTCAGGGATCCCGTGGTCTTGGTACTGCGCGGGCTTCCTTGCCCGGCCGTCGGTGGTGGTGGCCCGCTCGGGCCAGGGCAGGGCGGCCCCGTACGGGTTGGCCGGGTCGCCGGCGGCCAGCACCTGGGTCAGGGGGTTGGGTGGGGGGTCGGTGAGGGTGCGCAGGCGGTCCACGGCACCGGGCACGGCGAACTGGGCGCCGCCGAGCCCGTCCACGAAGTAGCCGCGCCGGCAGCGGCCGGCGTCCTCCATCGCCTTGAGCACGGGGTAGACGCCGGCGAACCCGCCGGGGAGCCGTTCGGCCATCACCGCGCCCCTGGTGAGCACCCCGTGACGGTCCAGGAGCTGCTCGGCGACCGCGTGCAGCCGCCTGGTGGGGTCCGCGGCGGCCGCGGGCAGCAGGCTCCAGCGGCCGGCGCCGGCCGGGGGGCCGGCGCGGCTCGGCAGGGGCGGGCCGCGGCGGCCGTAGCGGCGGCGGCTCTGCGGGCGGGCGGCGGGGCGGGAGCCGCCGGCGACCAGCGCCCGCAACGGGACCAGGGTGTCGTTGGTGACCATGCCGGCCCAGACCAGCTCCCACACCGCCAGCAGCAGCTCGCTGTCGCCGGAGGGGTCCGGGGAACCCCAGGGGGGTGCCCCGGAGGGTCCGGAGGGGTCCGGGGAACCCCGGGGGGGTGCCCCGGTGAATCGGGCCCCGCCGACCGCGTCGGCGAGCTGGCGGAAGAACATCGCGCCGCGGCCGGCCAGCGCCTCCCTGACGGCGGCCGCCAGCGGGGTCAGCTCGACCGGGAGCGGCTCCGGCAGCAGCAGCGGGAGCCCTTCGGCCAGGTACAGGCCGACCCAGCCGTCGTCGGAGCCGATCGCGCCGGCGCCGGCCCAGACGACCTCGCCGGAGGCGCAGAGCTGGTCGAGCAGGCCGGGGTGGTAGCCGGGCAGCCGGGCGGCGAGCACCTGCCGTTCCAGCGCCGACGCGGGCACGGCGGCGCCCTGGAGCTGCTCGACCACCCGGAACAGCGCGTCCAGGTCGGTGGCCCGCGGTCCGCTGGGGCCGACCCCCTGCCAGGCGGCCAGGAAGCGGGCGAGGGCCTGCTGAGGGACGGGCTCGACCTCCTTGCGGAGCGCGGCCAGCGAGCGACGCCGGAGCCGGCGCAGCACCTCGGCGTCCAGCCACTCCCGGCCGGAGCCTCCCGGACGGAACTCGCCGTGCACCACCCGGCCGGCCGCCGCCAGCCTGGCGAGGGTCTGCTCGACCACGGCCACGCCGAGGCCGAGCCGGCCTGCGGGGTCGCCGGCCAGGAACGGCCCGTGGGTGCGGGCGTAGCGGGCCAGCAGGTCCCCGACCGGGTCGGCCACCGGCTCCAGGAACGCCTGCGGCACCCCGACCGGCGGCGCGGCCCCGAGCCCGTCGCGCAGCCGGGCGACGTCCTCGATCGCCACCCAGCGCTCGTGCCCGCCGACGCGCAGCCGCACCGCCCGGCGGGTCGCCTCCAGCTCGGCCAGCCAGCCGGGCGCGGCGTCGGGGTCGGCCGAGCGGGCGGCCGCCTCCTGGACGGTCAGGTCGCCGAGCAGGCGGAGCGCGTCGTGCAGTCCGTCGGGCCCGCGGGCCCGGCGCTCGGGGGTCAGGAGCTGCAGCTCCAGCTCCAGGTCGGCGAGGGCGGCCTGGTCGATGAGGTCGCGCAGCTCCTCGCGGCCCAGCAGCTCTGCCAGGATCGAGCGGTCCAGCGACAGCGCCTGGGCGCGCCGCTCTGCCAGCGGCGCGTCGCCCTCGTACATGAACGCGGCGACGTAGCCGAACTGCAGCGAGCTGGCGAACGGCGACGGGAACGGCGTGTCGACCTCGACCACCCGGACCTGGCGGCTGGCGACCTCGGCCATCAGCTCCCTGAGGCCGGGCAGGTCGAAGACGTCCTGGAGGCATTCGCGCATGGTCTCGAGCACGACCGGGAACGAGCCGTACCTGGAGGCGACCTGGAGCAGGCCGGCGCTGCGCTGCCGCTGCTGCCACAGCGGCGTGCGGCGGTCCGGCCGGCGCCGCGGCAGCAGCAGGGCGCGGGCCGCGCACTCGCGGAAGCGGCTGGCGAACAGCGCCGAGCCGCCGACCTCGCCGACGACCAGGTCCTCGATCTCGTCGGGGTCGAACAGGATCGAGTCGCCGGGCGGGGCCTCGTCGGCCTCCGGCAGCCGCACCACCACGCCGTCGTCGGTGTACATGGTCTGGACCTCGAGGCCGAGCCGCTCCCGGACCCGGGCCTCGATGGCCTGGGCCCATGGGGCGTGGACCTGGGCGCCGAACGGCGAGTGGATGCAGACCCGCCAGTCGCCCAGCTCGTCCCGGAAGCGCTCGACCACGATGGTGCGGTCGTCGGGCAGCACCCCGGTCGCCTCGCGCTGCTCGTCCAGGTAGCCGACCAGGTTGGCGACGGCGTTGGCGTCCAGCCCGGCCGCCTGAAGCCGCCGCAGCCGCGCCTCCGGGCCCAGGCCGCTCAGCTCGCGAAGGAACGCGCCGAGGGCGCGGCCCAGCTCGACCGGCCGCCCGAGCATGTCGCCGTGCCAGAACGGGAGCTTGCCCGGCTGCCCGGGCGCCGGGGTGACCAGCACCCGGTCGTGGGTGATGTCCTCGATCCGCCAGCTCGACGCGCCGAGGGTGAAGACCTCGCCGACCCGGGACTCGTAGACCATCTCCTCGTCCAGCTCGCCGACGCGGGTCTGGCGCTCGCCGACCAGGTAGACGCCGAACAGGCCCCGGTCGGGGATGGTGCCCCCGGAGGTGACGGCCAGGCGTTGCGCCCCCGGCCGGCCGACCAGGCGGCCCTCGACCCGGTCCCAGTTGAGGCGGGGGCGGAGCTCGGCGAACTCGTCGGAGGGGTAGCGGCCGGAGAGCATGTCCAGGACGCTCTCCAGCGCGCTGCGGGGCAGCTCGGCGAAGGGGGCGGCGCGCCGGACCAGCGCCTCCAGCTCCTCGACGGTCCAGTCGTCCATCGCCACCATGGCGACGACCTGCTGGGCGAGCACGTCGAGGGGGTTGCGGGGGTAGCGCATCGCCTCGATGGCGCCGGCGAGCATCCGCTCGACCACCACCGCCGACTCGACCAGGTCGCCGCGGAACTTGGGGAGCACGACGCCGCGGCTGACCGCGCCGACCTGGTGGCCGGCGCGGCCGATGCGCTGCAGGCCCTGGGCGACCGAGCTGGGCGCCTCCACCTGGACGACCAGGTCGACGGCGCCCATGTCGATGCCGAGCTCCAGCGAGCTGGTCGCGACCACGGCCGGCAGCCGGCCGGCCTTCAGGTCCTCCTCGATCTCGACCCGCTGCTCGCGGCTGACCGAGCCGTGGTGGGCGCGGGCCAGCTCCTCGCCGGCCAGCTCGTTGAGGTTGGCGCAGAGCCGCTCGGCCAGCCGGCGGGAGTTGGCGAACACGATCGTGGAGCGGTGGGCGCGGACCAGCTCGACCAGCCGCTCGTCGATGTGGGGCCAGACCGACGACGTCGGCGGCGAAGCCGCCGACTCGTCGGAACTCTGATCAAGATTTCCAATTGCTGTCATGTCCTCGACCGGGACCACGACCGACAGGTCGAAGGACTTCTCGCTGGGCGGGGCGACCACGTCGACGGGACGGGGGCCGCCGAGGAAGCGGGCGACCTCGTCCAGCGGCCGCACGGTGGCCGACAGGCCGATCCGCCTGGCGGGCCGCTCCAGCAGCTCGTCCAGCCGCTCCAGGCTGAGGGCCAGGTGGGCGCCGCGCTTGGTGGCGACCACCGAGTGGACCTCGTCGACGATCACGGTGTCGACCGACGTCAGCGCCTCACGAGCGCGGGAGGTCAGCAGCAGGAACAGCGACTCGGGGGTGGTGATGAGGATGTCGGGCGGCTGCCTCGGGAAGCGGCGGCGCGCCTCCGCCGGGGTGTCGCCGGTGCGCATCGCGACGGTGATCTCGGGCAGGGGAAGGTCCAGCCGGGCGGCGGCGGCCCGCAGGCCGGCGAGCGGCGCCCGGAGGTTGCGCTCGATGTCGGCGGCGAGGGCCTTCAGCGGGGAGATGTACAAGACCCGCAGCCGCCGCTTGGGGTCGATCGGGGGGGCGGTCGCCAGCCGGTCGATGGCCGACAGGAACGCCGCCAGCGTCTTGCCCGACCCGGTGGGCGCGACCACCAGCACGTCCTGGTCCTGGGCGAGCGCGTCCCAGGCGCCGGCCTGCGCCGGGGTCGGCGCGGCGAAGGCGCTCTCGAACCAGGCCCTGGTGAGGGCCGAGAACCGCCCGAGCCCGGCGGATGGTCCTGCCTGCTCCATGGGGCCATGCTAGTGCCGTCACCCGACATCGGCCGGCTGGCCGGGCGTTTGGGCGAGGGTGGCACACTGGATACTGGGTGCAACAGGCAGCGACCAAGCCTCGAGGGTGGCGATCATGGGCTGGTTCGAGCGAGCGGAGTTCGGGCCGAACGTGGGGCTGATCGACGAGATGTACCGGCAGTACCTCGACGACCCCGAGTCGGTGAGCGAGGCGTGGCGGGAGTTCTTCGCCGAGAACGAGCCCGACCAGGACGGGGAGGCCGAGGCGCAGCTGCGCCCGGCGCCACCGGCCGAGGCGGAGGCCAGGCCGGCAGAGCCCGCCGCCACGGCCGAGGCGGACGCCAGGCCGGCGGAGAAGGCCGAGGCCAAGGCGGAGCCGGCGCCGCGCGCCAAGGGCGAGACCGACGGGGCGGCGGGCCAGAC
>WNFU01007292.1_pt1 | contig 16706 bp, 12 predicted proteins | sample 5400121 | NCBI WGS metagenome assembly WNFU01 (sample SAMN13153360, study PRJNA577476) | soil metagenome | isolation source: 100 cm soil or saprolite under grassland replicate 1 | place: USA:California | collected 2016-06-15
ACGAGGAGGTCGCCCGGCTGCTGACCCATGGGCTGGCGTGGGCGCGCCGCTGGCGGGGTGCCTGGCAGGTGCCGACCACCGGGTCGCTGACCCGCGCGCGTGCCCGGCTTGGCGCCGAGCCGCTGGCGGCATTGTTCGGGCAGACGGCCGGGCCGTTGGCCACCCCGGCCACCCCGGGCGCGTGGTATCGCGGGTGGCGGCTGGTGGTGGTGGACGGCACGACGCTGGACGTGGCCGACACCCCCGCCAACCAGCAGGCGTTCGGGCGGCCGCAGACCCACCGGGGCGAGCAGAGCGCCTACCCGCAGGTCCGCGTGGTTGGTGTGGCCGAGTGCGGCACCCATGCGCTGCTGGACGCCACGATGGGCCCGCTGGCCAATGGGGAGACGACCCTGGCCGCCGGCCTGCTGGGGGAAGGCGGCGCGCTTCAAGCGGGGATGCTGCTGCTGGCCGACCGGCTGTTTGCCGGCGCCGAGCTGTGGCGCCGGGCAGCCGCCACCGGCGCACAGCTGCTGTGGCGCACCAGGTCCAACGCGGTCCTGCCGGTGCTGGAGGCGTTTGCGGATGGGTCCTACCTGAGCCAGATCACCGCTGCGACCGACCGGCGCCATGGCGTGGCCCCGACCGTGGTGCGGGTGGTGGAGTATCGCCTGGACGACCCGGGTCGACCCAAGGCCAAAGGGCAGGTCTACCGGCTGCTCACCACGATCCTGGATCCGAATGCGGCGCCCGCCGCCGAGCTGGCGGCGCTGTACCACCAGCGCTGGGAGGTGGAGGGGCTGCTGGATGAGCTCAAGACCCATCAGCGCGGCCCGGGGGTGGTGCTGCGCTCCAAGACCCCTGAGATGGTCGCCCAGGAGGTGTGGGCGATGCTGCTGGTCCACCGGGCCATCCGCACGCTGATGCACCAGGCCGCCCTGGACGGCGGGAACGGCCAGGCGCTCGACCCCGACCGGCTGTCGTTTGCCCGCTCCTTGCGGGTGGTCCGCCGCCAGGTCACCGGCCAGGCCGCGTTTTCCCCCTGAGCGCCTTGCCCGCGCGATCGCTCAGGCGATCACCGAGATCCGCCGGCACTTGGTCACCCGCCGCCACCGTGCCAACCCCAGGGTCGTCAAGCGCAAGATGTCCAACTTCGGGGTCAAGCGCGCCAAGCACCGGGCCTGGCCGCAGCCGACCAAGCCCGCCGACCATGCGGTCGTCATCGTGGGGCCGACCAAACCCGCCCCGACCCCGCGGCGAGCCCGAACGTCCAGCTCACAAGGCCTGTTTCACCGCACCGCTAGCCCTTAACGCAGCGGTATTGAGGCTAAGCGGGAGTTGCGGTTGGCCCTCACCAACGCCTTCATCACCCCGATTGACGCCGAGGACCTCTATGTGATGTCGGAGCGTCTGGATGCCGTCCTCAACGGCGCCAAGGACACGGTGCGTGAGTCGGAGGTGATGGGCATCCCACCCGACGAGGCGGTGGCGGCGATGGCGACGCTGCTAGCCGACGGGGCCAGGCAGCTCGCCACCGCGTTCGACCGGCTGGACCCCGACAAGCGCGGCCAGGGCAGCGCGACCGAGGCGGCGGATGCGGCGGTGAAGAGCCAGCGTCGGCTTGAGCGGGTTTACCGGGAGGCGGCGTCGGCGCTGCTGAAGGTCGACGATCTGCGGGAGGTCATGGGCCGGCGGGAGCTGTACCGGCGCTTCTCGCGGATCAGCGACATCCTGATCCAGGCGGCCGACCGTGTCTGGTATGCAACCGTCAAGGAGGGATGAGCTACCCCAGGAGCGACGGCTCAGAACGAAAGGGGAACGAAAGGAGGATCACGAGACCCGCAATGCCTCAATAGGGAGATGTAATGCAGCGACTTGGCACGACAGTCCGGCCGCTACGCATTGCCATCATCGGTGCTGGACCCGCCGGGCTCTACGCCGCCGAAGCGCTGCTCAACAAGGGCGACATCGTCTTGACGATCGACGTCTTCAACCGCTTCCCCACGCCGTTCGGGCTGGTGCGCGACGGCGTCGCGCCCGATCACCAGTCCATCAAGGCGGTGACCCGCGTTCTCGGCAAGGCCCTGGCGGATCCACGTGTCCGCTTGTTCGGCAACGTCACTTACGGCGTCGATATCCACCACAAGGACCTGAAGCGATTCTACGACCAGATCATCTATGCCGTCGGCGCTCAGGCCGATCGACGGATGAGCATCCCGGGCGAGGACCTGCACAACAGCCTCTCGGCCCTCTCGTTCGTCGGCTGGTACAACGGCCATCCTGATTACTGCGATCTGCCCGTCGACCTCTCCTGCAAGCGCGCCGTCGTCGTCGGCAACGGCAATGTCGCCATGGACGTCACCCGCATGCTGGTCACCTCCCCGGACACGTTGCTGGAGACCGACATCGCCGACCATGCACTTGAGGCGCTGCGCGACAGCAGGATCCGCGAGGTCGTGGTGCTGGGGCGACGTGGCGCCGCGCAGGCATCGTTCACAACGCCTGAGCTCAGGGAACTGGGGAAGCTCGATGGGGTGGCTGTGGTCGTCGATCGCCGGAACATCGAGCTCGACCCAGCCAGCCAGGCCGAGGCAGAAGAAGATCGCACAGCAAAGGCCAACCTGAGGTACCTGCGGGAATACGCCACCCGCATAGAGCATACGGCTCCTCGCCGCATCACTCTGCGCTTCCTAGCCTCGCCCGTCGAGATCGTCGGGAGACGCGGCCAGATAGCCAATTTGAAGATCGAACGGAATGCGCTCGTCGTGGACTCCAACGGCGGGCTCCGGTCGAAGGGAACGGGCAGGTTCGAGGTCATCGAGACCGGCCTCGTGCTGCGCTCCATCGGCTATCGGACGGTCCCGATCGAGGGGGTGCCGTTCGACTATGCGACCTCTACCGTGAACAACATCGCCGGGCAGGTCGTGCACCCCAACACCGGTGAGGTGGTGGCAGGCGAGTACGTCGTGGGATGGGCCAAGCGCGGCCCCACCGGCCGGATCGGGAACAACAAGCCTGATTCCGCGTCTACGGTCGAAGCAATGGTGACCGACATTCCCACGCTGAGAGGAATCCGCGACGACCACCGCGACCCATCGCAGATCGAGGTGCTTCTCCGCCAGCGTGATGTTGACTATGCAACGTATGAGGATTGGCGCATCCTGGATAAGTACGAGGTCGCCCGTGGCGCGAGCCAGGGGCGTCCGCGGATCAAAATCACAACCGTACCGGAGATGATGGAAATCATCCACCAGGGGCGATGATGACCTTCGCTCCCGTGCTTTCGTATTCACACAGAGCAGCGTCGCGCAGCGCCTAAATTGGTGCCTCTCTTCAGAACTACCGCCAGATATTTCTCGACTTTGTACCGATTCCATATGTTCGCTGCGAGAATCCCCTGGCTGCAAGAAGCCGGACACGACGGGTCAGACGCGGTTCCATCCCTACAGCCTGTGACAGCGTCCATGCCGGGGCTTTGCAGGAGGCTGCCGGGTGAGAAAGCACATCCGAGCCCGACCCAGCCCGCAGACCGGCGGCGCACCTACATAGTGAAGTGGGGGCCGCCTCCCGAGCCGACGTTCCCGCATAGGGATGATCAACGAGGCAAGCAACGCGGCAAGGTCGCAGAATACGGCTCTGACCTGGGGTTTTGGAGCCCGAGGAGGGATTCGAACCCTCGACCTTCCGATTACGAGTCGGATGCGCTACCACTACGCCACTCGGGCGGGCGCTGACGACGGGGCCGGCGCGAAGCCGGAGTGTACCGAAGGGGGCGCGTGGCGGGCCAGGGGAAACGGGTCAGCGGCGGATGGCCAGCAGGGTGAGTTGGGGGGCGGCGCCGATGGTGAGGCGCCGGTCGGCCTCCTCCAGGGCGCCGGCGGCGCGAACGGCGGCTGCCGGGTCGACGCCGGCGGCGAGCCGCTGGGTGGTGGCCGCCTTGTCGGGATGGACCAGCGGCGCGGTGGTGGGCTCCGCCTTGGTGCCGAGGGTGCCGAGCAGGGCGATGTCGCGGTAGGCGCCCAGGAGGTCGGCGAGCGCCTCGCGGATGGCGTCGAAGCGGGCGCGGCGGAGCTCCCGGCGATGGCGGACCTCGAGCCGCTTGCGAAGCGCGCCGGTCCCGCGGCCGGTGCCGAAGGCCTCGTCGAGCTCTGCCAGCTCGCCCTCCTGCCTGACCCTCGCCGCGGCGACGACCTCGTCGGCGAGGGCGGCCACGGTGCCGGCGGCGGCCAGGGCCTCGGAGGGCTGGTCGGAGCCGAGCCGGCCGAGCAGGTCCAGCACCGACGAGCGGCGGGTGCGGGTGGCCTCGTCGGTCAGCAGCGCCCGGGCGCGCGCCAGCCGGCCGTGGCCGGCGGCGGCCGCCCAGGCCGCCTGCTCGGGGCGCAGGTCCAGCTCGGCGGCGAGGGCGGCGGTCAGCTCGGCCAGGGAGAGGCTCACGAACGGGACCGGCCGGGCGCGGGAGGGCACGGTGCCGACCAGCGCCTCGGCGCTGCGGGCCACCAGCACGAACACCACGTTGGCCGGCGGCTCCTCCAGCACCTTGAGCAGCGCGTTGGCCGCGGCCTCGGTCATCCTGTCGGCCTCGTCGAGGACGAACACGGCCGTGGGGGCCTCGTGGCGGGAGCGGGAGGCCTCCTCGCGGACCGCTCGCACCTCCTCGACCAGCAGGAAGTCGCCCTCCGGGACGATCAGGTGGACGTCGGGGTGGACGCCGCGCAGGATGCGCCGGCAGCGCTCGCAGGTGCCGTCACCGCCGGCCGCGCAGTTCAGCGCGGCGGCGAACACCCTGGCGGTGTGGAGCTTGCCGATTCCCGGTGGGCCGGTGAACAGCCACGCGTGGGTGACCCGGTCGCTGGCGACCGCCTCCCGCAGCGCCGCCACCTGCTCGTCGTGGCCGACGACCAGGTCCCACACCGACCCGCTCACCGCTCCTCCGATTGATGCACCGGGGTACCCCCTTGGGGTTCCCCGGACCCCTCCAGACGCGCGAGCGCCGCGGCGAGGACGCCGGCGGCGACCTGGTCGGCCGGGGCGGCGCCGTCGACCACGGCGAAGCGGTCGGGGTCGCCGGCGGCGAGCTCACGGAAGGCGTCCCGGACCCGGCGGTGGAACCCGAGGCCCTCGACCTCGATCCGGTCGCGGCGTGCCGCGTGGCGGCCGAGCCCCTCGGCCGGGTCGAGGTCGAGCAGCACCACCAGGTCGGGCAGCAGCCCACCGGTGGCGAAGCGGTTGACCTCCTCGACCGGCCCGCGGCCGAGCCCGCGGCCTCCTCCCTGGTAGGCGAGCGAGGAGTCCAGGTAGCGGTCGCACAGCACCACCGCGCCACGCTCCAGCGCCGGGCGGATCACCTGCTCGACGAGCTGCGCCCTGGCGGCCGCGAACAGCAGCGCCTCGGCGCGAGGGTCCAGCTCGACGGCCGGGTCCAGCAGGACGGCCCGGACCCGCTCCCCTACCGGGGTGCCGCCCGGCTCGCGGGTGACCACCACCTCGTGGCCGCGGCGCTCCAGCTCGTACCGGAGCAGGTCGAGCTGGGTGGACTTGCCGGCCCCTTCGACGCCCTCGAAGGCGATCAGAGCGCCAGTCGAGTATCGGCGCCGCATTCGCCTGCGCTGCGCCGCTGGGACGCCTGTGGCATGCGCGCCGTGGGTACTCGACTGGCGCTCTGGCGTGCCCGGCTGGCCCATCGGAGGGCGGCCGTCAGACGCCGACCAGCTCGGCGACCCGGACCTGGGTGCCGCACTTGGCGCAGGTGGCGGTGTCCGGGTCGCGGTCGGGGGCCAGCAGGCCGCCGCAGCTCGGGCAGGGCTGCGTGAGGGGCGCCTGCCAGAGCGCGAAGTCGCAGTCCGGGTAGCGGTTGCAGCTATAGAACGTCTTGCCGCGCTTGGTCCGCTTGGAGACGACCTCGCCCTCGCCGCACTTGGGGCAGGTGCCGAAGGACTGCTCGCCGAGGTTCTTGATGCCGCGGCACTTGGGATAGTCGGAGCAGCCGAGGAACGGCCCGAAGCGGCCGCTGCGCCGCACCATCGGCTTGCCGCACTTGGGGCAGGGCACGTCGGTCAGCTCGGGCTCGGCCTGCTCGGCGGCCTGCTCGGCCGACTGGTTGGCGTTGCGCCGGTACTTGCAGTCGGGGTAGCGGCTGCACGACAGGAACCAGCCGTAGCGGCCCCACTTGCGGACCAGCTTGGCGCCGGTGTCCTGGCCGCACTCGGGGCAGGTCTCGTCGGTGGCCTCCTCGGGCCGGGAGACCTTCTCCTGGCGCTCGGCGATGGTGCCTTCGACCTCGTGGAAGAAGGTCTTGACGATCGGCTCCCACGCCTTGGCGCCGCTGGCGATGCGGTCCAGGTCCTCTTCCATCTCGGCGGTGAAGCCGAGGTCGATGACCTTGGGGAAGACGTCGGCGAGCAGGTCGGTGACCACGATGCCGACGTCCTCGGGGTGGAAGCGCTTGCGGTCCAGGCGGACGTACTTGCGCTCCTGCAGGGTCGAGATGGTCGGCGAGTAGGTCGAGGGACGGCCGATGCCGTGCTCCTCGAGCGCCTTCACCAGGCTGGCCTCGGAGTAGCGGGGCGGCGGCTCGGTGAAGTGCTGCTCGGGGCTGAGCTCGACCAGTCGCAGCACCTGGCCGACGGCCAGCTCGGGAAGGGTGCCGGCCTCCTCCTCGACGTCGTCGTCGCGGCCCTCCAGGTAGACGCGGACGAAGCCGTCGAAGCGCAGCACCGACCCGGAGGCCCGGAAGGTCAGGTCGCCCGCCTGGATGTCCACGCTGGTCTGGTCGTAGACGGCCGGGGCCATCTGCGAGGCGACCGCCCGCTTCCAGACCAGCTCGTAGAGCCTCCGCTGGGCGGGGTCGAGGTGGCCGCCAAGCGACTCGGGGGTGCGGGCGACGCTGGTGGGGCGGATCGCCTCGTGGGCCTCCTGGGCCGACTTGGCCTTGGCCCGGTACTGGGTGCGCTTGACGTACTGGCTGCCGTAGCGCTCGCCGACCAGGCTGGTGATGTCGTCCTGGGCCGCCTGGGAAAGGGACGGGGAGTCGGTGCGCATGTAGGTGATGAGCCCGACCGAGCCCTCGCCGGGCAGGTCGACCCCCTCGTAGAGCTGCTGCGCCACGGCCATGGTCCGCTTGGACGAGAAGCCGAGCTTGCGGGAGGCCTCCTGCTGGAGGGTGGAGGTGATGAACGGCGGCGCCGCGCTGCGACGGCGTTCGCTCTTGTTGACGTCGGCGACCACCCAGGTGGCGGCACGGGCGCGCTCGGCGGCGGCGGTGGCGGCGCCCTCGTCGCCAAGGACGAACTTCTGCTTCTCGCCGACCGGGTAGCGGGCGTGGACCGGCTCGTCGCCGTCGGTGAGCAGGTCGGCCTCGAGGCTCCAGTACTCCTGGGGCTTGAAGGCGTCGATCTCACGCTCGCGGTCGACGATCATCTTCAGGGCGGCCGACTGGACCCGGCCGGCGGACAGGCCGGCGCGGACCTTGCGCCATAGGACCGGCGACAGCTTGTAGCCGACGATCCGGTCGACGACCCGGCGCGCCTGCTGGGCGTCGACCAGGTGGGCGTCGATTTGGCGCGGGTCGGCGAAGGCCAGCCGCACCGCCTCGGCGGTGATCTCGGTGAAGGTGACCCGGCGGGTCGAGGCGGCGGCGAGCTTGGCCGCCTCGGCGATGTGCCAGGCGATCGCCTCGCCCTCGCGGTCGGGGTCGGTCGCCAGGTACACCCGCTCGGCGGCCTTGGCGGCCTTGCGGATGCTGGAGACGACCTTCTTGCCCTTGGGGGTCACCTCATAGGTGACCGAGACCCCGCCGTTGATGTCGACGGCAAAGTCCGACTTGGGAAGGTCGCGGACGTGGCCCATCGAGGCGACCACGTCGTAGTCCTTCCCCAGGTACTTGCCGATCGTCCTCGCCTTGGCGGGCGATTCGACCACCACCAGGTTTCGTGCCAATCCAGATTCCTTCGCTCTCGTGTTCATGAGGTCAAGACGGTGCGGCGTAGTGTTGCCGACCACCAGGCCGAAATGTCAAGGCCAGAACAGCCTGCCAGTATTCCAGACGCCCCGCAGCCGGCCGTCCCCAGCCCGTTGAAGAGGTTCGCACAGCACCGGGACGTCCGACCTGATCGCCTCAGGGATCCCGTGGTGTTGGTGCTGTGCGAACCTCTTCAGACGACGAGGCCGAGCGCTGGGTGGGTCGCGGCTCGGGCGTCGCCTCCGGCGCCGCCAGGGTGACACCGCCGGAATGGCTCGAGCGCCACAACGCCCAGGCTAGGACCGCGACGGCCACCAGCGCCAGCGCGATCCGCAGCAGGTCCTCGTCGCCGACCGCCACCACCGTCGGCGCGATCAGCACCGCCACCAGGTTCATCACCTTGATCAGCGGGTTGAGGGCGGGACCGGCGGTGTCCTTGAACGGGTCGCCGACGGTGTCGCCGATCACGGTGGCCTTGTGCGGCTCGGAGTTCTTGCCGCCGTGGTGGCCGTCCTCCACGTACTTCTTGGCGTTGTCCCAGGCGCCGCCCGCCACCGACAGCATCACCGCCAGGAGCTGGCCGGTGAGGATGGCGCCGGCCAGGTAGGCGCCGAGCGCCGCCGACCCGAACAGGAAGCCGGTCGCGATCGGGGTCAGGACGGCGAGCAGGCCGGGGGTGAGCAGCTCGCGCAGCGAGTCCCTGGTGCAGATGTCGACCACGGCGCCGTAGTCGGGCCGCTCGGTGTAGTCCATGATCCCGGGGTGCTCGCGGAACTGCTTGCGCACCTCGAACACCACCCGGCTGGCGGCCCGCCCGACGGCCCGGATCGCCAGGGCCGAGAACATGAACGCCACCGACCCGCCGATCAGCAGGCCGACCAGCACGCTCGGCTGGTCGATCGGGATGTCGACCTGCTCGACGGGCACCCCCGCGCCGATCAGGGCGCGCCGGAACGAGCCGAACAGGCTGGTCGCGGCCAGCACCGCCGTGGCGATGGCCACGCCCTTGGTGATCGCCTTGGTGGTGTTGCCGACCGCGTCCAGGGCGGTGAGCACCTCGTTGCCCCGTTCGCTGACGCCGCCGGACATCTCGGCGATGCCCTGGGCGTTGTCGCTGATCGGCCCGAAGGTGTCCATCGACACCACCACGCCGACGGTGGTGAGCATGCCCATCCCGGCCAGCGAGATCATGTAGAGCTGGAAGTCGAGGCCCTCGCCACTGCCGATGAGGACGGCGCCGGTGATCGCCCCGACGATCGCGAGGATGGCGTAGACGGTCGACTCCAGCCCGGTGGCGAAGCCGGCCAGGATGGTCGTTGCCGGCCCGGTCTCCGACGCCTCGGCGATCTCCCGGACCGGTTTGTACTGGGTCGCGGTGTAGTAGGACGTCATCACCTGGATGACGCTGGACAGGGCCAGCCCGAGGGCCACCGCCGCCAGCGGCCGCCAGTCCTGGACGTAGGCCAGCGAGGCGATCCCCACCAGCAGCAGCGAGATCAGCGCCGAGGCGAAGAAGCCACGGTTGATCGCCGTGATGCCGCTCTCGCGCTCGGAGCGGGGCCGCACCAGGTAGATCCCGGCGATCGAGGAGAGGATCCCGATGGCCTGGACGATCAGCGGGAACAGCAGGCCGACAACCGGACGGTCGGGGAAGGCGGCCAGGCCGAGCACGATGGCCGCGACCAGGGTGACCTCGAAGGACTCGAACAGGTCGGCGGCCATGCCGGCGCAGTCGCCGACGTTGTCGCCGACGTTGTCGGCGATCGTCGCCGCGTTGCGGGGGTCGTCCTCGGGGATCGACTGCTCGACCTTGCCGACCAGGTCGGCGCCGACGTCGGCGGCCTTGGTGAAGATGCCCCCGCCGACCCGCATGAACATCGCCAGCAGGGCAGCCCCGAAGCCGAAGCCGAACAGCACGTTGGCGGCCTGGCCCTGGTAGAGCAGGACCACCCCGGCGGCGCCGAGCAGGCCGAGCCCGACCACGAACATGCCGGCCACCCCGCCGGCGCGGAACGCGATCGGCATGGCCTTGAGCAGGCCGCCGTGGTCGGCGGCGGCCGCGACCCGCACGTTGGCGCGCACCGCGAGCTGCATGCCGGTCCGGCCCGCCAGCGCCGAGAACGCCGCCCCGACCAGGAAGGCGACCGAGCGGCCGATCCGCACCGAGGTCGAGTCGGCCTCCAGCAGCAGCAGCAGGAAGAACAGCAGCACGACGAAGACGATGAGGGTGCGGAACTGCCGGTTCAGGTAGGCGCGGCTGCCCTCCTGGATGGCGCGGGCGATCTCGCGCATCTTCTCGGTGCCCTGGTCGGCGGCGAGGACCTCCCTGACCAGGACGAACGCGACCACGAGGGCGAGCAGGCAGACCGCCATGATGGCCAGCAGCGCGAGGTTCTCCCCCGACCGGAACTCGACCTGGGCGCTGCCCTCCTGCGCCAGCAGCCATACTCGGCCCATTCAGTAAACCTCCTCGACGCCCCGGCGTTGGGACGTTGAATCAAGCGCGCAGCCCGGACCGGAGGCCCTGGACGCTTCGAGCGGAAGAGTCGAACGCGGGCCCCGGCCCGGCCTCGCCCCGGGCGGCGTGCGCCCAGGAGCCAGCCGTCCCGCGAACCCGCGAGGATTGGGCGGATCATAGCCATGGGTGCGAGGCCGGGCAACCCGTCCGCAGGGCATCTTCCGGCCGGCTCGGTCTCGGGTCGCCTCAGGTCAGCGGCGGCGGCAGGAACTCGGGGCCGCACCGCAACGAGAAGCTCATGCGGCTCCCGCCACCCTCCAGCGCCGCGATGCGCAGGTCGTCCACGAGCGCGCCGACCAGGGCCAGGCCGAGCTGGCGGTCGTCCAGGTCGACCTCACCGTCGGCGGCGGAGAGGTGAGCCAGCCGGCTCGCCGGCGGCGCCCTGTCCCGCACCTCGATGCCCAGGCGGTCGGCGGCCTCCAGGAGGTCGAGCTCGATCAGGTCGGGACGGCCGGCCCGGTTCAGGTCGCCGACCGCGACCGCGCACGCCTCCGAGACCGCCACCTTGAGGTCCTCGATGCCTTCGTCGTCCATCCCGGCCTTGCGGGCGACGATGCCGACGACCAGGCGGACGGTGCCGAGCAGCCTCGGCTCCGGCGGGAACGCCAGGCGGACGGTGGCGGCCGTCCCCCCCGGACCTCCCGCGGGAGCCGGCTGCTCGCCGGCGTCGCCGTCCACGGCCGGTGCTACTCGGCCGCGACCGCCACGGCCTCGGCGACCGAGCCGTGGATCGGGAAGACCTTGGTCAGCCCGGTGATGCGGAAGATCTTGAGGATCTTCTCCTGGGTGCAGACAAGCTGCAGCGACCCGTCGTGGTTGCGAACCCGCTTGAGCCCGCCGACCAGCACGCCGAGGCCGGTCGAATCCAGGAAGTCGACCTTCTCGAGGTCGACGACGATGTCGTAGGACCCCTCGCTCACCAACTCGATCAGCTTCTCGCGCAGCTTGGGCGCGGTGTAGACGTCGATCTCGCCGGTCACTTCGAGGACCGAGCGGTCGCCTTCCTTGTGCACGTTGAGGTCGAGGTCCATCCCCTCTCCAGTCTCGCGGGTTGAGGACGGCCAACGATAGGCTGACGGGCCACCGCGAAGCAACGTGAGCCCGTTTGCCTACCAAAACCACCCCCGCTAGCCTCCCATGGTGGCCGTGTTCCCGAAGCTTGATCCCCCACCAAGTCTAGCCCGGTCCGTCGCCCTGCTGGCGGCCGCGCTGCTGCTTGCCGCCTGCACCTCCGGCGGCGGGGACACCGGCGGCGCCACCCCCGTGCCGGCCACCACGGCCGCGCCGCCAAGGCCGCTGGAGGTGACGTTGCGGACCACCGCCCGCGGCCCGGAACGCGGCTTCGACGCCAAGCGGGCGGCCAAGCGCGCCGCGCCCGGGATCGAGCGGTTCCTCGACCGCTACCTGACCGCCGCCTACGTCGACGCGGCCGGGGGCGACAACGGCTGGGACCGCCTGCTGGCGATGTTCGACGAGCCGGTCCGGGCCGCCGCCCGCAAGCAGCTCGACGCGCTCTCGCTCGGCGCGGCCGCCCCCGCGGTCACCGCGGTGCAGCCGGGCCGGGCCAGCGCGACGGCCGCCGTGCTGTACGGCAGCCGGCCGGCCGCCGCCACCGTCCGGCTGGCCTTCGACGGCACCGCCGCCACCGCCAAGGGCAGCGGCCAGGTGCATCTCCGCTCGGTGCTGCAGCTCTTGTGGACCCGCGGCGGATGGCGGATCGCCGCCTTCGACAGCCGCACGGGAGCGCCGGCATGAGCCGCGCGGCACGGCGGGCGGTCGCCGGGATGGCCGCGCTCGGCCTGGCCGCGGCGCTGGCAACGGCCGCGGCGGTGACCGTCGCCCGGCGGCCGGCCGCCGGCGCCGAGGGCGCGCCCGCCATCACCGTCCAGCGCGCCCATGCCGGCTCGGCGACCCCGACCCTCAAGCGGCGCATCGTCCTGCTCACGATCGGCTCCGACGCCGGCGCGCCGAAGTTCGGGCGGGGCGGCAGCGCCGAGGGCGGCCGCGCCGACGCCCTGCACCTGGTCGTGCTCGACACCGTCCAGCGGCGCGGCCTGATGATGAGCTTCCCCCGCGACAGCTACGTGCCGATCCCCGGCCACGGCACCAACAAGATCAACGCCGCCATGGCCTTCGGCGGCCCGCCGCTGCTGGTCGCGACCTTCGAGCGGCTCACCGGCATCCCCATCGACTACTACGTGCTCACCTCCTTCGACGGGCTGACCGACATCGTCAACCGGGTCGGCGGCGTCCAGGTCAACGTCGACATGAACATCCGCGACCACTTCGCCGGCGCCTTCCTCGACAAGGGCAAGCGGACGCTCCGCGGCCACCAGGCGCTCGCCTACGCCCGCGCCCGCAAGACCCTGCCGGGCGGCGACCTGTCCCGCTCCCGCCACCAGGGCCAGATCCTCCTGGGGGGGCTGGGCACCTACCAGCGTCAGGTCGCCAAGGACCCCGCCCGGGTGATGGCGTGGCTGGCGATCATGCGCGACGAGGTCAAGAGCGACCTGCCGTTCCCCGAGCTGCTCCGCCTGGCGCTGCTCGCCACCAAGCTGCCACAGAGCAAGATCCGCAGCCAGGTCGTGCCCAGCGCGGCCGGCAGCGCCGGCAGCGCCTCGGTGGTCCGGCTCCTGCCCGGCGCCTACTCGCTGTTCGCCCGGGTCCGCGCCGGCAAGCTCGGCTGAGGGGTCCGAGGGGCGGGCTACCCGGAGGGGTCCGGGGAACCCCAAGGGGGTGCCCCGGTGGATCCGGAGGGTCCGGGGAACCCCAAGGGGGTGCCCCGGCGGATCCGGAGGGTCCGGGGAACCCCAAGGGGGTGCCCCGGTGGATACCATGGGCGGGTGACCGACCCCGTCGCGCTGGTCGACGACCTCACCGGCGACCCCGACTACCGCGGCCAGCTCGTCCACCTGGAGCGCCTGCCGGCCCGGCCCAGCCGGCTGGTCGAGCTGCCGGACGACCTGCCCGAGGTGCTCCTGGACCGCCTGCGCGCCCGCGGCATCACCCACCTCTGGTCCCACCAGGCGGCCGCGGTCGCCCATGCCCGGTCCGGCCGTCACGTGGTGGTGGCGACCGGCACCGCCTCCGGCAAGAGCCTCTGCTACCAGCTCCCCGTGTTCGACGCCCTGCTCGGCAGGTCGCCTCGCAGAGCACAAGGCCGCTCGGGCCAGCACACCGCCCTGTACCTGTCGCCCACCAAGGCGCTGGCCCGCGACCAGCTCCGCGCCGTCCGCTCGTTCGCCCTCGCCGGGGTCAGAGCCTCCGCCTACGACGGCGACACCCCCGCGGAGGACCGCCCCATGATCAGGCGCAACGCCAACCTGGTCATGACCAACCCGGACATGCTCCACCGCGGCATCCTGCCCAGCCACGAGCGCTGGGCGACCTTCCTCGGCCGGCTCGCGTTCGTGGTGATCGACGAGGCCCACACCATGCGCGGGGTGTTCGGCTCCCACGTCGCCGCCGTCCTGCGCCGCCTGCGCCGGCTGGCGGGCCACTACCGCGCCGACCCGGTGTTCGTGCTCGCCTCGGCGACCCTCGGCAACCCGGCCGAGCTGGCCACCCGGCTGGTCGGCCTGCCGGTGGAGGCGGTCGCCGAGGACGGCTCGCCGCGCGGCCCGGTCGCGTTCGCCCTCTGGGAGCCTCCCCTGCTGGACGAGGTCACCGGGCTGCGGCGCAGCGCCAACACCGAGGCCGCGGCCTGGCTGGCCGCCGGGGTGGAGGCCGGCGTGCGCACCCTGTGCTTCACCCGCTCGCGCAAGGCGGCCGAGCTGGTCGCCAGCTACGCGCGGCACCGGGTCGCCGAGCTGGACCGCCGGCTGGCCGGGCGGGTCCGCGCCTACCGGGCCGGCTACCTGGCCGAGGAGCGCCGCGAGCTGGAGCAGGGCCTGGTCTCCGGCAAGCTGCTCGGCCTGGCCACCACCAACGCCCTGGAGCTGGGCATGGACGTCGGCGGCCTGGACGCCGTGGTGCTGGACGGCTACCCGGGCACGATCGCGTCGCTGTGGCAGCAGGCCGGCCGCGCCGGCCGCCAGGGCGAGCCGTCGCTGGCGGTGCTGGTCGGCAAGGACGACCCGCTGGACGCCTACCTGCTCCACCACCCGGCCGACCTTTTCGGCCGGCCGCACGAGGCGGCCCTGCTGGACCCCGGCAACCCCTACGTGCTCGCCCCGCACCTGCTCTGCGCCGCGTTCGAGGCGCCCCTGACCGACGAGGACCTGGAGCTGTTCGGCGGCGCCACCGCCCGCGAGCGCGCCGCCGAACTGGAGGCCGAGGGCCGGCTGCGCCGGCGCCACGACGGCCTGCGGCCCGCGTCGGGCCGCTCGCACGTGGACCTGGTCGACATCCGCAACGCCGGCGGCGCCCCCGTCGCCATCGTCGCCGCCGACTCGGGGCAGGTCATCGGCACCGTCGACCGGGCGCGGGCGCCCTCGACCGTGCACCGCGGCGCGGTCTACCTCCACCAGGGCGAGTCCTGGCGCGTGGTCGACCTGGACCTGGAGGCCGGGCACGCCCTGGTCGAGGAGGCACGCGGCAACGAGTACACCCAGGCCCGCAGCGACGTCGACATCGCCGTGGTGGAGGCGACCAGGCGGGTGGAGCTGCCCCGCTCGAGCCACTGGCTCGGCCGGGTCGCCGTCTCCGAGCAGGTCGTCGGCTACGAGCGGCGCAAGGCCGGGTCCGGCGAGCTGCTCGGCTACGAGGACCTCGATCTGCCGCCGGGCCGGCTGCGGACGGTGGCCTACTGGTACACCCTGTCGCCCGAGCTGCTGGAGGCGGCCGGGATCGACGCCGCGTCGGTGCCGGGCGCCGCCCACGCCGCGGAGCACGCCCAGATCGGGCTGCTGCCGTTGTTCGCGATGTGCGACCGCTGGGACATCGGCGGCCTGTCGACCGCCTGGCACCCGGACACCGGGGCCGCGACCATCTTCGTCTACGACGGCTACGCCGGCGGCGCCGGCATCGCCGAGCAGGGCCACCGGCGCGCCGCCGACCACCTGCGGGCCACCCGCGACACGGTCCGCGCCTGCCCATGCGAGAGCGGCTGCCCCTCGTGCGTCCAGTCCCCCAAGTGCGGCAACGGCAACAACCCCCTGGACAAGGCCGGCGCCGTGCGCCTGCTCGACCAGCTCCTCGCCGACCTGGCCGCCGCACCCGCGGCCAGCGCCGCCCTCCCAGGCCACGCCTCGTGACCGTCTACGTCGGCGTGGCGGGGGCCTCGCAGCCCGAGGCCTCGCTGGTCGCGCCGGCCGAGACGCTGGGGCGGCGGCTCGCCGAGGCCGGCGCGGTGATCGTCTGCGGGGGCGGCCCCGGCGTCATGGCGGCCGTCTGCCGAGGCGCCCAGCAGGCCGGCGGCACCACCGTCGGCCTGCTTCCCGGGCTGGACCGCCAGGGCGCCAACCCGCACCTCACGGTCTCGCTGCCCACCGGGCTCGACCAGGGACGCAACCTGCTGCTGGTCCGCGCCAGCGACGCCCTGGTCGCGGTCGGCGGCGGCTTCGGGACCCTGTCGGAGGTGGCGCTTGCGCTGCGGACCGGGGTGCCGGTGGTCGGCCTCGCTACCTGGTCGCTGGCGCTCGGCGGTCGTCCGGTCGACGCCTTCCCGGTGGCCGGCGACGCCGAGGACGCCGCCCGGCTGGTCCTGGACGCGGCCCGTGCCCGCGTGGCCGGCCGTGGCGCGCCCTGACCTTGCCCCGTTTGACACCGGCGCATGCTGGGCAGCTAGAACATAGCCGACCAAACCAGAAGCTCAGCAGTCTCCGAGGAGGCAACCGATGGCCATCTTGTTCCTGCTGCTGGCCGTGCTCGTCGGCGTCGTGATCGGCGACGCCGTGCTCGAGAACTCCACCGCCAGCACGGTGACGCTCTTCGACCGATCCTTCGACCAGCTCAGCGACGGCGAGCTCATGGCCGTGTTCGCCGGGCTGGGGTTCCTGCTCGCCGTGTTCCTGTTCCTCGCCTTCGGCTCGTCCAGGTCCAGGCGGACCCGACGCCGGGAGCTGCGGTCGGCTCGCCGCGACGCCGAGAGCCGCGTCGACGAGCTGCAGCACGAGAACGCCCGCCTGCAGGACGAGCTCGCCCGCGCCGGGCGGGTCGGGCGCCTGGGCCCCGACGAGCGGACGGTCCCGACCGCGCCCCCGGTCGGCGGGTATCCCGCGGGACCGCCGCAGCCGACCAGCAGGCACACCGAGCGGATCGACGACCGCACCGTGTCGCCGTCGCCCCGACCCACCGAGCGAGAGGCCCAGC
>WNFU01011478.1_pt1 | contig 16701 bp, 24 predicted proteins | sample 5400121 | NCBI WGS metagenome assembly WNFU01 (sample SAMN13153360, study PRJNA577476) | soil metagenome | isolation source: 100 cm soil or saprolite under grassland replicate 1 | place: USA:California | collected 2016-06-15
GGCGTCCGCGTCGAGGAGGCGAACTACCACGGCCAGTCCGTCGCGGCCGCCGCCGCCGACACGTTTGCGGAGGCGCGCACCGCGCTCGGCCTGATCGAGGTCGAGTGGGAGATTCTCGAGCCGCTGCTCGATCCGGAGGAAGCGGTGCGGCGCAAGCAGCTCCTCGAGGAGCCTCGCGAGCACAACCAGGGCGACGTCGGACCCGGCTTCGCGGAGGCGGACGTGGTCGTCGAGGCGACGTATCGGACGCAGACCGTCGTCCACAACGCGCTCGAGACGCATCAGGCGGTCTGCGAGTGGGCCGGCGACCAGCTCGTCGTCTACATCTCGACGCAGTTCATCTGGGGGATCCGGGAAACGGTCGCCGAGGCGCTCGGACTGCCGCAGGACCGCGTGCGCGTGATCTGCGAGTACATGGGCGGCGGCTTCGGCGCGAAGAACGGCCCCGGCGACTACACGTTCATCGCCGCCGAGCTCGCGAAGCGGTCGGGCCGGCCGGTGCGCTGCGCGCTGACGCGCCGCGAGGAGAACTACGACGCCGGCAACCGCAACGCGACGATCCAGAAGCTTCGCGCGGGCGCGCGCGCCGACGGCACGCTGACCGCGCTCGAGGGCGAGTTCATCGCGGCGATCGGCTGGAAGGGCTGGATGGCGTCGACGGCGGGCCCGATGAAGATGCTCTACGAGTGCGAGAACATCCACACGGTCGAGTACGGCACGCAGCTGAACACGCCGCCGATGGCCGCGTTCCGCGCGCCCGGCTTCGTCGAAGGGACGTTCGGACTCGAGTGTCTGATGGACGAGCTCGCGGCGAAGCTCGACCTCGATCCGCTCGAGTTCCGACGCCGCAACTACGCGCACTCGTCGGACGCGCGCCCGTACTCCTCGAAGAACCTGATGGAGTGCTACCAGCGCGTCGAGCCGCACTGGGCGCGGCGCGACGAGGTGCGCTCGCGCAGCGACGACACGTGGAAGCGCGGCGTCGGGCTCGCGTCGCAGATCTGGTACGGCGGCGGCGGTCCTCCGTCCTACGCGTGGATCCGGCTCGGCGCGGACGGCAACGCGCAGGTCGTGACCGCGATGCAGGACATCGGCACCGGCTCGAAGACGGCGATGCAGCAGATCGCCGCCGAGGAGCTCGGCCTGCCGCTCGCGCGTGTCCGTGTCTCCGCCGGGGACTCCGCGCGGGGTCCGTACGCGTCGATCTCCGCGGGCTCGTCGACGATCCCCTCGATGGGGCCGGCGGTGCGCGCTGCCGCCGCCGACGCGGCGCGGCAGGTGATCGAGATCGCCGCACAGCGCTACGACAGGGAGGAGCGCAACCTCTCGCTCCGCGGCGGCGAGGTGGTCGACGCAGACGGCGGCTCGTGGCCGCTGGAGGAGGTGGTCGGCCTGCTCGAGTCGGGTCAGATCCTCGGCAAGGGCGCCCGCGGTCCGAACCCGACGGGGATGTCCGTGCTGACCTTCGGCGTGCAGGTCGCCGAGGTCGCCGTCGACGTGGAGACCGGCGAGGTGCGGGTCGAGCGGATCGCCGCGGTCCACGACGTCGGCCGCGTCATCAATCCGCTCGGCGCGTCGTCGCAGCTCGAGGGCGGGATCATCCAGGGAATCGGCCACACGCTCAGCGAGGAGCGGCTGCTCGACGCCGAGACGGGTCGCGTCCTGACCCAGACGCTCGACGCGTACCGCATGCCGACGATCGCCGACGTGCCGGAGATCGTCGGCGAGTTCCTCGACATCCCCGACCGGCACCTGACGAACCTCGGCTCGAAGGGTCTCGGCGAGCCGCCGATCGTCCCCGTCGCGGCTGCGATCGCGAACGCGATCCGCGACGCGACGGGAGCGGACATCCGCTCGCTGCCGATCACGCGCGACGAGATGCTGCGCGCCTTGGACGAAGCGAAGGAACGCGAGCGCCGTGGAGTACCTGCGTCCGTCTGAGCTCCCGCGCCCGCTGCCAAGCAACAGTCTGTTACTTGGCGGGGGGACGGAGGTCGTTCCGTTGCTGCGGTCGGGGCTCGCGCACGCGGAGACGCTGCTCGACATCCGCGACATCGTGCCGAGGGGCATCGACGGCACGCGCATCGGCGCAGGGACGACGCTCGGCGAGCTCGAGGCCGACCCGCAGATCCCGGACGCGCTGCGCGAGGCGTGCCGTCTCGCCGCCTCCCCACAGCTGCGTGCCACGGGAACTCTCGGCGGCAACCTCCTGCAGTCGACGCGCTGCTGGTACTGGCGGCTGAAGTTCCCGTGCCGCCTGCACGGCGGCGACCGGTGCCACGCGCGCGAGGGAGAGCATCGCGAGCACGCGTTCTTCGCCAACGACTTCTGCGCGTCCGCACATCCCTCCGATCCGGCGGCTGCGTTGCTCGCGCTCGGCGCGACGGTTCGAACCGACCGGCGCGAGCTGCCGCTGGCCGACCTCTACCACCTGCCGACCGAGGACGACCGCTCGACGACGACGCTCGCACGCGACGAGCTGATCCTCGAGCTCGACGTGCCGCAGGCGGAGGCGAGCGTGTACCTCAAGGCGATGGACCGGCAGCGTTGGGCATTCGCGCTCGTCGGTGTCGCGGCGGCGCGCTTCGCGGACGGGACGACGCGCGTCGCGCTCGCAGGCGCCGCGCCGATTCCCTGGCTGCTCGACTCGCTCGACGACGCGACGCCGCTGCCGGGGACGGAGTACAAGGTGCGGATCGCCGACGCGCTCGTCAGGCGCGCGCGTGCTGCGTTGTCGAAACCGCGCTAGCATCTGGCGTCCGTGATGCGGCGCCGACTTACCTCCCTCCTGGGCGTGGCCGCGTGTGCCTGCGCGGGCGCCGTCGCGGTCCAGGCGGCCCGCAACGAGCGGGTGCCGGCACCGCACATCCCTGCGATCCCCGTCGCGCGGGAGACGGTCGACGACCGCTGTCCGATCCCGGCGCGTTTCCGCAACGCGTTCGAGCGCGCGGCGACGGACACGAACCTGCCGCTCGCGCTGCTGACGGCCGTCGCGCAGGTCGAGTCGCGCTTCCAGCCGAAGGCGACCTCGAGCGCGGGCGCGCGCGGCCTCCTGCAGGTGATGCCGACGACGGCGGCGGAGCTGAACCTCGACGTCGGGGACACGTCGTCGAACGTGCTCGCCGGGGCGCGCTACCTGCAGGGGCTCCTCCACCGCTTCGGTTCGACCGACCTCGCGCTCTCGGCGTACAACGCCGGGCCGACGGCCGTCGCCGCGGTGGGACGCGCGCCCACGCTGCAGACGGTCACCTACGTCGCGAACGTCAACAGCATCTGGCGCCGCCTGCAGGGATGCGCGTAGGTCGCGCCCTCGCGCTCGCGGCCGTCCTTGCGCTCGCCGGGTGCGGCGGCAACGGAGGCGGCGGAACGACCGAAGCGGGCACGACGACACAGGGCTGCACGCACGCGACCGCCCACATTCACGAGGCCGGCGGGTACAAGAACGAGCACCTGAAGCTCGACGCGACGAAGACGTACAAGCTCGTCTTCGAGACGAACTGCGGCAGCTTCACCGTAACGCTCGACCAGAAGGTCGCTCCGAACGCGACGGCGTCGCTCGTCTCGCTCGCGCAGCGCGGCTTCTTCAACGACACGTTCTTCCATCGCATCGTCCCCGGCTTCGTCATCCAGGGCGGCGACCCGACCGGCAGAGGCACAGGCGGCCCCGGCTACGAGACGCACGACAAGGTGCCACGGACGGCCGCGTATGTGCACGGCGTCGTCGCGATGGCGAAGACGAGCGCGGAGCCCGCGGGCACGGCGGGCAGTCAGTTCTTCGTCGTCACCGGCCAGGACGCGGGCCTGACGCCCGATTACGCGATCGTCGGCACGGTGACGCAGGGACTCGGCGTCGTCGACAGGATCGGAACGTTCGGCGACGCGAACGAGCAGCCCACGATCGCCGTCGTCATCTCGAAGGTCAAGGTCGAGACGTCGTAGCCGCGGTCGTCCTCGCGGCGGGCGCCGCGACGCGGTTCGGCTCGCCGAAGCAGCGCGTCTTCCTGCCGCGCGTGCTCGACGCGCTGGCCGCGAGCGCGGTGGACGAGGTCGTAGTCGTCACCGGCGCGTACGACGTCGAGACGGACGCGCGCGTCGTGCACGCCCCGGACTGGGAGCGGGGACCCGGCGCGAGCCTCCGCGCCGGGCTTGTAACTCTGAGTTACAAGGTCGAGGCGGCGGTCGTGGTGCTCGCCGACGGGCCGAGGCTCGACCCACGCGCAGTCGACCGCGTAATCGACGCGTGGCGGGCCGGCGCGGGCGAGCGGCTCGCGGCGACCTACGACGGCGTCAACCGTTCCCACCCGGTCCTGCTCGCACGCTCCGCCTGGGGCATGATTCCGGACGAGGGCGCCCGCGCCCTCGAGGTCGTACTCGTCCAGTGCGACGATCTAGGGGAACCTGGAGATGTCGACATCGACATGGAAGGGTCGACGCCCGACGACGGCGAATCCTGAAGAGATGCAAATCGTTCCGCTCCACGATCAAGGCGCCGAGCGCTCACCGCTCGCGGCGGCGCGCCTCCGGCGGCAACTGACGGTCGCCGAGGCCGCGCGCCGCGCGGGCATCGGCGAAGACGAGGCACGCTGGCTCGAGGAGGGACGCGTCTACCGCTTCCGCTCGACCGACGCGGCGATGCTCGCGCTGCTCCTCTACGCCACGGCGCTCGGGATCGAGCACCGCGAGGCGAAGGAGCTCGCGGGGCTGCCGGTGCCGCCGAAACCTTTCGAGCCCGGCACGCGCGCGCGGCTCGCCGTCGTCGCCGCAATCGCGGCGCTCCTCGCGGCGCTGCTCACCGCCGTCGCGTTCTCGCAGCTCGGCGACACCGCGACGCTGAAGCCGCTCGCGAAGCAGACGCCGGCGCCGCTGCCTCCCGCGTGGAAGGTCAACGTCGACGTCTATGCAGGCGCGCGCAACATCGACCGCACGCGACGGCTCGCGTCGAAGATCGGCGCGCTCGGCTATTCGATCGAACGGGTGCGCAGGGCGCCGCAGCAGAACTACGCGCGGACGCTCGTCTACTACGAGGCCGGCGGCGGGAAGGTCGCCGCGCGGCTCGCGCGCCAGCTGGGGACGACGACCGCACCGCTCCCCGGCGGCAAGAACGCCCACCGCCTCGTCGTGATCGTCGGCCGCCGCTAGCCGCGGCCTAGTGCAGCGGCGTGCGGAGCTCGGACAGCCGCCGCTTCAGCTCGGGCGGCATCTGCTCCGCCGACGCGGTGCGGACGTAGCGCCGCAGCGAGACCTCGAAGCGGTAGCGGCGGCGGCAGTGCGAGCACGTGTCGAGGTGCGCCTCGGCCTCCCGCATCTGCTCGTCCGAGAGCTCGCGGTCGAGGTACGGCTGCATCATCTCCTCGCACTTCTCGCACGGGTCGACGCCGTATGCGGTCACTTCACGACCTCCTCCGCAAGCTCCCCCTTCAGGATACGCCTTGCACGATGGAGCCTGCTCATGACGGTGCCGATCGGGATGTCGAGGATCTGCGCCGTGTCGGCGTAGCTGAAGTCGCCGATGTCGACGAGCACCAGGACGTCGCGGAAGTCGTGCGGCACCTCTGCGAGCGCGTCGACGATCGATCCCTGTGACAGCCTCTCGATCACGCGCTCCTCGTCGAGCGGCTTCCCCTCCGCCTCCTCCATGCGGTCGTACAGGTAGTAGTCGCCCTTCTCGTCGATCGACGTCGTCTGCGGCGCGCGCTGCTGGCGGCGGCCGCGGTCGATGTTGAGGTTCGTCAGGATCCGGAGCAGCCACGCGCGCAGATTCGTCCCCGGCGTGTACTGGCGCCAGCTGCGGAAGGCGCGTGCGTAGGTCTCCTGCATCAGGTCCTCCGCCTCCTCGCGCGAGCCGACGAGGTGCCGCGCGACGCGGAAAACCTGGTCTGCGAGCTCGAGCGCCTCCTCCTCGAAACGAACGCGATCACGAGTCTCCTCGGCCATGCGCCGGATGTCGGCCTGGGTCGGCTCCGTCATTCGGGCCACCCTACCAGCGCTTCTTTTTGCTCCAACGTGGGTATGGGCGACCGTATTCCCCGCTGAGGAAGGAGACGCGAATGCATGGCTACGACGTGCTGACGGTCGACGACGAGAAGATCGGCCAGGTCGTCGACGTCGACGACGACTATCTGATCGTGGAGCACGGGCTGAGGCACACGAAGCATGCGCTGCCGCAGGTGTTCGCCGCGGTCGAGCCCGACGCGAGCATCGTGCGCACGACGTTGTCGAAGCAACTCGTGTACGACTCGCCGAAGGTGAACGGCGAAGTCGACCGCACGGCTGTCGCAGAGCACTACGGACTCGCCGAGGGCTACGAGGATCCGCCGACGCGCGGTCTCGGCGACCTGCTTCCGCAGGACCCTGCGCTCGGAGCGGAGGACTCCGGGCCCGACCGCGTCCGCATCCGCGAAGGCGTCTCGTCCGGAAAGGGAGATCTCGACCGCGGCAACTCGCCGGGACTCACCGGCGGCGACCGCTACCGCGACTACCCGAGGGACTAAGAAGCAACCGGGCGGAAGCCCGCGCGGGACATCGTCTCGAGCAGCGCGGCGAGCGTCGTGCGTTGCTCGTCGTACTGGAGCACGACCTCGCCCATGAGGTTCGCGTTCGCGAACTCCAGCCCGTCCTGGCCTTCGAGCGCCTTGCCGAGCCGCAGCACGCAGCGCTCGCAGCGGATGCCGGTGATCTGGAGCGTCTCGGTCGTCACGGGTCCTAGGCTAGCGAGCGCCGGACGAGGTCCGCGCAGACGGCCTGCAACCCGTCGGCGCGCCCGAGCTCGAGCTGGCGGTCCGCCTCGCACGTCGACGCGTCGAGCTGAACATCCCTCGCGCGCAGCTCGTCCGCGAGCTCCGGCACGGTTGCGGCGCCCTCGCCCTCAGGATGGATCAGCGTCGCGCGCGGGCCGAAGCGTGCCGCCGCCCAGCGGTTCTGGTCGTAGACCGCGCGGCGCGTCGGGTCGGGCGCGGGTACCGGCTGCTCGCGCGCCCAGGCGCACAGCGCGCGCAGCGCCGCGACGAACGCGCCGGTACGCGCGACGTCGGTCGCCTGGTCGGTGATGCGCACCTCGAGCGTTCCGAACCGCGGATGCGGACGGATGTCCCAGTGGATTGCGTTGTAGTCGGTCACGACGCCGGCGCCGACGAACGCGCCGACGAGCCGCTCCCAGTCGGCCCACGAATCGAAGCGCGGCGGCGCGCCGTGTCGCGGCAGCAGCGCGAGCACCTCCGCGCGCGTCGACAGCAGCCCGCTCTCGGCTCCCTCGTACCACGGCGAGTTCGCCGAGACCGCGAGCAGCACGGGCAGCCACGGGATGACGTTCTCCATCGCGCGCAGGCACGTCTCGGCGTCGGGCATCCCGATGTGCACGTGCAGCCCGTTGACGCCCTGGCGGCGCGCCGTCTGGCCCGCGTACGCCACGAACTTGCGGTAGCGCGGGTCGGGCGCGATCTCCTGCTCGGCGGAGATGCTGAGCGGATGCGTCCCCGCCGCCGCGAGCGCGAGGCCGTTCGCCGCCGCGATCTCCATGGCGTGACGGCGCAGCGCGCGCACCGTCTCCAACGCGCCGTCTGCATCGGCGCAGACGTCGGTCGCGAGCTCGACGACGGAGCTGAAGAGCTCGTACTTCACCTCGCCGCGCTCGGGCGAGGCGTTCTCGACGAGCGTCTGCGCGCGCGCGACCTGCTCGAGCGTCTCCGCGTCGAGGATCATCAGCTCCTCCTCGACGCCGACCGTCAAGTCGCCGCCGGGTCCCCAGTTCATGCCGCGCGGATGCCGTGCACCGGCCGGCCGGCCGCTTCCCACGCGTAGTACGAGGCGCTTGGGCCGTAGTCGCTGCGAAATGCGACGACGTGCGGGTTACGCCCGACGTCTTTCGCACGTTGTGCGTGCCGGAGCAGGTTCGGGTCGTCGCGTTCTTCCCAGACGAGGATGACGTGGACGGCCGTCATGAACCGCGCCACGAACGTGCAGCCGGACGCGGGACACGGGAACGGATCGGTCGCGACGCAGAACCAGCCCTCGTGATCCTCGCCGGTGTCGTCGGTCCAGAGTTCTTCGTCGTGGACGACGTCCGTGCGCACCCCGAGACCTTAGCCTGGGGGACGAGTCCAGCCGCGAAAGGCGTCCAGCAGCGTGCGCTCCGCTTCGGCCGACAGCGACTCCGCCGTCAGCGTGCCGGTGACGCGGATCGTGGCGCGCATCTGCTCGAGGTAGGTCGTGCAACCCGAGCAGTGGGCAATGTGCTCCTCGAAGCGCGCGCGCAGCTCGGCGGGCAGGGCGTCCTCCAGATAGTCGGTTACGAGCTCGACCAGCTCCTGGCAGGAGAGCTCCTCGTAGGTGTTCGCAGGCTGGGTCACGTCAGGTACTCCTCGAGCGCCCGCCGCACCGCCGAGCGCGCTCGGTGCAGCAGGACTCGTTGGTTGGTCTCGGTCAGCGTCAGGGCATTACACACTTCCTCGGCGCCCCAGCCCTCGATGTCGCGGAGCGAGATGACCGCGCGCTGCGTCGGCGGCAGCGCCGCGATCGCGTCCTCGATCACCTGCCGGGTCTCCCCCGCGAGCAGCTGGTCTTCGGGGAAGCCATGCGGCGGCGCGGCCCAGTGGCCCGGCCACGGGTGGTCGCCGCCGTGGAAGCGCTCGGGCTCGACCGCCGGCTCCTCCGGCGCGAGCGACGAGAACGGCAGCGAGCGGCCCTCGCGGATGCCGCGCGTCTTCGCGCGGTTCGTGAGGATCCGGAAGATCCAGGTCTTCAGGGACGAGCGCTCCTCGAAGCGGCCGATGCCTTCGACGACCGCCAGCCAGGTCTCTGCTGCGACCTCCTCCGCCACCGCCTGCGTCGAGACGTACATCCGCGCGACGCGGACGAGCATCGCGTGGTACATGTCGACGAGCTTCCTGAACGCCGATTCGTCGCCGTTCCGCAGGGCGGTGACGAGCGCGTGTTCGTTCTCCACCGGGCGAGCGTAACGGAGTCGCCTGTTGTGAGACGCTGCGCCCATGACTGACCATTTCGATTTGATCGTGATCGGCGCCGGGTCGGCGGCCCGCGACGCCGCGGGCAAGGCCGCGCGCGAGTTCGGCGCGAGCGTGGCGCTGATCGAGCGCACGCGCTGGGGCGGCAGCTGCCCGAACGTCGCGTGCCGGCCGACGAAGGCGTACCTCGTCGCGGCCGAGCTCGCGTACACCGTGAACGAGCTCAGCGACTGGATGGGCGTCCGCTGCGGCCCGGCGGCCGTCGACCTGGCGCGCGTTCGCGCCTGGAAGGACTCGCTGCGCCGCACGCAGGAGAGCTGGCAGGAGGTGCTCGCGAAGGCGGGCTACGAGCTCGTGCCCGGCGAGGCGTCCTTCGTCGACGCCCGCACGGTGCGTGTCGGCGACCGTGAGCTGACCGCGGAGCGGATCCTGATCGCGAGCGGCTCGCGCACCGCCGTTCCGCGCGTGCCGGGGATCGACGCAATCGAATGGATCGACCACATCAGCGCGCTGGAGCTCGAGCAGATCCCCGAGTCGCTGCTGATCGTCGGCGCGGGTCCAGTCGGGCTCGAGTTTGCGCAGATCTTCGCGCGCTTCGGCTCGCGCGTGACGATCGTCAACCACGGCCCGACGAGCTGGAGCTCGAGAACGCCGGGGTCGCGAGCGACCGCGGCTACGTCCTCGTTGACCAGCAACAGCGCACGAACGTCGGCGGCATCTGGGCCGCGGGCGACGTCGCGACCGGCCCGCAGTTCACGCCGGCCGCCCAGTACCAGGCCCGCATCGCGGTCGAGGACATGTTCGGCGCGCCGAGCCCGCGGCACGCGGACTACGCGGCCATGCCGACCGCGATCTTCACCGACCCCGAGCTCGGCTCGATCGGGATGAGCGAGCAGGAGGCGCGCGACGCCGGTCACGACTTCGACGTCGTGAAGCATCCGCTCACCGCCGTGACGCGCGCGCAGTACACCCGCACGAAACACGGTCTCTACAAGATCGTCTTCGACCGGGAGACACGGCGCGTGCTCGGCGTGCACGTCGTCGCGCGCGGTGCGAGCGACATCGTCGGCGCCCTCGCGCCCGCGCTCGAGCTCGGCGTCACCGTCGACCGACTGGCGCTCGTCCACCACGTCTACCCCAGCATCTCCGAAGGATTGAAGGCGGCGGCTGAGCAGGCGTTAACCTCCGCCTGATGTGCTTCGACGTCGACTCGTCGCCGCCGATCCCGGTCCTCTCCGGCGGGGCGCTGACGCACGAGGAGCTCGTCCTGCACTCGGACACGGACTTCGCCGCGTTCGCGGCGCTGCCCGACGACGAAGCGACGACCGGCGTCGTCATCCTCCCCGACGTCCGCGGCCTGTACCGGTTCTACGAGGAGCTCGCGCTGCGATTCGCCGAACGCGGCTGCGCCGCGATCGCGATCGACTACTTCGGCCGCACGGCGGACGTCGCGAAGCGGGACGACGATTTCGAATACATGCCGCACGTCGAGCAGACGACGGAGGCAGGAGTCCAGGCGGACGTGCGCGCCGCGGTCGAGTGGCTGCGCGGGCGCGGTGTGCGCTCCGTCTTCAGCGTCGGCTTCTGCTTCGGCGGCCGTAACTCGTGGATCGCGGCGGCGTCGGGGCACGGACTCGCGGGCGCGGTCGGGTTCTACGGCCGTCCCGACCGCGCGATCGAGCTCGCCGACTCGATCGAGTGCCCGATCCTCGCGCTGCAGGCCGGCGCCGACCAGAACATCCTCGCTGAGCACAACGCGGCGTTCGACGAGGCGCTCACGCAGGCGGGCGTCGAGCACGAGGTGGTGACGTACGAGGGCGCGCCGCACAGCTTCTTCGACCGCAAGCAGCCGTAGTTCGCGGACGCGTCAGCCGACGCGTGGCGACGCACGCTCGAGTTCATCGACACGCACAGCTGAGGTGGCTCCGTCGCCGAGCGAGAGGGCGCTCGCGCACGGGCGTGCGATCTCCCTCGGTGCGCACGGCGACCAAGAGTCACCTCTACATCGACCGCGGTTCAGCCGGCCGAGAGTGCCGCCGCTCGGGCGAGCCGGTCGACTCGGTGGTTGTTTGGATCGGCCGCGTGCCCCTTGATCCACACGAAGGTCACGTCTCGCTTCCCCTCCCATACCAAGTGGAACAACCGCTCCCAGAGGTCTCGATTCTTGACCAGGCCGTTCGATCCCTTCCAGGAGCTATCGCGCAACCATCGCTCGTGCCACTTCTCGTTGAAGCACTTCTCGACGTAGGTGCTGTCAGTGCGGACTTCGATGGCCCCAGTCAGCGTCTCGAGCGCCTCGCAGATCGCGGTGAGCTCCATGCGGTTGTGCGTCGTGCCATGCGCGTTGCCAGAAATCTCACGGACGATCCCCGCTTGCTCGATCAGTGCGGCCCACCCGCCACGGCCGTGCACCCCGTTCGCGTTGCAGCTGCCATCGGTCCAGACGACAATCTTCACTCCCGCATCATCGGCAGCAGGCTCATGCCTCTTGAACCTGCTCAGGCTCGGGTGACATTCCGAAACTCTGGCGGAGGCAACCGCGCTCGCTCGAATCCCCTCTCGGTTAGCCTGCCGCCGTGAGCTGCGACGGCGAATTCCGTTTCCCTCCGACGCTCAAGCCGACGACGATGCAGGAATTGAAGTTCGTCACGCTATGGGAACTCTGGGGCGAACCTCCGATCCACGAGATCTTCGGTGACGCGAGGCATCTTCAGCGCGCCGACAAGGCGGCGTGCGCGGAGCGTGTCATCCGCGAGCTTCTCAACGAGGGATACGCGAGCCTCCTGCAAACGCCTTGGGACGACCCAGACGCGCCCGCTCAGCAACTTACGCCCGCCGAGGTCGAGCACGCCTTTCATCGCTTGCGCGAGTTCGAGGCGTGGCGCGAACACAGCGTTTGCGTCCGGCTTGCTCCGACGGACAAGTGGTGGGAATGGGCGGAAGTCGCGAAGGGATTCCAACGCCCTCGCGCCTATTAGGCGCTCGGGTGACATTCCCGAACACTGGCGCACGGATCCGTGTTCCTGCTCGGCGAGCTTGCCTCGACTACGTCGCTCCCGGGTAGTTGCGTGCCTTGATTCTTGTGGGAGAGGGCATTACGTTCGCTGAGTGATCGAGTTGGTCGCTGGCGCGCGGGATACGTCAGCCGCGGCGCGGATTCGAACGGCGGTCTGGCGCTGGATTGTGAGCGAGCCCGAGGCGATCGAGCACTTTCGCGCCACGATGCCGATGTTTCGCGACTGGCTTGCACTTATTGATGGCGAGCCGGTAGGTGTCGCCGCGTGCAGTCTCCTCCAGGGGAGGGAAGAGGACACCGCAGCCCTCGCAGTTAACTGCGTCCTTCCGGAGGCGAGATGCAAGGGCGTCGGAACGGCCATCTACCGGCAGGTCTCAGCGTACGCACGCTCGCTCGGCAAGTCCGAACTGCAGTCGTTCGTCATCGCGGATGACCCCGGCGGTTCCGACTTTGCCGAGCATCGCGGCTTCGTGGTCACCAGTCGAACCCGCGGGCTGCGCCTCGTCCTCGACGGCTGCCCGCGACCGACCATCGAACTGCCGGAGGAGATCGAGATCACAACTCTCGCTGAGCGGCCGGAGTTGGCCCAGGGTGTTTGGGAGACGGCGAGGGAGGCGATGGCCGACATCCCCGCTGACGGTGGCGTTCCGGTGAGTCCTGGCTCCTTCGAAGAGTTCTCCACGCGCGCGCTTGCAGGGCCGAAGTACATCCCCGAGGCGACGTTTGTAGCCGCCCGAGGCGGTGAGGTGGTCGGATACGGACAGCTCGCCTGGATGAATCGCGCTGCCGGATTCGGCGACCACGCAATGCTCGGAGTTCGCCGTGCGTGGCGTGGGCGAGGAATCGCGCAGGCGCTCAAGGCGGCCCAGATTGTCTGGGCACTCGACAACGGCCTAAGCGAGCTACGCACCGGCAATGATGAGCGCAACGCAGCGGCCCGAGCCGTCAACGCCAACTTCCCTTACACGTCGCTCCCAGATCTGATCGTCTATCGCGGCCCCCTTTCGGCAGAGCCGTAGATCCGGCAACGAACTGGGTCAAGGGACATTCCCGAACGCTCGCACAGGCGACACTCGCGGCGCGTGACATATGCGATCATGTCGCCGGCTTCGCACGCTCTATCTTGCCGGGCATGACGCGTGACGAGCTAATCCTCCTCGAAGCGAAGTGGCGAGTCGGCGAGATCACGCAAAGTGACCTCCATGGCGTTGCGGATGACCTGCTGAACCGTGGTGAGGACGATCCAGCTCTTATACGACTCTTCGCCCTTGAGAGCGACGAGATGCGCTGGCACGGCGCTCAGGAGTTCGAGTCATTGCTGCGAAACTGGGGCGGCGGAACGATGTCCGAGCGTGAGGCAGTAAGCGTGATTCTGCGCGACCTCGCCAGCGGCGTCGTGGGAGGAACGATCGCACCAGAAGTCGCCACGAGCAGCGTCGAAGCCATCTGGATCCGCACCAACTATCAGTACGACGACTTGATTGATTGGCGCGACCTAAACGAGGAACTGAGCTATCTGGATCGCGCCGGATTGAGCTATCTCGGTCGCGATCGCGCCACAGTCGAAGCCGATGTCCTCAGCCTCGCTCGAGCAGTCCTCGGGTGACATTCCCGCACACTCGCGCAGCCGGTGATCGTCTGCCACGACTAATCGTCGGGGATAGGACGACGCGCGTAGGTTCCGGCGGCAAGCTGATCTCTGCGTCATACTTTGGGCGAACCACTGTGCTGCTCCTACTCGTCTCGTAATGCTCGAACGCCGAGGTAATGCCGGCCGGCGTCAAGATGGATCGCGGCCGAACTCCTCGTATACAGGCCCTGAGCCCGTCCGGCGGACGTTATGCAACACGTATGGCTGTCGGTCTCCGCACTCCGGCGACTAGCCTTAGCCCAAGCGCGCTCAAATACTTCCTGACGACGGAGAAGGGTACAGTGGCAGCGATCTCACCGCATGCACCGACCTCGGTGACTCCGGCGGCGATACCGCCACGGACGAGGGCGAAATCTCGAAAGTTATGGGGAGTCGAGGCATACATGGACGGATACCCGCGCGGGCACGGGTTTCGCCGAAGAACGACCGCGCGCCAAGCAGCCCCAAACGCGCGTAGGCCAACGCTGCCTCTGAACAACTGTGTGATCCCGACACGCGAACCTGTCGCAGCATCGACAGTGATTCCGAGCCACGAGTTCGTGATGTCGTTCTGATCGATGCCTCGTTTCGAGTGCAGCAGGACGCTTACCGTGATGCTGCTTGCCGACAACAATTGACGATCGAGTGTCAAGCGGTAGACGCCGGCCGTCAGAGGTCGGGGCCCGTTCGGACCGCGGAGGCGCTCCCGCCACGCGCTGGCGATACTCCTGTATCTGTCCTCATCACCGGTAATCGCCGCGCGAAGCGCGTGATTGACGCGCACCAGGTTCACGCTGTTTGCGTACACCTGAGGGAACATCCCACTCGTGTTGTAGCCATCAACACGGAGCCGTGGAATCGGCACCATTACGACTCCGCGAGGAATCGCCCGCGAGTCACGCTGTCCGACGAACGTCGCCCCGTCAATAGCTGATCCTCCACAGCCGCTGGTGGCCATGAAGATTGCTCCCGCGAAGACCACTACGGGGTGCTTTAGCACGTGAGCCCTCGGAAGCGCTCGTAGTACTCGCACGCGTGCGTTCGCCTGTCATGTCGATTGGCTGCGCCGGGCCCCCCGAACGCGTTCATGAACATTTCGACGCCAACAATTGCGAGAGCGCCCAAAAGCATCTACCCGTTCCCATATCTCGTGGACCGACCCACGACGGTGATCGTAAGTAACGGCCGGGAGATATTCGCGAACACTGGCGCAGGCAGGGCCTCTCATCCGGGGACGGGCAACCGCCCAGCGTCAGTCGCCAAGCGCGACGATACACTCGCCCGCCCTTAGGGCTCGATTTGCGAGATCCTCCATCTCCACGAGCAGGCGCATCGCGCCCTCGCGACCAAACGGCAGCCCTTCGGCGAGATCGAGAAATCCGACGCGATCTGGCGGCACCATGTCAGGCGTGAGGTCCTGAAGTTCGAGCGCAGTGGTGAGTCGCCTACGAAGCATTGGCAGCCCAGCCGCCAGTTGCTCCAGATCGTCGCCGCGAAGCTCAGAGTCGTCCCAGGGGTCCAACCGGTTCAACGAAGCTATTCCCGGCACATTCAGTCGACGCGCGATGCCGACGAGGTAATCACGGACCTCGACGTCGATGGTCAGCCAAGCTTCGCACGGCTCAACGCTCTCGATGCTCGCGGCAACGGCAAGATTGATTGGCATGGACGCCGAGCGTAACCTGCTCACGGGATCCCGTCGGGTGACATTCCAGAACACTGGCGCAGCCGAGCGCGCCTTGCCTCCTAGCCCGATTCGCTTGCTTCCGGGCTGGGGGTGAACAGCTTCCAGAGCCCCTCGGACACGACTTCGGCGGCACCATCAGTCACTTTGATGGCGGTCTGATCGTCAATCGCGTACGCCGGTACTGGTATCCCGGCGGCCCATTTTTCGATGTTGGCCAGGGAAGTGTCCGGCATGTCCTCGCGCTCCAGGTGCGGAAACAACGAGAAATCAACCAGTCCCAGCGCTTTATCGCTGCCCGTGAGCGGACCACTGTCGTCGTAGGTCTCTCCTCCGAAGTCGGGAGTCGCGACCATCGCCCCGCCGCTCGTGCCGACGTAGACCGCCTCGCGCCGCAGCGACGGCAACAGGTCGGCCAGTCCGGACTGCCGCATCCAGTAGCACAGATAGAGGGGACTGCCGCCCCAAACCAGCAGGGCGTCAGCTTGCTGAACCGCGGGGATCCAATGCTCTTCTTTGATGCTGGGCAGCGCGGTGAGCTCGAGCACTCCCAACGACTTCCAACCCAATTCGCACATGGGGCCGGGGGCTGATCCGCTGATGAACCGGTAGACGTGTGAAGGTCCGCCGGGGAAGGGCTGCACGCCGGTGGGAATGCAGAGGGCGTTGGACTCGGCAATCGGTTTGCCGAGCAGGCCGACGAGCGCGTTGTGGATGCTCGTGTTGGTGATGCCAGCGGAAGTGAGAAGAAACCTCATGGGTGCGTGCTCCTTCGCTCGCGGTGTAGGCGTGGTGCTTCCCTCAGAGAGACTCAGCAGAGCCGCACAAATCATCGTTCGCCGCAGCCGTCGGGGGGACATTCCCAAGCGCTGGCGCAGGCGAGATTCTGCAACCTCCGGGATACGCTCCGGGGGTGGCGCACTACCTTTTCAACTTTGTGAAGGGGGACGCAGCGAAGGGGTTGGCGCTGCGCGACCAGGCCGCTCGGTTCCTGCGGCTCAGGATGTGGGGCATCGGCGCAGACGAGCGGCACGGCAAAGCGCTTGCCCCCGGCGACCTCGTCCTCATCTATCTGGGCGCACCCGAGCGGAAGTTCGTCGGCCGCGCCGAGCTCGCCTCACCGACCCATGATTGGACACCGTCCGAGGCACAGGTGTACCCCGGCGATTGTCGCAGCGGAGTGTTGCTGGCTCAGGTCGAGGAATGGGACCCGCCCGTACCGATGGATACCGTGCTGTCCCAAATCGACCCGGCAGAGAACGCCAAGGCCGACTTCCAAGCCGGCGTCGTTCGGATCACCGCCGGCGAATATGAGACCGTCCTCGCGGTGGCGGCCGGACGCGCGCCCTCGACTGGCTGACCGGACGCCGCTCGCAGCTCAGCCGCGCCTGCACGTGGAAGCGAGGGCCCG
>WNFU01004996.1_pt1 | contig 16698 bp, 15 predicted proteins | sample 5400121 | NCBI WGS metagenome assembly WNFU01 (sample SAMN13153360, study PRJNA577476) | soil metagenome | isolation source: 100 cm soil or saprolite under grassland replicate 1 | place: USA:California | collected 2016-06-15
CCAGACGTTGATGGCTGGAACAGCGGGCATGGCTACCTCCTTGATCGGCTGCCTCCCCTCTACCCGGGCCACGGCCGGATCATGCAACGAAATCGGAAATTTGTCGCATCCGTCGATCAGGGGGGAGAGCTAATGGTGCTCGGTGTGGCGGGCCTTCTCTGCGGCCTGCCTGCCGGCCTGGATGAACCATCCCACCGCGGCCGAGAGGAAGACGGCCAGGCCGATGGCCAGGATCACGGCGCCGAAGCGCATCCCCACCACGGCGACTCCCGCTCCCAGGGCCATCAGGATCGGCCACCAGCTGCCGCCGAGCATGTGCTCCGGGCCGAGCTCGGGCTCCGCGTCCTGGTCCACCTCGGCCCGGTCGTACGGCCCGGCGTGCTCGAGGGTCGTGGCGATGTACATCAGGGCGACGGAGAAGACCCCCAGCATGACCGCGCCGGCCAGCTCCTTCGCCACCAGCCCGTACGTGAGCGCGGCGACCAGGGCCAGGCCGGCGAGGACCATGAAGATGCGCCCCGCGGACCTCATTTCTCACTCATCAGCGCACCGCCTGCGGCGGTCCGCTTCGGCCAGGGGGAATGCAGGGGCCGGTGGGCCGGGCCTCGTGCCCGGACCACGGCGGGGACAAGCCCCGCCCTACAGCTTCGCTCCGCGGGGCCGCTGCCCCCCTGGACCCCCTCATTTCAGGAGATACAGCGTCGAGAACAGGCCGATCCACACGACGTCGACGAAGTGCCAGTAGATCGCGCAGGCCTCGAGGCCCGTGTGGTTCTCCCGGGTGAGCTGGCCCGACCACCCCCGGGCCAGCATGAGGTAGATGAACACCAGGCCGCCGGCCACGTGTGCGCCGTGGAACCCCGTCATCGTGAAGAACGTGGTCCCGTACACCGTGTCGCGCACCGAGAACCCGAGCTGCGAGTAGTCGTACATCTGCCCGCCGAGGAACAATCCCCCCAGCAGGAGCGTCAGCTTCAGGAACCGGAGCATCGTGGCCCGGTCGCCCCGGCGGATCGCCCACACCGCGAACTGCATCGTCACCGACGACAGCACCAGCATGCTGGTGGACACCGATGGAAGGGGCAGCTCCAGGCCCTCGATGCCCGGCGGTGGCCACACGAGGGCCTGGGCCCGAACCGTGAAGTAGGCGCCGAACAGGGCGGCGAAGAAGATGCACTCCGACGCCACGAACAGGATGACGCCGAGCAACGACGGCGGCATGGGGTCCTGGCGGACCCGTGCGGGCGCGTGCGTCTCGCGCGTGCTCACGAGTGCTGCTCCGGCGCGGGTTCCTGCTCCGCGGCCACCGCCGCCAGCGCGTTCTGCCGCGCGTCCCACACCGGCCGCTCGGAGCGGATGGGCGGGAGCTCGTCGAAGTTCCACGCGGGAGGCGGCGACGTGGTCGCCCACTCCAGCGAGTTGCCCTCCCACGCGTCACCGGGCGCCGTCTTCGGCTTGCGGAACGACAGGTAGGCGTTCGCGATGAACACGAGCATCCCCACGCCCAGGATGTAGGCGCCGATGGTGGAGAGCCGGTTGTCCGTGAGGATGCCGGGCACCAGCTTCGCCACCTCGGGGTACTGGGCGATCCGCCGCGGCATCCCGTTCAGCCCGGCCAGGTGCATGGGGAAGAACGCCAGGTTCGCGCCCACGAACATGAACGCCCAGTGGATCTTCCCGAGCGTCTCGTTCAGGTACCGGCCGGTGATCTTCGGCCACCAGTAGTAGAAGCCGGCGAAGATCCCGAACACGCTGCCGCCGAACAGCACGTAGTGCAGGTGGGACACGATCCAGTACGTGTCCTGGAGGTGGTAGTCGATGGGGGGCGACGCCACGAAGACGCCGTCGATCCCACCGATCAGGAACAGCATGAGGAACCCGATGGCGAACAGCATCGCCGTGGTCAGCTGGACCTTGCCCCGCCACATCGTGGCGATCCAGTTGAAGAACTTCACCCCGGTGGGCACGGCGATGGCCCCGGTCACGAAGGCGAAGAACGGCGCGTACACCGCGCCGGTCGTGAACATGTGGTGCGCCCACACCCCGAACCCCAGCAGCCCGATGGCGAGCGTGGCGTACACGAATGCCCGGTACCCGAACAGCGGCTTGCGGGAGAACACCGGCAGGACCTCGGACACGATGCCCATGGACGGCAGGATGAGGATGTAGACCTCGGGGTGCCCGAAGAACCAGAACAGGTGCTGCCACAGGATGGCGTTCCCCCCGGCCGCCGGGTCGAAGAAGTGCCCGCCGAAGTTCCGGTCGATGAACGCCGCCGCCAGAGCCGCCGTGAAGGCCGGCATCGACAGCAGCAGCAGCAGCGACGTGGTGAGGAACGTCCACACGAAGATGGGGAGCCGGTACATCGTCATGCCCGGCGCCCGCAGCTTGAAGATCGTGACCAGGAAGTTGATGGCGCCGAGGAGCGACGACAGTCCCAGGACCAGCAGGCCCATGATCAGCAGGTCGGTCCCGAAGCCCGGGGCGGAACCGGCCCGCTCGATGCCGGTCAGCGGTTCGTAGATCGTCCATCCCGTCGACGCCGCGCCCTGCGGCGACAGGAACCCTCCCCAGATCATCAGCCCGCCCAGCAGGAGCAGCCAGTACGAGAAGGCGTTCACCCGGGGGAAGGCCATGTCGGCCGCCCCGATCTGGAGCGGCACGATGAAGTTCGCGAAGCCGACCGTGATCGGCATCACGAACAGGAAGATCATCGTGATGGCGTGGATGGTGAACAGCTGGTTGTACCGGTGGAAGTTGAAGAGCGTGTTCGACGGGTCGTACAGCTGGGTCCGGATCATCTCGGCCAGCAGCCCGCCCAGCAGGAAGAAGAAGAAGGCCGTCCCGATGTACAGGATGCCGATGCGCTTGTGGTCGGTGGTGGTCAGCCAGCTGACCAGGGTGCTGCGCCGGGAGGATTGCGCCGGCTCGTAGCCCTCGCGGGTGACTTCCGTTACCGCCATTCGCTCACCCTCATTTCACCACGAACGTCCCGAACATCGCAGTGGGGTGCACGTCGCACCGGAAGTAGTAGTTCCCCGGGGGCAGGGGCTTGATGTGGTACGTGGTGGTGGCGGGGCCCGTGATGGTGTCGGTGGCGCTCGTGGCCCCGCCCAGCAGCTTCGTCGCGCTGGAGTCCGTGTAGATCGCCACGTTGTGCGGGACCCCGACGTCCTTGTTGTCGAAGTCGACGGTGAAGGGCTGGTCGGCCGGCGCGGCCAGGCACTTCGTGTCGAAGGCCGTCTGCTGGGCCGAGACCTGGAGGGTCGTCCCGGCGGGCGCGCACGACGTCGCCTGCTTGGCCTGTTCGACCTTCTGCTTGTCGAGCCACGCCTGGAAGTCCGACGGCGTCATGGTCTGGAGGTTGAATGTCATGGCGTTGTGGAAGTCGCCGCACAGCTCCGCGCACTGGCCGTGGAACCGGCCGATCCGGTCCGGGTCGATCGTGATGTCGAAGTGGTTCGTCCGCCCGGGAACCACGTCGCGCTTGAATAGCCACGCCGGGACGTAGAAGGAGTGGATCACGTCGGAGGAGATGAGGTTGAAGTGGATGACCTGGCCCACCGGGAGGACGAGCGTGGGGGGCTCGAGCTGGCCGGCCGCCACGATGCTCACGCCGAGCGGCTTGTCGTTCACGTCCATGTAGTCGAACTTCCACTGCCACTGGAACCCCGTCACGTCCACGGTCAGGGCGGGATTGGCGGGCTCGTGGTTGACGTCGACCATGACCTTCATCGACATCACGAACAGCGCCAGAACGATGACGCTGGGGATGGCCGTCCACAGGATCTCGACGCTGCGGTTGCCGTGGACCTGGGGCGGGATCGAGCCGTCGTCGTCCTTGCGGCGGCGGTAGCGCAGCGCGTTGTAGATGATGGCGATCTCGACGCCGACGAAGACGACCGTCGCCATGACCATGACGACGTTGTAGAGGTTCCGGGTCTCGGTCCCCGTCTTCGTGATGGCGGGCGGAGCACACCCGGAGAGCAGCAACGCCGCGCCCGAGGCGAAGGCAGCGAGCCTGAGCGCTCGCTGGATCGGTCGCCGCCCGCGTTCGTTCCGCACCAGTACTCGGGACTCCTCGAGATCGTTCGCGTGTCGGTCGGTCGAGCGCCGGAATTCTATCCGAGGGGCGCGGGCGAGCGCGCGCGGCGGGGGCGATGGGGGGGCGTTCGTGCGAGCATGGCGACGGCATGATCGCCCACGCGGGGACCATCCCGCCCGCGTTCTCGCCGGTCAGGCTGCTGACCGGATGGAGCCTCTCGCCGCTTCCGCTGGTCCTGACCCTGGCGGCCGGCATCCTGTATGCCCTGGGGCTCCGGCGCCTGTCGAGGCCGGGAGCCCGTGGGCCTCGGTTCCCGACCGGGCGCGTGGTCGCCTTCTTCGGGGGTCTGGCCGCCACGCTCGTCGCGGTGGCGTCCCCCGTGGACACCTACGCGGGAGTCAGCTTCTCGGACCACATGGTCCAGCACATCCTGCTCATGTTCGTGGCGGCTCCGCTGTTCGCCCTGGGGACGCCGGTGACGCTCGCGCTGCGGGCGGCCAGACCGCAGACCAGGACGCGCTGGATCCTTCCCGTGCTGCACAGCCGGGCGATGTCCATGCTGACGAATCCCCTGGTGGCCGTGGCCCTGTTCACGGTGGTCCAGTACGTCACGCACCTGACGTCCTTCTACGACCTCGCGCTGCGGTCGGATCCCATTCACGAGCTCGAGCACGCGCTGTACCTGGTCACGGCCATCCTGTTCTGGTGGCCCGTCGTCGGGCTCGACCCGGCGCCCCACCGGATGTCGCACCCGGCCCGGCTGCTGTACCTGGTCGCGGCCATGCCGCTGGAGGCGTTCCTGGCCGTGGCCCTGCTCTCGGCGAGCCCCTACCCCCACTACCTGGCCCTGCCGCCTCCCTGGGGCGGGGCGGCGGCGATGGCGGACCAGGACACGGCGGCGGCGTTCATGTGGATCGTGGGCGACCTGTCAGCCCTCGTCGCCGTGCTGCTCGTGGCGGCGTCGTGGTTTCGGCACGACGAGGTCAAGCAGCGGCGGATCGAGGCGGAGCTTGATCGGGTCGCCGCGACGCCGGGGACTACGCCGCGAGCGGGATAAGGCGGTCCACGGCCACGGCCACGAACAGCAGCGCCAGGTACGTGATCGAGAAGCGGAACACCCGGATGGCCAGCGCCGGCGACGTCGTCCGCCACAGCGCCACGGCCCGGTACAGGAAGACCGCCCCCAGGCCGAGCGCCGCCGCCAGGTAGATGGCGCCCATCCGGGCGACCGGGTACAGGACGAGCGTGACCCCCACCAGCACGATCGTGTACAGCAGGATGCTGCGGGTGGTGGCGCGCTCGCCCCGCACCACCGGGAGCATCGGAACCCCAGCCGCCGCGTAGTCGGTCCGGTACCGCATCGAGAGCGCCCAGAAGTGCGGCGGGGTCCACATGAACACGACCGCGAACAGGATGACCGGCGGCAGCGCCAGGCTTCCCTTCACTGCGGCCCATCCCACGAGCACCGGCATGGCACCGGCCGCGCCGCCGATCACGATGTTCTGCGGGGTGGTCCGCTTCAGCAGCAGCGTGTACACGACCACGTAGAACAGCAGCGCCGACAGCGCGAGGGCGGCCGCCAGCACGTTCACGGTCATCCCCAGGAACACGAACGCGATCGCCCCGAGGACGTACCCGAACGTGAGCGCGTTCTCGGGGGCGATGCGGTGGCTGGGGAGAGGGCGGGACCGCGTCCGCCGCATGATCCGGTCGATGTCGCGGTCGAAGAACTGGTTCATCGCGTTCGCGCCGCCGGCGGCCAGCGTGCCGCCGAACAGCGTCGCGGCGACCAGCCAGGGCGACGGGAAGCGGCCCGCCGCGAGAACCATCGTCGGCACCGTGGTGATGAGCAGCAGCACGATGATGCGGGGCTTCGTCAGCTGGAAGTACGCCCGGGTCGTCTGGCCGAGGGAGTGGCGCGCGCGGATCGGCTCGGCCCGCTGGCCGTTGTGCTCGGGCGCGACCCCCGACCGGCGGATTCCCACCAGGCGCCGGCTGGTGGTGGCCAGCGCCACGAGCGAGCCCCAGATCAGGCTGGACAGCACGACGTGGGCAACCTTCGCCGGCGCCCCCAGCTTCGACCACACGAGCGCCGCCCCCACCAGGACCTGGGCCAGGAACAGCACGAGCGCGAGCGTCGAGAAGAACGTCAGGTCGAAGAACCGCCGGGGCATCGTCCACGCCCGCAGGGCCATGTAGAGGACGAGCAGGCCGACGGCGGCGGCCAGCACGCGGTGCAGGAACATCGTCGTGGCGACGCCGCCGAGTTGCGGCACGAGCTTGCCATGCATGAGGGGCCAGTCCGGAAACGCCAGCCCGGCGCCCTGCCCCCGCACGTAGGCGCCCACGAGCAGCAGCAGGAACGCGGCCGTCCCGGTGGCCACGGCCATCCGCGCGTAGCCCGGCTCGTGGCCGACGCGGGCCGTCCCGCGCTCCTCGATCAGGACGTTGCAGAACGAGCTCGCCACCACGTAGACGAGCGTGCCGGCCAGCAGCATCGCGGTGGCGAAGTGCGCGGTGACGAGCGAGGCCTTCAGGTCGCCCTTCACCACGACCGCCCCCAGGGCCGCCTGCGCGACGACGAGGAACGCGGCGAGGACGGAACCCCGGAACAGGCGGGGGTCGCGCCGGTACCGCCGCCAGGCCAGAATGGCCAGCCAGGCCACCAGCACCACGCTGACGAAGGCGAACAGGCGGTGGCTCTGCTCGATCAGCGCGTGGTAGGACCACGGACCGCCGGGCACGCCGTTGCAGAACGGCCACGAGGTCCCGCACCCCGCCCCGGACCCGGACGCCCGCACCAGCCCCCCCACGGCGATGAGGGCATAGGTCGACCCGAGGGCCGCGACGGCGAGCTTCTGAAAGCGATTCATCGGTCGGTCGTTCCGGGCCCGTTCGGGCAGGCCCGAGTGTAGTGCCATACTCAGCGACTCGTGAACCTCGACGAGGCCCGGCAGGTCTTCGCGGAGATGCCCGTCGTCCGGGTGGCCACCGTCGGCACCGATGGCGCTCCGCACGTCGTGCCCCTGTGGTTCACGTGGGAGGCCGATGCCGTCTTCGTCTCGATCCGGGGCGCCAGCCGCACGCTCGAGAACGTCCGCCGGGACCCCCGCGTCGCGCTGCTCTTCGACGCCGGCCGGACCTGGATCGAGCTGGCCGGCGCGGAGGTGCACGGCAAGGCCGAGCCGCTCGAGCCCTCCCATCCCGACCTCCGCCGCCCCATCTCCAGGTGGCACGACAAGTACCGGCTCCAGCTGGCCGGCGGCGGCTTCCGCCGGTTCACCCAGTCCATCGACGAGCTGTGGTTCCTGCGGGTCGTCCCGGAGCGGATCGCGTCGTGGGACCATGCTCGTGGGTAGGCCTTCGGCGGGGCAGGGCGCGTGGTCCCGGACCGGAGCGCCGAGGCGGCGGGGCCGTTTGCGGGGTGCGGGGAGCCGGGCTTACATTGCGCTTGTGAAAGTCTTCACAAGCGGCGGAGGGACGCGTCTTCGTGCCTGCCGCGACGGCTGAGTTCGACGTCCTGATCGTCGGCTCCGGGCCCGGAGGGTCGTGCGCCGCGTACCACCTGGCCCGCCACGGCGTGAACGTGGGGGTCGTGGAGAAGGGCGCGTTCCCCCGCGAGAAGGTGTGTGGGGACGGCCTCACACCCCGGGCGGTCCAGGCCCTGCTGGACATGGACATCGACACGTCGGCCCCCGGGTTCGTCCGCGTGGACGGGCTGCGTGTGTACGGGCGCCGCGGCGGGCTCGACCTGCCGTGGCCGGTGCTGTCGGCGTGGCCGGGGTACGGCCTGGTCCGGACCCGGCTGGACTACGACGAGCTCCTGGCCCGCCGGGCGGCGGAGGTCGGCGCGACGCTGTGGGAACGGGCCGAGGCCGTCTCGCCGGTGATGGACCGGGGGTGGGTGCAGGGCGCGATGGTGCGCCGCGAGGAAGCGCCTGACAACGGCAACGGCCAGGGGACCCGGCGGCGCAAGCAGACCGACCTGCCGCTCACGGAGGTTCGGGCCCGGTTCGTCCTCGCTGCGGACGGCGCCTCGTCGCGGTTCGCCGGCCAGGCCGGGGTGCGGCGCGACCCCACGCGTCCCCTCGGCATCGCGGCCCGGCGGTACTACCGCATGACCCGGCCGATGATCCCCATGCTCGAGGCGTGGCTGGACCTGTGGGAGGGCGACGCGATCATGCCGGGGTACGGCTGGATCTTCCCCGTGTCCGACGACGTCGTGAACGTGGGGGCCGGCCTGCTCAACACGTTCAAGGGGTTCAAGGACATCTCGGCCCGGCGCATCTTCGACATCTTCATCAGGATGCTCCCCGGGGACTGGGGGCTTACCGAGGAGAATGCGACCGGGCCGCTCAAGTCCGGCCCGCTGCCGATGGGGTTCAACCGGCGCCCGCTGGCCATGCCCGGGATGCTCGTGATCGGAGACGCCGGGGGCATCGTCAACCCGTTCAACGGCGAGGGGATCTCGTACGCCATGGAGACCGGCCAGATGGCGGCGGAGCTCGTGTACGAGTCGCTGGCGAAGGGGCGGCCGGGTCTCGCGCACGTCTACCCCACGCTCGTGCACCGCCGTTACGGCAAGTACTACTTCATGGGGAACACCTTCGTGAAGCTCATCGGCGAACCGAGGATCATGCGGTTCGCCACCGAGCACGGGCTGCACCGGGAGTGGCTGATGCGGTTCGCCATGCGGGTCCTGGCCAACCTGACCGACGGACCGAAGGGAGATGTCAAGGACAAGATCATGTACGCGATGGAACGACTGGCGCCGACGGCGTGATGACCTGATGGGGCGGACCTGATGCTCGGCGACTACCTGCCGATCGTGCTGCTGGCGGGCCTGGCGGGCGCGTTCGCGGTGGCCTCGCTCGCCGCCTCCTCGCTGCTGCGGCCGAAGCGGCCGACCCCGGCCAAGCTCGCGCCGTACGAGTCGGGGATCGAGGCCGAGCGGGTCCCGGCGAACCAGCGCTTCCCGGTGAAGTTCTACCTGGTGGCCATGCTGTTCATCGTGTTCGACATCGAGACGATCTTCCTGTTCCCGTGGGCCGTGACGTTCCGGCGCCTCGGCCTGTTCGGCCTGGTGGAGATGGTCGTGTTCATCGCGCTGGTCTTCGTGGCCTACGTGTACGTGTGGAAGAAGGGCGGGCTCGACTGGAGCGCGACCGACCGGCGGCGAGCCCCGGCGTCGCGCGGCGAGGCGCCCACCGAGGAGGTGGCCGGTGCCCGTTGAGCGCGTGGCCGGCGTGCACACGGGGAAGGGCGCGGGGTCCGACGACGACCTGGAGGAGGAGGTCCGTCGCGGCGTCCTCGTGACCACGCTGGAGAAGGCGGTCAACTGGGCCCGCAAGCAGTCGATGTGGCCGGTCACGTTCGGCCTGGCGTGCTGCGCGATCGAGATGATGTCCGCGGGCGCCGGGAACTACGACCTGGCCCGGTGGGGGATGGAGCTGTTCCGCGCGTCGCCCCGGCAGTCCGACCTCATGATCGTGGCCGGCCGGCTGTCGCAGAAGATGGCCCCGGTGCTGCGGCGGGTGTACGACCAGATGCCCGAGCCGAAGTGGGTCATCTCCATGGGCGTCTGCGCGTCCGCCGGCGGCATGTTCACCAACTACGCCATCGTGCAGGGCGTGGACACGATCGTCCCGGTGGACATCTACGTGCCGGGGTGCCCGCCCCGCCCGGAGATGCTCATGTACGGCATCCTCACGCTCCACGAGAAGGTGCGCACCGAGGGGCACCTCAAGTAGATGGGGCCACCTGAACTTGTCGAGCGGCTGCGCCGGCGGTTCCCCGACGCGGTGCTCGTTCGGGGCGACGTCTCCTTCGTCGTCGAACGGGGCGAGCTGGTCGACGCCCTCACGTTCCTGCGCGACGAGGACGACCTCTCGTTCGGGTTCCTCTCGGACGTCACGGCGACGGACTGGCCCGGCAGGCTGCCGCGCTACTGGCTGGCCTACCACCTGCTGTCGCTCGAGCACCGGCATCGCGTGCGCGTGAAGGCGGGGCTGGCCGAGGAGGACGCGACGGCCCCGTCGGTGACGACCCTGCATCCCACGGCGAACTGGCTGGAACGGGAGGTCTTCGACTTCTTCGGCGTGGCCTTCGAGGGGCACCCCGACCTCCGCCGGATCCTCATGCCCGACGACTGGGACGGCCATCCGCTGCGCAAGGACTACGCGCTGGGCGGGGTCGGCACCCAGTACAGGGGCGCGTTCATCCCACCGGTCGAGGAACGGAACGTGTGATGGACACGGCGAGGGACGCCGGCCAGCGCGAAGAGCCCCTCCGCGAGGAGACCATGATCATCAACATGGGGCCGCAGCACCCCTCGACCCACGGGGTGCTCCGCCTGGTCCTGGAGCTGGAGGGCGAGACCGTCGTGTCGTGCCGTCCGGTGGTCGGCTACCTCCACACCGGCATCGAGAAGAACTGCGAGTGGCGGAGCTGGCAGCAGGGGATCGCGTTTGTCACGCGCGCCGACTACCTCTCGCCGTTCTTCAACGAGATGGCGTACTGCCTGGCCGTGGAACGGCTCCTGGGGATCGAGGCGCCGGAGCGGGCCCGGGTCATCCGGGTGATGCTGTGCGAGCTGAACCGGATCGCCTCGCACCTGGTGTGGCTGGCCACGACGTCGCTCGAGCTCGGCGCCATCTCGGTGATGCTGTACGGCTTCCGCGAACGCGAACGCATCCTCGACATCTTCGAGATGGCCTCGGGGCTCCGCATGAACCACGCGTACATGCGGATCGGCGGCCTGGCCATGGACCTCCCCGACGGCGCGACGGACCTGGTCCGCGGGTTCCTGCGCGAGATGCCCGGGCGGATCCGCGAGTACGAGGACCTGCTGTCGGCGAACCCGATCTGGCTGGAGCGGACCAGGGGCGTCGGGTACCTGTCGCCGCGGGACGCCGTGGCCCTCGGCGCGACCGGCCCCATCCTGCGGGCGTCCGGCGTGGACTACGACGTCCGCACCACGAACCCGTACGGCGGCTACGAGGACTACGACTTCGAGGTCCCGGTCCTGTCGGACGGCGACTGCTACGCGCGCTACGTCGTGCGGATGGAGGAGATGAAGCAGTCGCTGCGGATCGTCGAGCAGTGCCTGGAGCGGCTGCCGGACGGGCCGGTGAAGGTCGACGACCCCAAGATCCGTTTCCCCGGCGAGCTGCGGGTGGGGCCCGACGGCATCGGGAACTCCGAGGACTACGTCCGCCACATCATGGAGGAGTCCATGGAGGCCCTCATCAACCACTTCAAGCTGGTGACGCAGGGCATCCGGGTCCCTCCCGGCGAGGTGTACCAGGCCGTGGAGTCTCCTCGCGGAGAGCTCGGATTCTACGTCGTCTCGGACGGCTCGCCGCGCCCGTACCGCGTGCACCTGCGCGACCCCTCGTTCGTGAACCTGGAGTCGCTTCCCCTGATGGTCGAGGGCGGCCTCATCGCCGACGTGGTCGCATGCACCGCCTCCGTCGACCCCGTGATGGGGGGCGTGGACAGGTGACGCTGCTGTCGGCGGAGCTTCGCGACCGGGCCGAGGAGATCAAGGGCCGCTATCCGGACTCCCGTTCCGCGATGCTGCCGCTGCTCTATCTCGTGCAGTCGGTTGAGGGGTATGTCTCGCGCGAGGGGCTGAAGGAGGTCGCGGACGTCCTCGAGCTGACCACGGCCGACGTGGAGGCCGTGGCCACGTTCTACACGATGGTCCGGACCCGCCCGACCGGGAAGTACATCCTGTCCATCTGCACGAACCTGTCGTGCGGGCTGCTCGGCGGGAAGGCGCTGTACGAGCGTGCGTACGAGATCCTCGGACCGGGCTGCGAGGGCGTCACCGCGGACGGGCTGCTGACGCTGCACGAGGAGGAATGCCTGGGGGCGTGCGAGCAGGCCCCGGTCGTGCAGGTGAACTTCCTGAACTACGCGCGGATGTCGGAGCAGGGGCTGGGGGAGCTCGTCGAGGCGCTCCGCCGCGAGGACCCGCCGCCCTCGACACTGGGTCCCAGGCCGCCCGAGTTCAAGGCGACCTGCCGGGTCCTGGCCGGCCTCGGCCCTGAGCCCGTCGCGGTCTCGGAGGGCGACCGTGGCTGAGTTCGAGCCGGTCCTGACCGCCCGGTGGGGCGAGGAGAACCCGGTGTGGATCGACGAGTACGAGGCGTCCGGGGGGTACCGGGCGCTCCGCGCCGCTCTCGCGATGCCGCCCGAGGCCGTCATCGAGGAGGTCAAGGCCAGCGGGCTGCGCGGCCGAGGCGGCGCCGGGTTCCCGACGGGACAGAAGTGGGCCTTCGTCCCCCAGGACACCGGCAAGCCCACGTACCTCGTGGTGAACTTCGACGAGTCCGAACCGGGCACGTTCAACAACCGCGAGCTGGTGGAGCGCGATCCCCACCAGCTCGTCGAGGGCGCGATCATCGCGGCGTACGCGATCCGCTGCCACCGCGCCTACATCTACACGCGCGGCGAGTTCCTGTATCCGGGCATGGTCCTGGAACGCGCGCTGGGGGAGGCCTACGACCGGGGCTACCTCGGCCCCCGGGTCGCCGGCACGGACTACCCGCTGGACATCGTGATGCACCGCGGCGCCGGCGCGTACATCTGCGGCGAGGAGACCGCGCTCCTCGACTCCCTGGAGGGGCGCCGGGGCCAGCCCCGCCTGCGGCCGCCCTTCCCGGTCGTCGCCGGCCTGTATCACGCGCCGACGGCGATCAACAACGTCGAGACCCTCTGCAACGTCCCGCACATCGTCGAGCGCGGCGCCGGCTGGTACACCTCGATCGGCACCGAGAAGTCCACCGGGCCGAAGATGTTCTCGATCTCGGGGAAGGTCCAGCGGCCCGGCAACTACGAGGCCCCGATGGGCACGCCGGCGCGGGTGCTCGTCGACGAGTACGCCGGCGGCGTGGTGGACGGGCGTGTGGTCAAGGCGTGGACTCCCGGCGGGTCGTCCACGCCGCTGCTCACCGCCGAGCACCTCGACACCGCGATGGACTTCGAGTCCGTGCAGGCGGCGGGCTCGCTCCTGGGAACCGCCGCCATGATCGTGATGGACGACCGCGACTGCGTCGTCGACGCGGTGCTGCGCATGACGCAGTTCTACGCCCACGAGTCCTGCGGCAAGTGCACGCCGTGCCGCGAGGGGACGTGGTGGCTGACGAAGGTCCTGGCGCGGCTCGAGCAGGGCCTGGGAAGGATGGATGACCTGCCGCTGCTCGAGGACGTCGGCGACAACATCCTGTTCAAGGCGTTCTGCGCGCTGGCCGACGGCGCGGTCTCCCCGATCCAGTCCTCGCTGAAGTACTTCCGGGACGAGTACGAGGAGCACGTCCGGATCCGCGGCTGCCCGTTCCGGGAGCGGGCCGAGGTGTCGGCGGCCTCGGCCCGGGAGGCGGGCGCCGAGATCCCGCCGGAAGGAGAGCCGGCCATCACCGGCGCCGGCTACGGCCTGGGCGAGGTGCTCGAGTGAACCCGCGAAGCGGAGCCGTAGGGCGGGGCTCGTCCCCGCCCTGGGTCCGGCGCAAGCTCCGGCCCACACGAACGGGCCCGGCGAGGATGGAGAACCGATGAGCGCGGACCTCGTGGCGCTCACGATCGACGGCAAGGAGGTCATCGTCCCGAAGGGGACGCTGGTGATCCGGGCCGCCGAGCAGATCGGCGTGGAGATCCCCCGGTTCTGCGACCACCCGTTCCTCGACCCCGCGGGGTCGTGCCGGCAGTGCTACGTCGAGATCGAGGGCCAGCGCAAGCTCATGACGGCGTGCACGACGCCGGTCGCCCCGGGCATGGTGGTGCGGACGCAGAACGCGAGCGACCAGGCCCGGAAGGCCCAGGTGGGGACGCTCGAGTTCCTGCTCCTCAACCACCCGCTGGATTGCCCCATCTGCGACCGGGGGGGCGAGTGCCCGCTCCAGGACCAGGCCCTGGCGTTCGGGCCCGGCGAGAGCCGCTACATCGAGCCGAAGCGCGTGTACGAGAAGCCGATCTACCTCTCGCCGCTCGTCGCGCTGGACCGCGAACGCTGCGTGCTGTGCGCGCGGTGCACCCGCTTCTGCGACCAGATCTCCGGCGACCGGTTCATCGAGCTGTTCGACCGTGGCGCCGCCGAGCGTGTGTCCATCGCGCCGGGGGAGGACTTCCGCTCGCCGTTCTCCGGGAACACGATCCAGATCTGCCCGGTCGGCGCGCTCACAGCCGTCCCGTACCGGTTCGTGGCCCGCCCCTTCGACCTCAAGACCGCGGACTCGGTCTGCATGCACTGCGCCTCGGGCTGCAACATCCGCGCCGACCTCCGGGCGGGGAAGGTCGTCCGCCATCTGGCCCGGGACAACGAGGACGTGAACGACGCGTGGATCTGCGACAAGGGGCGGTTCGCGTTCCAGTTCCCCGACTCCGAGGACCGGCTCACGACGCCACTGCTTCGGGTCCCCGGCCTGGAACCGGTCTCCTTCGCCGAGGCCTTCGGCGCCATCGCCTCCTGGTCCCGGGGGCGCAGCGTGGCGTTCCTGACCGGCGGGCGGCTGGGGGACGAGGACGCGTACGCGCTGTCGAAGCTGGCCCGCACGGCGTTCGGCACGAACGACCTCGACCACCGGCGGTACCGGACCGGCGACGTGCCGGAGCAGGTGGAGGCCTCCACGGCGGCGGGAATGGGGGTCACGTACCGGGACATCGAGGCCGCCCGGGCGATCCTGGTGGTCGGCCTCGACGCGGAGCAGGAGCTGCCGATCCTGCACCTGCGGATCCGCAAGGCCGCCCGGAGCCGCGCGCTCGTCTATGTCATCCACCCCCGGCGGACGCGCCTGCACGACGTGGCCGAGCACGTGCTGGTGCCACCGGGATCGGAGGCCGCCGTGCTCCGCGCGCTGGCCGGGAAGGACGACGGGCCGTCGCCGGTGGCGTCGCCCGTGCTCGATCGGGTCCGTTCCACGCTGGAGGAGGTGGGCGGCGAGTCGCTCGTCCTCATCGGCCCGCGGCTGGCCGACAGCGGGGGCGGGGTGGCCGCGGCGGTCGGGCTCACGCAGGCCATCGGGGGGAGGTTCGCGCTGCTGTCCCGGCGGGCCGGCGACCGCGGCGCCCTCCGGGCCGGCGTCCATCCCGGGCTGCTCCCGGGCGGGCGGCGGGTGGCCGACGCCGCCGAACGCGCCGAGGTCGAGGCGGTGTGGGGCCCGGGCTCGGTGCCGGCGACGCCGGGGCGCGACACCGCCGAGATCCTCTCCGCCGCCGCGCGGAGGGAGATCGACGTGCTGTACCTCGTCGGTGTGGACCCCCTCCGGGACTTCCCCGACGCGGGGCTCGCCGCCCGCGCGCTCGAGAACGTGCGCCACAAGGTGGTGCAGGACGCCGTTTCGGGCCCGCTGGCCCGGTACGCCGACGCGGTGCTCCCGGCCGCGCCGCCGCACGAGAAGGACGGCCACATGACGGACTGGGAGGGCCGGAGCCAGCGAATCCGCCCGCTCCGCGGCCCGGCCGGGCTGGCCCGTCCGGACTGGGAGATCTTCCAGGAACTGTCGGAGGCGATGGACGCCGATCTGGGCTTCCGATCCGTCGAAGGGCTCCAGCGGGAAGCGGCGTCGCTCCTCGCCGAGCCTCGGCTGGTCGATCTCTCGGGCCTGGGACGCGGGGGCGCCGCCACGCTCGGCGATCCCGGCGACGCGCTGATCATGTTCACCTACCCGCTGCTGGTGGACGAGGGAACGCTCTCGCGAGGAGCCGAAGGGCTGAAGGCCGCGCTCGAGGACGATCCCTTCGTGGAGGTCCATCCCGAGGACGCCGGGAGGCTCGGGCTGGCCGACGGGGCGAGGGCCACGGTCCGGACCCAGGGCGGCCAGGCCACGCTCCCCGTCAGGGTGACCGACCACATCGCCCGGGGTTCGGCGTTCGTGCCGTTCAACCAGCCCGGGTTCGCCGCGAACACGCTGCTGTCCGGGAGGTTCACGGCGCTCGTGACGCTGGAGGCCGCCGCAGGGGGGTCCCCCTAAATGGACCTGGTCGACTGGGTCCTGCTCGCGGCCCGAGTGGTCGTGGTGTTCTTCGGGCTGCTCATCACGGTGATGGTGGTCATCTGGATCGAGCGCAAGGTCGTCGCCGACATGCAGACACGCATCGGCCCGAACCGCGCCGGGCCGTTCGGCATCCTCATCACCCTCGCCGACGGGATCAAGCTGTTCTTCAAGGAAGGGATCACGCCGTCAGCCGCCGACCGACCCGTCTACCTCATCGCGCCCGTCGCGGCGATGGTCCCGGCGTTCCTCGCGTTCGCGGTGATCCCGTTCGGGACGGGCGTCCACCTGTTCGGCCGGTTCGTGCCGTTCCGGCTGGCGAACCTCGACATCGGCATCCTGTGGGTGCTGGCCATGAGCTCGATCTCCGTGTACGGCGTCGTGCTGGCGGGCTGGTCGAGCGGCTCGAAGTACCCGCTGCTGGGGTCGATCCGCTCCAGCGCGCAGATGATCTCGTACGAGGTTGGGATGGGCCTGGCGCTCGTGTCCGTCCTCATGTACGCGGGCACGCTGTCGTTCACCGCCATCGTCGCGAGGCAGAACCACATCTGGAACATCGTCCCGATGTTCCCGGCCTTCCTCGTGTACGCGATCGCCTCGCTCGCCGAGACGAACCGGCCCCCGTTCGACCTGGCCGAGGCGGAGACGGAGCTCGTGGCC
>WNFU01014412.1_pt1 | contig 16689 bp, 14 predicted proteins | sample 5400121 | NCBI WGS metagenome assembly WNFU01 (sample SAMN13153360, study PRJNA577476) | soil metagenome | isolation source: 100 cm soil or saprolite under grassland replicate 1 | place: USA:California | collected 2016-06-15
TCCCAGGTCTCGACCAGTAGCGCCGGCTCCAGGGCATGCGCCGTGTTGCCGTCGCGGCCGGTCATGGTCTCGGCCGCGAGCAGCGCGTTGAGGATCGCCTCCTCGGTCGCTTCGATCACGGCGTCGTAGAACGGGGTGATCTCGGTGTCCGACAGCATCCGGAGCTGCAGCTCCCGCTCGCCCGAGGCGAGCCCGCGGTTGCCGGTGGCGAAGGCGAGGAAGAGGTCGCCGCTCGAGTGGGCGCCGGTGCCGCCCATCCGCGCGACGCCGAGGCCTGCACGCTGGGCGAGACGATCGCACTGATGCGGGAGGAGCGGAGCGTCCGTCGCGACGACGCCGATGATCGAGCCCGCCTCGTCGGGACGCTGCGGCTCGGGAACCCGATCGCCGAGGAGCTTCCCGATCGGCACACCGTCGACGCGGAAGCGGTTCCGGCGCCCGTAGTTGGCCTGGACGAGTACCCCGACGGTGTAGGCCTCGACCTCGCGGGACGACGTGCCGATGCCGCCCTTGAAGCCGTGGCAGATCATGCCGGTGCCTCCGCCGACGCTGCCCTCTTCGACTGCGTCGCCCGAGGCTTCCTGCAGTGCCGCATGGACATGCTCTGCGGTCACGTGCTGGCCGCGGATGTCGTTGAGGAAGCCGTCGTAGGTCTCCCCGACGACCGGCAGTGCCCACGCGTCCTCGCCTGCCGAGACCGCGGCGATGGCGTCGCGCACGACGCCGACGCTGAAGGTGTTGGTGAGGCCGATCGGCGTCGTCAACAAGCCGGACTCCCGCACCCACTCCAGCCCGGTCAGCTCGCCGTTCCCGTTCAGTCGGTGACAACCGGCGAAGAGCGGCAGCTCCGGCGGCACGAGCACCGTGACGCCGGTGCGCACGAAGTCGCCCTCGATGAGCGTGGTGTGACCGATGCGGACACCGACGACGTCCGTGATCGCGTTCCAGCGCCCCGGCTGTCCCTCACCGATCGAGATGCCCAACTCGTGCGCACGCACCCGGAACAGCCTAGGTTTCTCGGTTAGGGTCTGCACGCCCGAGCATCGGTGCTTGGGGCCGGCGCAAGCCGGCCCCTCGCTAGACTCGACGCGTGGCCAAGGCCGAAACGCGCCGCGAGCTGTGGGGTGCCGAGACGACGAAGGCGGTAGCCAACTTCCCGGTCTCCGGCGAGCCGATTCCTGCTTCCGTCGCACGCTGGCTCGGCCGGATCAAGGCAGCGGCGGCACGCATCAACGCGGATCTCGGCCTGCTCGACGAGGACAAGGCGCAGCGCATCGCCGAGGCCGGCGACCGCGTTGCGGCGGGTGAGCTCGACGATCAGTTTCCCATCGACGTCTTCCAGACCGGCTCGGGAACCTCGTCGAACATGAACGCGAACGAGGTGATCGCGGCGCTCGCCGGCGACGACGTGCATGCCAACGACGACGTGAACATGGGGCAATCCTCGAACGACGTCTTCCCGTCCGCCGTTCACCTCGCGGCGCTCGACGAACTCACGAACGACCTCATGCCCGCCTTGCAGCGTCTTGCCGATTCGTTGCAGGCAAAGGCGGCGGAATTCGACGACGTAGTCAAGTCGGGCCGCACGCACCTCATGGACGCGGTGCCGGTGACGCTCGGCCAGGAGTTCGGCGGCTATGCGGCGCAAATCCGCCTGGGATACGACCGCGTCGGGTCGACGCTCGAGCACCTCGGTCAGGTTCCGCTCGGTGGGACGGCCGTCGGCACCGGGCTGAACACCCATCCCGAGTTCGCCGCGGGCGTGCGCCGGCGACTCGCCGACGAGACGGGCCTGAGGATCTCGGCGCCGGCCGATCCCTTCGAGGCCCAGGCGGCCCGCGACGCGCTCGTCGAGACCTCCGGCGCTCTCAAGACGGTTGCGGTCTCGCTCACGAAGATCGCGAACGACCTCCGGCTGATGGGCTCCGGGCCGCGCGCCGGGCTGGCGGAGATCTTCCTTCCCGAGCTCCAGAAGGGCAGCTCGATCATGCCCGGCAAGGTCAACCCAGTCATTCCGGAGGTCGTGACGCAGGTCGCGGCCCAGGTGATCGGCAACGACGCGGCGATCGCCGTCGGGGGGATGCAGGGCCACTTCGAGCTGAACGTCTTCGTCCCTGTGCTGGCGCGGAACCTGCTCGACTCGATCAAGCTGCTCGCCTCGTCCTCTCGTCTTCTGGCCGAGAGGTGCGTCGACGGGATCGAGGCGAACCGCGAGGTGTGTGAGCGCTACGCCGAGCTGACCCTGTCCGCGGCGACCGCGCTCAACCCCTACATCGGCTACGACGCCGCGAGCGAGATCGTGAAGGAGGCCGTCTCCTCGGGCCGTCCGCTCCGGGAGGTTGCGCGGGAGCGGGGCGTGACGGACGAGGTGCTCAACAAGGCGCTCGACTATCGCGCCATGGCAAAGCCGCACGACTCACCTGCATAGGCGGCTCCCTCGGATTCTCTCGCAGACGGAGCCGAACATTGTTGCCAGGCCGCCCGCCCTTCGCTTGAACGAGCGTGAGATTATCTTCAATATTCGGGTGAACGGGCGTCCAGGCCGCGACGTCCAACACTGGGAAAGGGGAGGAACTGGTGGATTCCTTGCAACCTCGGGGCTCGTCATGCGCTACGCATGCTCGGGTCCGGCGACTAAGTTTCGTACTCTTTGGGCCAGCTCTGGCCGCCGGATTCGCGCTGAGTGCGCAGTCAGCGGTTTCGCAGGATGGGGACGAGCCGCCTGTCGCCCGCTTCTCGCATATCGATCTCCGCACGGTCGGGATCACGGGCGAGTTCAAGCCTCTGTCCCTCACCGGCGACCGCACCGTGAACCTCATCCTGAAGCTGAGCGGCAAATCCGTCGGTGAACGACAGGCCGACGCGCTGAAGCAGGGCAAGTCCCTGTCGAAGGCCGAACGGGCAGCAGCCCGCGCTCAGCTAAGGGCGGCGCAGGACGGGCTCCGGGGTCGGATCGAGGCCGCCGGTGGCAGGGTGCTCTTCGCCTACCAGGACGCCTACAACGGCCTGGCCGTCCGGACGACGCTGAAGGACGTGCCGGCCCTCGCCGCGCTTCCGGGCGTCGAGAGCGTCAAGCCGTCGCGGACGTTCGAGCTCGACAACATCCCCGGCGTCCAGTACATCAACGGGAACGGTGCCTGGAGCGATCTTGGCCGCACCGGGAGCGGCGTCAAGATCGCCGTCCTCGACACCGGCATCGACTACTTCCACGCGAACTTCGGCGGCTCCGGCGATCCGGCGACTTTCGAGGCGGACAATCACACCGTGGTCGAGCCGGGGAGCTTTCCGACGACGAAGGTTGTGGCCGGCACCGACCTCGTCGGCGATAACTACGACGACTCGTCAGACGACCCCGCCGTGAACACCCCGGTACCCGATCCGGATCCGCTCGACTGCAACGGTCACGGCTCCCACACCTCGGGATCGGCCGCCGGCTTCGGCGTACTCGACAACGGGGCCACGTACAGTGGCCCGTATAACGCCACGACCTACTCGGCGAACTCCTTCCGGATTGGTCCCGGCGTCGCGCCGAAGGCGTCGCTGATTGCGGTCCGCGTTTTTGGGTGCGAGGGCTCAACGAGCGAAGCCGTCGTCGTCGCGGGTCTGAACTTCGCGCTCGAGCAGGGCGCGGACGTTGTCAACATGTCCTTGGGCTCGCCCTTCGGGCGCGACAACGAGCCGAGCACCGAGGCCTCGAACACGCTCTCCGAGGCTGGCGTGGTGGTGGTCGCGTCGGCCGGCAACAATGGCACCGGCGCCTACATCACCGGCGCCCCGGCGGTCGCCAGCCGGGCGATCTCGGTCGCAGCGCTCGACGCCTCCGGGTCGACGTTCCCGGGCGCATCGGCGGCGCTCAGCACCGGCACGACGATCACGATGCAGAACTCGAACGCGGCGTCCTTCGCGAGCGGAGCGTCGCTGCCGGTCGCGGTTTTGCGAACCAGCTACCCGGGCGGGCCGGTGTCGCTCGGCTGCGATCCGGCCGAGTACACGAACTTCCCGGGCGGCGTCGCGGGGAAGCTCGTCGTTACCGTCCGCGGCACCTGCGCCCGCGTCTCGCGTGCGATCTTCGGGCAGAAGGCCGGTGCGGCCGCGGTGGCCATGATCGACACGAGCTCGAACTTCCCGCCGTTCGAGGGCGAGATCACCTCGAACCCCGACACCGGTGAGAAGTTCACCGTGACGATCCCGTTCTTCGGCGTCCGCGGCGTACTCGGCCCGGCCGCCACGGCCGACGGCGACAATCTCGTCGCTGCGGACGGCGGCACGGCCACCCTGACACCTGCCACGGTCCCGAACCCGGGCTACCAGCGGTTCGCCACCTTCACCTCGGGGGGTCCTGCCAACGTCGACAGCGACGTGAAGCCGGATGTCACGGCACCCGGCGTCAGTGTCCTCTCGACCCTCGTCGGCAGTGGGAACAAGGGCACCCGGATGTCGGGCACCTCGATGTCTTCGCCGATGACGGCGGGTGTCGCGGCGCTCGTCACCGAGGCACACCCGAGCTGGTCCACGGAGGCGATCAAGGGCGCGATCGTCGACACCGCCGACGCGACTGCGGCGAAGATCGCCAACTACGACACGCGTCGAACACGAGCGGCTCGTCGATCACGTACAACCTCAGCTCGGCCGTCGTCGGCAACGCGCTCGGGACGTCCGTCGGGATCTCGCCGGGCTCCGTGACCGTCCCCGGCGGGGCCACGGCGTCCTTCGACGTAACGCTGTCGCTCAGCGCGGCGGCTGTCGCCGCTCTGCCGAGCGCGAGCTCGTCGATCTTCGGCGCCCTGGCGAACGTGCGCGGGGCGATCGTCGCGACCCCGCCCACTGCTGGGCCGGGGATCTACGCACTCCGTATTCCGTTCGAGCTCGTCCCGCGCGGGTTGTCGAACCTCGTCGCGGGCCCGAAGTCGGCGTACACGCGCCAGGGAAGCGACTTCTCGGCCACGGTGCCGCTCTCCAACAGCGGGATCCATGCCGGGGTGGCGGACTTCTACGCCTGGGGGATCAACGACGCGAACGACATTGCTGGTCCCGCGGACGATCCGATGGACATCCGTGCCGCGGGCGTCCAGGCCCTGCCGGGCGAAGCGCTCGGCGGAGCTGCCACGGACAGGTCGCTCGTGTTCGCCATCAACGGCTGGGGCCGCTGGTCTAATCCGTCGGTCAACGAGTTCGACATCGTAATCGACCTGCAGAACGACAACAGGCCGGACTTCTTCGTCGTCGGCGTCGACTTCGGCGCCGTCACGACGGGGACCTTCGACGGGCGGTATGCGTCGCTGATCTTCGACGCTGCCGGGAACCTCATCAACGCGTGGGTGGCCGACGCGCCGATGAACGGCTCCACGGTGCTGCTACCCACGCTTGCGAGCGACATCGGTCTCGATCCGGCCGTGAACTCGACGAGGTTCCGCTACGCGGTGGCGGGCTTCTCGATCGTTCCACCCGCTCTCATCGACACGACCAACGTCGCCGAGTTCCGCTCGCACGAGCCGCCGGTGTCCACGGGGCAGTTCGTCCCACTCGCCCCGGGTGCCTCGGGGAATGCGACCGTCAACGTCGACCGCGGCAAGTTCGCGGGCTCGCCGCAGCTCGGCTGGATGGTCGTGACGCAGGACGACCCGAACGGCGCGGCGCAGGCCGACCTGATCCCGGTCGGGTCGCTCGCGCCGTAGCGCGAACGATCACGCAGGTCAATGCGAGGCCCCGGCGGACGCCGGGGCCTCGCTCCTTTCAAGCGTCAACCGTTCGAGCTGCAGTCCGGCAGAGGCGCCGTCACGAAGAGCCTCGCGCGGCTGCCGGCCGATCCGAACGCCTGGAGCGAGAACGACTGGCAGCGACCCACGGAGAACGTGAATCTCGCGCGGAAGGCGCCGGTCGTACTCGTTACGACGCGCCGCGTCGCCATCCGGCTCTCGACGGCCAGCCGCACCCGTACTATCTCCTGAGGCTCGAAGCCGCGTCCGGTGACGGTCACCGGGGTTCGATCGAGGAGGCGGAGTGTCGGGCGGGCGCTTGTTGCCCCGACGGCTGCCGTAGCCGGGACGGCCACCGCGATGGCTGCGAGAAGCAGCGTGCTCCGCATTTCTCCGCAGGGTAGCACTGAGGCGTTTGGCCATCTCGGGGCGGAAAAGGCTGTTGCAATGAGGAAGAAACCGAAGAAAACCGAGCAGGAAGAGCTCGACGAGTCCGAGCTCGAGGAGCAGAACGGAGAGCCGCTTGTGGATCGCGAAGCGATGTCGGTGATCAATCCGCCGTTCGTCTCGCCTCCCGGGGTGACGCTCCCCGTCGAGCCACCCGACTAGCGCCCGCGTTCCCCGTTTTCGACCGGCCCGGTAGCGGGTACCAAGGCCCGTATGACCGAGGAAAAGTACCCAGAGCTGACCGAGGAAGAGCTCAAGGAGCAGAACGCAGAGGTCCTCCCCGAACGGGAAGAGATGTCGGTGATCCAGCCGATCTCGCCGATCGGAGGCGGCTTCACCCTCCCGGTCGAGCCACCCGAGGGCGAGACCGGATAGCGGCCCCGGGTTAGTACGCGACCGCGCGCGCGGCGGCGTGCCGCTGCTCGTCCGCCCGATAACTGGAGCGCACGAGCGGCCCCGCGAAGACCGAGCCGAAGCCGAGCGCTTCGCCCTGCTCGCGAAGCCAGCGGAACTCGTCGGGGTGCACCCAGCGGTCGATCGTCGCGTGCCTCGGGCTCGGCTGGAGGTACTGGCCGATCGTCACGACGTCTACGCCGTGCCGGCGCAGGTCGCGCATCGTTTCCACCACCTCATCGTTCGTCTCGCCGAGCCCGACGATGATTCCGGACTTCGTCAGGACGGGATAGTCGGCGATCTCCTTCGCACGTTGCAGCAGCCACAGCGCCTTGTCGTAGCTTGCCTTCGCGCCGCGCATGTGTGCATGTAGGCGGCGAACTGTCTCGATGTTGTGGTTGAAAACGTCGGGCCGCTCCGCGAGAACCGTCCGCAGTGCCTCTTCCTCGACATCGAGGAAATCGGGTGTGAGGACCTCGACAGACGCGTGCGGCACCTTCCTCCTCAGTGAGCGGATCGTTGCTGCGTAGTGGCCGGCACCACGATCCGCAAGATCGTCGCGGTCGACGGACGTGACGACGACGTGCTTGAGCTGCATCTGCGCAGCGACGTTGGCGAGCCGGAGCGGCTCGAGCGGATCAGGCGGGCCATCCGGCTTGCCGCTGTGGACGTAGCAGTACCGGCAGGCGCGGGTACAAGTGTCGCCGAGGATCTGGAACGTCGCGGTGCCGCGGCCCCAGCACTCGCCGATGTTCGGACAGCGCGCCTCCTCGCAAATCGTGTGCAGGCTCGCGCCGTGGATGAGCTTCTTGACGTCGTAGTACCGCGAATCCGCGCTGGGTGCACGGACCTTCATCCACTCGGGACGACGTGGCCGCTCGGCGACGGGCAACGAAGAGCGCACGCTCCTGAGTCTAGAGATTGACCTTCGCGTTTCGGGGGAGGGGCGGCTCGCGCCGCCCTCCCCGTCAAGACGTCAGCCTGTCGTCGCTGACCAGATGTCGGTGTTGCCGAACGTCCCCGGACAGTCGGCGAGCGGCCAGGGCGCCGGCAGCACACGCTCCCCAGCGGCGAACGACGTCGCACGGTAGTTCTGCACCGGACTGCAAACAGTCGCGTTCTGGGCATCGGTCCAGACGCCGAGGCCGTAGGTCGCGGTGGCTGCCGCATAGACGTAGTCGCCAATCCGCTCTTGGTAGATGTCGTGACCCGGATAGGTCGCGCGGAGGTCGTTGTGATCCGCCGAGGTGCTGGTCGAGCCGTTGTAGACGACCGACCACGCTCCCGGCGATCCGTTCACGCCCACCGGCGCCGTCAGGAAGACGCCGTGGTAGGGCCGCGGCGACGTCATGTCGGCCGCGCGCCATGGCGCGGTATCGGCCTCGTAGACGACGTAGATCCGGTTACCCGTCGGCGAGATCGCAGGCGCTGCGTACAGCGGCCGGTCGCCGGCGAGCGAGACGGTGGCCGGGTTGCTCCAGGTCGCGCCACCGTCGAGCGACCAGACGAGCTGCGCCGTGTTCGCGTTCACGTTCGAACCGCCGTCCGCCCAGGCGTCGACGATCTCGTTCGTCGCACCGGCACCAGTCGGCGCGCCGTTGGCAATGTCGACGCTCGGCCCTGCCGACAAGTCGGTGCGAGCGCCTGCGAAGCCGTCCATCACGCACCGGCCGTAGACCGGGTCGACGAAGAAGCAGGGATCGGTGATCTGGCGGACGATCTGCGCCTTCGTCCAGGAGCCGCCGCCGTCGAAGGACTTGAACAAGATGTGGAACCCATGTGTCGGTAGCCCGACGAGCGTCGGGTTCTCGAACATCTCGGCGAAGAGGTAGACGACTCCGTGGCTGTCGGTGCGGATCGTGCAGCCGCTGATGCCCCAGAGGGTCGGGCCGTTGCCGGTCGTCCCCGCCGGCGTGATCTGCTTGGTGCTCCAAGTATCCCCGCCGTCCGCGGACATCGACGCGGTCAGGGGTGCTGGGAAGTTCCCACCCAGGCCCGGGTGCCGGCCCACACTGCGAAACTCGGGATTGCAGACGTAGACGCGCCCGAAGAAGGGGCTGGAGGCGGCGTTGTCGGCCCAGATCTGCTCCTTGTCCTGGAAAGCGGTCTGGCCGGTGTGTCTGTTGACGATCACCGGCGCTTGCCAGCTCGCCTTGTTGAGCACGCTCGTCGGCGTCGGGTTGTCCAGCCGCGACACGCCCACGCCCAGGAAGCCGTGGAACTCGGGGTTCGGGAATGCAAACCCCGACGGCCACGCGCCGACGAGGTTCGCGTAGTACACCCGCGACCCGTTCGCCCAAGCGAAGCGTCCGTTGACCGGGATGGGTCCTACTGCAACCGCCGGGTCGCCGGAGGACACAAGGGTGTTCTCGTAGTACCACGGCAACGTATGGATCGGTCCCGGGTGTGCCGTGCACGTCGCGGTCGGGTTGCAGTCCGCGGCCGTCCAGCCGGTGTAGGCCGGCTGGATCCACGTGTTTCCCCTGTCGAAGGAGAATGCGACCGCGGACAGGCCGACGCCGTCGTCCGCCGGGTCTGCACACGTTCCGAATTGCGCCGTGTCCGCTTGCGGACACGGCGCCCAGTCGACGAAATCGTTCCAACCCGCAACGGCGAAGTTCGGGTGGTTTGCATCGACGGTGACCGCCGGCTCGTTTTGATGATTTTGAGGCGTCGTGTCAGGTGGGCTGCCGACGCTGACGTTGCTTGCGAGCGCCGTGGCAGCCGCGCACAAAGCGCAGGCCAAGCCCGTCGCTATCGCCGCAATTTTTCTGGTCATTCGCGTCCTCCATCGAGAAGAGAGCGAGCGGCTGGCCGCCCTGGGCTTTCGTGAACAGACGTGCCTGACCTCGACCAGATGAGTCTGGACCGCCGCAGATGCCCTGTGTCGCGATGCACTCCCCATGGCCACGACCAAGCGGAACGATTCTTACGCCGCGAGCGGGCCGGGTCAATGCCCGACGCGAATCCCGACTAGCGGGGGTCGCTGTTCACCGTGACGCGAGCTGTGCGTGGATCGGCTGGGGCCAGAGTCCGACTCCCTCGAGGACCGGGAGCGGCTCGAACTCGAGCTCGAAGACAGCCGCGATTCCGTCGTGGGCAAACGGTCGGACGTCGTCCACGCTTACCGCCCGGTCGAGCTCGCGGGCGATGGTCGTGAAGGCCGCGTCCTCCAGCCCGCAGGCCGTGATCCACTCGGTGAAGGGCGATGGGTCGAGATCGACGTTGAGCGCATAGCCGTGCGTCGTGACCCAGCGTGAGATGTGGACGCCGATCGAGGCGATCTTGCGCGGTGGCCGCTCGAGCCACACTCCCGTCAGGCCCTCGAGACGCGTCGCCTCGATCGCGAGTGGCGCGAGCGTGCGGATGAGCGCCTCCTCGAGATCGCGCACGTACTTCTTGACGTCCTTGCCGTGGCGCTTCAGGTCCAGGACCGGGTAGCAGACGAGCTGGCCCGGGCCGTGGTACGTCGACTTGCCGCCGCGATCCGTCTCCACCACGTCCACGTCGGCGCCATTCGGCACGTGCAGCTCGCCCGTGTCGGTTCGGCGCCCGAGCGTAACCACCGGCGGGTGCTCGAGGAAGATCACGGTGTCGGGAATCGCGCCTTGCGAGACGGCGCCCGCCAGCGATCGCTGGAGATCCCACGCCTCCTGGTAGGGGACGAGGCCCAGGTCGAGCACGTACCCACCACGGCTCATGCGCTCCAGCCTAGCTACGACGTGCGAAGCTGCCGTAGCGATGAGGACGACGCTGCTGCTCGCCGACTACGCGCGCGTCGCGGACAGCAAGCTGGACGTGATCGGCGGCGGCTGGTCGATCATGAACGCGACCGGGCCCTTCGGCTTCTTCGTGGCGGCGCTCTTCCAGATTCCCTGGGACCAGACGAACACGCAGCACAAGTTCCGCTTCGACCTCCTCGATGCGGACGGCCAGGGCGTCCCCGCCTCGGACGGCGAGGAGATGGTTCACGTCGAAGGCGAGTTCGAGGCCGGCCGTCCTGCGGGCCTCAAGATCGGCACGCCGGTGGATCTCCCGCTCGTCGTCCCCTTCGGACCACTCGTCGTCGAGCCAGGACGCTACGAAATCCGTCTAACCATCAACGGCGAGACGAAGGAGAACTGGTTCGTCGCGTTCACGGTGCGACAAGCACCGGCGCCTGCCTGAGCGACTAGCATTGACACCCAGCCGGAAGCCAGTGCAGGCGAAGCCGCACTGGCTGCAGGCGAACTCACGCGGGCGGGGACGCGAAGCGCCACCGCCCGCGGACCACGGCAATCGCCAACCGGAACCCCCGCGAGAGCGCGCGGGCTTAGCCCGCGCGCGTTACGCCGCGAAGCGGCCGTACCTATCCCCGAGCGAAAAGCGCAGCCTTCGCTCGGCTCAGTAAGCAGATTCGTCCCACGTCTGGAGCTTCTCGCGCAGGTCGCGCAGGAAGCGGCCGGCGAGCGCGCCGTCGACGAGGCGGTGGTCGTAGGTGAGCGTCAGGTTCATGATCGGACGGATCGCGATCACGTCCTCGCCCAGCTCGTCCTGCACGACCCACGGGCGCTTGACGACGGCGTACGTGCCGAGGATCGCCGCCTGCGGCTGGCTGATGACCGGCGTCCCGTGGAAGGTGCCGTAGCCGCCGGGATTCGTGATCGTGAACGTGCCGCCCTGAACCTCGTCGGGTAGCAGCTTCTTGTCCCGCGCCCGCTGGGCGATGTCGGTCACAGCCTTCGCCATCCCGACCAGGTTGAGCGTCTCGGCGTTCTTCACCACAGGAACGATCAGGCCCTTCCCGTCCTGCAGCTCGACCGCGAAGCCGAGGTTGACGTAGCTTCGCGTCACGATCTGGTCACCGCGGATCTCGCCGTTGATCCACGGATAGTCGCGGAGGGTCTCGGCGGCGGCGCGCGCGACGAAGATGAGATAGGTCGGGTTGACGCCGTAGCTCTCCTGGTACTCCTTCTTCAGCTCTGCGCGGATCGCGACGACCTTCGACATGTCCACCTCGATCGCGCTCGTGACGTGCGCGGCGGTGTCGAGGGAGCGGCGCATGTGCTCGGCGATCCCCTTGCGCATCGCGGTCATCGGCTCGAAGGATTCGCCGGGCTGTGTGGGCGCAGCGGCGGCCTGAGCCGGAGCGGGTTTGGGAGCCGCGGGCGCCGGCGCAGGTTCGGGCGCGGCCGCCGGAGCTTCGGGTTGTGCCGGAGCTACGGGCGCGGATGGGGCGCCGGACTCGATGAAGTTGAGGATGTCCTTCTTCGTCACCCGCCCGCCGCGGCCGGTTCCCTGCACCTGGCTCGGGTCGACGCCGTGCTCCGACGCGATCTTCGCCACGACGGGTGACACGAATGTCTTGCCGTTGGTTTGCGCAGCTTGCGCAGGCTCGGGTGGGGCCTGCTGCGTCGGCGCGACCTCTCCGACGCCCTCGCTCGCAGCAGCCATCGACTCGTCGGCTGCGGCCTGTGTGGCCTGCTCGGGCGGCGCCTCCTGAGTTTGTGGCTCTGAGCCACTTGGTGCCCCGGCGCCGTCGCCGCCGATGACAGCGAGCTTCGTTCCGACCTCGACGGTTGCGCCTTCCTGCACCAGGATCTCGGTCAGGACGCCGCTTCCGGGGCTCGGCACCTCGGTGTCGACCTTGTCCGTCGAGATCTCGAGCAGGGGCTCGTCGGCCTCGACTTGCTCACCTTGCTGTTTGAGCCACTTGGTGATCGTGCCCTCGGAGACGGACACGCCCATCTGCGGCATGACGACGTCGATTGCCTCGGTGGTAGCCATCGCTCTCCTAATACCCGGCCAATTCGCGTAAGCCCGCTGCGACGTCGTCGACCTGGGGGATGAACGCCTTCTCAAGCGGAGGCGAGAAGGGCACGGGAGTGTCGGGCGCGGCGATCCGCTTCACCGGCGCGTCGAGGTCCTCGAATGCCTCCTCGGCGATCGTGGCCGCGATCTCCGCGCCGAAGCCACCGGTGCGCGTGTCCTCGTGCAGGACGAGCACCTTCGACGTCTTCCGCACGGACTGAAGTACGGCCGCTTTGTCCCATGGCATCACGCTGCGCAGGTCGACGATCTCAACGGAGACCTCGCCCTTGATGCGCCGGTAGAGATGCTTGTGCTCGAAATAGAGGACGGGATTCGGGTCCTCGATCGCGCTGATCAGGAGACCCTTCGCGTCCTCGGGCGTCGCCGGGCACACGCACTTGAGACCCGGGATGTGCGCAAAGGACGACTCCGGGTTCTGGGAGTGGAACGGCCCGCCCGAGAAGCCGCCGCCCGACGGGAGCCGGATGGTGATCGGCACCGGCGTCCCAGCACGGTAGCGCTGCTTGGCCGCCACGGTGACGAGTTGATCCCACGCGCAGGAGATGAAATCGGCGAACTGCATCTCCGCGACCGGCCGCAGCCCCATGATCGCCGCCCCGGTGCACGCGCCCACGATCGCCGTCTCCGCGAGCGGCGCGTCCATCACACGCCAGTGCCCGAACTCCTCCTGAAAGCCGAGGGTGACCTTGAACGCGCCGCCGTAGACGCCGACGTCCTCGCCGATCACGAACACGCGCTTGTCGCGGCGCATCTCGGTGCGCAAGCCGTCTGAGATCGCCTGGAGGTAGGTGAGCTCGGCCATTACTTGTGATGGGGCGTGTCGAGGTCTTCGGGCGTCGCGTACACGCCCTCCGTGAGCTGCGAGGGTTCGGGGAGCGGCGACTCTTCCGCGCGCTTGAGCGCGTCGTTGAGAGTCTTCTTCACCTCCGCTGCGATCTCGTCCTCCTCCTCGTCGGTCATGTCCGCGTTCTCGCGCAGCCAGCTTCGAAAGCGCTCGATCGGGTCCGACTCGGCCCAGCGCTCGAACATCTCTTTGGGCACATAGAAGGCGTCGTCGTGCACCGCGTGGCCCTCCATGCGCAGCGTCACGCTCTCGATCAAGGTCGGGCCTCCCCCGTCGCGCGCCTTCTCGATCGCCCGCCGCGCCTCGCGATAGATAGCGAGCGCGTCGGTTCCGTCGACCACGATTCCTTCGAAGCCGTAGGACTCGGCGCGGTCGGCCACGTGCTCCGTGGCGAACTCGAGGTGCGTCGGCGTCGAGTACGCCCATTGGTTGTTGTCGCAGACGAACACGACGGGAAGCTTGCGCACGCCGGCGAAGGTCATCGCCTCGTGGCAGTCGCCGCGCGCCGATGCGCCCTCCCCGAACCAGCCGACAGCGACGCGCTTCTCCTCACGAATCCGGAAAGCCAGCGAGCAGCCGACCGCCACCGGAAGCATTGCCGGCAGGTGACTCACCATCGCAATCAGCCCGAGCTTCGAATCCGCCATATGGACGTTGCCGTCCCTCCCTCTCGTCGGCCCGTCCGTCCGGCCCATGTACTGCGCGAAGATCCGCCAGGGCTCGACGCCGCGGACGACATGGACGCCCATGTCGCGGTGAAGAGGCGTGCCGACGTCGTCCGGGCCCATCGCCGTCGCAACGCCGACGGCGGCACCCTCGTTCCCGCGCCCCGTGTAGAAGGAGCCTGGGATCTTGCCTTGCCGGTAGAGGATGTGGCCGCGCTCCTCGATTCCGCGCGTCAGCACCATGTTGCGGTACACGCCGAGCAGGTCCTCGCGGTCGAGACCCGCCTCGCGCACCTCCTTCAGCGAGCCGACGGGCTCGGCTTCCCGGGCGATCGCCATGGCCGTGTCACTCTAACGGCTGGGCTCGCGGTCACCGGCGGCGGAACTCGGTCGCCGTTCGCGTTGTAATACGGCCATGTTCTCGCTTCTGGCCGCCGCCGTGTTCCTCGGCGCCGCGCCGGGCGCGTGCCCGGCGGCCATGGTTCGGTATCAGTCCGCGAAGCACCCGACTCTCGGTGAGATGCCCTGGGTGCTCGCCCGGCCGCAGGCTCCCGGCATCGCAGGCCTTCTCGTCTCGTATCCCCAATCTCTGCGAGATGGCAGGGTCAATCGGTCGGACGGTCTCGATCCGGCTGCTGGTGGCTCACGCTGCGAAGCGACGCCGGGTCGGCGAGTGTCGTGGCGCGCGTCATTCGGCAGCCCACGAGTTTGGGTTGTGCCGCGACCGTCCTCGAGTCGGGGGATGCCTTTGCTCGGCCGCGCTCGTCCGGCATCAGAGGCGGGTGGCCATGGCAGGCGACCGGACCGGCTTCCCTCTACACGCACGGCCACGCGGGCGACAGGAACATGAAGGTTCCCTGGTGGGTCCGCCGCAACGGGGGCCCGTCGCTCGGGCTCACCGGCACGCGCCTGGACGCCGAGGGCTCGTTCAGGCAGGACTTCCCGATGGCGCTCTCGCCCAAAGGGGTCTATCCCTCGATCGTGGACGTGCCCGCGCCGGGATGCTGGCTGTTCCGATTGCGGACGGCAGGCCTGGCCGGCGCGATCGTCATCCGCGCGGTCGACTACCGCGGATAGGATCGCGGCGCCGTGAGCGCCGATCCCTTCGCCAACGATCGCTTCCTCGTCGAGCAACTCGTCCGTCCGATCGTCAACCTCTACCAGGTGACACCTCTGGCCGCGGGCGAGACGCCTGCGGGTGGGCCGATTGCCTACGTCCGCCAGAAGCGGATGGCGATCAAGGAGGACATCCGGTTCTTCGCCGACGAGCAGGAAACGCAGGAGGTCTTCCGGATCAAGGCCCGTTCGATGTTCGACATCGGCGGTGCGCGCTACGACGTGACGGACGCGATGGGTGCCCCGATCGGCGTGCTCGAGCACGTCTTCGGCAAATCGTTCCTCCGTTCCACCTGGCGCGCGAAGGACGCGGAGGGAGCCGAGGTCGTGACGGCCCAGGAGCGCAGCCTCCCGATGGCGATCGCTCGCCGTATCGTCGACTTCGTTCCGTACGGGGAGTGGGTCCCGATCCCGTACAACTTCGATCTCCTGATGGACGGGCGCGCGATCGGCCACATGAACCGGAAGCTCCAGCTGCGCGACCGCTACGTCCTCGACCTCTCCGGCGACCACGAGCGGCGGCTCGATCGGCGCCTGGCGATCGCGCTGGCTGTTGGCCTGGACACGCTTCAAAACCGCTAGGGGTACGCGCTCCTCAAACGAGCGATTGCACGGAAGCCCTGGCCGCCGTACCGTCAGAAGGTAGGCGGCGGCCGTGCCTCGACCGGCCATGACGCGGTGTCGGTCAGGCACGGCAGCCGATTGGCGGCGCGGGCTACAGTCGGCTCGTGGGCAAGGCGTCCGACTGGCTTCGCGAGGAGCGGCGGAAGGTTCTCGGGGACTGGGTCGCGTTCTGCCTCGAGTGCGGCGCAGCGCGGCGCTGGTTCGACGACTTCGAGGGGGAGGTCCCCGACGTGTGCCAGCAGTGCGGCGGCGAGATACTGCGGCGCTGCCCGTCCTGTTCCGCGCCGTTCAGCTCGACCTTCACCGTCGACTGCGAGTCGTGCGGGGTGCGGCTGCGGAATCCCGAGCTCTTCGGGACACGGATTCGGCGTCGATAACCGCCTCTCGTCGAGACACGTCTGGGTCTAGACCCGGCCGTGGCTACGCCGGACGTGGCGCTGTCCTGCCGTTACCCGCTCCAACCCTGCGCGCGACCGAGGCCGGACGCTAAGCCACGCGAAGCGGCCTTAGCGGGAGGCGAATTGACGCGGGCGGGGAGGCTTTAGACCCACCGCCCGCGCGTCCGGACGAAATCGCCCAAGCGGCCGTCTCGGATGACGAACGCTTCGCGCGCGCGGAGGCGGGAGCGCGCTCCCGCCGGAGCGCTAACCAACGTCAGCCTCGCCGGGCCAGATCAAGAGCGTCAGCTCTTGATCTGCGAGAAGCGGATGACGGTCACCGTGTCGTCAGGGGTGACCTCTCGGTTGTAGAGCTGACTCAGGAAGGACGCCATGTCCTCGGTGCGGCGGATCTCGGGGTTGTCGTGCTCGATCTCGCGCGGGGACAGCTCCGCCAGGGTCTTCACCTCGACCTTGTCGATGACGGCGTCGAAGACCCGTTCGCGCGGGCTGAAGCGCGCTCCCGCCAGTACCTGGACGATCATTCCTTTGCGGTACTTCGCGGCCTTGTCGCCGAGGCGGATCGTCGCGGTTTTACGTCCGCTTCGGAGCTGTTCGGCCACGATCGGGGAGTAGAAGTTGAGCGCGTACATGGCCTCGCTCACGTGGGTCGACGCCACCGCGTTCGGCGGCGGACGAGGAACGCGGTCACGATC
>WNFU01005004.1_pt1 | contig 16688 bp, 14 predicted proteins | sample 5400121 | NCBI WGS metagenome assembly WNFU01 (sample SAMN13153360, study PRJNA577476) | soil metagenome | isolation source: 100 cm soil or saprolite under grassland replicate 1 | place: USA:California | collected 2016-06-15
TCCCAGAATGAGCGGCAATCCCAGATATTCCGGCAACAACTTCTTTTGTTTCATCAAAACACCCCGCGCGTCCACCAAAAAAGCAGCATCCGACGCAAATGGATCTGAAATTTCCTTTTCGCTCGTGATCCAGGCGACCGGCTTTCGTTCCACCACGCGAATATCGATCTCGCCCGGGAATTTTCGCACCACCTGGACTTCGTCGGTCTGAGGAAGCTGCTGTATCCGATCGTGAACGCGCGCCAGGTTTACCTTGAAAATATTTTTGCCTTCACGCAGATCGGCTTCTTTCAACACCTGCTCTCGCTGCAAGGTGCCGTCAGTCTGTAGTTCAATTGTCCTGACTTGATAATCTGGATTCTCGAAGAACAGGCGTCTTGCAGCTTCGCGCGCTCCTGCGTAAACGGCACCGAGCAACGCCGCGAGCAAAATTACTCTGGAGAGCACACCCATGGCTCTTCGAATGCGATGCTGTGTCGCTCCGCGGGAACGGACCTTCACGTCGAGCAAGTGCTGCTGACGCCGCTGGCGCACATTGGACACTCGTCGGTTGCGCGATCGGGATTTTTTTTGGCCAAGACTCATCTCCGGCTCCCTTCTGTTCTGTCGCGAGAGAGCGCGATAATGCGGGCGCAAAGATCGACGTAGCTGATCCCCGCAGCCGCGGCGGCTTCGGGCAGCAGGCTGGCCTCGGTCATTCCAGGAATGGTGTTGATCTCCAAGATGAACGGCTGCCCGTTCTCAGACAAAATCGCATCCACCCGCGCGTACACCTGCAGACCCGCTGCGCGAAATGCGCGGAGCGCTAGATCCTGAATCTCTTTTGTTTTTGCGGCGTCGATCTTCGCCGGGCAAACATGCTCTGCTCCACCGCCCGCCTGCGGATTGAGAAACGGATACTTGTTGTTGAAATCGTAAAAGCCGCCCTTGGGAATTATCTCGAGAATGGGCAAGGCTTGGTCACCGAGGATACCTATCGTCAATTCCCGGCCGGACACAAATTTTTCTATCAACAATTCGCGGCCATACTTTGCGGCTTCGCCGATCGCTGATTCGATTTCGCTTTCGCTCTTTACAATCACGACGCCCACCGTTGACCCTTCCCGTGGCGGCTTGATGACGATCGGCAACGGAAGCGTCGGGCGCTGGCCGGGATGAATCACTTCCCAGAGCGGAGTCGTGACTCCGTGTTCCTGAAATTTTTCTTTTGTCCGAATTTTGTCGAACGCGGTTTCGCTTCCTTCTACTCCCTCGCCCGTATAAGCGACGCCGCGGCGCTCCAAAATTTTCTGAAGCTGGCCGTCTTCGCCGAATGTTCCGTGAATCGTAATGAACGCAAGATCGACATCGCCGGGTAATTCGAAGTCTTTATCCCGCACATCGATTTCCGCCACTTTCATGCCTAACGAGCGAAGCGCTTTCGATACACCTCGCCCGGTGGCGAGCGAAACGTCGCGTTCGGAGCCAGGGCCTCCCATGAGAACCGCAATTTCTTTTGGCAGATCCTCGCGGCTTTTCATTCCGGTTCCCCCACAATTTCCACTTCAGTCTCCAATTCGATCCCGCGCATTGCCCGCGCCGCGCTTTGGATCTTGTCGATCAACTGAAGCACTTCCGCCGCAGTCGCGCCGCCATCGTTCACGATGAAATTGCCGTGCACTTCCGAGACGCGCGCGTTTCCGACTCGCGAATTCTTTAGACCCAATTCATCCACCAGTCGTCCCGCCGGAATGCCGGCGGGGTTCTTAAAAATGCAGCCTGCGCTCTTGGCGATAGGCTGCGTAGTGCGTCGTTTCTCCTGCGATTCGCGCAAGCGACTATCGATCTCTGCGCGCTCGGCGGGCTGCGTACGGAATGTCGCCGAAATCGCAAAATTATTTTCCAGCAACGGAAACCGCCGGTAAAAAACCTCCAGCTCATCTCGATCCTTGACGTGCGGATTGCCTTCGGCGTCGAGATAGCGAATCCGGGTCACGCTCTCGAAAGTTTGCGCGCCCATTGCGCCGGCGTTCATCCGCAACGCGCCACCGACGGCGCCCGGAATTCCTTCCATCCACTCGAGTCCGCCGAGATTTGACGCGCGCGCCGCATAAGCAATTTCCCTCAACTTTACGCCTGCACCTGCGGTAATTTCGGAGCTGTTGACCTGGATTTTGTCGAAATCGCCGCCGCGCGGATGAACCACCACACCGCAGATTCCACCATCGCGAACAAGAAGATTTGATCCACGACCCATTGCGAAAAGCGGCAGGTTTTCATCGCGGCAAAACCGAATCAAATCCGCAAAGGCCTTTTCGTTCCGCGGCTCGACCCAAAATTGCGCCGGCCCGCCTACGCGCAGCGTCGTGTGTTTCGAGAGTGGCTCATAAAGGCGGACGTCACCTTCTTCGCCGACGACCGCCTTTAACTTTTCGGCAATCACCAGATCCGCGGCCAAGATCGACAATTGCTCGTGAATATTGCCAGCACCGAGACTCAACACAAGATCGCCGACATCGAGGGCGTTGCCGATATCGCAATGCACGCGCTCGAACCGCGGCTGGTAACTCGCACCGCGATGACCGCGTTTGACCATTTCATTAACAATCGTCTGCCCGCTGATCCCAGGAATCGGCGGTTCGCTTGCGGGGTAAACATCCGTCACGACCACGCGATCAGCCTCATCGAAGGCGGAGCCAAACTCCCTGCACAGCGCTTTGGTACGGGAATAGCGATGAGGTTGGAACATGGCCAGCACCCGTTTGCGACCCATGGCTCGCGCAGTCTTCAATGTAGCGCGAATTTCGGTGGGGTGATGCGCGTAATCGTCAATAAGCAGAAAACGATCGCTCTCATACTTGATCTCAAACCGGCGCCGCGCGTGCTCGAATTTACGAAGCGAAGCCGCAATTTTTTCGAACGGAATTCCAAGCTCTGAGGCGAGTGCGATTACCCCAAGGGCATTGTGCACGTTGTGTTCTCCAGGAACATTAAGAGTCGCCTCACCCAGTTTTCCGCCGCACCTATCAACGCAAAAAACCGAACCAAAATCCCGCAGCTCGACATCAATGCCGCGATAATGAGCCTCCTCAGAAAATCCGTAGGAAACCGCGCCTTTACGTTTCGCACACAACCGCGCAGCGTTGGGATCATCAGCGTTATAGAAGACTGTTCCACTTGTTTGATCGATGAGCTGCTCAAAGACCTTCTCGATCGCAGCTAGGTCGGCATAAAAATCGAGATGCTCTTCCTCGATATTTAGAATGAGGGAGTGCTCGGGATGAAAGCAGCACAGAGTGCCGTCGCTTTCGTCTCCCTCGGCAACAAAATATTCGCCGCGTGGGTCCCAGTGCGCGTTCGTTCCAAGAAGCGGAATTTCGGCGCCGACATAATGGGATGGGTGTAGTCCGCCTTCGCGCAAAACGTGTGCCGTCATTGCTGAGGTTGTTGTTTTGCCGTGCATTCCAGCGATAACGATCCCGCATTTTGCACGCATGATTGCAGCCAGGGCTTCCGCGCGACGCACAACGGGCTTACCCGAATCGCGCCCGGCCACGAGAATCGGATTGTCATCTTTGATTGCGGAGGAAAAGACGACAAGATTGGCGGCGTCCGCATGCTCCGGCCGATGCTGATCATGAAACCGCAGGCCCAGCCGCTGCAATCGCTCCGTCTCCGTAGTGGTGACCTTGTCTGAGCCGCTCACTGCGTGCCCGAGCTCAATCAAAAGCCCAGCGAGGCCGCTCATGCCGCTTCCGGCTACACCAACAAGGTGGATCCGGTGGTGCTCACGCGTGAGGAATCGCGGCAAGTCAAGCGGTGGGATGCGACTCGGAAATTCTTCGTGAGCAGAGTCGGCGAGCGCGTCGCATTCTTCAGAGGCGGGCTTCATGAGTCGTATATTTCTCCATCGTGGTAGCTACTAGGCCGGCCGCGTCTTTCGGTGCCAGACGCGAACAATTCGCAGCCATTTGCTGAATCAGCTGCGGGTCCTGGATCAGTTCGCGGATTTTGCGTGCGAGCAATTCCCCGGTTACCTCTGACTCCTTGAGAAGAATCGCTGCTCCAACGCGAGCGTAAATTTCTGCGTTACGCGTCTGATGATCATCGGTGGCGTAAGGGAATGGAATCAGGATGCCGGGCAACGAAAAAGCGGCGAACTCAGCCAGGCTGGCCGCGCCGGCTCGCGCGACAAACAGATCGGCAGCGCTGTAAATTTCTTCCATCCGATGGTAAAAAGCAGCGATGTAAGCAGGGACATTTTCGCGGCGATAGTTATCTGCAACCAGGCGTTCATCCCGCGTGCCGGAGAGGTGGATCACCTGGAGCGGCACACCTTGCAAGAATGGGACGGATTTGATCAGCGCCTGATTAATTCCGCTCGCACCCTGGCTGCCTCCCATAACAAGCAACGTGGGAAGATCCTCGTGTAGCCCGAGTTTTTGGCGCACAACCTTTCGATCCAAACGTACCAGTTCGGTTCGGACCGGCGTACCCGTCACTTCAGTGTGTGTTTTTGGAAAAAAGGGCGCGCATTCCTTGAAGCCGAGCATGACCGCATTCACTACCCGCGCCGTCAGCCGGTTCGCCTTGCCGGGGACGGCGTTTGATTCGTGAATAAAGGTGGCAATGCCGCGTATCCTCCCGGCCAGCACCGGCGCGGTGGAAGTGAACCCGCCCATGCCGAGAACCACCTGAGGTTTGAACTTACGATAAAGAGACCGGCAAAGTGACAAGCTTTCACAAAACCGGCGAATGAATCCAAAGAACGCCGGGGAAAACGCGGAGGGTAACCCGACCGTGGGTAACTTCTCGACTCGGAAAGTTGTGCGACCGGAAAGCGCCAGAGCGTCAATATCCTTCTCGGAAACTAACAGCATCACTTCGTGCCCGCGATCGCGCAGCACTTCCGCCACGGCGATGCCGGGGAAGAGATGGCCGCCCGTTCCTCCGCATGCGATCACTGCATTCATGAAAGTCGGTTTTCGGTTTTTGGTTGCCGCACAGGATTCATAGGATTCATCAGTCGCATCTAGATCCGCAGTGTCATCCTCGCATGCATGGTGGCACGTCTCTTGTGCGGCGGTTCTAGAATGCCCTGCCGATAAATGTTCAGCAACAAACCGATGCCGAACATGCACGCCACCAAATTCGAACCTCCATAGCTGATAAAAGGCAGCGACAAGCCCTTATTCGGCAGCAGCGACGTGGTCACGCCGATGTTGACCGCAGCCTGTAGGGCAAGGAGCGAAACAATGCCGCAGCTGAGCAGCAGGCCGAAACGATCCTTGGCGTGCAGCGCAATCATGATGCCGCAAACAATTATCACCACGAATAAAAAAACCACGAGGAGACTGAACCGCAGCCCCAGCTCTTCACCGATAATTGGAAAAATAAAATCAGTGTGCGCGTAAGGCAGATAAAGCATCTTCTGACGCCCGTTGCCCAGGCCAAGCCCTTCCATCCCGCCGCTGCCCCAGGCGATCAACGCCTGCATCTGCTGCAAGCCAGCGTCTTCTTTGAAATTCTCTGGGTGAAGAAAAGCGGAGAGCCGTCCCATTCGCTCGGAGATTTGCGTAGCGACGATCAGAAGAGCGCCAAGGCCGGCCACTGACACCAGACCCAGCCATAGAGGATTAGCGCCGGCAATGAACATTACGACGAACGCCGTCGTACCGATCAAAGCCGTCGTCCCCAGATCGACTTCGCCCAGCACAAGCCCCGCCGGCAGGCTGATGATCGCAAGCGGAAGAATAAGTCCAAAGAGCACATTACCGCCCGGTTTTTCATAGCGCGCAAACCAGGCAGCCAAAAAAAAGATTGCGGCCAGCTTTCCCAGTTCCGACGGCTGAAAAGTAATCGGGCCCCAGCCGATCCAGCGGCGCGATCCGTTGAGGCGCATTCCGATGTGCGGAACGTAGCAAAGCGCCAGAGCCGCCAGTGCCAACCCGAACCAAAGCCACCATGTCCGCCGCCAGAAGTGATAGTCGATCAGCGCGGCAAAGATGCAGAGGAAAAGTCCAATCCCAACCCAAATCGCTTGCCGTTTAATAAAGAAATAAACGTCTCCGTGACTGTCGCGTGCGAAGGCGCTCGTGCTAAAAAGCATAACAATCCCAATGACGAGTAGTGCCAGCACTGCAAGGAAAAGGATGTAGGCGCTCTTACGATGCATAATTAGATTCGAGCATCGATTTTCATTTCTTGTTGTTCTTTGGGTTCGGTGTCTTTGGGATTAGGAGCTTTTGGCCAATCTGCAACTTGCGCGGATCTTCGATGTGGTTCAGGGCGATCAGATCGTCGTAAGCGACTTTGAGTTTCTTTGCGATTGTGACGGGGTTATCGCCCTTTTTTACAATGTAAGTTTTTCCAGAAGACGCAGGCGTGTTCGCGTGTTCGTCCTTCGGAGTCGAATGTGAAAGTTTCGCATCGTTGCGCGGCGCAACTTCCTTTTGCGAAACTGAAGGCCGCCGCTTGGCAACATCCGCGCCAACTGGCGTCCCCGCCGTGTCAGCCAGCTTATTTTCCGTATTCGTTGGGACTGCCGGGATAAATGAACTCTCTCGGGTCTTGATCGCGTTGAACGCGATGATTCCCGACACGGCAACCACGTGCAACAGCAACACGATCAGCAGCGCCCGCGACAGCTTCATGTTTGGCTCCGGGATGTCCCCGAAATCTATTCCTGCAGACGCAGCCGAGGCGCGGCGAGCGGTCGCCGCCAGGAGTTTTTTATGTTTGAAGAGTTGCAGGATTTTCATCGGTCTGTTTGGGGCAGGGCCTGCACGAGCGCACGAAATTGATCACCCCGATCGGCGTAGCTTTTGAACATGTCGAACGAGGAGGTTCCGGGAGAAAAGAGAACCACTTCCCCTGGTCGTGCGCTGGCATGTGCCCGCTCGACTGCGTCCGCGAGCGAATTTGCAATTTCGCATTCGACCGCGCCGCTCCAGGAACGCCTGATGCTCTCGCCCATTTCGCCGATCAAAATCGTCGATCTGACCTTCTCTTTCACCAGGGATCGAAGCGGATCAAAGTTAAAACCTTTGTCCTTGCCGCCAGCAATAAGGACGACCGGCTTGTTTTGCGCACGCAGCGCTTTGTCCACTGCGTCGAGGTTAGTCGCCTTGGAATCGTTCACATATCCGACGCCGCTGACTTCGCGCACAAATTCACAACGATGCGGACGCGGCTCATAGGCACGCAGCGGCGGCACCATCTCCCGAAACGACAATCCGCGCGCCATGCCGGCCGCAAGTGTCGCCATCAGATTCTCGATGTTATGCAGGCCGCGCAGTTTGGTGTCCGCCAGCCGCAGGACCGCTTCGTTGTGATAAAGGATCGCGCCTTCCGAGACACGGAAGTCCGCTTGATCGACATAAGCACTAAACGTGATCTTGCGCAGGCGAATCGCGGGAAATTTTTCGATGGCGTTTACCACTGCCACGTCGGTGTCGGTTTGATTTTCGAAAATGCGCAGCTTGGCCGCGCGATAATCAGCCACGGAGCGATAACGGTCGAGATGGTCAGGAGCGAAGTTGAGCCAAAGGCTGATGGATGGATGAAAGGTGCGGATCGCTTCCAGTTGGAACGAGCTCACTTCAACCGTGAGCACATCGAATGGCTGCTTTTCCCGCGCCACTTCCGAAAGCGGTTTGCCAATATTTCCGCAAGCAATCGTTCGCTGACCGCAGGCATTCAACATTTGAGCCAGCAATTCGGTCGTTGTCGTTTTGCCGTTGGTGCCCGTAACAGCGATGACCGGAATTTCGCAGGACCGCCAGCCCAGCTCGATTTCGCTGATGGTTTCAATTCCGCGGGAGAAAAAATTGCGCGCCAATCGGGAAGCCGGATCGATGCCCGGACTTAAAATGGCAATGTGATATGCGGCTGAATCTTCATCAGGCGCAGCGCTGCAAATCACACGGACACCGTGTGTCCGCAGATTGTCTATGGTCGATTTGAGTAAGCTTCTCTCCTCGGCGCTATCGAGCACCGTGACCTGCGCGCCTTCCGACCTGAGCAGAAGCGCCGCAGCGCTGCCGCTCAAGCCTGCACCAAGAACGGCGATATTCTGATTTTTGTAGAGCGCGTTTTTCATCTCAGTTTCAGTGTCGCCAAGCCAAGCAAGGCGAAGATGATTGACAGGATCCAGAACCGAACGATCACGGTGCTTTCCTTCCAGCCCGTTAGTTCGAAATGATGATGAAGCGGAGACATGACGAAAAATCGCTTGCCCGTCAGTTTGAAACTCAACACCTGCAAAATCACTGAGACGGCTTCGATCACGAAAACACCGCCGACCACCACCAAAAGCAGCTCCTGCTTACAGCAGATCGCGACGACGCCCATCATGCCGCCGATGGCCAGCGATCCGGTGTCGCCCATGAAGACTTTAGCTGGATAGCAGTTGAACCAGAGAAAACCGAGACCCGCGCCGATGAGTGCCGAGCAGACAACCGTCAGTTCGCCAGCAAACGGATAAAACGGGACCTGCAAATATTCGGCGATCCGGAAATTGCCAGCCGCGTAAGAAAGCAAGGCATATGCAAATGCCGCGGTAATAGTACAACCGATCGCCAAGCCATCCAGCCCGTCGGTGAGGTTCACAGCGTTTGAGGAACCGACAATGACGAGAGCAAAAAAAACAAAGGTAAACCAGCCCATATTGGTGATAACTGGCGCCTTGACGAAGGGCACGTACAAAGAGCGCGCCTGCACTTCCAGCAATGGGCTCGTGAGAAAAACAGCTGTGACGATTGCAGCAAGGGCGATCTGAAAAACGAGTTTGATCCGACCGCTGATCCCGTCAGATTTCTTCTTCGTCACCTTTAGGTAATCATCGGCGAAGCCAAGCGCGCCTAGATAGACCATGCTGAACAGAGCTAACCAGACGAACCGGTTGTCCGGACGAGCCCAGATAACACTCGACACAAAAACAGCTCCGATAACCAGCACACCCCCCATGGTGGGCGTGCCTTGCTTGCCGCCGTGCAGCTCGGCAAGGCGGTGAACCTCTGCCGCTCCGCGAATCGGTTGTCCCAACTTCAGGGCAGTCAGTTTTCGAATGATAAAATTGCCGAAAATCAACGTGCCCAGAAAAGCCGTGACGGCCGCAGCAATGGCTCGAAAAGTGACATAAAGGAAAACATTAAACCCGATGAAATGATCGCTCAGGCGATGGAGGTAGTACATCATGGCGAGTTGGCGAATGATGAATGATGCAGGTCGAATTGGTTGATGACTTCCTCCGTTCGCGCGGCTCGACTTCCCTTGATCAGGATAAGATCGCCAGGCGACGCGATCTCATTCAAGAGTCCTGCGGCTTCCGATGTTGAGTTTACAACGGTCGTTTTTCGCAAGCCTGCATGTCTTGCGCCGTCAGCAATCGCAGCCGCGACGTCTCCGATCGCGATCAACTGATCGATCCTTAGCGCGGCCGCGGTTTCGCCTACCTCGCGATGTCCACGCTCGGACTCATCGCCCAATTCGTGCATTTCGCCCAGGATGGCGATGCGCTGTCCATCGGCGTCCAGTTCCACCAATGTATGCAACGCTGCCTTCATCGAATCGGGATTTGCATTGTAACTGTCGTCGAGAAATTGAACGCCACCGATATCCCTGATTTGCAAACGCGCCTTTGTGAGCGGCGCGGCGAGCAGGCCGGCGGCGCAATCCTCCAGCGACACACCAAAGACGCGACCTGCTGCAACCGCTAGCAACGCGTTCTGCACCATGTGCAGTCCGGGCACGGGCAACTGGGCGCGGCAGCGATGCGCGCTCTCGAGAATCGTGAAATCTGTTCCGGTTCCGCTCTGGCTAATTTCAGCGGCTTGAATAGTGCCCGTTGTGGTACCGGCTAAAATTACTTTCCCGCGCGTCCGGGTTGCTATGTCCTTGGTAAATGGATCATCCGCATTCAAAATGACTGTTCCTTCGGGACCCACAGCCTCTGCAAGCGCTCCTTTCTCCTCCGCAATTCTTTCGCGCGATCCCATGAACTCGACGTGCGCCAAACCAATGTTTGTAATAACGGCCACATCGGGGGCTGCCACTTTCGCCAACGTCGCAATTTCACCCGGGTGGTTCATGCCGATCTCCCAGACAGCGACTTCATCGCCCGAAGTGGCCTCCAAAATTGTTCGGGGCACGCCGACGTGATTATTGAAATTTCCTTCTGTTTTCGTGACTCGAAAACGGCGAGCCAGCACTGCTGCAGCAAAGTCTTTCGTGCTCGTCTTGCCGTTGCTTCCAGTGATTGCGACCACCTTTAGCGTGAGTGATTTCCGGTAGTTGGCAGCGAGTTCCTGGTACGCCTGTAACGTGTCTTTCGCTCGGATAAACGCGAAATTTTTGGGGACGCTCCCCTTCCAGTTGGAATCGACAATCGCCCCGGCCGCGCCGGCTTTAGCGGCGGATTCGACGAAATCGTGTCCATCGAAATTTTCGCCGCGTAACGCGACGAATAATTCGCCCGGCTTAACAGTGCGCGAATCGCTACTGACCTTGACGATCACTACAGTTCCATCTCCGGATGCGAGCGAACATCCGGCAAACTGCGCGATTCGAGAAAGTGGAAGTGGATTCATGCTAACAGATAGATAAAGTCAAAACTCCACTGGATGATCCTCAATCGCCCGACGCGCGACCTGAATATCGTCAAACGGGATCGTGTAATCGCCGAACTCCTGATAATTTTCGTGTCCCTTGCCCGCAATCAATACAATGTCGCGCGGTCGGGCGAGCGCAACGGCGCGATCAATGGCCTGTGTACGATCGACAATTTTTTCATATCGATTCGAGCGAAATCCTCTTTCGACCTCCGCGATGATGGCGCCCGGGTCTTCCTTGCGCGGATTATCGGACGTGATGATGGAGTAGTCAGCAAGGCGATCTGCCATCTCAGCCATCAACGCGCGTTTTTGCCGGTCGCGATCGCCCCCGCACCCAAAGACGGCAATCAATCGCTCCGGCTCCAGCTCCCGCAGAGTTTTGAGAACATTCCCGAGCGCGTCCGGCGTGTGCGCGTAATCGACGAACACTTGGAATTGTCGCCTGGCTGGAACCAATTCCAGACGTCCCGGCACTTGCGGCGACTTAGCGAGACTAAACACCGCGTTTCGCAGGTTGATTCCGAGAGCGTTGGCCGCAGCCAGCGCGGCCACGGAGTTTGTCACGTTAAACCGGCCAATTAGTGGGAGGCGCACCAGGTAACTCTTGCCATGCGCGTCCAGCTGATAGGATGTGCCGCCGAACTCAGCACGGTAATTTGAAGCGCGGAAGTCTGCGCGCGTCCCCATGCCATAAGTAACAACCGCCACGCGTTTGTCGATTTTGTCGAGCAGTCGCTGGCCGTAGCGGTCGTCAATATTTACAATTGCAACAGGCTTGCGCTTTCTTTTCTCGTTCACGAGTCCTGTGAAGAGCTTCACTTTGGCATCGAAGTAGTTTTCCATTGTCCCGTGAAAATCGAGATGGTCCTGGGTGAGATTTGTAAAGACAGCGACGTTCCATTCGAGGCCGCGCGTGCGATCCTGCGCGAGCGCGTGCGAAGAAACTTCCATCGCTGCGGCCTTGCAGCCCGCGTTGGCGATCTGCGCAAGCAGCTCTTGTAAGTCGAGCGATTCCGGCGTGGTGCGGATGGCCGGAAGAATTCGTTCACCAATCTCGTAGCGCACGGTTCCGACTAATCCGCAACGCAAGCCGGCCCGTTCACAGATATGTTTGATGAGAAACGTTGTCGTAGTTTTGCCATTCGTGCCCGTGACCGCCGCCAGTTTTAATTTCCGCGCCGGGTGCCCGTAAAAAGCTGCCGAAAGGTCTGCAAGCGCGGTGCGCGTGTTGTCAACAACGAGACATGTGACGCGCGGATCGTTGTTCTCGCGTTCAGCAACGATCACCGACGCGCCTTTGTCGATGGCTTGACCGATGAATTGATGGCCATCGGTTTTCTCGCCCCGCAATGCCGCGAACAAGCTGTTCCTTTGCACTCGCCGCGAGTCATACGCGATGTTTTCCACTGGGCGATCAAGTGCCCCGATGACCTGGCGAACTGGAGTCGCTGCGAGGAGAGTCTTGAGCTGCATGAGGTTTCAACATGCCGCGGCGAGGCATTCAATGGCGTGCGGCATTGGTTAAGACGATTCGTTCCGCCGAGGCAGTTTTGCGGGCTCGCTCTGCCGGCGGCGGTTTTTCGACTCGCTCCACGGGAACCGCTTTGCGAATCTCCTCATGCGGCTCAAGATCGAGATAGCGGGCGGCCTTCTCCGCAAGATGGGAAAAGATCGGCCCCGCGACAAGCCCGCCGTAATTCAACTCCGGTCTGCTCGTGTGCGCGTCATCGAGCACCACGAGACCGACAAACTCGGGATGCTCGGCCGGAAGATAGCCGGCGAAAGAAACGACGTACTTTCCCTCTTCATATCCGCCTCGAGGATCGACTTTCTGCGCGGTTCCGGTTTTTCCAGCAATGGTAAAGCCTGGCACGGCCGCGGCGGCGGCGGTCCCGCTGTCGCTCACGACGCCTCGTAGCGCATCACCAATTTCTCTGGCGGTTTCAGGAGAAATAACCTGACGCAGCACCACTGGAGAAAGTGAACTGATGCTTTTGCCGTCCGACGTTGTGATCGATTTCACAATGCGCGGCATGATCAACTTGCCGCCGTTAGCAATCGTCGCCATTGCCACCGACATTTGCAGTGGCGTCACCCCGATTTCGTGCCCCATCGGAATACGGGTGATCGAGATTTTGCTCCAAGATTTCGGAGACCGGATGAGCCCGTTGATCTCGCCGGGCAGCTCAATTCCCGTGCGCTCGCCGAATCCGAAGCGTCGAATGTATTCGTAAAACTTTTGCTCGCCTACACTGAGGCCAAGTTTGGCCGCTCCGATATTGCTCGATTTGATGAGAATCTCGCGCACGCTGAGATACGAAAACGAGCGATGATCGTGCAGGGCGGTGCCGCCGAAGTTCCAGAGACCGTTCTCACAAAAAATCGACGAATCAGGCCGCACCTTGCGTTCATTGAGAGCTGCGGCGGCTGCGACAATCTTGAAGGTGGAGCCCGGCTCCATCATGTCGATAATCGCCCGGTTTTTCATCTGATCAGGCCGGGCCTCCGAGCGGAGGTTCAAATCAAAATGCGGCCGATTGGCCATCGCCAGGATTTCACCGGTCTGCGGCCGCATCAGAATAATGGTGGCTTTTTGCGGGAAATATTGCGCCATCGCGGCGTCGATTTCATTCTCCACGATGTTCTGCAGACCAAGATCGACGCTCAGATGGATCTGGTAGCCGTCGCGTGGAGCGCGCTCCTGCCCGCGGTAAGGCACGATCTCCTGGCCGGCTCGGTTGTGCTCGATGAAACGATAGCCGTCCTGCCCGTGGAGATATTCCTCCATCGAGGCTTCCACGCCTTGAATCCCGTGATGATCAAAGTCGGTAAATCCGATGACATGACAAAGCATGGAGCCGTTTGGGTAGATGCGCGTGGCGTCGTGCTCGAAATAAATTCCGCGCAAATTGCCCGCCCGAAGTTTCTCACGCAGCGCGTTTGCAGTGGCCGCGGGCACTTCCCGCTTGATCACGATGTAACGGCGTTCGTTGTCTAATTTTTCCGCGAGCTCCTTGGACGGAATGCCAAGTTCGTGGCTTACGAGAGCGACGATTGCTTGCCGATTGTTAAGATGCGTAGCATCGGCGACGACCGTTTCGACAGGAATGTTGTGCGCGAGAACCTCGCTGTTCGCGTCGAGAATCGTGCCGCGCTCTGCGTGAATGATTTGCTTGTAAACGTGTTTTTCAGCAGCAAGCCCGGCGTATTCGTCGTGCTTTATTGCTTGCAGATAAATCAAGCGAAATGAAAAGATGCTGAAGAGCCCGATAAAACCAGTGCATACAAAGACACAACGGCTTCGGCTATTTGGATTCATCTTGCGGCAGAGGAGTTGGCTGCGGGTTGGATCGCATCTTCGTCTGCTGACCGGGGAGGAATAGTCAGCCGCACGATGTTTGCCTCCGAAATGGGGACCATTTTCAGGTAGCCTTCTTTCAATCGGCGTTGTAACGCCGAGCGCGAGGTCAAAGCCGCGATTTGCGCGCTCGCTATGTCATTTTGAGTGCGCAGAGTAACAAGCTCGTTCTCGACTGCCTTTCTGCGCTCGCCCAGATGGTAGAGTTGCAGCGTCAAATAAACGTAGCTCAATCCGGCCAGTGCCAGAAAGGCAGTCATCAAAATCCAGCGCGCAAGCGAGGCCGCGTTTACCGCATTACAGTTTCTTCGACGTGAGCGCTTCATTTAAATCTTCTCGGCCACGCGCAACTTCGCGCTCCGCGAGCGGGGATTTGCGCGCTGTTCTTCATCACTCGGCTCCACCGGTTTCGGCGTAACCAATTCAAGATCGTAATCGGGGTTGCGCTGCGGCTCGGGCCACTCCGGCTTGTCCAACCATTCCCGGCTGTGATCGCGAAAAAAGTTCTTCACGATCCGATCCTCCAGTGAGTGAAAAGTGATCACGGCAATGCGCCCGCGAGGTGCAAGTCGCGCAGTTAAGACACGCAAGCCTTCTTCAAGCGCGCCAAGCTCATCATTCACTTCCATCCGCAGCGCTTGAAAAACCTGCGTAGCTGGATGATGACGACCGTGTCGGCCAACCAACTTTTCGATGGCGCGCGCCAGCGGCAGAGTTTCGCGAAACGGCGAAGTCCTGCGCATCTTCACGATCAAGCTCGCGATCCTGCGCGCGGCCGGTTCCTCACCGAGTTCACGAAACAGGCGAGTCAATTCCTCTTCGCCGTACTCATTTATAATCTTACCAGCAGTCAGCTTGGTTCGCGTGTCCATGCGCATGTCGAGCGGACCATTTCGAACGAAGCTGAAACCGCGGTGCGCATTCTCGAGTTGGCGGGACGAAACACCAAGATCAAGGAGCGCGCCGCCGATGGTACCGAGCCCAAGCTCGTCGAGAACGCTGGCTGCATGCCGGAAATTCGCCTGCCGCACGATGAGGCGCCGGCCGAAATGTGCCAGTCGCTCGCTCACATGCTGGACTGCATCAGGATCCTGATCTAGGGCCAGAACGTCGGCCCCACTTTGCAAAAGCGCTTCGGTATGACCGCCACCGCCACATGTTCCATCGATGATGAGGAAACCGGGTTTCGGCTTTAGTAACCCCAACACTTCTCTCTGCAACACTGGACGGTGGTACACGAAATCCTCGATCGCATGCGGTTCCTCGTCGTCGGCCCGCGGATCAATAGCGAGCCACAAAAGCCGCTCAAGACAGAGTGTGTTCATAGCGTTTTGACGAAACATCTGCTTACAATCCAATTACACCTGCCACGTGCTGGTAAGTCGGCGTTTCCTCCTCGTGCGCTCGTTTCCAGCGTTGCAAATTCCAAATCTCAAAGCGGCCTTGCCCGCCAACGAGAGCAACTTCACCTTTCAATCCGAGCTTTCGGCAAAGGTCTTCCGGCAAGACAAGGCGCCCTTGTCGGTCCGCGCCCGCGTGCTGAGCCCGCGAATGCAGTTGGCGCAAAAAAACGCGGCGATCACGCGCGGAAACGTTCTGGTTTGTTTCCGCGGCCGAACTCATTTTCGCAAACTCCTTGGGCGACATAACGAGGAGAAATTGGTGAGTCGCCTCCGGCAAAAGAATGAATTCCTCAGGACGATCGCGCCGCCAGCGAGAGGGAATCGTGATTCGATTCTTGTCATCGATGAAATGCCGGAACTCTCCGGCATAGAAGCGTTCGGATGGGGAATCGGCGTCCATTGATCGAGTGGCGCAATCGTCCATTTTGCTCCACCTGACCCCACTTTTAACCACCTCTCGAGCTGGTGGTCAATAAAAATTTTTAGGCTTATTTGCACCCGCGCGCCTTGACCGTAAGCTCCGCAGATCATGAAATTTTTACCGCTCGGGCTGGCGGTTTCTTGCGCCCTCCTCGTCTGCGGCACCGCGATCGGATTTGGCCAGTCACCGGAGCAAGCTCAGAGTGACGCTGTGCGGGTAACCGTATCCATGCACCCGGACGGCTCACGCACCGTTTACAACTTCGATAACGCGCAGCATAAGGCAGTGGCGACGACCACGAATGTGGACGGCAAACTTCGCGAGACAATTCGTTACGAACTGGATGACGCGGGGCGTTTCTCCAGCGCGGAAATTTCCGGACCTGACGGCCGGCTTCGGCTTAAGAGTCGCTACAAGTACGACAATGCAGGTCGCATGCTTGAAGAAACCCAAAGCGCACCAGACGGCACTCTTCTGCATAAGATCGTTTACAACTACGACTCATCCGGAAAGCAGACCGGCTACTCCGTCTTCGACGCTTCGGGCAAATTAGTTGGCGGCAAGGGTGCTGCTATCGTTCGCGCGTCTCCCTCGCCAAAACCGCGCGAGAAAAACAGGCGATAAGAAGTCCCGCTCGAATAGCCTCCCGCAGAGTGTGCATTAGGTTGTTGCCTTGCCACAGTCGAGAAAGCGCATTACAAAACCGGCGTGATCGATTACATCCAAAAGGGCGGATTGTTAATGTGGCCAATCCTGGGCTGCAGCATCCTCTCGATTGCTGTTTTTGCTGAGCGCCTCTTTTACTTGCATCGCGCCACGATTCATGTCGGCGAATTCTTGAAGGGACTGTCGAATCTGATTCGGCGTCGCAATTTCGCTGAGGCGCTGCATGAATCAGCCGGGACGCCGGGCCC
>WNFU01005005.1_pt1 | contig 16688 bp, 18 predicted proteins | sample 5400121 | NCBI WGS metagenome assembly WNFU01 (sample SAMN13153360, study PRJNA577476) | soil metagenome | isolation source: 100 cm soil or saprolite under grassland replicate 1 | place: USA:California | collected 2016-06-15
AAGGAGCCTGACGGAATGACTGCCTTGCTCCCCTGGTTAAACATTTTCGGTGTGCTGGCCGGCGTGCTCACGGTGGCGGCGGGCTTGATCTGGCTCGAACGCCGCCTGCTGGCTCTCTGGCAGGATCGCTACGGGCCAAACCGCGTGGGTCCGTTTGGCTTGTTGCAAGTGGTTGCTGACATGATAAAAATTTTTACCAAGGAAGATTGGATTCCACCCTTTGCCGACAAGCCAGTCTTTGTGCTCGCACCCGCAATTATCATGCTGGCAGTGCTGATGTCCTTTGCCGTTGTGCCATTCGCTCCTGGGATTGGCGTGGTTGACCTGAACATCGGATTATTGTTCTTTCTGGCGATGTCGTCATTGACCGTTTACAGCGTAATGTTAGCGGGCTGGTCATCCAATAGCAAGTATTCGTTGTTAGGTGGAATGAGGTCGGCGGCGCAAATGCTCAGCTATGAAGTCTTTATGGGACTCTCACTGGCGGGTGTGGTTATTCTGGCGGGGTCATTTAACCTGCGCGAGATCGTTGAGGCGCAAAGAAGAATATGGTTCTTCATCCCACAATTCCTGGGTTTGCTCACATTCCTGATCGCCGGGCTGGCTGAGACCCACCGATTGCCCTTTGACCTGCCCGAGGCCGAAAACGAATTGATCGCTGGCTTTCACGCCGAGTATTCCGGGATGAAGTTTGGTATGTTCTTTGTAGGTGAATATCTGGGCATTACGTTGATCTCCTCCTTGATAGTTACACTCTTCTTCGGCGGCTGGTTGGGACCGTTCCTTCCGCCAATCGTCTGGTTCGCCTTGAAAACATTTGCATTCATTTGTTTGTTCATCCTATTGAGAGCTTCGTTGCCGCGCCCGCGCTTTGACCAGTTGATGGGTTATGCCTGGAAGGTTATGTTGCCGTTGGCGTTGCTTAATCTGGTCATTACGGGTGGCGTGGTGCTGGCTCTGGGTAGTTCAATAGTCAGGTAGTTTGATAGTTCCGTAGTTGGCTAGTCTGCTGGTCAAATACCAAGACTAGAGGACTAGAGACAAGGAGACTAAATGTTTACAAGTGCACTTCGAACGATATGGGAGGTTTTCCTGCACAGCTTTCAAAAACGCGAGACCATCCAATACCCCGAAGAGAAACCTTATTTGCCGCCGCGCTGGCGCGGACGCATCGTCTTGACGCGCGATCCTGACGGCGAAGAGCGCTGCGTCGCTTGCTATCTGTGTGCCGTTGCCTGTCCTGTAGATTGCATCTCCCTTCAAGCCACCGAAGATGAGCACGGACGCCGTTATCCCGAGTTTTTTCGAATCAATTTTTCGCGTTGCATCTTCTGCGGCTACTGTGAAGAGGCTTGCCCGACCTTTGCCATCCAACTCACGCCAGATTTCGAAATGGGTGAATACAACCGTCAGAACCTTGTCTACGAAAAGGAAGATTTACTGATCAATGGGACAGGCAAATATCCTGACTACAACTTTTATCGCGTTGCTGGTTTGAAAATCAAGGACAAAGATAAAGGCGAAGCCATCAAGGAAGACAAGCCTGTGAATGTTCGCGATCTGCTGCCATAACGGGAGGCATCCATGAATTTTCTATTCTATCTGGCTGGTGTCGTGGCCCTCGTTTCCACATTCATGGTCATCACGCACTTGAATATCGTGCATGCCTTGTTGTACATGGTCACGTCACTCTTAGCAGTGGCTGTGATCTTTTTTCTTATCGGCGCCCCGTTCATCGCCGCCCTCGAAGTGATCATCTATGCGGGAGCGATCATGGTGTTGTTCATCTTCGTGATCATGATGCTCAACCTGGGTCCGCAGTCGGTGGTGCAGGAGCGTCAGTGGTTCAGCCTGAGTACTTGGCGTGGCTTGGTTATTCTGACCGGCATCTTGCTGATCGAGTTGGTATTCGCCTTTCGGCTTGATTACATTCAACCACAGGGCTTCACGGAATTATCTCCTCATCAAGTCGCCATCGCTTTGTTTGGTCCCTACGTGCTTGGCGTTGAGCTGGCCTCCATGTTGCTACTGGCCGGTTTGGTTGGGGCTTATCACTTGGGTCGTCGGGCAGAGAAGCAGGAAAGGTAGGTCTGAATGGCATCCATTCCTCTATATCATGCACTTATTCTATCGGCCATGCTCTTTACGCTGGGACTGGTGGGATTAATCGTACGTCGCAATATCTTCTTTATGTTAATGTCAATCGAAATCATGTTGAACGCGGCTGGCTTGGCCTTTGTCATCGCAGGTTCGAGGTGGGGACAGCCTGACGGACAAGTGATGTTTCTGTTCATTCTCACCGTGGCGGCTGCTGAAGTGAGCATTGGTTTGGCACTGATCTTGAGACTGTACCAACAGTTCAAGACTCTGGATGTGGACGCGGCGCGCGAACTGCAGGGTTAGAACGGATCACGATGCCAATACAAGATTTGATATCACTCTTCCCTCTGCTGATCCTATCCGCCTCAATCGTGACCGTGATGCTGGTCGCCGCTTTCTGGCGGAATCACCGCCTAACGTTTTCCCTGACTCTCTTTGGGCTGATTCTGTCGCTTATTTCATTGCCTTTGGCGTCCCGTACACTGCCTCTCCCTCTTACGTCTTTACTTATCATAGATGAATTCGCTATCTTTTATATCGGGCTTATCCTTGTCGCCAGCCTGGTGGTTGTTGTTATTTCTTTCACCTACATAGACAAAGTGGCTGGCAACAAAGACGAATACTACATGTTGATCCTGCTGGCTACATTGGGTGCGTGCATACTCATTCTCAGCGACCATTTCATCTCATTCTTCCTGGGCCTTGAGACATTGAGCCTCGCGCTCTTTACCATGATTGCCTACACACGTTTCCAGCGTCAGCGTATCGAAGCGGCCATCAAATATCTGATCCTGGCGGCCGCGGCTTCTGCGTTCCTGCTTTTCGGGATGGCATTGGTTTACATCGTCTTCGGCACGATGCAATTCAGCCAAATGACACCCGCTGTGGAATTACCTGCGGAAGGGGACATTCTTTTGACCATCGGTCTCAGTATGGTAATCGTCGGCATTGGTTTTAAACTGGCGCTGGTTCCGTTCCAAATGTGGGTGCCAGATGTATATCAGGGGGCTCCTGCCCCAGTGACCGCATTTATTGCAACCGTTTCCAAAGGTGGCGTATTCGCCTTGTTTCTGCGTTTGTTTGCAAATATCTCGATTGAGAGTGGTAGTGGGCTATGGAATGTAATTGCTTTCATCGCCATTGCTTCTATGCTATTGGGAAATGTGCTAGCGCTTAGCCAGAACAATGTCAAACGTATCCTGGCGTATTCTTCTATTGCTCATTTTGGTTATTTATTGGTAGCCTTTCTGGCTGGCAACTTGCTTGCCGCTTCTGCAATGACCTTTTATCTGGTTGTTTATATCATCACAACATTGATGGCATTCGGCATCATTTCACTGCTCTCCAGACCTGAAAAGGAATTTGAAGAGTTGGAAAACTACCGCGGGCTGTTCAGGCAGAGACCAGGCTATGCAGTACTCTTAACGCTTTCCCTCTTATCACTTGCGAGCCTGCCGCCAACTGGAGGCCTGATCGGGAAAATCTTCCTGGCCGCTGCTGGTGTGGAAGCTTCCTTATGGTTGCTACTGGCCGCGCTTGTCATTGGCACTGTGATTGGCGTTTTCTACTATCTACGTATCGTCATCACTATGTTTCGCCAGGCAGAGTTGAAAGAAGAAGTGGCTGTGCCTATCAACCGGAGTGCGTATCTGACATTGATATTGCTTAGCGTCATCTTAGTCATCCTAGGAATTTATCCAACGCCTCTAATGCAATTAATCGAACGTGTTGTTACTAAATTGGGTTGACATCAAATACTTACGGCATAACGAGTTTGCATGTTATGCTTCGCTACGCAGTTTGAAGAAAATGTTCGATATCATCTGGCATGCAAGAAAAACTGCACATCCACCCGCGTGATAACGCGAGACTGGCATTTCGCAGCCTCCTGTTTCTAATGTGAAGTTAAGCATTTAATCAAAAGCAAAACCGAGTCTACTTGACGTTCTGTAACGCGCTTTGATATCTCGCAGGCAATTTCCGTCTGATCAGGGACGAAAGCATCGATATACACGAGTGCTTTCACATTGGAGTTCCCGGTCGCGGCGTTGGTGATGACCGCGCCGCCATACGAATGTCCAACGAGGACCATCGGACCGGTGATCGTGCTCAGGATACTCGCAACATATGCCGCGTCAGAGGAAAGTCCACGCAATGGATTGGGCACTGCATAGACCGTATACCCATCTGCCTGGAGACGCGCGGTCACACCGTTCCAACTGGGAGCATCTGCCCAGACGCCATGCACCATTACAATGTTCAGGTTCTTTGAGTCAGCATGCGCATTGGCGGGTGACGTGACGACGAAAGTGAGAGCGATAATCAAGGTGATGGCCACCTGTATGACGCGCCTGATTCTTGTCGATCCATTCTGTTTGATACTTAATCTCCTTTTCTAAAATTGGATTGAGGTTGCAACTAGCTATAAAGAAATTCGGTACCCGGATTCATAGTAGCGGTGATCGTCTTTTTCGTCTTGAGAGATTCCACTCATTTTTGTGTTGGAAAGTAAACCTGTCTGTAACATGTAAAGCGCAGCTTCCACTCGGGAGGTGACCCCCAATTTATCGAAGATGTGATAAAGATGATTTTCAACCGTTCTCGTCCTGATGCAAAGTTCATCGGCTATTTTGGCATTCCGCTGACCTTGTACCAGCAGCGATAGGACAGCTGTGCTGGCTACTTATTCATCCGCCAGGTTTTGTGAGGTGAAGCGATATTATCATGCTTTTTAGTCTCGTAAATTTCCGGGAGCAGCATGATGAGGAAATTTCTTTCTTGGCTTCAAGAGCGTATCAAAAGTTGGATAAAACCTGCCACGCCAGTCTTAATCATCGATTTATTTTCAGACCTAACACACAGTCGTACCGATCTAATTGTAGAAAATGCGTTGTTACGCCAGCAACTGATCATTCTAAAGCGTCAAGTCAAGCGACCTCAGTTGAGCAACCCTGATCGAATTCGTCTCGTTCTTCTTTCCCACTTTACGAAATTTTGGAAACAAACCCTTCACATTATTCAGCCAGATACACTCCTGAGTTGGCATCGGAATCTGTTTCGTAATTATTGGCGGCGGAGGTCACAAGGCGGGCCAAGGGTTGAATCAGAAACGATCACCTTGATTCGGAAGATGGTGAAAGAGAACAAGTTATGGGGAGCGGAACGGATTCGCGGAGAATTGCTGAAGTTGGGGATTGAAGTGAGTAAACGAACTATTCAAAAATACATGCCGAAAGAGAGGAATGAACTTGGTTCAAGCCAGACTTGGGCGACTTTCTTGAAGAATCAAGCCAATGGCATCTGGGCATGCGACTTTACAGTAGTAAATGACTGGTTGTTCCGGCAATGGTATGTGTTTGTGCGATTTGCTTAGCAAATCGTGGAATTGAAAACGCGAAGGATAGTACATACAGGAATAACAAAATATCCAACTGATGAATGGACGGTACAACAATTACGAGAAGCCACTCCGTGGGGGAGAGGACCGAAGTATCTGATTCGTGATCGTGACAAGAAATATGCTACGCGCTTTTCAGCAGTGGCATTAGGTTCAGGCATAAAAGAGGTGAAGACGCCGTATCGAACACCCCAAGCGAATGGGATTTGCGAAAGGTTTATAGGCAGTCTTCGAAGAGAATGCATTGATCATGTTCTGATCCATGGTGATAAACAGTTAGGGCGGATAGTCACGGAATACACGGCATATTTCAATGAGGAACGACCGCATCAAGGTATTGATCAGCGTATTCCTGACTACTATGAAGCCCCAAAGTCAAAACCAACCAGCGGACACGTTACATCGAAGTCAATTCTTAGTGGGCTGCATCACAGGTATTCCCGAATAATACATCTGAATTAATTCATATTATGTCGTACTAAACCTTCAAAGACCAAGGGTGAATAGTACAAATCGATAGTCAGAAAATGAAGTCTAAATGTATTTAGTCGCTTATGAACGATGGAATCCCCAAAGATGACTGAAGTAGCCAGCACAGCCTGCATTATTACATTAGCTGGCTTCTAAATAGGAGTTTTTTTACCACTATTGACAAATTAATCTCGGCGTAGTACAGTATGCCATAGTATGGAATACCATCATACAAACATAAAAAAAGTAGGTTTTTTAATAAATGTCAAACGATCAAGTCACTGATAATGCAACGGTTGAATCAACCGCAATTGAGCCCCTAGAGCGTGAACAACGGCTCTATGAACGGGTGGTTGAAAAAGTATTAGAACTCATTTCATCTGGGGCGTGGAAACCGGGATACCGTTTGCCTCCGGAGCGCGAACTATCGGAAGCATTTGGTGTTAGTCGAACTGTGGTTCGCGAGGCCGTCAAAGCCCTGGAAGCGCGCGGCGTCCTTGAGTCGGCAACTGGCAGTGGGGTATCGGTTCGACATGCTGACTTCAACATGGTGTCGCGCTCCCTGCAAACTTACATGCAACTCTCCAATCAGGTCGATTTCGAGATCCGTCTTAACGAAGTACGGCGGGTGTTGGAAGTAGAGATGGTCGCGCTGGCAGCGAGTCGGATTACTCCTGAACAACTGACCCAACTCCATCAGATTTGCCAGCAGATGCGATCTGGTGGCAACACGGCCAAGCAGATGGCTGAACTAGATTTTCGTCTGCACGTCACCCTGGCCGAGTCCACCCAAAATGAATTATTTAAGGTGTTGTTAGCGCCCCTGATTAATCAGTTGCGCGACCAGATCATTTTGACATGGGAGGATTTTCCGCGTCCGGTCGACCTGGTCTTCGAGCAGCATGAAGCCATTGTCTCTGCTGTTGAGAATGGCGATGCTGATGCGGCACGGCAAGCCATGCTGAAGCATCTTATATTTTCCCGCGAGGTCCTGGAGGATATATCAAAGTCAAATAAGGATAAGGCTTCATGAAAAATGAGCCTTCGGTGTTGAAGGTTGCCGTTGTAACGGGCGCCGCTCAGGGAATCGGCAGGGCCATTGCGCGACGACTGGCTACCGATGGTTTTGCAGTTGCTATTGTAGATATAAATGCGAAAGCACTGGATGAAGTTAAAAGAGAAATCGAATCTCTGGGGGCAGAAGCGTTAGCCTTAACGGCAGATCTAACCCGATTAGAAGCTGTTCAAACAGTAATCGTCCGCTCGGCGAATTGGGGTGAATTAAGCGTACTGGTCAATAATGCTGGTCGGGTGCTCATCACTCCGTTCCTCGAAATTACTGAACAGGAGTGGGACGCCATTTTGACACTCAATCTTAAGACCGTTTTCTTTGCCATGCAGTCTGCCGCAAGATTTATGCGCACCGGAGGGCGCATCATTAATCTCTCCTCCATATCAGGACGTTCAGGCCGTCCGGATCAGGCCCATTATGCAGCTGCCAAGTGTGCGGTTATCAGTCTTACGCAATCCGCGGCGCTCGCTTTTGCATCCCAAGGAATTACAGTAAATGCGATTTGCCCGGGGGTGGTTGAGACACCCATGACAAGTGGCATCCATGAAATTCGAGCGGCTGCCCTGGGAATCACCCCAGAGGAATCACTGGCGCGAATGATCGCCAAAATCCCACTTGGCCGACCTGCAAAGACCGACGATATTGCCAGAGTTGTTTCATTTTTATGTTCGCCGGATGCGGCTTATATGACCGGGCAATCACTCAACGTGTGCGGCGGGATGGAAATGAATTGATGAGTCTGCCTCGCATCGCTGATCTCGAGGCTGGTGAATGGCAGGAGCACACTCGCTTTCCTGGCATCTATATGAAGGGACTGTTGACAGCCGCGGATAATCCGCTGGCGTCCGTCAATGTAATCCAGGTCCCGCCCGGCGGCACTGTTGGCCATCACCGCCATGCGCAGCAACTTGAAACAATCTGGGTCATTAAAGGGAATGCGATCCTAACCCTGGATCAGATGGAGGTCTCTATCAAAGATGGACAAATAATCGCTATACCCATCGGACTTGAACATGCTTTGCGAAATGAAGACCAATCTCCGGTGCAACTGCTGACTTTCTTTACCCCGCCACTCTCATAGAACCAAAAGCGGCACATACCAATGCTGTAAGCCAAGTTTACAAGAGAACTTGTCCACCAGCAATTTCACAAGGCATAGTTTTAACTCCTTGCCGTAGATTCGAACCCGCCGCACGCAGGTGATCATTTCTATTCTAGAAAGGAACCAGCCTATGACCTGATGGTATGTACCGCTTGATGCCAATTGTAAACGATTTCAGCAGTCACAAACTTTATTCATATTACTTAGGAAAGAAGGAGATGGTGTCATGCACGGCAAAAATAAGCTCGTCAAGCTATTGAGTGTAGTGATCGTATGCGGTGTGCTGATCACAGCCTGTGGTGCACCTGCCGCAACTCAACCTGCCGCCGCAACGGAAGCGCCTGCCGCGACAGAAGCCTCAGCGACAGAAGCACCCGCTGCAACGGAAGCTCCTGCAGCCACCGGTAAGATGTTTGATGGGGTTACCATCGACATTCTCACATTTGTAGGACCTCAGGTTGCGGAGCCACTCCAGCGGCGCGGGCCCGATTTTACAGCCCTGACCGGCGCAAAGGTCAATATCATCACGGTACCGAATAGCGAGCTATATCAAAAGATTCTGACCGATGCGACCTCTGGAACGAATGCATATGATGGTTATCTCTTTGCACCAGCCTGGATCGTGGACTTTGCCCCTGCGGGTTTAATCGAAGACCTCACGCCTTATGTTCAGAAGGATAAAGCCCTCGAATGGGATGATGTCGCGCCGTTCTTCCGCGATTTCAATTCCTACGATGGCAAAATATACAGCATCCCGCTGGATGGGGATATGCACATGGTCTATTACCGCATCGACTCGCTCGCGGATGCAAGCCTCGAGCCACCCAAGACCTGGGATGATTACCTGGCGGTTGCGAAAGCCCTTAATGGTAAAGACCTGAATGGGGATGGTCAACCTGATTACGGATCCTGTATTTCCAAGGCTCCCGCGCAGCAATCCTACTGGTGGATCTGGTCCATTGCTGCGCCTTATATTCAAAGCCAGGGAAGTAGTCAGGGACCGTTCTTCAACACCAAGGACATGACCCGCTTGTGAACAATGATGCCTTCAAACGCGCTTTGGAAGTTTACAAGGAAACCGGATTGTACGGACCGCCTGATGAAACGAACCAGGGCGTTGGCGATTCCCGCGGTCTCTTCCTCGCGGGGCGTTGTGCTCTCACTATGGATTGGGGCGATATTGGAACGCTGGCGATTGACAAGGAAAACTCCAAGGTCATCGACAAGACCGGCGCAATCGAGAATCCCGGTTCAACCGAAGTTTTGGATTGGGATACCGGCAAGCTCGTTCCCTGTGACGCCACAACCTGTCCCTATGCGGTGGATGGCGTGAATCATGCCCCGTTCGCCTCATTTGGTGGATGGGCCGGTGCTGTCAACGCGGCGGTTGACCAGAAACAGAAGGATGCCGCCTACGCCTTTTTCTCTTATATGGCTCAACCCGCACAATCCAATGCCGATGTGACTGTTGGGAAGACTGGTTACAACCCCTTCCGGATTTCGCAGTTTACTAACAAGCAAGCCTGGCTGGATGCGGGCTTTAGTCAGGCTGCTGCTGATAGCTACTTAGGTGGCATCGAAGCCAGCTTGAATAGCCCGAATATGGCGGCGGACCTGCGTATTCCGAAGAACCATGAATATATTCAGGTGGAACTCGACCGTATCCTCTCCGAATATATTGCGGGAGACCTGACCACTGATGAAGCCGCGCAAGAGTTATACGACTCTTGGGAAACCATCACGAATGACGCAGGTCGCGATGCACAGTTAACTTTCTACAAGGGAACCCTTGGACAAAAGTAGTCCCATCGACTAGGTTGAATGCAAATCCTCAGAGCCCAACACAATTTGGGTTTGGGCTCTGAGCTCCTTATTGGATTACTACTCATGGACATGACCACTACACACGAAGAGCAACAACCAGTGCAGCTCCACACCATCATTTCCAGTGCTGCCGATCGTCTAGCTGGATCGGTATTTATCTTGCCAGCCGTCCTGGCTCTGTTATTCCTTTCCCTCTTCCCTTTAATTGCATCGTTGTACGTCTCCCTGGCAAAATTCGACATTGCTCCGGGCGGCTTTAAACTTACCTTTGTTGGATTGAGCAACTACAAAAAGTTGTTTATCGGGTCTGAAGGGACTCACTTTCTCGGGAAGTTTGCACCCAGCACGTTCACTACCTGGCTGGTGTTTGGTGTGGTTGTCATCGCTTTGGCCATTTTCCTGTCGCGCTATTTATTAAATGGTAGGGTTTCCATAGGAGGTCTGATCGGTCGGGTGTTCTTAACCCTTGGCGTCGGAAGTCTGGCCTGGATGTTGGTGCACACGTTATGGAACGGTGGTCGATTGGGAACTGCAGGCACTACGCTTGTCTATGTTTTTGTAGGGATCTTTTTTCAATACGTTTTGGGCTTAAGTCTGGCCATGCTTACGGTACAGCGTCTGCCGGGCCGGCGTTTCTTCCGGGTGGTGTTTTTGCTCCCCATGATGATCACTCCCGTAGGCGTCGCTTATATGTTTCGAATGCTCACCGATACAAGTAAGGGTCCTTTTACGCCCATATGGCAGGCACTCGGCCTGACTGATTTTTCCTGGGTAAATAATGCCTGGGGTGCACGCACCGCTATTCTCATTGGGGATATCTGGCAGTGGACGCCCTTTATGTTTATTGTATTGGTCGCCGCGTTGGAGAGTCAGCCTGTCGAGCCGATTGAGGCTGCTACTGTCGATGGGGCAAATTCCTGGCAAATCTTTCGAAATATCACCTGGCCAGCAATTTTGCCAGTGAGTATGACCTTAATTCTGATCCGAATGATCGAAGCTTTTAAGATCGTGGATCTACCCAACGTAATGACAAATGGCGGACCGGGCACGGCTACGCAGTCTTTGACTTACCATGCCTATATTAATTGGCGTGCCTTGAATATAGGGGCTTCAGCCGCGGTGGCTTACATGCTGCTCTTTCTTGTAACATTTTTTGCCATGATTTTTGTTAATTTGATTCGTCAACGTACTGTAGAAACACTTTAAGTACGAAGCACATCCCGTTGAAAATAAGGTTTGGAGCAGGAATTCATGAGACGCTGGTTTCAGAGTAAATCAATCAATACTCCCTCGCCGGTGGGTGCGGCTTTATCCTATTTGGTTCTGGGGTTTTGGTCGTTGCTGATCTTATTTCCACTTTACTGGTTGATCATCACTTCTTTTAAGATTTCCAGTCAGGTCGCGGAAGGTCCATTCTATATCCCGTTCGTTGACTTTAAACCTTCTTTGGAGGCCTGGCGCTATATTTTGGTGGGGGATCTCAGCCAGGATACACTTCGAAATTTTGGGAATACCCTCCTTGTTGCACCGCTGAGTTCTTTGATTGCCCTGGCGCTCGGAGCGACTGCCGCGTATGCCCTCGTACGTTTTGAATATCGGCCGCGGGTGGGTGCGATTGTTACTTTTATCGGTTGTCTTGTCCTCAGTATTATTATGGTCTCCGTAGGTTTGCCTTGGCAAATTGCGCTCGTCATCTCCATTGCAATTTACGTTCTTCTTCTGCAGACCATTGGTCGGCGCTTCAAGCGTGCACTGGGAAATAATGACATCGCCTTCTGGATGATTTCCCAACGTATGTTGCCTCCCGTGGCTGTTGTTATCCCGATCTATATCTTGTTCCAGCGTCTCCACCTATTGGACACCTATACAGCCTTGATCATCACCTATGTGACCAGCAATCTGCCGATTGTGATCTGGTTGATGCGCGATTACGTAAGCACAATTCCAATTGAGTTGGAGGAGTGTGCTTCCATTGATGGCGCTTCGCGCTATCGTATCTTTTGGTCCGTTGTACTGCCTCTGGCTGTGCCAGGCCTGGTTGCCACCTTTTTATTTGTCCTGGTCTTCAGTTGGAATGAATATTTGTTGGCCTTGTTTATCTCAAGTGCCAAAGTGCAAACGTTGCCGTTAACCATCGCTGCTCAAAATGCCACGCGCGGCCCGCAATGGTGGAATATGTCCGTGTTGATTTTGATCATGATCATTCCAGTGATTGTCATTGCCATTGTCCTGGAACGCTATATTACGCGCGGTTTATTAATTGGTGCGGTCAAAGGCTGAGCCTTGATATGATCGTGGATTCCCTTCCTCCCGTAATTCAATCTGCGCTTGAGCACAAGCTGCCGCCCAAGACCGATTATGGCATTGCTTTTATCGGCTGTGGTGGGATTGTGAATTACGGCCACATCCCGGCGTACAAAGCGCACGGTTTCAATATGATCGGCGGCTATGACATAAATCAGGAGGCTGCAACAAGAACGGTGCAGGAACATGGCTTGAAAAAGGTATATGAAACATTGGATGATGTTCTGCTTGATTCAATTGTTCAGATTGTGGATGTTGCGGTGTTAGCTTGGGAACAAAAGCATATTGTTTCAAAAGTCGTTGCGGCACGAAAGCACCTGCTCTGCCAGAAGCCTTTTTCGGATCATTATGCTGAAGCTGTTGAAATGACGAATCTGGCGCAACAAGCCGGTCTAAAGATCGCGGTCCATCAACAATTTCGTTGGAGTTCCATCATTCGAGCCGTGCGCGCTCTCCTTGAGGCAGGTTGGTTAGGAGATCTATTGGATGTGCAGGTCCAAGTGAGCATCCACACGCCCTGGGATATGTGGCCCTGGCTCGCTAGTCAGCCGCGCTTGGAAGTGTTGTACCATTCCATCCATTATTTAGATTCATTGCGTTTTCTTTTTGGTGATCCAATGCTTGTCACCAGCCGACATACGAAACACCCAACGCAACAAGCCAAAGGTGAAACGAAAACGCTCACTATTTGGGAATATGCGAACGGATTACAAGTCTTGATCGCGGTCTGTCATTTCGATTGGTCTCCAGGCCTGTATTCGCTCTTTCGCGTGCTGGGCACGGATGGATTGATCGAAGGCACGATTGGCACCAACTACGATTATCCCGACGGACGCAACGATACGATAAAGTTCATGAGCCGTACGAAGCCAGAGCGGAATTTTTCCACGACCTTGCCAGGGAAATGGATTCCGGATGCCTTCTATGGCCCAATGGCTTCTCTCATGGAAGCGATTCAAACAGATAGCGAACCCTTAACCTCTGCGAAAGATAATCTTGGCACATTGCGCGTGGTGGAGGCGGCTTACCGTTCCATGCAGGAAGCGCGTAGCATCAGTCTAGACGAAATTACAGCATAGCTGTTGAGCGAGGAGATAAATTCATGCCTTTGACTCCAGAGCGGTTGCAAGATGCATATCGACAAATGCTCGTCATTCGCAAATTTGAAGAAACGATTCGCAGCCTGTATCAGCAGGGAAAGATCCGCGGTTCTTTCCATCCATGTGTCGGACAGGAAGCAACGGCAGTAGGAGGTTGTTGGGCACTGCGAACGGATGATTACATGACCTGCACCTATCGCGGTCACGGTCAAGCCATTGCAAAAGGCTTAAGTGTTCGCGCCGCGATGGCGGAAATGCTGGGTAAGATCACTGGCTGTTCGAAGGGCAAAGGGGGATCGATGCACTTTACGGATCCATCTGTAGGATTACTGGGTGCAAACGCGATTGTGGCCGCTGGAATCCCACACGCGGCCGGTGCCGCACTGGCTTCTCAATTACAAAAGAAGGATAACGTGGCAATGGCTTACTTTGGGGAAGGCGCAGTGAATCAGGGTGCGTACCTGGAAACCCTTAATTTGGCAGCCGTTTGGAAACTGCCTCTCATCCTTTTCTGCGAGAACAATTTATATTCCGAGATGACACCATCCCATGAAACTACCTCCATCGTTGAAACCTACAAACGGGCCGCTGCTTTTGGGTTTGATGCGATTCAAATCGACGGGAACGATGTTGAATTGGTCTACAACACTGTTGAACAAGCCGCTGCAAAAACGCGGACTGGAGGCGGCCCTGTTTATATTGAGGCGATGACCTACCGTCTGTGGGGGCACATGATGGGTGATCCGGAAATCTATCGTACAAAAGAAGAAGTAGCAAAAGCTCGTGAGAATGAACCGATCGTCCGCTTGGGAAGTAAGCTCCTCGACCTTGGATGCAGTGAATCAGATTTGGCCCGCTTTGATGCAGAGGCCGAATCAGTTATCGCAGACGCGCTGCAGTTTGCCGAATCTAGCCCAGCACCGGAATCAGCAGATGCGTTTACAGATGTCTTTGTTTGACGCGAAGTATGGCGGATTGTTTGCGATCGCATCCTCGAAGGGCCAATCCGCCCCACACTAAGTAGCTGAGGTAACAAAATCTAATGCCTACCATCACCTATGCCCAGGCCCTGAATGAGGCGCTCCGTGAAGAGATGCGCGTTGACCCGCGCGTTTTCCTCATGGGCGAAGACATCGGTCATCACGGCGGTATCTTTCGCGTGACGAAAGATCTGATCGATGAGTTCGGCGCAGACCGCGTGCGCGACACCCCGATCAGCGAATCCAGTTTTGTAGGACTAGGCATCGGCGCGGCCATGATTGGCATGCGGCCTGTCGTGGAATTATTGTTCATGGATTTTGCATTGGTGGCAGCCGATCAGATTATCAATCAGGCTGCCAAACTTCGCTACATGTCCGGCGGGACAGTGTCCGTCCCGATTGTTGTCCGCGCCCAACAAGGCGGCGGACGGGGGAACGGAGCGCAGCACTCGCAATCCTTTGAGTCATGGTTTGCGCAAGTACCAGGGCTGATCATTGTAGCGCCCTCCACTCCCGCGGATGCGAAGGGATTGCTCAAGAGCAGCATCCGTGCCGGAAACCCTGTGATCTTCATCGAACACAAACTTCTTTACAACACGAAAGGGGAGGTGCCGGAGGGAGATTACTCCATCCCCATTGGCAAGGCAGAGATCAAACGGGTTGGGCGCGATATCACGATCGTATCGTATTCGCGCACGCTGCTGTTCGCACTCGAAGCCGCGGAGACTCTCTCACAGAAAGGAATCGAAGCCGAGATCATCGACTTGCGTACGATTGAGCCTCTCGATCTGGATACCATTCTCGAATCTGTAAGAGGAACCGGGCGTTTGCTGATCGTGCATGAGTCACATCGCAATTGTGGATTGGGCGCCGAGATCATCGCTCGGGTGTATGAACAGGCTCCAGAACGGCTGATCGTGTCTCCACGCAGGTTGGGAGCGAAGCATGTGCCAATTCCAGTGGCTGAGTCTCTTGAGAATACGGTCCTGCCTCAACCGGCTGATATCGTTGCAACTGCGGAGGCGATGTTCTGATGAAGGAATTACATCTCGCACTGATTGGCGGACCACAATATGATGGTCTGCTGGAAGTACTGCCAAAATTCGAGGAGCAAACTGGCTACCATCTGCAGGTGGATGTGCGCCTGCCGCACGTGGAATTGAATGAGCGCATGGCAAATGACCTGGGAACTGAAAACGGTCATTACGACATGATCTCCACCCACACAAAATATTGTCCGTCTCAAGCTGAATACTTACTTCCATTGGATGAACTGGTGAATGCAGATGCGTTGAGCGATTTTGTGCCGCCTGTTTTGGAGTTGTGTCGCTTCACAAATGGAACGGATCAGAGACTGATGCAGCTTCCTCGAAACTTTGATGCCCGCCTGCTCTTTTATCGTGCCGATTTGATCAGCGCTCCACAAACATGGGATGAAGCATTATCACAAATGACCAAATTCAAACGGGATGGCTTTTATGGTTTTGCTTTTCCTGGCAGGCATTCCGGGCTGTTTGGCACGTTTTATGAATTACTGGGCATGGCGGGCGGTGATCTGTTTGATGCCGATCTCAACCCCATCTTCAACAGCCAAGCCGGTGAATGGGCATTGAATTTTCTTTATCAAGTTCACACAGTCGAACGTGTGACCCCGCCAGACTTAATGGAGAACTGGTACTACGATGAAATTTCAGGGCGCTTCCGCGCTGGCGATGTGTTAATGGTTGGTGATTTTCCAGGTTTCTATGGCTTGTATCAGAAACGGGAGACCTGTGCGGTGTTCGATCAATTCGATGTGACAGTGTATCCGGCCGGTTCCACCGGGATTCGGAAATCCTATGCAGGCGGTCACACATTTGCCATCCCCAAAGCAGCGCGCGATCCCGAAGGGGGACTGGCGCTGGCGAAATATCTCACGAGCGCTGATGTGCAATGGTATGAGGCGAGTGTTGGCGGTCATACACCTGTCCGTCAAAGCGTGTTTGAAAAAATGAAGTCAACTCTATCGGGACACGGTGCCTCGGCACGTGACGCCAAACGAATGGCAGCGCTGGAAGAGACGATCACTCAATATGCCATGACCCCACCGAAGTTTGCGAAATATCCCTTGATCGAGGATATTCTGTGGTCTGGTGTTCAGGATGCGATCACCGGGAAACAAACGCCCAAGGCAGCCTTGCTTTCCATGGAAAAAAAAGTGCGAGAGGTTTTATTATGATATGTGGATTTTGGCACGTTTCCTTCACTGTCAACGATCTGGATGCGTCGGTAAAATGGTATACCGAGGTATTGGGCCTGGAATTCGTGCGTAGTCAGGTTCAGCACAACGAGTACACCA
>WNFU01005006.1_pt1 | contig 16685 bp, 16 predicted proteins | sample 5400121 | NCBI WGS metagenome assembly WNFU01 (sample SAMN13153360, study PRJNA577476) | soil metagenome | isolation source: 100 cm soil or saprolite under grassland replicate 1 | place: USA:California | collected 2016-06-15
GCCGGCACCGGCGATCTGCGCCCGAGGCCGCCGCGCTCCCCGCCGAGGTTCATCCGATACGCCCATAGATCAGCAACGAACCAGCCGGACGCTCGCGACGCAAGTCACTCAATCGCATGTGCGAACGACGGGACTAGCAAGACTGAGCGGGCGGCCGGATACCGGTGCAGGATCCGGCCGCCCGCGAGCCGCGACGACGCGGACTATGTGGCAGCCAGCGATCGCCTTGCCTCAGGCGGCGGAGTTCGCGGCGAAGTCGACGTCGGCGGTGTGCACCGTGCCCGCGGTCCGGCCGGGAGCAGTGTGGTACTGCCAGTACAAGTTCGTGTGGGCGATGACCTTGTCGGGCGGCGGCGCGCCGTACGGCGAGAGGTCCTCCGTCGTGTGGGCGTCGCCGACCAGCGTCGCGTCGTAGCCGCGGATGATCGCGCCGTGGAGTGTCGACCGGATGCACTCGTCTGTCTGCGCGCCCGCGACAACGAGCCGGCCGATGCGGCGCGCGGCAAGCACCGACTCCAGGTCGGTCTCTTCGAAGGAGTCGCCGTACGCCTTGTGCACCAACGGCTCGGCATCGCGCCGCACGAGCTCGGGCACGAACTGCCAGTTCTCGCTGTCCCGGGGCAGCTCGTCGCTGTTGTGCTGGACCCAGACGACATCCACGTCGGCCGCCCGCGCCTTGTCGACCAGGGTGGCGATGTTGGCGACCACGTTGTCCCGGTCGTACGCCTTGCCCACGACGCCGTTCTGCACGTCGATGACGAGCAGGGCGGTGTTCGGTCGGTTGACGAGCGTGGTCATCGTGCCTCCCGGGGGGTGCGGATCCTGGTCTCGGACCACCCTAGACCTCCCCACCGACACCATTCACGCTCGGCGGGGAGGACGCGGCTGTGGTGGACCGGGTCGATGCCGGCGTGACCGGGTCACCGCCGGTGGTGGGATTGCCGCTCGATGAGGACGGCCGCGTAGGTGGCGGCGGCCAGCGTGTCCGGGTCACCGGTGCGCTGGTGGGCGTCGAGTGCGGTGTCGGTCAGCTTGATGACGTGCTCGTCTCCGTGTGCGACGGCGTGGTCAGAATGCCGGTTAGCCGGCACCGCCGACGGGCCCGAGCGGCGCGATAGCCTCGCCGGGTGACCGGCCGGGTTCTGGGGGTCGACGCCTGCAAGGGTGGTTGGATCGGCATCGTCGTGGATGGCGGTCGTACCTCGGCGCAGTTCTCGCCCTTGATCGCTGACCTGGTCGCCGCCGTCGATGCCGGAGGTGAGCTGGCGGTCATCGCGGTGGACATGCCGATCGGTCTGCCGGATGCGGGTTCTCGCCGCGCGGACCTCCTGGCGAGTCGGGCTCTCGGACCTCGCCGGGCATCGGTGTTCATGACTCCGGTCCGCGCCGCGATCGAGGCTGACGACTACCCCACGGCCGTACGGCTCAACCGGAAGGCGACCGGTGCGGGCATCTCCGCGCAGGCATTCGGCCTGCGCATCAAGATCCGTGAAGTGGACCGCTGGGTGCGCCAGCAGCGACCCCGGATCGTCGAAATCCACCCGGAGCTGTCCTTCGCGCACCTGGCCGGTGCACCCCTGCCGTACCGCAAGACCAGCTGGGCCGGGGTCGAGCTACGCCGGACTCTGCTGGCCGAAGCGGGCATCGAACTGGACCGCTATCTGGGCCATGCGGGCGCGGTAGCCGCCGTCGATGATGTCCTCGACGCCGCCGCTGCCGCATGGTCGGCCGTTCGGGTCACCACCGGAGAGGCGATCTGCTACCCCGAGCCGCCCGAGGTATTCAGCGACGGCATTCCCTCCGCAATCCGGGCATGACAAACGCGACGCCCGACCCATGCCGCCATTGTCCGGCAAGGACCCGACAGGGGGCGCCGATGGCCGCGGCGATCCGCCGCGGCCATCGGCCGCGTCATCCTCGCTACCGGGTCAGCCCGCCCCGGCGCCGACCACCTTCGAACTCGGCGGCGGCCCGAGCGGTTCGCCGCCCGGACCGGCCGCGAACGTGAGCCACGGTACCGACGGTTGCTGCCCGACCCCGGGCCGGCGGTAGTCGCAGACGCCGGACGGGAAGAGGCTTCGCAGCGTCGTCCACTGCGCGGCGGTGAAGCTGGCGGCGTAGTCGCCGGGGTCGAGCGGCTTGAGCCGGCACTTGAGGACCTGCCCGGTCGCCGGGTCGCCGGCGACGTTACGGGCGTCGCCGTAGTGCGGGAAGTCGCGCCCGCAGACGCCGGCGTACCCGGGGTCGACGACCGCCGTACCGCCCGCGGTGGGAGTGCCGTTGGGCCAGCAGGTGTCGACGGCGGCGGTCGGCTTGTGCTTGATGACCTTGTGGGCCAGCGGCCGGTTGCTGTGGTCGCCGGTGATGCCGTCCAGCCACTGCGCCATCGTCAGAAACGCCCGCAGCGCGATGTCCGGCGGCGGGGTGATCCCGACGAAGTACCCGACCGACGGCCAGGTCCAGATGACCTGGTTGGCGTGCGTACCGTTGGTCGCGTCGAGCCGAGCCCGCATCTCCCAGCTGTGGTAGTCGCTGTGGATGTCGTCGACGTTCGCGGAGCCGCGCAGGTCGATGATGGGCACGTCGGCCAGGTACCGCGCGCTGGAGACCTGCCCGGTGCGGTACGCGATCGGCAGCGAACCGGCGCTGGCCGTCGAACGCGCGGAGGACACCTGCCCGTCGATGGTGAAGCCGCCCATGTGCGCGTTGAGGTCCAGGAACTGCGCGGGAGTGATGGTGCCGGCGTTCAGCGCCGCCAGCCCGTACTGGATTCCGACATTGTCCACCGGCGAGCGAGCGAAGCCGTGACCGAGCGCCTGCTCCACCGCGGTCCAATCGGCTGGCTCGCGGGAACCCCAGACGGCCTCCTGGTAATCCTGTACGTCGCAGCGGACCCCGCCCGGGTTGGTCGTCGGGTTGTACACCCTCGGGTCACCCGCCGGCAGCTCGCAGTTGGCCGCGAGCGCCGGGTTGCTGCCGCTGACGAACGTCACCTGCCAGTTCGTGCAGACGCTCGTGGTCGGGTGTACCTCCCGGAAGATGGTCGGCGGCGGCGGCCAGAACGGCGCCTCCGGGGTCTTCTCCCCCGCGACCGCCGCCTGCTGTGCCGGCGTCCAGCCGGTGGCCGTGGTGAAGTAATGGATCAACAGACCGCAGTCGGCGACCTCGGTCGCGGTCGTCCAGAGGTCGGGGTAGCTGCAGTTGGGCAGGATGCCGTCGAGCAGACCCGGGTAGTTGGCGGCGATCAGGTGCTGCTGGATGCTGCCGCCCGAACAGCCCTCGCCCACCGTCCATCGCAGTGGCCCGTACGCCTCGATGAGGTGCTCCTTGACCATCATCAGGACCTCGGCGGACACCACGCTGTTGGCGTTGGAGCCCTGCACGTCCAGCCCGCTGGAGGCGACGAGGTACCCCCGGGACAGCGCCATGTCGTCCAGAATGGACGCTGGCGGGTCCTGGACGTGGTGCGGTGCCGAGCCACCACCGAACACGTACACGAGGCGGCCGTTCCACGCCGGCTGCGGCGCGACCGGCGTCCACGGGCGGGACGGGTCGAACAGCACCGCCGCGTCGTAGATGCCGCGGTCGATCACGCCGTACTCGACGCGCACGATGTACGGCACCCGCCGGCCCGTGTCGGTTGTCGTGGTGGCCACGTCGGTGGCCGGCGCGGCCGGGTCGTACGGCAGGAAGCCCGGTTTGGCGGGGTCGCTGGACCGGTACACGAACCGGTACACGGTGGCGGTGTCGCACTGGGCGTCGCTCGGCGGGCCCAGCGGGATCCCCGGCAGGCCCTGGGTGCGGCACACCCACGGCTGTACCTGCGGGCCGGCGAAAACCGGCCCGCCGATCGGGTGGTTGGTGATCGTGACTTGTGCCCCGACCACGGCCGCTCCATGGCGCAGCGTCGCCCGCACCACGTTCGGCCCGACGACCAGACCGGTGACCACGCCGAGCAGCGAGCCGTCGGGCTGCCGGGAGAACGCGGCGGTCTCGTCGCGTCCACCCACAGTCACCCGTACGTCGCTGGCGTGGTGGCGCGACGGCAGCGCGACGCGCACCAGGGCGTCACCGCCGGAGATCAGATCGGCTCGATTGGAGAGCACCTGAATGCGTAGCTCGGCGGCGTTGGCTCCGGGCCCGGGGTCGGCGACGGCGGCGGCCGGCAACCCGAGAATCAGCAGTACGACCGCGGCCGCGCAGACCAGTAACCGTCTCGGCCCGGCGGGTGGAGTTGATCCGGAGTGCTCGATCATCGTCGCCTCCGCAAGAAAGATCGATGTCACGATCACCGATACCGCGGATACTCGTCCCCCGCCGCGCCGACCGCAAGGTGGAGATGCTCCTCAGGGCGCCAGCTGGTGGCTGACCGCCTCCCAGTAGCGGGCTCGGATCCGGTACGCGTGAACGTTGACCGATTCGCCGGCCCGTTCGGACTGCGCGCAGGCGCGCGAGGCTTGCCGGGCGTACCGGGCCGCCATCCCGGCGGTGAAGCACCGCGCGGCGTAGAAGGCGATGTCCCGGTCCATCTCATTCGCTCGTGGTGCCAGGGGGAGGACACCGACCTCGTCGAGAATGCGCGGCACGAAGCGTCCGTCGGCGGGCATGCGCTGGCCGATCTCCATCAGCCACGACTTCAGCGCGCGGCACTCCTCGTCGGTGAGTTTCGAGGTCTCTGCACGGCGCGGGAACAATCGCATGCCCTCACCCTCGTCGCGGGCAACCGTGCGCGCAAAGACCCCTGAGCGGGGGTCAGCGCACGTCCTCGGGGCGGATGAGCCCGTCTTCGATGGCGCGGGCCACCATGGCGGCCTTGTTGGGCGCCGCGCGCCCGGCCGCGGCGTACTTGATCCGGGCCCGGTTGATGTACTGGTCGACCGTCTCGATCGAGATCCCCATCTCGCGGGCCACGTTGTACTTCTTCGGCTGCTGGAACCACAGCCGCAGCGCCCGCCGCTCCTGCGGCGAGAGGGTGGGCCGGGCCGGGCCCCGGTCGCCGAGCATCGCTTTGGCCAGCGAAGGAGGGACGTACGGCCGGTCGCTCGCGGCCGCGACGATGGTGTCGATGAAGTGTTCCGCACCCTCGTGTTTGGTCAGGTAGGCCGAGGCGCCGGCGTCGAGTACCCCGCGGATCACGTCGTCGGTCGTGTCGGCCGAGAAGACCACCACCTTGCGGCCGTTGGCCAGCTCCGCCACCCGGTCAACCACGGACTCGCCGAAGATACCCAGATCCAGGACGAGTACGTCAGCGAGCCGGCCGGGACCGGCCAGTACCGAGTCGATCCAGTGCCCGGCGGCGGTGACTTCGATCTGGCGCCGCGGGTCGCGGTCCACCCAGGTCTGGATCCCGTCGAGCACCACCTGGTGATCGTCGACGACCGCTACGGTGACCGGTCGCGCCAGCGGGTCCTGACCCACAGCGTGTCTCCCTCCTGTACCCGGCTCGACGTGACACCGTCCACCGGCGACGGCCCGCCGGGTCCGGGATCCCCGTCAGCGACCACGCTGACCTCCACCTCCCGGTCGTCGTCGGACCAGATCACCGTGATCCTGGCACGGTTGCGGGCGGCCACGAGCAGGTGCATCGGTGCGTCGGTGAGCGCCCGGCGGATCGGCACCGGCAGTCGGGGCAGCGAGCCGACCGTCTCCAGGGACACCTGCACGCCACGCCGCTCGGCCAGGTCGGCGCAGGCCCGCAATTCGTGCACGAGCGGGCTCGGGCTGTCGTCGTGCTCGGCGATCAGCCGGCGCAGGTGGGAGGCTCCGACGGCGCAGGCGCGCCGCGCCGCCGGGTCGCTGGGGTCGAGGCGGCCCTCGGCGAGCCCGGCCAGCAGGCGCCGCACCGCCTGTCCGATGTCCTGGTACCGACGCTGCCGGTCGGCGTGCACCTGCTCGGCGGCCGCCTGGGTGGTACGGATCTCGGCCAGCTCGCTGGCCGCCCGCGCGGCCTGCCGGGCCCGATTCTCCAACGCCCGGCCGCCCCAGGCCACGCTGAACTCGATCGCGCTGGAACTGAACACGATCATCGCGAACCTGGCCAGCTCCACCCGGTCCATCTCGCGGGTCAGCAGCAACACCGCGAGGGCGACCAGGACATCGACGGCCATCGCCGCGATGAGCCACCGCAGCGGGTACCGCCACAGCAGGAGCATGGCGAACCAGGCGAAGTTCGACCACGCCCAGTCGGCGAGGTGGAACATCGCCGCGGGCGGGCAGACGACCAGCTGGGCGGCCACCGCGACGAGGAGGACCGCGATGCCGCCGCCGGCCAGTGCGATACCACGGCCGTCGCGGCGGAGCAGGTTCGCCGCCGCAAGCACGCCGACCGCCGCGAAGGCGAGCCACACCGCCACGGCCACCGACGGCGACCGGTACCGGGACCAGTTGGTCACGGTACCGGTCAAATCATTGACGACGTGCCAGCCGAGGGCGACGGCGATGGCGCCCAGCAGCGGTCCCCGGGCGTACCGCGTGATCGCGGCGCTCGCCGTGTCAGTCACCGTCACCGGGCCACTCCAGCAGCCACCGGGTACCGACGCCCGGCCTGGACTCCACCCGCGCGCGGCCACCGACCGCGCTCACCCGGGCCACGATGGACTCCCGGACCCCGAACCGGTATGCGGGAGCGTTGTCCGGGTCGAACCCCCGGCCCTGATCGCTGATCTCGACGACCGCGGTACCGCCGTCGGCGCGCAGGTTGAGCTGCGCCGTCGTGGTACCGGCGTGCCGCGCGACATTGCGCAGCGCCTCGGCGACAGCTCTGGCCAGCGCCTTCGCGACCGGCTCAGGTACCCGGCAGGTTTGCAGCGAGACGGCCACTGTCGGCCGGTCCACCCCGCCCACCACATCGGCGAGAACCTGGCCCAACTCGACCAACTCCGAACCGGCCTCCGGCTCGATGTCCGCGATCTGTTCCACCGTCGCGAGGTCCGCCGCGGCCCGCCCGGCCAGTCGCGCCGACCAGTGGTCGACCGCGCCGGTGCCGACCAGAGTCAACGTGGTCAGCGCGGTGTCGTGTAGCAGCCGGAGCTGGCTCGCCTGGTCGGCCCGGCGCGCCTGCTCGACGGCGTCGGTGCGGCGCGCCGCGGCGGCCGCGGCGAGAGCCGCGTCAGCGGCCCGACCGGCCCGCCGCACGAGCGTCATCACCACCGTGGCCGCGGCGAGCTGCCCGACCAGGATCGCGGCATAGGACCAGCCGAACACCGCGTGCCCGGCGGCGGCCGAGCCGGCCACGAAGGCCGCGGGCACGACGAGACCGGCGGGCACCGCCGCGCGTGCCGGCCACGCCAGCGGTAGCCCGATCACGCACAGCGTCGCCAGGGTCGCCACCCACCCCGACCCGTCGCTGATCCGCTCGATCGCGACCAGGCGTCCGTTGGCCAGACAGAGCAGGACCGTGATGGCCACGTCGGTGACGACCAGCCACGCGGTGAGGCCTCGGGTGAAGGCCACAACCGCATACGTGGCGCTCCACGCGGAAAACCCGACCAGCGCGGGTACCAGCCAGCGCAGCGACACCGGGGGTATCGCGGCCGCCAACGCCAACGGCGGGATGCACAGAGCCTCACCGGCGCGAACCGCTGCCATGATTCGCGCCACGGTCCGGCGCACCGGCTCCGGACCGATCTCAGCGAGGTCGTCACCAATGTCGCTCATCGACGGGCCACTCCGCGGGGCTGCACCCCCGCGCTGCCGAGTCACGCTAGCCCGGCCGCGGCGCCCGCGCGACCCCCCGAACAGGCGTCATTTCCCGGCCACTCCGAGACCTACCCCAGGTGGGGTACGGCGGCACCGGGCGCAGGCAGTCGTCCTCGCGTACCAGGCCGGGTTGATCACCCCGGGTGGGCGGTAGCGGCGGAGCCCGGCCTGCTGGACCGCCGGCCACCCCTGGACGCTGGTGACACAGGGCTCGCGTTCACCTGCTCCATCGCTGGTTGGTACCGCCGTTGCAGTCCCAGATCGCGACCGGGGACCCGGGTGCGCTGGCCCGGTTGAGCACGTCCAGGCATTTGGTGCCGTAGACCTGGAGCGCGCCGTTGGACAGTTGCGTCCACTGCTGGTTGGCGCCGCCGTTGCAGTCCCAGATGATCACCTGGGTCCCGTCGGTCTGGCTCTGGTTCGGCACGTCGAGGCAGCGTCCGGAGCCGACGCCGACCAAGCGCCCGGACACCGGCGGCGGCGGGCCCGCGACCGGGGCGATGCTCAGGTTGTCGAACTGCGCCGTCTCGCCCTGGCTGGTGCCCAAGCCGACCTGCCCGACGCTCCAGGCGGTGTCGGTGACCGTGGCGACGGTGGTCGCGTCGATCTGCGCGGTGATCGTACTGCCGGAGAACGTGACGGCCAGGGTGTGCCACGAGTTCGTTCCGAGCGCGGCGACCGCGCCGCTGCGCACCGTCGTCATGGCGTTGCTGGTGTCGTTGTGGAACAGCGACCAGGCGCCCGTGTTGCCGACCCGGAGGTAGTACGCATCAAGGCCGGCCGGACCGAAGGCGTGCTGCCAGGTCGCCCGGCCGATGATCTCGGCGTACCCGGCCTGTTCGAGCAGCACGTCCGAGCTGACCCGGTAGTTGAACCAGCCGAGGTCGCCGAGCAACGCGTAGGGGTCGCTCAGGTCGTCCCAGGTGATCGGCGCCCGCGGCGTCATCTGCCGCACACAGCGGCCGGCACGGCTGGCGCCGCACCCGGTGACCTCGAACGCCCCCTGCATGTCGGACAGGTACCTGGCTTCCCGGCCGGTGGCGTACCCGTCGTACGAGTCGCTGTACGGCAGCGCCAGCGATCCGGCCGGCGGCGCGGTGGCCGTGCCCTTGCCCTGCCCGGTCGTGGTGCTGATGGTGTAGACGTGACCGGGTTGGAGCGTGAGGGTGAAGCTGCCACCCGCCAGGTCGGTCGCGTGGATGAGGTAGTCGCTCGGGTTGTTGGCGGCGAGGTTCGTCGACCATACGTGCACCGGCCCGGTGGACAGGGCCGCCGGTCACGGTGGCCGTGAAGGTCTGCGCGGCGGTGGTGTCCATGGTCTCGATGACGGTGCTCCAGTTGCCGTCGCCCGGCGCGCGCAGGGTCACGTAGCTGCCGTTGGCGCGGTTGCCGCCCAGGTAACCGGAGGCGGAGTCGAGGTACCGCCAGCCGGGCGCGGTGAACTGGGTGGTGTGCGCCATGACCCAGGCGTTCCGGCCGATCGAGTACGCGCCGGACCATGGCTGCGCGGCGAGCGCGACACCCATGGTGGGGAGTGGGATGTTCGGAGTGATCGCGGCGATGACCGGCCAGTTGATGTAGGCGGTCATCCGGCCGTCGAGGTACCCACGGTTGATGCCACGGGCCAGGGCCACCGCGCCGGCGTTGTGGTCGCCGGAGCCGTTCTCGCTGGCCCAAATCGGCTTCCCGGAGGCGATCGCGTTGGCCGAGCTGGGACAGTTGCTCTGCGGACCGCGGTACCCGCAGACATAGTGCGAGCCGAGCACGTCGACGGCGTTGGCGAAGGCCGGGTCGGTGACCACCTCGTCCGCGGGCGCGAAGCTTGTGTCGTCGGCGATGACCTTCACGTTGCCGTAGCCACGGGCGTTCAACGTGGACTTCAGGCTCTCGTACCAGCCCTTGTTGTAGCCGCGCTCGTTCCAGCCGCCCAGGTAGTCGATGGTCAGGCCGTGACTGCGCCCGCAGTCCAGCCAGGCGACCAGGTAGTTGACCATGTCGGTGGACCAGAAGTTGCCGTTGCCGATCCAGCCGGGCCCGCCCGACGGCTCGGTCCGCGCCGCCGGCGCCGGCAAGTGCCTCGACGTGACCGGCGGCGGCACGGCCGGCGCCTCGCAGATCCAGATCTATGACCGCAAACGGCACCGGCACCCAACAGTGGGCGGCCCGCTGACGACGCCGTCGATCTTACCAAAATCGATAAGTCTCTTTCAGCTATTGACAGGTTTCTTTCCAGTGGGTAACCATCGGTGAGAGCGCTCCCCCGACCGCCCCTCCAACCCCCGGTCCCGTCCGTGTACCGCGCTTTCCCGCGCGCCACCCATGAAACGAGGCGCGTCCTGATGTCTGTCTGTCAAATCCCCGTGGTCATGAAGGCAGCCGGCCGGCGGCCACTCCTCGCCGCCGTGGCCGTGCTCGCCCTGCTGGCCGTATCGACGGCGGCCGTACCGGATGCCCGCGCGTCCGTTCCGCCGGCGCCCTCCGGCTGGACCCAGGTGTTCGCCGATGACTTCACCGGTGCGGCCAAGACCGGTGTGAATACTGCCAACTGGCTCTACGACGTCGGGACCGGCTATCCCGGCGGCGCCGCGAACTGGGGTACCGGCGAGGTGGAGACCATGACCAGCAGCACCGCCAACGTGTACCAGGACGGCCAGGGTCACCTGGTCATCAAGCCGATCCGGGACGCAGCCGGCAACTGGACCTCAGGCCGCATCGAGACCCAGCGCACCGACTTCGCCGCCCCCGCCGGTGGCAAGCTGCGCTTCGAGGCGTCCCTACAACAGCCCGACGTCAGCGGCCTCGCCGCGGCCGGGTACTGGCCGGCGTTCTGGTCGCTGGGCGCGGCGGCCCGTCCGCTCGGCGCGACCAACTGGCCGGGCATCGGCGAGATCGACATGATGGAAGACATCAACGGGCTCAGCTCGGAGTTCGCCACCCTCCACTGTGGAGTGGCGCCGGGCGGTCCGTGCAACGAGTTCACCGGACTGGGCAGCGGTCAGCGCGCCTGTGGTGGTTGCCAGACCGGCTTCCACACCTACGCCATGGAGTTGGACCGCAGCGTCTCGCCGGAGCAGATCCGCTGGTACCTGGACGGCACCAACTTCTTCACCGTCACCAGCAACCAGGTCGACGTGACCACGTGGAACAACGCCACCCACCACGGCTTCTTCATGATCCTCAACGTCGCGATCGGCGGCTCGTTCCCGGCCGCCTTCGGCGGAGGCCCCACCGCCGCCACCCAGCCCGGCGTACCCATGCTCGTGGACTACGTGGCGGCGTACACCCAGGGCGGCGGCGGCACGCCGTCGCCGTCCGGGGGGACCGGTCCGGTCACGGGTATCGGTGGTAAGTGTGTCGACGTGCGCGCGGCCGGCACCGCCAACGGCACACCGGTCCAGCTCTACGACTGCAACGGCACCAACGCCCAGCAGTGGACGGTGGGCACGGACGGAACGCTGCGGGCGTTGGGCAAGTGCATGGACGTCACGAGCGGGGGTACTGCCAACGGCACGCTGGTGCAGTTGTGGGACTGCAACGGTACGGGCGCTCAGGTGTGGCGGGTGCAGACCAACGGCGCGTTGCGTAACCCGCAGTCCGGGCGGTGTCTGGACGACCCGGCGGGCAACACCGCCAACGGTACCCAACTGACCATCTGGGACTGCAACGGTACGGTGAATCAGCAATGGCATGTGCCCGCCGGTCCGATCACCGGTATCGCCGGCAAGTGTGTCGACGTTCGCGCGGCGAACACCGCGAACGGCACACCGGTGCAGCTGTACGACTGCAACGGGACCAACGCGCAGCACTGGACGGTGGGCACGGACGGGACGTTGCGGGCGTTGGGCAAGTGCATGGACGTCACGAGTGGCGGTATCGCCAACGGCACTCTCGTACAGTTGTGGGACTGCAACGGTACCGGTGCCCAGGTGTGGCAGAGCCAACCCGGCGGCGCTCTGGCCAGTCCGCAGTCCGGGCGGTGCCTGGACGACCCGGCGGGCAACACCGCCAACGGCACCCAACTGGCCATCTGGGACTGCAACGGTAGCGCCAACCAGCAGTGGAACCTGTCCTGACCGCAACCTGGACCCCGGTGCCGGGCGGAGCCCCTCGGTCCGCCCGGCACCGGCTCCCAAGCCAGGCGCACACCGCCATGCGTATACACCACTCTTCCGCTCGTCGCCGGAATCTCTGGGACTGCCAGTCCTGGGCCGCCGACCAGCACTGGACGCACAACGCCGACAACTGCAACGGCACCGCGGCGCAGAAGTTCCCGTTGAGCTAGACGGCCCGCCGCAGCAGGCCTTCACAGACAGGGCCGGGCCGATGGTCCCGGCGTATGGGTCGATGGACCCTGATCGCGTCGGCGGCGCGATGGGACGTTCGAGGTGGAGGTCGGCACGCGCGGCGTGAGCGCCGGTTGCGCCCGAGCCGAGTCGACGAGGCCCTGCGCCGGTACCGCACACGCTCGGGTTACTGACCGATCCGCTGCATGTCTTGTCGCCCTGATCGACGTCAGCGGTGCGAGCATGCCCGTCAGCGCGTACTTCGCCGTCCCGCTGGCGGTGGTGGCCGCCGGCCTGGTGGTCGGCGCCTGGTACGGCCGCGCACGGGGTCTCATCGCCGTCGGTGTCGTGCTCAGCGTCCTACTCGCGATCACGGTCGCGCTCGAAGGTCGGGACCGGCCCAGCACGCACCAGCAGGTGACCTGGCAACCGCCCGGTATCGAGCAACTGGAGCCCACCTACCGCATCGACGTGGGCAACGCGGTGCTCGACCTGTCCCGCTTGGACTTCACCGGGCAGAGCGCCTCGGTCGACGTACACGTATCGGCGGGCAACCTCAACATCATCCTGCCTTCCACGGTGGACGTCGAGGTCCTTTCCACGGTGGAAATTGGCAACGCCACGGTTCTCGGTCAGCGGTGGAACGGCATCGGCCAGCCCCAGCACACCGTCACGGACAACGGGGTGGACGGGCCCGGAGGTGGCCAGCTGACCATCAACGCCACGGTGGACGTGGGCAACCTGGAGGTACGGCGATGAGCAGAATCAGATCCGCCGGTCCTGACCCGCGGTCGACGGGAGACGACGAGGAGGTCTGCGCGACCGGCCACCCGGGACTTACCGACCCGGTCACATTAATGAAGATGGATGTCATTACGTAAATTGACTGTCATCTGAGAGGTATTCACAAAACCGCCTTCCTTTAGATATACATGTGCATCAGTGACTACCTCACTGCCTGCGATGGGGAGGAAAGCAGTGAAAGTACCTCGACGTTTTCTTGCCGTGGGCTTAACGCTCACGGTGGGAGGGATGGTGGCCGTAGGCGTCACGTCAGCGACCGCTGTCGCGGCGCCGGTCACGCCCGCCTCACCCGACCCGGCACGCGCTTTCGCGGCCCAGAAGGCCGCCGATCTCGTCGCCAGCCGTCCGGCCTACCTCAATGCCAGCCCGAACGACAAGTTCACGCAAGGCGCGGTTATCTCGTCCGGATCCACCCAATACGTGCCGTACGAGCGCACATACGGCGGCGTTCCGGTGGTCGGCGGTGACTTCGTCCTCGTACTCAACAACGCCGGCCAGTTGGTCTTCAACTCGGTCGCCCTGCAACGCCCGATCGGCAACCTGTCCACCGCGCCCACGCTGGCCAAGGGCGATGCCGAGGCGGTGGCCACCCGGCAACTGCGCACCGTGACCAGGGTCGAGGGCACCCGCCTCGTGGTGGACGCAATCGGCACGACTCCCCGGCTCGCCTGGGAATCGACAGTCGACGGTGTCGGGTCCGACGGCGTGAGCCGGTTGAGCGTGAATGTCGACGCGATTACCGGTGCCGTCCTGCGCACCCAGGAACACGTCATGCACGGCAGTGGTACCGCCGGGTGGAACGGCCCGAATCCGGTGACAATCAACACCGTCCAATCGGGCGGCACGTTCTTCATGAGAGACCCGACGGTCACCAACCTCAGTTGCCAGGACTCCGCGAACAACACCACGTTCAGCGGGCCCGATGACGCATGGGGCAACGGCAACGCCACCAACCGCGAGACCGGGTGCGTGGACGCGCTCTTCGGTGCGCAGACCGAGGTCCGGATGCTGTCGCAGTGGCTGGGCCGCAACGCGATGGACGGCACCGGCGGCGCCTGGCCGATCCGGGTGGGCCTCAACCAGGTCAACGCCTTCTACGACGGTACCCAGGTCCAGATCGGCCACAACAACGCCAACCAGTGGATCGGCGCGATCGACGTCATCGCCCACGAGATGGGGCACGGCATCGACGACCACACCCCGGGTGGCATCTCGCGGGCCGGTACGCAGGAGTTCATCGCGGATGTGTTCGGCGCCGCGACGGAATGGTTCGCGGGCGAACCGTCGCCGTTCGACGTGCCGGACTTCACCGTCGGCGAGCAGATCAACCTCGTCGGGCAGGGCCCGATCCGGGTCATGTACAACCCGTCCCTGGTCGGGGACCCGAACTGCTACTCCTCGTCGATCCCGTCGACCGAGGTCCACGCGGCGGCCGGTCCCGGCAACCACTGGTTCTACCTGCTGGCCGAGGGCAGCAACCCGACCGACGGGCAGCCCACCAGCCCGACCTGCAACGGCTCCACGGTCACCGGCATCGGTATCCAGAGCGCCACGAAGATCCTCTACAACGCGATGCTGATGAAGACCAGCAGCAGCTCGTACCTGAGGTACCGGACCTGGACACTGCAGGCGGCCAAGAACCTGTTCCCGGGCAGCTGCACCCAGTTCAACGCGGTCAAGGCCGCGTGGAACGCGGTCAGCGTACCGGTGCAGGCGGACGAGCCGACCTGCACCGTCGGTACCACCCTGGCGCTGGCCAACCCCGGCAACCAGACCGGCACCGTCGGTACCGCCACCAGCCTCACCCTGTCCGCCTCCGGCGGTACTCCGCCGTACACCTTCTCCGCCTCCGGCCTGCCGCCCGGCCTGGCGCTCAACACCTCGACCGGGGTCATCTCCGGAACGCCGACCACGGCCGGCACCTTCACGGTGACCGCCACGGTCCGCGACAGCGTCGGCGCCACCGCCAGCCAGACGTTCACCTGGACCATCAATCCGACCGGATCGTGTTCCAGCCCCGGGCAGAAGCTCGGCAACCCCGGCTTCGAGTCCGGCAACACCATCTGGTCGGCCACGGCCGGGGTGATCGGCCAGTGGGGCTCGCAGGGACAGCCGACCCACTCCGGCACCTGGAACGCCTGGCTCGACGGGTACGGCACCACGCACACCGACACCCTGTCCCAGGCGGTGACCCTGCCCGCCGGATGCTCCAGCTACACGCTGAGCTTCTGGCTGCACATCGACAGCGCCGAGACGACCACGACAACCCAGTTCGACAAGTTGACCGTCACGGTCGGCACGACCACCCTCGCCACCTACTCCAACCTCAACAAGGCCGCCGGCTACAGCCCGAAGACGTTCAACCTGTCGGCGTTCGCCGGCCAGACCGTCACGCTGAAGTTTACCGGTACCGAGGACTCCTCGTTGCAGACCTCGTTCGTCATCGATGACACCGCTTTGACGGTGTCCTGACCCGTAACAAGGACGGTGGCCACCCGGCACCAGCCGGGTGGCCACCGGACTGTTCTCCAGGTGCCGTGCATGGCCGCTCACCAAGCGCCCTCGGACCAAACGAGCAGTGCTGCATCGGACGCAACTATTGCGGATTCGGCGGATCAGCGGGTGGGCGCCGGGGCGCAGCCGGGTCGGAGCACCCGCCGGGTCGACGGCAGATCGACCGCGAGCAGGTGGGCCGGCCGGATCGGACGCCGGACGAGTTCGCCGCCACAGTTCGGGCAGACGCCGTGCAGGACGTTCTCGGCGCAGTCGCGGCACCAGGTGCACTCGTACGTGCAGATGAGCACGTCCGGCGAGGCCGGGTCGAGGTCCCGGTCGCAGCATTCGCAGTTCGGTCGCAGCTCCAGCACGGGTTCAGTATCGGCGGGCAGCCGCGCCCGGTTCAAGCGTGGACAGAAGGAACGCCACCCTACTTCCGGGCCATCCACGACGACGTCTGGCCAGCCAGCGGGGCCGCGCTGGCCGGGGTGTTCGTCGACGTTGAGGCAGTCGCGGAGGGTGTCACCGCGACCCGACTGAACCCGCCGCGCGTGAGCAGACTCAGATGAAATCAGTTGCTGCGCTGCGAACCCGTTGGGAGGATCACGGCCGTGACCTCCGGTGAGTTGCTTGGGTGCGTAATCGTGTCGGGAATGCCGGGGGCCGGTAAGTCCACGGTGACCGCGCTGGCTGCCCGGTTGCTGCCTCGGGCCGCTCAGGTCAGGGGCGATGATGTGAACCAGATGATCCTCAGCGGCCGCGTCGGATTCATGGGCGAGCCGGCGGACGAGGCGTTGCGGCAGGATGAACTCTGCAACCGCAACATGTGCTCGCTGGCCAACAACCTCGTCGATTTCGGTTTCACCGTCCTGATGGACACGGTCGTGGCGGACCGGGCCGAGCTGGATTTCCTGGTTGGCCTGCTCGCGCCGCGACCGGTCCGGCTCGTCACCCTCGCCCCGGGGGTGGAGGTTTGCCAGCAGCGAAACGCGACGCGAGATCCCGACGAGCGGTTCGAGTTCGACGGCTATCACCGCCTCGAGGCCGAGATGCGGCGGGATCTCGGCGATGTCGGCTGGTGGTTCGACACGTCCGCGCTCACGCCTGCCGAAACCGCTGAGCAGCTCGTCCGCCAAGCAGCCGATCGTGCCGTTCTGAAAGGTCGGTAAGACATCCGCCGTCCCGCGCGCGTTCCGGCTCGCCGCGGTGCCGAAGAGCCCGTTCCGCTGGTTGAAGTGGTGAGGTTCGATGCCGCAGATCTCCGCGCCGCGTTCTAGAGGTGCCACATCGGCGGCGTTACCGTCGCCTCCACCCAGCGCGCTTACCTCGTGGGTAATCGACGCAACCCGCCGACGGTAGCAGGATGGCCTCACCGATACCTGGTCAATGGAGGACTTGTGAGCG
>WNFU01005008.1_pt1 | contig 16682 bp, 14 predicted proteins | sample 5400121 | NCBI WGS metagenome assembly WNFU01 (sample SAMN13153360, study PRJNA577476) | soil metagenome | isolation source: 100 cm soil or saprolite under grassland replicate 1 | place: USA:California | collected 2016-06-15
GCCCGGCCGCGGCGTCTAGGGGCCGCGCGACGACCGTGGCCGGCAGGGCCGGCAGGGTTGTGCGGGCGGGCGGCTCCGCTACTGGCAGCGCGTGCTGCTGGGCGCGGCCGACCACGACCAGCAGGGCGAGCGCAGCGGCGATCCCGGCCACCAGCAGGCGCCAGTTGCGGCCGGCCGCCCCGATCCCGGCCATGCCCCACGCCCCCTTCCCTGCGCGCAGGGGCCAGACCCGCACAGTATGGCGCTCAGCGATGCTCGACCGCGAGGCGGCGGCGGACGGCCGTGGAGCGCACGAACCAGGCGAGGGCACCGACCAGTAGGCGTCGACCACACACTGGGCCACGGCGAGCGCAATGATGGTTGGCAGCCTCGGCACGCCGTGGGATGAACTGTGGGAGAACCAGAAGGCGAAGACCACGGTCCTGGGGTTCGCGAGGTTGGCGAGCAGTCCGTCGCGGCGCCCGCGCTGCCCCGACTGGCCGAGGACCCCACAGGCGACGACTTCGCCCTGCTGGACGCCATGGCGTACCTAGAGCCCGGCCCGCCCTGAGTGCGCCTCGAGCTGTGACCTCGGCCCGGCCAGCCGGCGCAGGCCAACCCCACACCAGGACCCGTGTTCCCGCAACACCAGACACAAGGATTTTTCGGCTGCCTTGCCGCTGGCGACGCGGACCCGGGCGCTGTCACCACGCTGCCTGACCCACCCATCAGGCAGCGCCGACGGGCACGATCGTGGCGACAGCGGCGGACACGATGTTGGCGACCTGGGTCCTGGTCGACGATACGACCGTGAACTGCGGCAGGAGTTCACCTTCGTATGCACGTTCTTGTCCCCGCTCATCCCCATCTCGGGTGTCGCTCTACAGCCCTGGACGTCGACGACGTCGCCGCCAGGCACACCGGCCGGATGCGCTGGAACCCCAAGGACCAGTGGAGGCACTGTTGCGTTAGCGGTGAACAAGTCCGAGCAGCGAGACTGGCGTCATGAGAACCCGCCGCCCTCGCCTTGCTCCTGTCCAACGGTCCGCCTTCGCCGGCTTCCGGTTTCCACCCGAGGTGATCGTCCTCGCAGTGCGCTGGTACCTGCGCTTCGGCCTGTCCTATCGCGACGTCGAGGAGCTGCTCGTTGAGCGCGGTATCGAGGTCGACCACGTCACCGTTTACCGGTGGGTGCAGCGGTTCATGCCGCTGCTGGCCGACGCCGCCCGACCCTGCCGCCACCTTGTCGGGGATCGCTGGCAGGTCGACGAGACCTATGTGAAGGTCGCTGGGCGGTGGCGCTATGTCTACCGCGCGATCGACCAGTTCGGCCAGGTCATCGACGTGTTCGTCTCGCCGCAGCGGGATGCGATGGCGGCCCGCCGGTTCTTCGAGCAGGCCATCAGAACGACCAAGGTGACACCGGTTGAGGTGGTCACCGACCGAGCGGCCACGTACCCGATGGTGCTCGATGACCTACTCCCGGCACCGTGGCATCGAACCGAGCAGTATGCCAACAACCGGGTTGAGGCCGACCATGGGCGGCTGAAGTCGTGGCTGCGGCCAATGCGTGGCCTCAAGCAGGACCGTAACGCCCGGGTGGTCGTCGTTGGCCATGCCTTCGTCCAGAACGTTCGCCGGGGACACTACGAGCTGGCCACTGGGGAGCCGATCAACCGGCGGTTGGCCGTCGCATTCGACGAGCTTGCCATGGCGGTCTGAGCCCAGACAGAGATCACGGCTCCGCCGTGCCTTGGCTCCGAACAATGCAACAGCGCCGGACAGGCTCCAGGCCCGTAGGGACACGGACCCGACGCGCGATCGCCTGTTGAACGCGTTGCCCTCACGCTCAGGGATCGCCATCGCGGCGCCGACGCGAGCCCATGCGTCGATGCGACCATGCCGAAGGTGCCGGCAGTTCGGGCCGGATCGTGAAGCTCACGCCGCGACGCCAGCATCTCACCCGTGCGGTGAGAACAGCCGGCGGCCGCACGACCGCCGGCCCTCTTGTGTCTCGGGCTACGGTCCGGCGCTGGCGGAGGCGAGGGCCGCTCACCTGGCGCCTGAGCACTGCGAGTTGATGGCGAAGGACGAGGACCTCGACATCGTTGTGCCGGGACTCCAGTGAGCCGGCCGCCAGGCCGATCAGTCGGCGCAGGAGCCAGGAGAGGAGAGCGAAGCGCATGGATCGAGCCTCCTTGGGGACGGAGGCTCGATCTACGAGCGCGCTGGTCGTGCGCGTGATCGATGGTTTATCTGCCCCTCACGCCGTCAGGTCATGAGATCTGGATCTGCTGCTCATCTACGCCGGAGAAGGAATCGCCCCCCACTGCAACAAACGCAAAGGTGAGGCCCTGGGCACTACCAGGTTGGAACAGCGCCTGCGACGTCTGGACTCTCACCGTGAAGGTGTGGCGCTGGCCATCGCAGGTCGGCACGTACAAGCCATTGCCCATCGCCTGACCCTGCGAGACATTCACGCACGACTGCTGGCCAGTCGCGCCCACAGGGCACGCGATCGTGACGTCGAGCAGCACCGCTTGGCCTGCGCTCTCCAGCAGCGCAGTGCCCGCCAGGTCGACCAAGACGGTCGGCTCGACCCGGACGACCTGCGAGTCCTGGGCCTGCTCGGTCCGTCCACGCTGGATGAGCACGAACGCGGTGGCCTGCGCCTCCCCGAGCTGGAACGGGGCACCGGAGGATGGCACGGTGACGGTGAACGCCTGGAACAGGTCGGTACAGGTCAGGGGGAACGACGCTTGTCCCGACGCCTGCGGCTGCGACACAGTGATGAGCGCTTGCAGCACGCTCCACCGCTCGGGGCACCTGGCGAGCAGGCTGATACTGACCGACTGACCGTCGGGGGCAATCCCGGCGGCCGATCCGAGTTCCACGTTCAGGCGTGTCGGCACCGGGGGGCCAGCCTCCGCTGGCAGGGCGCCGCTGGCCACCAGAAGGGCAACCACGGCGGCGAGCGCGAACGCGCGGACGCGTTGCGAGATGATGCTGCGGTCCATCTGCGACCTCCTCCCTTGAAGGGCGAGGAGTTGGTCTCCCCATAGGGCATAGGCTCGTGGGCTGGGACGCAAGGAGACCTCCTTGGACGGTAGTACGTGGGCCACCGCCAAAGGGATTCCTCTCGTGCGTCGCTCATGCTGACCCAAGCCTTGTGCAGCCGTCGTTGAGTGGTCTGCCGCCTTCGACGATGACCAGGGGCGTGCCGTCTACGATTCTGATCCCTGGCCGGTCAGGAACTGCCGGGCACAAGCCGCCTGGCAGCGTGCGAGGCCAGCCAGGGACGGTCTTGGGCGCCAGCGGTGGGCCGCTACGCACCGCAGCCAGCAGCGCCTGCGGGCCAACAGCGCGATACCCGGGTGACCAGGCGCCCGCCCGGCATCGTGCACATCAAGGTGAGCAGTTCCGCGGGTTTGCGTGGGGTCGCGCTCCCACTGCCGTCCCAGCCGCCGGCGACCTGTACCAGGCCGTCCTGGAGTCACCGCCATCGACCAGCTACATGGACGATCGCCTGAGGGTCCGAATGCGCGGGGTCGTCCGCGACATGGCGGCGCGTCCTTCGACCAGCATCCTATTCAGCGCCACCTATGGTCGCCCGTCGATGAGGACTACCTCGTATCGGTCGGCGGTGGGCGGGAAGCCCGTGTCGAACTTCGCGTTGATCACCGCGAGTCGACTGCCATGGCGGGCCGCCGTGGTCGGCACCTGGAACAGGTCGCTGGTGATGATCCTCTCGACCACACCGGAAGCAAGATTCGGGTGCAGCCGGATTCTGGCCACCTGGTTGTCGTTCTGCACCACCCACAGCCGCCCTGCCTCCAGCACGATGCCGTCGACGTTGGGCACGCTGACACCGGCGATGGTCGCGCTGGCGCCGGTGGTCGGATCGACCGTGTAGAGCTGGCCGTTGGTGGAGTGCGCCACAATCAGGGTCTTCCCGTTGGGCGTGGCGGCGATGCCGTTGAGGTTGAACTCCCCGCTGGTGTCCGCCGCCGGACCGGCGAGCGCAAGCGTACTGAACGGCCCCGGGACCCCGGCCGCACTGACCGGCACGAAGTAGAGCTTGGCCTGCAGTGAGTCGGTGAACCAGGCGCCGCGCTGGGTGACGGCTACGTCGTTGACGACCGTGCCGGGCGGATCGGCGAACTGGTAGGTCGCCACGGCGGCACCCGTGCGGGTGTCGTACACGTAGGCCTGCCCGGTGAAGCCACCGGCCACAAACAGCAGGCCGTGGGCGACATCCACCTTCATGCCCAGGGCCATGCGGCCGTCGGGTGCGTCGATGAACAGCTCGGCGGTGCCGCGCTGCAGGTCGCCGCGGAAGATATCGCCGCGGAACAGGTCTCCGGCATAGAAGGTGGCGCCGGAGCCGGCAGCGATGCCCTCGGCCGAACTGGCGCCTGGCAGAACGATGACCGCGGCTGGTCGGGACGCCGCTGCCGGCGCGGCCAACGCCATCACCAGGGCAAGCGGCAGCAGCGCCAAGGCCGCCCGCCGGACTCGCGCCACGAGCGAGCCATGCTTCGCGATCCCGTGCATTGGAACCTCCTCCTGTCCAGGTGCTCACCGGGCTGGGCTCGGCCACTATGGCCTGTGAGTGACCTCCTCGTCTTCCTTGTCTGGCGTCTTCGTCTCGGTGGCCAGCGACTGGATGAACGCCGTAGCGCGAAGAGAAGGGCTCAAGACAACCCAGCGCCGATTCTCCAGTCCGACCCACCAGTGCACTTTGACGTGGACGCACCGTCGGAAGGGCGGCCAGCATGGACCAGCCGACACGCGGCGGTCTGGCCCAGCTCATCGCTGACCATCCCTGGTGGATCGTGAGGCTGACGCGCAGCGGGCAGGTGCAGTAGGCCAGCAGTCCATGTGCTTTGCCATGGGAGTCGACGCGGCCCGGGCGCTTTGGGCGCCCGGGCCGCGTCGGTGCCTTAGCCGCGCCCCGCAGGGCTCTGGAAGGGCTCTTGCGTCCGTGGGTTGATGTGGTGGAGCGTCCTACTACTGGGCGAACGCCTGGAACTCAGCCGCCCGCACGTTGTTCGCCTGCGGGCTGGCGGTCGAGCAGTCGGTGTTGGCCCGCGGGTCGTTGTCCTGCTCACCGGCGTAGTCCGGCGCCCCCGTGCACTGGTTGGTGACCACCTCGAAGCGCAAGTGGGTGGCGTTCGTGGGTGGGATGTCGAACGAGCGGATGATGAGCTCCGGTGCGCGTGGCCGCGGCGCGATCGACGGGAACGCGTTGGCAGGGCTGGTGTAGACGAGCGCGAAGTCGGCGGCGCGGCTGCAGTCGACCGCGCCCTTCGCCTGGCAGGCGAGAACCCGGAACTGCCGCAGGGCCGAGAACCGGCTCTGCACGCCCGGGTCGGCATCGCCCACGATCGGCGGTCGGAGCATCGCGCTCACCTGGACGCGACGCACCTGCTGCACGCCGCCGGCGAGATCGACCGTGACCTGCCTGCCAGCCACCGGGCTGCCGAGCGACGCCCAGTTGGTGGCCTCGTCGTCGTCGATCAGTCGGGTCACATTGACGCCATCACGGGCCGCCGTGGCACCCGCCGCGCCCGAGGCGAGGTTGACGAACATGCGCACCGGCAGGTCGCGCACCTGGCCCGCGCTCACCGTGACGGAGCCGACGCGCACCAGCCCTCGGCCGGGAGCGCGGACGATGAACTCGTAGGTCCCCGGCACGACGCTGACCGCGTCACCGAGCGACGTCCCAGGATCGGTGTCGGCCACCGGCACCGCGCGGGCCTGGTAGTGCCCGATGAACAGCTGCGCACCTGCGACCATCTGCCCGTCCTCGTCGACCGGCCGGAAGCTCAGCACCGCCTCGGTGGCGAACGGGGAGGTGAAGCTGGGCCGGGGGTTGGCGTCGGCGTTGGTGTTGCTGAACGCGTCCTCGCCCAGGCCACGCTCGGCGAAGGCGTTCCACAGCAGGTCCTGGTTGGCCCCGCCAAAGCGGATCAGGTCCGCGGCGAGCATGGCGTCACGGGCGTCGACCATGCTCACGTTGCCGGTCGTCATGAGCAGCCAGGCGTCGAACACCAGCTGGACCCAGCGCCGGTTGCCAGGACAGGCGGTGACCGGCATGGCGCCGTTGGCGCAGGACTTCTGCAGCGCCGCGTCGCCGCTGCCGTACCGGCCGATGAAGGCCTGGCGGATGTCGAAGTTGGTGGCGCTCCAGATCTCGCCGTCGGCGTGCACCTGCTGCCCGACCAGGTCGTAGGCGACGTCGCTGTAGTTCAGCGGGCTGTCGCTCATGTTGTAGTTGCGGATGCCGGCAGTGCCGTCGCTCGTGACGTACTCCCCGATCGTGTACGGGTTCTGGCCGGCCGGCACGTACCCGTGCTCGTTCAGGTACTCCATCGCCATCAGGTCGGACCAACTCTCGCCCATCGCGCCCGCCTGCGGGCCGCTGAGGCCGGCGTTGGGTCCGGCAACCATGCGGTTGCTGATGGCGTGGGTGTACTCGTGCCCGATCACCGTCATGTCGAAATCACCGTCGACACATGGGGCGTAGAACGAACCCGCGATCGGCTGCCAGAGGTACATGTTGGTGATGGGTGCGTGGCCGTCGGGCGGCGTGATCTGGTTGGCGTTGTCGCGCGCGGCGAAGGTCGGGGGTCCACCGGTGACGCCGCCGGCCTGTGCGTTACCCTGCTCCGGGTCGTTCTGCTTGCCGCCGCGCTTGAAGTTGTCCTCCTGCAGGTTGAACGCGGTCTCGGTGAAGCCGAGCTGGTAGGACCAGTCGTGCATGCGGTTGTGCATGGCGAACAGGTTGGCCCGGGCCGCATCGATGTCGTTGCGCTGCGCGGTGTCGAACACGGCCGGCGAGCACCGTTCCTTCAACCACTGGTTGGTCCAGCCGTATCTGTAGTCGCGGGTCGGGCTGGGCGTTGCCAGCTCCTTGCCCACGTCGAACGGGTCGTTGCTGAACCAGTTGTGGACGGCGAACGCGTTGTTGCCGTCTGTCGTGTTCGACGGCTTGCCGCTCTCCGTCTTGACGTCCCACGCGAACGGCGAGGCCGACGTGCCCACCACCTCGTCGCACCCGGGGGCAAGCGGCGCAAAGCACCAAGTCACCCGGGTGTCTTTGGAGGAGTAGTCGACCGGTGTGTTCGGGAACACCTCCCACGTCGGGTTGTCGATCTCGCGGTCGACGAGGTCCTCGCGGACGAGCACATTGCCGTCCCTTGCGTCCACGAAGCTGGAGTACGCGACCGGCTCGCCCGCGCCGGCTGCGCCGAGGAGCACCACCTGGTAGGCGGCACGCGGCCCGTCAAGCGGGGTGGGCACAGCCACCCGGTCGACGCTGCGAACCGCGCTCAGGTCGAGCCCGGCGTCACGCGCCGCGCGACGCGCCGCGTCCTGAGCCGAGAGCGTCGCTGGCGGGGGCGCGCTCACGTCACGAGCTAGCGAGGAGCTGACGTGGAAGACCTTGCCGTCGCGCAGACCGATCGTCACCAGGCCGTCGACCCCGGCTGGCAGGTCGCCGAAACGCTGCCGCAGCAGCACCGCGGCGCCCTCGCCCATCGGCGCGACGGTGACGACCTCCAGCGCGCCGGCCGCCCTGGCGGTGAGTCCGAGGAGCTGTTGGTTGCGTGCGACGTACGCCCGCGCGGCGGCGACCGGGTCGGATGGCAGCCCCTGCGCGAGCGGTGCTCCGGTCGACGCGAGCACCGCGGGGGTGCCGAAGTTGTTCCACCGGACCCGCGCGTCGAGCGAGCCCGCGAGGTCGCGCTGCCGCTGGGACGGCGCGACCCTGCCCTTGCGGTTGTCCTTGTCCTTCAGGCTCTCGCGCTCTCCCTGGAAGCCACCGCTGCCCCCGCCGCCGGGCTCCCGCCCGCCTGCCACAGCCCCGACCGGGCCCACCGCCAACACCAGAGCTCCCGCTACGATGGCCGCGACGATTCCCGACATCCGACGTCTGCGCATCGCTCTCGCACCTCCCCAGGACGGCGCCCACGCCGCCCAGCAGGCTGCTTGGCGCCCTATCCCATTGGCCATTCGTCACAGGTGAAGACGCAGGGTTGTGGCTGCAATGGCGACGGCGAAGGCTGCGGGCAATAAGTCGGCAGATCATCGACAGTCCCCTCCATCGGCCTGCTCGGGCTTGCTGGTAATCGGCGGTGCGCACCCGACTGCTGCCAGGGTCAGTTGCTGGCCACCTGGGAGAGCGCGTTGGCTACCTGCGAGCGGAGGTCTTGATCGGGGGAAGGTCCGCGAAGGCTGAGGTGCTCACGATCGGCACCACCGCGAACATGCTGAACAGAGCGAGCAGACGCCCATCGCGCCTCACCCGAAAAGAACGACGGCGGACTCGTTCGAACGATGCTAGTCGCTCATCGCGCCGCCGCCAATACTCCATCTTCATACGGAGTAGATTCCCTTCCGGGACGTTCATCTCGGAAGAGGGCCCGGTCGGGGGCCCTCTTCCTATTTGCTCTCTTGGGAATCCCCTAGCGGATCTGGTCGCGGATCTCTCCGCCGGGGAAGTCCCCGGGCCCGGTGTTGATCGGCGGCACCCCGTCGTTGGTGTGCACGTTGACGTAGGTGTCGCCGCTTCCCATCGCGGCCAGGACCGCCGCCAGGTCGGTCCATCCGCACGCGTTGCCGGGGTCTGGGGCGGTGATCGTCCCTTCGGCCAGCGTCCCGTTCACGGCACCGCCTGCGACAGACCCCATGAACAGGGTGACGCCAATGGGGCCGTTGACCCCGACGGCGCCGCAGTGGATGTGGGCCGCGAAGGGGTTGTCGATGTTGGCCACGTTGACCTTGAACCGCAGCGCCGCGCCGTCCTCGCGGAGCTTGAACGTGGCCACGCCCACGGCTTGGGTGTCGCGCGCCGGGACCTCCTGGTCGCCGGAGAGCGTGGCCACGAAGTTGTCGCCGGCCCGGGCGGATGGCGCCAGCGCCAGCAGCGCCACCGCCAGCATGGGCACGACCACGAGCATGATCCTCCTGCGCATCCTCGCTCCTTCCGGTTGTTCGGGTTTGCCCGGCTCGCGAGAGCGAAACGGCTCTGGGGAACCGGCCTACCGCCGGGCGATCTCGTGGATCGCGCCCTGCGACAGGGAGACCACGAACAGGTTGCCGTTCGGACCCGTCTCGAGGTCGGTCACGATCCCGAAGTTGGTCCCGATGAGCAGGCTCTCGCTCTCGGTGATGTCGAACTTGTGGTTGTTGTCGGCGACCCGGTCCTCCAGCCGCGGGTCATCAACGGCGATCTTTTGGCGGTTCCCGGTCAGGTTCAGGTGGAACAGGGCCCCACCCTCCAGGAACGTGCGGGCAGCGCCCACAAAGAGGTCTCCCTGGAACTGGGGTCCAAGGCCCCTACCGTCCACGAAGCCGATAGCCGCCGGAGCAACCTCGAACTTCCAGCTGAGCTCCGGGGCGCTGTAGCGCGCGCCGGGCAGCGTGAACAGCCGCGACAGGGCCACCTCGGGGGAGTCGGCGATGTTGGTCGGTGGCCACCGGACCTGCTGGAGCCCGAAGTAGACCGTGCCCGTGACCGGGTCGGTGGCCAAGCTGGTCTCGATGGCCTTGTACTGAGCGATGCGGCCCGGGGGGCCCTGGATCTGGACCCAACCGGAGTTGAAGCCCGGCTCGACCCGGTTGAGCTCGGTGAAGGAGTCGTCCCCGTTCTCCTCCTCCCACAGCTGGCCCGAGATCGGATCGAAGGCCATCCCGAAGCTGTTGCGGAGCCCGTAGGCGAAGACCTTCTGGAGGTTGGCACCGACTTGCCCGCCGATCTTGGCGCCCACCTCGAAGAAGGGGTTGTCGGCGGGGGTGGCACCGTCGTCGTTGAGCCGCAGGATCACCCCGGTGAGGTGGGCGTTGTCGGGCTGCGGGCCGCCGAACTGGTCGTCGGGCACACCAGGCCCGAAGGGCCCATCAGCGAGGTTCTGCAACTGGCCGCGGTGGCCCGCGTCGCCGGCGAGGATGTAGAGCTTCCCGTCGGGCCCGAAGGTGATCACCCCGCCGTCGTGGTTGCCGCGCTCGGGCTGATTGGCGTCCTGCTGGAGGGCGCGGAGCCTGATGAGATGCTGCGCGAAGGTCAGCGCGGTGCCGTCCCAGACGAAGCGGTCAACCCTGTTGCCCAGCAGTGGGGTCTGGCTGAGCACGTCGGTGTCCTGGCCGGTGCTGCTCTGGGTCCAGTGGAGGTAGACGCTCGGGTTGTGCGGGAAGCCCGGATGCAGGGCAATCCCCAGCAGCCCTCGCTCCGACGCGAAGTTCACCGGCAGGTCCAGGACCGTGGACTGGATCTTGCCGCCCACGACCCGCTGCACCTTCCCGGTGTTCTTCTCCAGCACGAGGATGTCGTCGGTGCCAAGGAACGCCAGGCTCGTCGGGGTGACGAGGCCATCCACCAGCGTTCGCACCGACAGCCTCGGATCCAGGATCGTCGGCCCCGCGACCTGCGCGCCCCCGATGCCGCCGGGGCTCGTGACGAGCAGGGTCGAAAGGGCTGTCAGGAGCACGGCGGCGCGGGCCAGGAGCCGCTTGCCGGCCATCGCAGTCATCCCCTCTCTCCAAAGACGGTGCTTCACCGACACCTCGATACCGGCGTATCCCTACTGCAAGGCCACCTCGATCCGGAGGTGGCAACGATCCAGAGGTGCCGACCTTAAGTAATACGGGCGAATAGCCCAGGGGGATTGGGCTCACCCGAAAATCGGCCCTTCGGCCCATCGCAGGCTCAACCCCGCATCGGGTAGGCTGCCGGCGAGGTCGCGCCGGCGGGGGCGCGGGATCCCTGACAGTTCGACGGCCTCACGTCCCCGAAGTACACGCATGTGGTCGCTCTCGGACGAGTCGCTGCTGGCCGGGCTGGCTTCTGGGGAGCCGGAGCCCGCCGCGGCGTTCGTGCGCCGCTTCCAGGCTCGCGTCTATGGCCTTGCACTCACGATCGTGGGCGACCCCCAATGCGCGGAGGAGGTCGCTCAGGAGACGTTCATCCGAGCATGGCGATACGCGGCCGCCCACGATCCGGTACGGGGCCGGGTGTCGACCTGGCTGCTCACGATCGCCAGGAATCTCGCCGTCGACGCCCGCCGCGTGCGGCCCGCCACGCCGATCGACCCCGACGTGATCCTCGCGATGCCGATCCCAAGCCCCGAGGCCGGACCAGAGGAGCGGGGGCTGGCCGCCGAGGAGTCCCGGCGGCTGCAACGGGCGATCGCTACGCTGCCCGAGGAGCAACGGCGAGCCCTGCTCCTGGCGGCCTTCCTGGGACGCACCGCCCGCGAGATCGGCGAGGCCGAGGGGATCCCGATCGGGACCGCCAAGACCAGGATCCGGGCGGCCATGCTGAAGCTCCGCACGGTCCTCGAGGTAGGCGATGACCGATAGCCCTAGCTGTCATCAGGTCCGCGAGGTCGCGCCCGAGCTGGCCCTCGGGGTCCTCGCGGGGCAGGAGCGGGCCGCAGCGCTCCAGCACCTCGCCGGATGCGGCAGCTGCCGACGACATCTCGCGGAGCTCGCCGAGGTGGCCGACGAGCTGCTGCTCCAGGCCCCATCCCGAGAGCCCCCCGTGGGGTTCGAGTCGCGCGTCGTGGGGCGGCTGACCGGCCGGCCACCCACCGCCCGCAGGCGGTGGCTTGTTGCGATCGCCGCCGCGGCCGCGCTGGCGGCGGCCCTGACGGCGATCGGCTTCCACGTGGCCACGGACCAGGACCGGGAGCTGGCGGCCCGGTACCGGCACACCCTCCAGCAGGCCAACGGCCGGTACTTCGGCGCGCTCCCGCTGCGCGACACCAGCGGCCGCCGGGCGGGAAACGTGTTCGGCTATGAGGGCTCCCCTTCATGGGTCTTCGTGACGGTCAGCTCGCCGAGCGGATCAGGTGCCTACACGGTCGAGGTCACCACCCGCGACGGCAGGCGATTTGCGCTGGGAACGCTCACCGTGACCGATGGCAGGGGAAGCTGGGGTCGGGCGCTCCCGGTCGCGTTGCGCGACATCGCCCACGTGCGCCTCCTCAACGACCGCGGTGGGACCGGGTTCGAGGCGGCATTCCGCCGCCCCTCCCGCTGACCGCCGCCCAAGTCACCTTCGGCCGGCACGGCCTGGTCATGGCACTGCTCGCATCGTTGCCTCAACAGGCCCCGCCGTCCTACGGTGCCGCTCGGTACGCGCGTCGCCCATGCTGACGCGGCAACGGCGATCAACCCCCCACATGGTGCGTCGCATCTACCCGCGGCGCGTTCAGGGCGCACCCGCTGGCTGTCCGAGCGTTCGACGCGACGCGTCGCTGGCACACCGGAGGGTTCGGTTGCGTCTGGTCAGCTGATGGACGTTGCGGGAGTCTTACCGGCGTCCGCGCGGGCGGGGCACCGGCTCGGGGACGACTGAGATTTCAGCAACCCGTAAGGGACGGGCAAGGATGGCGTAAGGCTGCCGGGCCACACTGCCGCATGCCCCGACGAAGAGGAGGCACCATGCGGCGGTTGCTGATCCTGGCGGCGGCGGTGGCGGCGCTGGTGCTGCCAGCCACGATCGCCCAGGCTGGGGTGTCCGGCCCGGCGTTCTACGTCGACGGCGCGCTGTATCGTACGGTGGGGACCCCCACCGACTTGTCCGGCACCGGCGCGCCGGCGCATTCCTTCGATGTGATCTACGAGTTCTTTGGGCTGCAGCCGAACGTGGCCACGGCCGCACCCGGCGACCCGGGCTACAACGGTGGCCGGTGGGCCGTGCACGGCCTGCGCTTTGCCGACTACCAGGCCGCCGTGGGCAGCTACGACACCAACGGCAGCGGGGACCTCGACAGCGACGAGGAGGTTGCGGCGGCTCTGGCGGGCGGCGCAGCCGCCGATATCGGGGTGATCAAGTGGTTCGAGTGCCCGGTCATCCCGCTGCCGTCGTCGGGCTGAGCCCAAGCCAAGCTCGAGAGGGGAGGCTGGCCTCGAACCGGCCTCCCGTCCGCGTCAGGCGACGTTCGCCCGGCCAGGGAGTGACACGCTGAAGGTGCTGCCGGCATTGCGCGCCTGCGCTGCGCGGGCCCGGCAGTGCAAGCGAACAGGCCGGGTCGCGAGCCACCCAGCGCACGCTCCGCGCGATGCTGGCATACCCGGCCAGCCGCAGCAGCCCGATCACCAGGTCCCGCAAGCCCGTCAGCACCGTCGCCTGCTGGGACAGCGCCGCGAGCAGGTGGACCTGCGTGCCGTCGCAAAGACCGGCATGAACGCGAACCTCGTCGGCCGTTTGCTGTCGAGGCGCGATGATGCGGTTGCGTCGCCCCCGGTACGACGAAAGGATGGGTAACCCCGCTGCCAGCGGATTCGTCCCGCCGGCTGGTGATCCAGGGCGGGTTTGTGGCCGACGACGGCCGTGGCCGCCGCATGCAGCGGCGCGCCTAGCGGCCCGGGTTCGGCGACCTGCGCAGCTACCTCCAAGCCTGCTGCGACACCGGCGTCAGCATCCCGGCGCTCGCCGAGCAGCTTGGCGTCAGCGAGTGGATGGTCAAGCAGGCGCTCCACGCCCAGGGAGTCGTGCTGCCGGCCCGACCGGAACGGTTAGCCCGCCAGCGATGGCGCTTCAGCAACCAGCGGATCGCCGGGCGGGTGGCCGAGCTTGGGTTCGCCGATGTCAGGGCGTACCTGGCCGATCGGCTGCTGGAGCGCGGGTGGCTGCTGGCCGATGGTGCGGCCGAGCTTGGCGCGCATCGGGTGACGGTGCGGCGGCTGCTGGACCAGCACGGCATCCGCCGAGCCCGGCGGACCGCCGGAGAGTTGCTGCGAGCGAGCGGGGGCCGCAGGTGCAGTCGGTCTCCTGGCAGACGCGGCGGGCCGAGCGGCTGACCGAGCTGGGCTTCCCGGACCTGGCTGCCTACCTGCAGCGCCAGCATGTCGAACAGGGCTGGTCGGTGAAGCGGATGCGGGCAGAGCTTCGGGTCGGCCGCCGCTGGCTGGTTACAGAGAGCACGGCTCGGCATCCGGCAATGACGCCGGGCAAGACAGGGCACGCCAGGGGCAGACCCCGTGGCGGCGCTCCTGCCCCTGGCGTGCCCCTCCTATGCCCCTGTCCAGGGTGCTGCGCTGTGCGCTGCTCCAAGCTCACCGCTCACCGCCGAGGGAGTCGCGCTCCCCTCCACCCTCTCCACGCCCGCGTCAGCGTCGCGAGCCGGCCGAACCGCGCACCACGCATCACACACCGGTGCGGTGCTGTGCCGCACGCTGCATGCGGCGTGCCGACAAATAGGGCCTACGATCGGGCATGGCTTGTGGCGACAGGCGGCGACCCTGGCTCCGGCGCTGGCGCTGGCGGCTCCGGGGCTGGCTCCGGCTGCGGCGGGTTGCGCTCTGCCTGGCAGCGGCGGCGCTGCTCGCCGTCGTGCTCGACCTGCCCGCCGAGCACCGCGACTACGTCGCCGCGCGGCTGCTGCTGGACGCCGTGCCGCACCCGCCGTTCCACCTCCCCGCCACCGCCACCAACCGCCCGGTGACACGCACGATCCAACTGGAACTAGGCCACGCCACCGCTCGGTGTGGAGGGTGCCTGGTTGTAGTGCTGGGCGTAGATCCGGAGGACCTGCTCGAGGTGACCGCGGCTGACGAGCAGCAGCCAGTCAAGGCACTCGGTGCGGACGGTCCGCACCCACCGCTCCGCGCAGGCGTTGGCGTTGGCGTTGGGCGCCTGCACGGGTGTGGCCAGCACCTGGGCGCCCTCCGAGCCGAACACGTCGTCGAACCACGGCAGAACTTCGCGTCGTGGTCGCGGATGCGGAAGCGCACGCGGCGTCCTTGGTCCTCCAGGCGCAGCAGGAGGTTGCGGGCCTGCTGGGTGACCAGGCGGCGTTGGGGTTGGCGGTCACCCCGGCCAGGTGGACCCGGCGGGTGGCGTGTTCGATGAAGAACAGGATGTAGAGCCGTCGCAGCCAGACGGTGTCGACGGTGAAGCAGGTCGCAGGCGAGGATCCCGGCGGCCTGCTGGTGCAGGCACGCCCGCCAGGTGGTGGCGGTTCGCCGTGGGGTGGGGTCCAGGCCGTGGCGGCGCAGCGTGGTGCGGATCGCGGTCGCCGAGACGCCCACGCCAAGCTGTTGAAGTTCGCCCTGGATGCGCTGGTAGCCCCAATGGGGGTTCTCGCTGGCCAGGCGGACGATCAGCTGCTGCGGTTCCTGGTCGGGTGGTGGTCGCCCTGGCCGGCGGTGCGGGTGGGTCCAGGCGCCGGCGACCAGCCGCCGGCGCCAGCGCAGCAGCGTGTCGGGGTTGACGAAGAAGCACGACAGCGGGCGCGCGGCAGTGCCCGGCTGAGCGCCGCGAGCAGGGCGCGGTCGGCGGGCTGGAGCCTGGGGCGTGCGATCTGCCGGCGCAGCACGGCCAGTTGGTGGCGGAGCACCAGGATCTCCAGGTCCTGGCGGCCTTGCTGCGGGCCAGCAGGACGAGCAGCTGGATGGAGTGGCAGAGTGTCAGGTGGGCGAGCTTCGACAGCACGCAGGTAGCCTCCGAAACAGGGTCAGCGGAGCCGTCACCCTGCCGTGTGATGGTGAGCGAACTGGCAGCTCAGAGGCCACGTCCGACTTTGCGCATCCTACGGGCGTGCTGGCTCAACCTGCAGGAGGGCTGGTGGCGGCTGTTTCGCCACGAGGCGCTGGCCGGGCAGTGCTTCGCCAACGCCCACGAGATCACCCTGGCCACCCGGGTGGCCACCCGCCAGCTCAACCGGCGCGCTCGGCCGTGGGTGTGGGGGCGGACGCCCCCACCGGCACGGCATCGTCGGCGGACATTCGTGTACCGCCTTTAAGGAACGCAGCACTAGTGTCCCGAGTTAGAGATTGGCTGTAGATATCGAGCGATGCTGTCAAGGATCTGATCCGCGGTCTTGTGCCACACAAACGGCCGAGGCTGCTCGTTCCAGGTCTCGATCCAGGACTGGATCGAGCGGGTCAGCTCGGGGACCGACCGGTGGCTGCCACGCTTGAGCCACTTGGTCGTCAGCTCCGCAAACCACCGCTCCACCAGGTTCAACCAGGAACTGTAGGTCGGCGTGAAATGCACGTGGAAGCGAGGGTGGGCGACCAGCCAGCGCCGGATCGCCGCCGTCTTGTGGGTGGAGGAGTTGTCGCAGATCACGTGCACGTCCAGCCCGGCGGGGACCGCCTGGTCGACGTGGTCCAGGAACCGCCGGAACTCGATGGCGCGGTGGCGCGGGGTCAGCTGGGAGATGACCAGGCCCGAGGCCAGGTTCAGGGCGGCGTACAGGTTGGTGGTGCCATGGCGGGTGTAGTCGTGGCTGCGCCGCTGCGGGCTGCCGGGCATCAGCGGCAACACCGGCGCGGTGCGGTCCAGCGCCTGGATCTGGGACTGCTCGTCCACGCACAGCACCACCGCCGCCTCGGGCGGGTTCAGGTACAACCCGACCACGTCGCGGACCTTGTCGATGAACTGCGGGTCAGAAGACAGCTTCCAGGTCTCGGCCAGGTGCGGCTTGAGCCCAAACGCCCGCCAGATGCGGCTGACCGCGGTCTGGCTCATCCCGGTCGCCCGGGCCATCGAGCGGGTCGACCAGTGGGTGGCATCGGTGGGGGTCGCCTCCAAGGTCTTCACGATCACCTGCTCGACCTGCGCGTCGGTGATCGTTCTGGGCACGCCCGGCCGCGGCTCGTCGGCCAGTCCCTCCAGCCGGCGGGTGGCGAACCGACGGCGCCATTTGGCGACCGTGGTGGCGTGCACGCCCAGTTGCTCGCCAACGTCC
>WNFU01006191.1_pt1 | contig 16677 bp, 19 predicted proteins | sample 5400121 | NCBI WGS metagenome assembly WNFU01 (sample SAMN13153360, study PRJNA577476) | soil metagenome | isolation source: 100 cm soil or saprolite under grassland replicate 1 | place: USA:California | collected 2016-06-15
GCCGCGCGCACGTGCGGCGATCAGGGTCGGCTTCAGCTTGCGCAGGAACGCGGCGTCCTCGGTCAGCTCCTCGGCGAGCCACTCGCCGATACCGTCGCCACGGTTGGCCGCGCGCCGGGCGAGCTCCTGGAGACGCTGGGCGCCTCGCTCGACTAGGAGGTCGGCTTTCGTCATCGCTTTTGGGGCGGCGCCTCGCCGGTCGCGATATGCCAGATCTTCGATGCCGTCCTGCGCGCGGCCATCGTCGCACCCGCGGCGAGGCCCCCGTAGAGGCCGGTCCAGAGCAGCTTCCGCAGCACGCCCGTTTGCTTGCCTGACGGTGACTCGGCCAAACCTGGGAGCTACTGTAACTCGATGGACCCTGGGGCGCGCCCGCTCGGGAAGGCGGAGCGGCAGCGGTTGATCGCGAGCGTCGTCTCGCGGCGGCGAATCGGCAGTCAGCACGAGCTGGCGTCCGCGTTGGCGCGCGCCGGCTGCCACGTCACCCAGGCCACGATCTCGCGGGACATCCGCGAGCTGCGGCTCGAGAAGACAAGCGATCCGCTCGGCCGGCCCCGGTACGTCCTGCCCGGACGGACGAGGGGCGCGGATCCCCGCGAGACACTCGTGGGCGTGCTCGGCCAGTTCGGCATCCGCGCGACGGCGGCGCAGAGCATCGTCGTCGTCCAGTCCGAGCTCGGCTCGGCGCCCGCGATCGCGCGCGCCCTCGACCGGACAGAGCATCCGAAGATCGTCGGCACGCTCGCCGGTGACGACACGTGCCTCGTGATCACGCGCGGCCCGAAGGACGCCCGCGCGGTTGCGAAGGAGCTGAGCTCGGCGATCGAGTGAGCGCGGGCGGGCCCACCGGACGACTGAACGGCGGACGGGCTCGGTCACACTTTCGGCACAGAGCCGCCACAGACACGCGCGCTTTTCCCGACTAGCCTCGCGGTGGGGAGGAGGCCGGGCGCGCCTTAATCAAGGGACCAGCCGCTACTCCGGCAGGATCCGCTCGCTCGGCGGCGGCTCGTGGTTCTCCCCGAGCCGCTCGAACTCGTCGGCGCCGATCGACAGGCGGACGCGGCCCTCCGTGATCTCGGCCACCTTCTCGGCGGGCACGTAACGCGGCCGGCCCAGGAGCCCGGTCGCCACCGTGAGGCCGCTGAAGATGTCATGCGTCGAGTCGCCGACCGTCTCCTCGACCTTCCCGACCTCGATCCCGTGGGCCGCCTCTACCCTCCAGCCCCGCTCGATCAAAAGCCAAGAAACAGGCTCAGCGGGCTGAAATGGTTTAGACGTCTCGAACTCCAGCGTGCAGCGGAGCGGCTGCAGGCCGCGAAGTCTGCGCGGGTTTCGTTCTCTGCGCGGGTTTCATACGCTCCGTCCGCCGATGTACCAGACCGGCCCCTGCGTCTGCACCGGCCGCGTGTCCGAAAGGGCGTGCAGCACCCGCACGCGCCCGCGGATCCCCTCCTCGTCGAGCCGCGCCAGGCAGCGCCGTGCCATCTCGGGCGAACCGCCGTAGCCGAACGAGCGCGCGACCCGGAACCGGAACCCGGGCTTGCCGCCGTAGCGGGAGGGATTCAGCGGCGCGAGCAGCAGTGCCGCCCGCTCGAGGTAGTCGCTCGAGGCGAGCTCCACTTCGGCGTAGAGGTCGCTCCAGTCGTCCGGCAGCGCCACCAGCTCCGCGTCCCAGGCGGGCACGAATCTCTGCGTCTCTGCCCGAGCGGCCGGAGCCGCGTCGCTGCTGCCAACGAGCTCGAGGTTGCCGTCGATCCTCTCCGCATCGAGCCGCGCAAGGAGTCGTCGCACGAGCTCCGGCGACGGCCCGGCGCCCCGTCGCGCGGCAAAGAAGGAGACGACCTTTCCGTGCCGGCCCGGATTCGCCGGACCGAGCAGCACCCCGGCCCGGTCGCAGTCGCCCGCGTCGGCGACGGTGAGCCGCAGGCGGGCATCGCTCCAGCCTTCGGGCAGGCTGCTTTGAACCGCCCGCCACTGGTCGACGAGTCCCACAATGCTGAGCATAAACTCAGGCTCGTGGCGAAGGTTGAGCGGAGAGGCACGCTGAGCGAGGAGCGCCTGCGCGACTTCCTGCGCGAGATGCTCCTGATCCGGCGGTTCGAGGAGAAGGTCGAGGAGCGCTTTCGCGCCGGCGAGCTGCCGGGTTTCCTGCATGTGGCGATCGGCCAGGAGGCCGTCGCGGTTGGCGTGTGCCAGGCGATGGACGACCGCTCGCACGCGGGACGCATCCGAACGCGATCATGGCCGAGCTGTACGGAAAGCTCGAAGGCTGCTCGCACGGCTACGGAGGCTCAATGCACCTCTACGACGTCGAGCGCGGGAACCTCGGCGCGAACGCGGTCGTCGGCGGCGGGCTCCCCGCCATCGCCGGCGCGGCACTCGCCTTCAAGCTGCGCGGCGAGTCGCGGGTTGCGGTCGGATTCTTCGGCGACGGGGCGACCAACATCGGCACCTTCCACGAGGCGCTGAATCTCGCTCAGCTCTGGCAGGTTCCGGCCGTCTTCGTCTGCGAGAACAACGGCTGGGCGGAGTCGACGCCCGCGCACCAGCAGCTCCCGATCGAGGATCTGAGCAAGCGTGCCGTCGCCTACGGGATGCACACGATCACGGTCGACGGGCAGGATGTCGAGGCCGTCCATCGCGCCGCAACACGCGCGCTGAAGCATGCGCGCGACGGCAAGGGGCCGGTGTTCCTCCTCGCCAACACCTACCGGCTGGTCGGCCATTACGTGGGCGATCCGCAGGTCTACCGGGACAAGGAGGAGCTGCGCGAGACGCGCGAGACACAGGATCCGATCAAGAAGCTGCGCGAGAAGACCGGCATCTCCGACAGCGACTTCGAGGAGCTCGACCGCGAGGCGCACGAGCTGGTCGATGCGGCCGTGGAGTACGCGAAAGCGGGGACCGACCCTAGACCGGAGGATGCTCTAAGGAATGTCTACGCGTAGCGCAGCTACGTCTAGACGCCGGTGCCAAACTTCAGTCTGGCTCCGGGGTGCATCGAGGTACGTCTATGCCTGAGCTGAGCTACCGCGAGGCCGTCCGCGACGCCCTCTCGAGCGCGATGCGGGACGACGAGGACGTCTTCATCATGGGCGAGGACATCGCCGAGATGGGCGGATCGATGGGCGTCACCGCCGGGATGCTCGAGGAGTTCGGCTCGGACCGGGTGCGGAACACCCCGATCTCCGAGATGGCGATCGTTGGCGCGGGGATCGGCGCGGCGATGCAGGGGATGCGGCCCGTGGTCGAGGTGATGTACGAGGACTTCACGACCCTGGCGATGGAGCAGATCGTCAATCAGGCAGCCAAGCACCGCTCGATGTCGGGCGGGCAGGTGAAGGTGCCGCTCACGATCCGGACGCAGGGTGGTGCCGGCTGGTCGCCCGGGGCGCAGCATGCGCAGCAGGTCGAGAGCTGGTTCGTGCACGTGCCGGGGCTGAAGGTCGTCTTCGCCGCGACGCCGGCGGACGTACGCGGCCTGCTCTGGTCGGCGATCTACGACGACAACCCGGTGATGTTCTTCGAGCATCGCACGCTCTACGGAATCAAGGAGGAGGTAGCAGACGAGCTCGAGCCGATCCCGCTCGGGCAGGCGCGGATCCACCGCGAAGGCGAGGACGTGACGGTGGTCGCCACGGGCCGGCTCGTGCACGAGGCGCTCGCGGCTGCCAAGGAGGCCGAGCGCGAGGGAGTCTCGGTCGAGGTGTTCGACCCGCGCACGCTCCAGCCGCTAGACGAGGACGGGCTCGTCGCGTCGGTGAAGAAGTCGAACCGCTGCGTGGTCGCGCATGAGGCTGTGGCGCGGATGGGGTTCGGCGCCGAGATCGCGGCGGTCGTGCAGGAGAAGGCGTTCGACTGGCTCGACGCGCCGGTCGAGCGGGTGGGGGCGAAGTTCGCGCCGATCCCGTTCGCGCCCGTGATGGAGGAGTACGTCGTCCCGCACGCGGCCGACGTGCTGGACGCGATCCACCGGACGGTGGGCCGTGACGGCGCCTGACCTGTCTGTTTCCGCCATGTCCGAGGGACAGTCCCTCGGACCGGTCCGGAGGGGACATGGCTAACGAGGTCAAGCTGCCGCGGCTCGGCCAGGGGATGGAGGCCGGCACGATCGTCAAGTGGCTCAAGTCCGAGGGCGACCGGGTCGAGAAGGGCGAGCCGCTCTACGAGCTCGACACAGACAAGGTGACCCAGGAGGTGGAGGCCGAGGCCTCGGGCGTCCTGCTCAAGATCGCCGTCTCGGAGGGGGAGGTGCCGGTAGGGCAGACGATCGCCGTCATCGGCGAGGAGGGCGAGGATGTACTCGAGGTCGACGGTTCCGGCGCGGCTCGCGAGGTCGAGGAGCGCGAGGAAGAGGAGGGTTCGCCGGGCCCGCAGCGCGAGCCGGAGCGCGAGCTTGGCCGCGAAGGCGCCGCCGACCAAAGCGAGCAGGAGAAAGAGATCAAGGCCCCGGTCGCCCAGCGCGACGGCGGCCGCGTCAAGGCCTCCCCGCTCGCCCGCCGGATCGCGCGCGAGCGCGGGATCGACCTCGCGGCGCTTTCCGGCACCGGGCCCGAGGGCCGCATCGTCGCCGAAGACGTCGAGCGCGCCGGCGCTCAGCCGGCGCCCGTCGCGGCACCCACCGCGGCCCCGGGCGAGGTCGAGGTCGAGCAACTCTCCTCGGTCCGCCGCACGATTGCGCGACGGCTGACCGAGGCGTGGCAGGCGCCGGCGTTCCAGATCGCGATGTCGGCCGACATGACCCGCTCCCGAGAGCTGCACCGGCGCCTCGTCGAGCTCGCCGAAGAGGAGGGCACGAAGCCGACCCTCACCGACGTCCTCACGAAGGCCTGCGCCGCCGCGTTGATGCGCCACCGGGCCGTCAACGCGCGCTTCGCCGGCGACTCGATCGAGCGCCACCCGAGCGCGGACATCGGCCTCGCGGTGGCGATCCCCGACGGCCTCGTCGTCCCCGTGATCCGCGGCTGCGAGCACCTGACGATCGCCCAGCTCGCCGCCGCCCGCGCCGACGTGGTCGGCCGCGCCCGCGGCGGGAAGCTCAAGCAGGACGATCTCGAAGGCGGCACCTTCACCGTCTCCAATCTCGGCATGTACGGCGTCGAGCAGTTCGTCGCCGTTCTGAACCCGCCGCAGGCCGCGATCCTCGCGGTGGGCGCCGTCGAGGAGCGGCCGGCGGCGCAGGACGATGACGTGGTCGTCCGGCCGCTGATGACGATGACGCTCACCTGCGACCATCGCGCCCTCGACGGCGCGACCGCCTCGGACTTCCTCCGGTCGGTGAAGTCGTTCCTGGAAGAACCCGGCCTGATGCTCTAGAAGCCTGAGCCGTGAGGATCTGGTACCACGTCCGCGACCTCGACGCCGCCCTGGCCTTCTACATCGGCAAGCTCGGTTTCACGGAGACCTTCGTCGACGACGAGGCCCGCTGGGCGACACTCGATCTCGGCGACACCGAGGTCGCGCTGACCGAGGGCGAGCCGGATTCCGGCGACGAGGGCGGCGTGGCGACGATCGACGTCGAGGACGTGAAGGCCGAGCGCGAGCGGCTCGAGCGGGAGCAGGTGGAGGTCGGGACGGTGCTCGAGCTCCACGGGGCGATGCGACTGCTCGACGTCTTCGATCCGGACGGAAACCGGATCCAGCTCACCGAGGAGGTCTCGTGATCCGCCAGGCCGGCCCCCAGGACGTGCCGTTCCTGCGCGACATGCTCCGGCACGCGTACTACTGGCGCGTTTCGACCCTGCCCGAGTCCGGCGAGCCGCCACTCCAGCGCTATGTCGAGCGCTGGGGCCGGCCGGGCGACACGGCGCTGGTCGCGATCCAGGACTTCCAGCCGGTCGGCGCGGCCTGGTACCGACTCTTCCGGGAGGACAATCCCGGGTACGGCTTCGTTGACGAGCAGACGCCGGAGCTGTCGATCGCGATCGTCCCGAGCAGGCGCGGCACGGGCCTCGGCTCCGAGCTCCTGGACGCGCTGCTCGAGCGCGCGCGGGAAGACGGGCACGAGGCGATCAGCCTCAGCGTCGAAAAGGACAGCCCGGCGGTCGGCCTCTACGAGCGGCACGGATTCGAGCGCTTTCGCGAGGACGACGGCGCCTACACGATGCGCGCCGACCTCCGCCGCTCGTAGCGAGCTCCGGGGTAGCCGCACTCTCGCGCCTCCCCCAGTGGCCGGCGCGCCCTGGGGCCACCCCGAACCACCACCCACGGTCGAGCCTAACCGGGAAATTCATACGAGTGTGAAACGGATCTGTGCCGGAGCTGCAACATCCAGGCCTACGCGGAGGAACGCGACCCGTCGCTAGGATCGCCTCGAATCCCCGAAGCGACCTCAAGCCAGGAGCGGAAGATGGACTGTGACGTTGCCGTCCTCGGCGGCGGCCCGGGCGGCTACACCGCGGCGATCCGGGCCGCCCAGCTCGGCGCCAACGCCGTCTGCATCGAGCGCGAGCCCGAGCTCGGCGGCACCTGCCTGCGCGTCGGCTGCATCCCGACGAAGGCCTGGGTGCAAACCGCCTTCGCCCTCAAGGAGGCCGAGGAGACCTTTCCCAAGCTCGGCGTCCAGACAGGTGCCCCCAGACTCGACTTCGCCACCGCCAACCGGTGGAAGGACGGCGTCGTCAAGCAGATGACCCAGGGCGTCGCCAGCCTCTTCAGGGCGAACGGGGTCGAGTGGGTCAAGGGTTCCGGCCGCTTCAAGGACGCGCACACGATCGCCGTCGACGGCGCAGAGGACGTCACGTTCAAGCACGCGATCATCGCCACCGGCTCCTACCCAGTTCTTCCGCCGATCGACGGGCTCGACTCCGATCGCTGCGTCGACTCGACGGGTCTCCTGGCCCAGACCGAGCTTCCCAGGCGCCTCGTCGTCCTCGGCGGCGGGATCATCGGCTGCGAGTTCGCCTCGATCTTCCAGCGCTTCGGCTCCGAGGTGACGATCATCGAGATGCTCCCGCAGCTGATCCCGCAGGAGGACGCCGACGCCGCGAAGGAGCTCACCAAGCAGTTCCAGAGACGCGGCGTCGCGACGCATCTCGAAACGACCTGCACCGGGGTCGAGACCGGCGACGGCGGCCTCACCGTGCACTTCGGCGACAGCCAGACCACGGACGCCGACCTGATGCTCGTCGCCACTGGCCGCGGCCCAACGGTGGAGAACCTCGGCCTCGAGCAGATCGGCGTCGAGTTCGACACGCGCAACGGGATCGCCGCCGACGAGCGGCGCCGCACCATCCAGGAGCACATCTACGCGGTCGGCGACTGTGCCGGCTACTGGCAGCTTGCGCATACCGCCTTCCGCGAGGGCGAGGTCGCCGCCGAGAACGCGCTCGGACACGATGCGGTCGTCGACAACCGCGGCGTCCCGCGCCCGATCTACACGGATCCCGAGATCGCGGGCGTCGGCCTGACCGAGGCGGAGGCACGCGAGCAGTACGGCGACGACGTCGCCACCGGCGTGTTCCCCTGGGTTGCCAACGCCCGCGCCGTGATGCAGAACGAGACCGTCGGCTGGGTCAAGTCGATCCACGAGACACGCTACGGCGAGCTGCTCGGTCTCGTCATGGTCGGCCCGCACGTGACCGACCTGATCGAAGCCGGGGTGATCGCGCTGGACGCGGAGGCGACGGTCGAGACGGTCGCGGACGGGATGGCCGCCCATCCAACGCTGAGCGAGGCGATCAAGGAGGCCGGGCTCGTCGCGCTCGGCCGGGCGATCCACCTGCCGAACAAGAAGCGCGCGGCCGCGACGACGTAGGACGCGGCCGTTCCGGCCACGTCCGCGGACTGTCCCCCGACACGGCTGGAACGGACATGGCCGCAGAGAGTCGTCACACCTCCGTATCCGAATCGTCACACTGGCCGTTCCAGAGCCATGGAGGCATCCCGCGCGGTGCGGCCGCGCGCGCGGAGGAAGTCTCTGCGGCGTCTTGCGCCGCTCGGGCGTAAGCGGTCCGAGCAACCCGAAGCCGAAGCCTTCGAGCAGCTCTACCGCAAGTACGCGCCCGAGGTCTACCGGTACGCACTCGCGCTGCTGTCTAACCCCACCGACGCCGAGGACGTCACGCAGACGACGTTCCTCAACGCGTACCGCGCCTTCCAGGGCGGCGAGCGCCCCCGCCGGCCGCACAACTGGCTGATCGCGATCGCCCACAACGCGTGCCGGATGCGCTGGCGCCAAGCCTCCGCCCGGCCGCGCGAGGTCGCGCTCGAGGAGTCACCCGAGCCGGCCGCGCCGGGGCCCGAGCACGAGCGTCCGAGCCTCGACGAGCTACTCCAGGCGCTCGCCCGGCTCTCGTTCAACCAGCGCGCGGCGCTCGTCATGCGCGAGCTCGAGGGCCGCAGCTACGGGGAGATCGCGGCGGTGCTCGGACTCTCCGTCGGCGCGGTCGAGGCGCTCACCTTCCGTGCTCGCCGCGGCCTTCGCCTCCACCGCAGAGCCCTCGGCGTGCTCACGACCGCTCCCCTGCCCGGCTCGCTCGCCTCGCCGCTCGCCGTGGGCGGAGGAGCCGCCGCGGCCGGCGGCGCGGCCTTCGGAGCCGACCTCGCGCTCAAGGCCGCAGCGGTCGTTGCCGCCGGAGCGGTCACCGCGGGCGTCGGCTACCGGAGCGTCGACGCGGTCGTCGGCCTGAGCCGCAGCGAGGCCGACGCGCCACAATCACGTGCGATCCAGCCGGGCGGCCACACCACAGCCGCGGCCACCCGCCACGCGCGGCGCGCCCACAGGCCGGCCGCCGGCCGCGACCGCCGGCGCCGAGCCGGCTCGAACGAGCGCACGGGCAAACCCGCGGTCGAGCCGACCGCGGCGAGCCGGCCCACCGTCGCGGAGCAGACAGCCGCCCCGCCGCCTCCACCCACGCCGGCCCAGGCCGTGATCGCGACCGTCGCCGCAGCCGTTCCGGTCCGGCTTCCGCCTCCGCCTCCGCTCCCGCTCCCGCCCCCGCCTCCGCCTCCGCCTCCGCTCCAGCTCCCGCCTTTGCCGGTTACCGTCACGACCCCGGCGATCCCGCCGCCCCCGCAGCTACCGTAACTCGGCACCGAGGAACGCCGCGAGGCCGGCCAGCGCCTCGTCCAACCGCGATGTGTCTCCCCACGCGCCGAGCACCGAGAGCGTCCCCTTCTTGCGATCGAAGCGCGGCTCGACCCGACCCACGAGCCGGTCGCCGACGAGGATCGGCAAGACGTAGTAGCCGTACTCGCGCTTCCCCGGCGGGACGTACATCTCGAGCCGGTAGCGAAAGCCGAACAGCGCCTCGGTCCGGTCACGATCGTGCACCAGGCGGTCGAACGGCGAGAGGAGCGTGACCCGATCGTCCAGTGGAGCGTCGCCCAGGTCCGGGTGCGCGTGCCACTCGCCGCCCTCCAAGCGGACGCCGAGCGAGCGGAACCGCTGCTCGGCGAGCCGCCGCTCCGCCTCGTGCAGAGGCACCACCTTGGTCTCCGGGTACCAGCGCCCGGCGAGATCCCACACGCGCTGTCCGCCACGCCGCCCGACGACCGCCACCTCACCGCGGCGCTGGAGGGCCGCCAGCATCAAACCGACTTGCCGCTTCCCGAACCAGCGGTGCTCGCGCACGGTCCCCGGCCGACCGGTCCTCGAGCTCCCGCGCCAAGAGCGACCCGCGCCGGTCGAGCTCCCGCAGCACGTAGCGGCGGAAGCCGGCGTTTTGCTTCAGGAAATCTCGCCTCCACCGCTCCCGGCTGTACCGCGTAGCGCGCCGGCTTGCCCGCATCCGTGCCCGAAGGAGCGGAAGGGTCTCGATCGGCCAGATGAAGGCGTTCCACTCGAACAGCCGTCGCTCGACCCAGAGCAGGCGGTCGAGCTCCGCCGTGTCGAACTGCCCGAGCCGGCTCCAGAGGACGAGATGCTGCGGCGTCGCCACGGTCGCGATCGGGTCGAGCTGAAGAAATCCGAGCCGCCGCACGGTCTCGAGCACGCCCCGTGCGGAGCCGTCCAGGAGCTGCGCGCGCACCGCGATCCGCCGCGCCTCGTCCGAGCTCACCCTTCGAGTCACCTCAAACCCGCCACCTGAGCCAAAACCCCCTTCGGCGGGGTGCAAGAACCGCCGGAATCGGGCATCTTTTAATCCGTGACGCCAATCCTGGCGCAAAAACCGCGCTCCGACCGCGCCTTCGAGCGCCTATACCGCAAGCACGCGGGCGACGTCTACCGCTACGCGCTCGTCGTCCTGCGCAACCAGGCCGACGCGGAGGACGTCACCCAGACGACCTTCCTGAACGCCTACCGCGCGTTCGAGCGCGGCGAGCGTCCGCGCCAGCCACAGAACTGGCTGATCGCGATCGCGCACAACGTCTGCCGGCAGCGCTTCCGCCAGTCGCAGCGCCGGCCGAATGAGGTCGCCTTCGACGAGGACGTCGCCGAGGCGGTCGTCCACGAGGACGCTCTCAGCGCCGCGGACATTCGCCGCGCGCTCGGCCACCTCGCCTTCAACCAGCGCGCCGCGCTCGTCATGCGCGAGCTCGAAGGCCGCAGCTATCAGGAGATCGCCGACATCCTCGACGTCTCCGTGAGCGCCGTCGAGACGTTGATCTTCCGCGCCCGCCGCGCGCTGCGCGAGCAGCTCGAGGAGGGGATCACCTGCCACGATGCCGAGCTCGCGATCTCGCGCCAGCTCGACAACCGCCTGTCGCGTCAGGAGAAGGGTGCCCTGCGCGCCCACCTGCGCGAGTGCGACGAGTGCGCCCGCTTCGCCCGCAGCCAGCGGGCCCAGCGCGGCGCCCTCAAGTCGCTCTGCGCGATCCCGCTGCCGCAGTCGCTCGCTTCCTTCTTCGGCGGTGGCGGTGGCGCGACGGCCGTCGGCAGCGGCCTCGCCGTCAAGGCCGCGGTGCTCGGCGCCGGCGCGATCGTCGCGACCGGAGCCGGCTACGAGGGCGTCAAGCACGGCGTCTGGTACCCGCGCGCCCACCATGCGGCGGCCGCCCACCAAGCCGTCTCGCCGGCGGGGAACGACATCGACGGTGTTGCGCCCGCCACGCTCGCACCGCCTCCGTCCCGCAACACAGGCAACGATCTCAAGCCGTTCCGGATGGCGGCGGTCGAGGCGAGGCAGGCCGCGAAGCGCGGCGGTACTCACGGGAGCTCCATCGCCAAGATCGCCCGCGAGGCGGCTCCGGGCAGGCAGAAGCACCTCGAGGTCAGCACGCTCCCGCCCTCGAGGGCCGGTCGACCCGTGAAGACGCCGAAGGTCAAGACGCACACCCGCGCCACTGGGAAGAGCCACATCCCCGGGCAGACCAGGCGCCACCACTTGCCACCTCCGCCACCTCCGCCGCCTCCCAAGCGACACGTCCCGCCCGCGACGCAGCCGCCTGCCGAGCACCCGCCGCCGCCGGGTGCGACCCACGGCAACGGCAAGGCCATTCGCTAGCTGCTAGAACACCGGGGTGGGCATCGTCAACCGCCGCAACGCCGTGCTCGGCTGGGCCGTCTGGAAGGTCGGCAAGCGCACAGCGAAGCGCAAGGCGAAGGGCGTCACGCCGTCCGTCGAGGGTGGCCGGCCGAGCAAGTCCCTCCTCGCCGCCGGCGTCGCCGGAGTCGCGGGCGCGCTCGCCTTCTGGCGCAAGAAGAAGAACACCGAGAGCTCGAGCTAGCCGCCGCTCCCCACTAGACCGCAGGCCGGTTCCGGTCTAGCGTTGCTGGAAACCACCGAGCAGGGGAGAGGGCCATGCGCACCGAGTCTTCCGTCACGTCGATCACCTGGATTCCGTCCGAGGCGATCTCGGGCATGCCGAAGATGCCGTTCGAGCTCGGGATCGCCCACTACGACGACCCGCCGCCGGACCGGATCGAAGACATCGACGCGATGCACGAGCACGACATGTTCCGCGAGGCGAACGAGCTCAGGGCCTTCATCGAGGTCGAGGACGGCGAGATCGTCGGTCAGGGCTACTTCGGCCGGGGCCGGATCGGCGTCACCAGGATCAAGCTGGGCCCGCGCGAGCTCGCCTTCGCCGCGGTCCAGTACCCGCTCCTCCAGGCCGAGCCCGAGCTCGGCGACGGCTGGGTCAGGTTCGTCCAGTCTGCCGGCGGCCACATGGGCCTGCCCGCCCCGCGCCGCGTGAGCGGCAAGCCGTTCTTCCGGATCAAGTCCGCCTCCGCGTGGACGACCCTCGAGCTGATCATCTACGCCGACGGCACCTCGAAGCACAGGCTCGCCGGCGCGAGCCCGTTCCCGCGCCACTGGGTCTACGACAAGGACGGCAACCTGGTCGAGAAGTCCGGGACGATCGACTTCGACAAGTGGTACCGCGAGTCGCACGGGCCGAACACCCCTTGGGGGGACGAGGACTCGCCCGCTCTCGTCACCGCCGTGGAGTCCGAGCTCGAGCGCGAGCTCTCCGCCTCGATCATGCGCGGCGACGCGAAGCTCGAGCGGCGCAACGTAAAGGAGGGCGAGACGCTGGTCGAGCAGGGCGCCGAAGGGACCGAGCTCTACCTGCTCCTGGACGGCGTGCTCGAGGTCGTCGTGGACGGCGAGCCCCTCGCCGAGGTGGGCCCCGGAGCGCTGCTCGGCGAGCGCGCGCTCCTGGAGGGCGGCCGCCGGACGGCGACGCTGCGTGCGAGGACGCCGGCCCGGGTCGCGGTCGTGCCCGCGGTCGCGATCGACGAGGCGGCGCTGCCCGAGCTCGCCGCATCTCACCGGCGCGAGCAGGGCTGAGCGGCCCAAGTCGAAACGCACATGAAGGCCTGACCCTTTCGGCCCTGTCCCGGGGTCAGACCCCCGGTCGTGTCCGTTCCGGACAGCTTCGAGGGTGAAATCCCTGCTCGCGTCGATTTGTAGCACGCTGGTCCCGTGCAAAGAAATCGGCTCGAGGGACATGTCCCGGGGTCAGACCCCGACGGGCGACCCCGACGGGCGGCGCCGAGGGCGTGGGAACGGCTCAAGAACCCCTAGCGTTTTCCGCCCGGCTGAGCGATCCTTACGGGCGGCGATGACGGACCTGACCGACGTCCTCGACGAGGCAGGCATCGAGTACGAGCTGCTCTCGCACGAGCACACCGAGCGCGCCGCCGACGAGGCGGAAGCGCTCGGCCTGCCGCCGACGGCGGTGGCGAAGACGCTCGTGCTCGCGTCGCCGGAGGGCCACGTCCGCGTCGTCCTGCCTGCCTCGGAGCGAATCGACCTGCGCAAGGTGCGCGACCACGTCGAGGGCGGGAAGAGCATCCACCTGGCGACCGAGGACGAGCTGGCGCGCGAGTACCCCGAGTTCGAGCTCGGAGCCGTCCCGCCGCTCGGCGGCGCCGCCGGCGACCGGGTGCTCGTAGACTCGCGCGTTGCGAAGCAGCGCTCCGTCGTGCTCGAGGCCGGCTCGCACGAGCAGTCGGTCCGACTCGAGACGGCCGATCTGCTCAGGTTGACCGCGGGAGAGATCGTCGACATCTGCAAGGAGGAGTAGTGAGCGCGAAAGTCGGAGATCGAGTCGTAGTCGAGGCCGAGCGGACGTCGCAGGTTCCGCGCCAGGGTGTGATCGAGGAGGTTCTCCAAGAGCAGCCGCTCCGCTGCCGCGTCCACTGGGACGACGGGCACGAGAGCATCCTCACCCCCGCGGCGGGATCGCTGCGCGTCGAGCCGAAGCGGCGAAAGGCGGCGCCGCGGAAGCGCCAGCCGAGCACTCGATGAGCTGACACTCGGGAGGCCGGGCCGGTCGTCCGGGCCCGCTCGCTACGCACGCGCGCCGAGGTCGCACGTTTGGGCATCCGCGTCGCCTGCAATTGTGTCGATAGAGCACGTCATGAACGAGCCGGACGAGTTCGCATACGACGCCGAGACATTCCCTCCCGGGTGCATCTGCCCGGACTGCCGCCGTCCCTTCGAGCACGGCGATCGCTACTCGCAGCGGCTCTTGTCTGCGAGCGCAGGCGTCACGCTCGTCGAGATCGTGTGCTTCCGGTGCGCCGTCGCACCCCTCGGCGAGGCACGTTAGGAGCGGCAGCCCGACGCCTGGACCGCTGGGCGCCGGGATGCCTGTGCGGCCCTATGCCCGAATCTGGATGTACCGCACGAGGTTGAAGGTCGTCGCGGGCGTGTGGGGCGGCTCGCCGACCGTCAGCTCGTCGGAGTCGATGCCGACCTCGATCCCGCTGCCCGATCCGGCCGCCGCCTTGAGCTTCTGGACCATGTAGTCAGCCCGCTCGAGCATCTCCGGACCCGTGTACTCGATCCGGAACCACTTCGGCTGGCCCTGGACGCGGAAGTAAACGAGCTCCTTGTCTCGCTCCTGCGCCCGCCAAACCTCGCCGATGACGTTGCCTTCGAGTTCATTGTGCGCCATCACTCACTCCTCTCCGTAGGGACTCGACAAAACGGTGGAGAGGACCGGCGGGCCGCGCGCCCGAGCCGTGCCGCAGCAAATGGATTGCGCGCGCATTGCGGCACCCCTGCTTTGCTGCTCTTACCTGCGTGGCGAACCTACTACCGTCCCTCGGCGCAGTCAACATAGTCGGCCCAGCGGTGGCCGGCCTTGAATCTGCGTCAGCGCAGATGCACGATCCGCCTGAGGTGGGGGAGATCGCCAAGGACGCCACGACGCGGGATGCCGAGCTCGGGCTGCTCGAGCGCTCCGGGTTCGTGGCGACACTGGACGAGTGCCTCGCCGACGCGGCCGGCGGGCGAGGGCGCGTCGTCCTCCTGGCGGGCGAGGCCGGCATCGGAAAGAGCGTTCTGGTCCAGCGCTTCTGCGAGGAACGCAGCAGCGGCGCGTGTGTCCCCTGGGGTGCCAGCGACGGTCTGCACACGCCGCGGCCGCTGGGGCCGTTCCTCGACATCGCCGCTTCTACGCACGGCCCCCTGGCGGAGGTCGTCGAACGCGGCGAGAAGCCGCAGGCGGTGTTCGCGGCCCTGGTCGAGGAGCTCGGCTCGATCAAGCCGACCATCGTCGTCCTGGAGGACGTGCACTGGGCCGACGAGGCGAAGCTCGACATCTTGATGCTGCTCGGACATCGAGCCGAAGGTCTCCCGGCCCTGGCCATCGCCACCTACAGGGACGACGAGCTCGACCGGGCGCACCCGCTCCGGTTCGCGGTCGGCGAGCTCGGCGTTGCGCCGGGCGTCCGCCGCCTTCAGCTGACCCCGCTCTCGCTCGAAGCCGTTACGCAGCTCGCCGGGCCCTACGACGTCGATGCCGAGGATCTCCACGGCAAGACGGCCGGCAATCCGTTCTTCGTCACCGAGGTGCTCGCCGCTGGAGAGGCGGACATCCCGCCCACCGTTCGAGACGCCGTCCTGGCGAGGGCGGGCCGCCTCGGCGCGCCCGCTCGGGGCCTGCTCGAGGCCGCCGCCGTCGTCCCGCCCCGGATCGAGCTGTGGCTTCTCGATGCGCTCGCGGGACAGGAGATCACCTATCTCGACGAGTGTCTGGCTTCCGGGATGCTCCGGGCCGAGGGTCACGCCGTGGCTTTCCGAAACGAGCTGGCGCGGCTTGCGATCGAGGAAGCGATGAATCCCCACCGCCGGGTCGTCCTCCACCGGGAAGCGCTGGGGGCGCTCGCCGATCCGCCCTCGGGCAAGCCCGAACCGGCGCGACTCGCGCATCACGCTGAATCGGCCGGCGACGCGGAGGCGGTGCTGCGCTTCGCACCGGCCGCGGCCGTCCGCGCAGCCTCGCTCGGCGCCCATCGCGAGGCCGCCGCCCAGTACGCACGTGCGCTCCGATTCGCCGACAGCGTTCCGCCGGAAATGCTCGGCGACCTCTTCGACCGCCGCTCATATGCGTGCTACCTGACGGGACAATTCGAGGAGGCGATCGAGGCACAGAAGCGCGCGCTCGAGTGCCACCGGACGCTCGGCGAGCCGCGCAAGGAAGGAGACTCGCTTCGCTCTCTCTCGCGGCTACTTCGCTACGTCGGACGGAACGAGGAAGCGGCGGAGGTCGGCCGCGAGGCGGTGGCGGTGCTCGAGCGGCTCCCACCCGGACGCGAGCTCGCCATGGCGTACAGCAACCTCTCGCACCTCTACATGAGCGTCGAGGACGCGGATGGAACGGTCGCCTGGGGCGAGCGCGCGCTGGAGCTCGCCGAGCGCCTCGACGACGTCGAGTCTCTCGTCTACGCCCTAATCAACATCGGCACGGTCGAGCTCCTCGCCGGCGGCCCCGAGGGCATCGAGAAGCTCGAGCGGAGCCTCGAGCTCGCCAGGCAGGCCGGTTTGGAGGAGCACGCGGGGCGCGCCTTCGTCGCCCTGGTCTGGTGGGCCCCTCGCGGCCGGTCGTACGCAGTCGCAGACCGCTACCTCGAGTCGGGTCTCGAGTACTGCGACGAGCGTGGCCTCGATCTGTGGCGGCTCTACCTCCTCGCGTACCGGGCTCGCACGGAGCTCGACCGGGGGCGCTGGGACGACGCGGTCGACTCGGCGGCGCTCGTGATCCGCAATCCCCGCAGCTCGCCCGTTCCCCGGATCCTCGCGCTTGCCGTGCTGGGGCTCGTGCGCGCGCGGCGCGGGGATCCGGCCCGGTGGCCTCCGCTCGACGAGGCTTGGGCTCTGGCGGAGCCGACTGCGGAGCTCCAGCGGATCGAGCCCGCGGCCGCGGCGAGGGCCGAAGCCGCCTGGCTCGAGGGCCGCCCGGACGCGGTCGCGGAGGCGACCGACGCCGCGCTCGACCTCGCAGTCCGACGGCACGCCTCTTGGGTGATCGGCGAGCTCGCGTACTGGCGCCGGC
>WNFU01005010.1_pt1 | contig 16676 bp, 16 predicted proteins | sample 5400121 | NCBI WGS metagenome assembly WNFU01 (sample SAMN13153360, study PRJNA577476) | soil metagenome | isolation source: 100 cm soil or saprolite under grassland replicate 1 | place: USA:California | collected 2016-06-15
GGACGACATCATCACGATGTCGCCGGGGTCCTCAGCCCAGCAGGTCATCCGTGACGCGACCGACCTCACGGCGTCGGTGGCGCCGTGGCTGCAGGCCGACCACGATGGACTGACCGGAAAGATCCTCAAGTGGCCGGAGCGGTCGGAAATCGATACGCCGGTCCAGGAATCACTCATCGTCGAGCTTTACTCGAAGTAGAAAGGAACGCTTTGGCAACACGAACAAGCCTGATGGAATTTCAGATCCCGAAGATCGTCCACGAGGAAGTGGACGAGCAGCGCGGTGTCTTCGAGATCGAGCCGCTCGACCGCGGCTTCGGTTACACGTTCGGCAACTCGCTGCGCCGCGTGCTGCTGTCCTCGCTCGAGGGCGCTGCGGTCACCTCCGTGAAGATCGAGGGGATCTCGCACGAGTTCACGACGCTTCCCGGCGTGCGCGAAGACGTGACGGACATCATCCTCAACCTCAAGAGCCTCGTCTGCCGCCTGCACGGCGACTCGCCCGAGATCGAAGTGCACGTGGCGAAGAGGGGCGCGGGCGCGGTCAAGGCCTCGGACATCGAGGCGCCGGCGGAGCTCGAGATCCTCAACCCGGACCTCGAGATCGCCCATCTCTCCGAGAAGGGCAAGCTCGAGATGACGCTGACGATCGGCCGCGGTCGCGGCTACGTCCCGGCGGAGCTGAACCGCGGCCCCGAGCACACGATCGGCGTCATCCCGATCGACTCGATCTTCTCGCCCGTGCGTCGTGTTTCGTACGACGTCGAGGCCGCGCGCGTCGGTCAGCGGACCGACTACGACAAGCTCCGGCTCGACGTCACGACGGACGGCGCGATCACGCCGAAGGACGCGATCGCGGCGGCGTCGGAGATCCTGATCAAGCAGCTCGCGATCTTCACCGATCTCGACCGCATCGAGGGCTTCGGCGAGGCAGCTGCGACCGATGGTGGTCAGCCGGAGATGCCGCTCGCGCACGGGATGGAGAACTTCCCGATCGAGGAGCTCGAGCTCGGCGTCCGCTCGTACAACTGCCTCAAGCGGGTCGGGATCGAGACGATCGGCGACCTCGTCGTGAAGACGGAGAACGAGTTGGCCGCGATCCCGAACTTCGGCAAGAAGTCGGTCGAGGAGGTCAAGGAGACACTCGCAGCGCACGGCCTGACGCTGCGCGGCGACGAGAGCGGGGCCACCCTCTAAGGTGCCCCTCCCGGCCGCACTTCGCGGCGCCGCGCCCGCGATCACGCTGCGCGATCCTGCGTCCTCAGTCGCGCCCAGGTCGTTAGACCTGGGCGCTCCCTGTGTCCTTGTCTCGCTTGGTGCTCGCGACCGCGGCATCCACGAGCGCGACCGGAAGGGGCACTGATGCGTCACCGGCGGGCCGGGAAGAAGCTCGGGCGCGACTCGGCGCACCGCAAGGCGCTCTACTCCAACCTCGCGGGGGCGCTGATCGAGCACGGCCGGATCAAGACCACCGTGGCCAAGGCCAAGGCGGTCAAGCCGTTCGCAGAGCAGATGATCACGCTCGGCAAGCGCGGCGACCTCCACGCCAGGAGGCTTGCGCTTGCCGAGCTGCGCTCGCAGGACGTCGTCCATCAGCTCTTCGCCGAGGTCGCACCGCGGTTCGCCGATCGCCCGGGCGGTTACACGCGCATCGTCAAGCTCGCTCCGCGAAATGGTGACGCCGCAGAGATGGTCTACCTCGAGCTCGTCGACTACGAGCCGGCCGGCGCCGCCCCGGCAGCGACCTCTTCCTAGGCCTGCAGCCGTGCTTTTGCTCGGCGGCATCCTGCTCGCCGTGTTCGTTCTGCCTTCGCCGTGGGGGATCGTCGCCGTCGTTGCCGGTGGGACGCTCGACGTCGCCGAGAGCCTCGTCCTGCTGCGCTGGTCGCGGCGGCGGCGCGCCGCGACGGGTGCCGAGGCGCTCGTAGGGAGGACGGCCGTTGTCGCGACGCCGTGCCGGCCGGTCGGCCAGGTGCGTGTGGCCGGGGAGCGCTGGGCGGCACGTTCCGCCGGCGGCGCCGATCCGGGCGATGAGGTCGTCGTCCGCGGCGTGGAGGGATTGACCCTGCTCATAGACTGAGCCCGTGCTCGGGGGTCTGCTCGCGTTCGCGGCCGTAGTGTCGTCCTGGCAGATCGGCCCGCCCCTGCCCCTGCCGCGCTCCGAGGTGGCTGGTACCGCGGCGCGCGGCGAGATCGTGATCGTCGGCGGGTTCCTTGCCGATGGACGCTCATCCGCTCGCGTCGACGCGTACTCGCCGACGCTTCGCCGCTGGCGGCGGCTCCCGGATTTGCCGGTCGCGGTGAATCACGCGATGGCGTCTGCCGCGAACGGGCGGGTCTACGTCTTCGGCGGTTACCGCGTCTTCGGTGCGGCCCCGCTGCGAAGCGCATTCGTCCTTGCCGGCAGCCGCTGGCGCCGGCTTCGGCCGCTGCCGTCAGGACGCGCCGCCGCCGGTGCCGCCTCGATCGGCCGCACGATCTACGTCGTGGGCGGCATCGGTCCCAACGGCCCGGCACGCTCGATGCTGGCATACGACCTCCGAGGCGCGCGCTGGCGCTCGCTTCCCGGTCCGACGCCGCGCGAGCACCTCGGCGTAACTGTCGCCAAGCGGGCCCTCTTCGTCGTCGGAGGTCGGGTGAGCGGCAGGTTGTTCTCGCTCGTCGAGCGGTGGACGCCGGTATCGCCGCGCTGGCGACCCGTTGCGCCGCTCCCGGAGCCGCGCGGTGGGACGGCGGCGGGAACGGCCGGCGGTTTCGTGATCTCGGCCGGCGCCGAATCCTCTGCGGGGACCAGCGCCGTCGTGTATGCGTACTCGCCGGGACGCGACCGCTGGTCGCGTCTTCCGGACCTTCCGACCGCACGGCATGGTCTCACCGTCGTCGGACTGCGATCCGTGATCTACGTGATCGGCGGCGGACCACAACCTGGCCTCTCGGTCAGTGCGGCGAACGAGTCTCTGGAAGTGGGCTAGCCGGCCGAGCCGAGCGCGGCGCTGACCGCGGCAATGATCACGCCGCCGAGGGTCACCGACGCGAGCGCGCGGATGAACCCGACCTCGAAGAACCGCCAGCGAAGCCAGGCGAGGATGAGGAGCTCGGCGGCCACGACCGCGATCGCGAGAAAGAGGGCAGTCTGGTAGTGCGGAATCAGGAAGGGCAGCGTGTGCAGGATTCCGCCGATGAAAGTCCCCACACCGGTGATCGTCCCGCGCACGACGGGACTTCCCCTGCCCGTCAGCTCGCCCGTGTCGGACAATCCCTCCGAGAACGCCATCGAGACGCCCGCCCCGAACGCCGTCGCGACGCCCGCGATGAACGCGTAGTGCGGCTTGTGCGTGACGATCGCGACCGAGAAGATCGGCGCGAGGGTCGAGAGCGACCCGTCGATGAGTCCCACCATCGCCGGCTGGACTCGCTGAAGGAGGAAAGCCTGGCGGTCGGTCACTGATCAGAGTGTACCAGATATTTCGCAACAAAGCAGAGCATAAGGAACACCTGACAAATAGCGTCAGGGACGCCTGACGTGCGGCTCAAGCTAACCCTGGAGTACGACGGCATGGAGTTCCGCGGCTGGGCGGCGCAGCCAGGGCTTCGCACGGTCGAGGGAATCGTCCGTGAGGCGCTGGAGACGACGTTCGGGGCCTTCGGTGCCCTCGCCGTCGCGGGGCGGACGGACACCGGCGTGCACGCCCTCGGCAACGTCGTCAGCGTCGACGTGAACGGCGGGCCGCCTCCTGCCCGCGCTGCCGAGGCGCTGAACACCGCGCTGCCGGACGACGTCTGCGTCGTTCGCGCGGAGGAAGCTGCAGCCGACTTTCACGCGCGGCACTCCGCGCGGTCGCGCAGCTACCGCTACCGGATCTGGCGACGCCGGACGCGCTCGCCATTCGAGCGCGGCAGGGCGTGGTGGTACCCGCGGCCGCTCGACGAGGATCGCGTGCGCGATGCGGCGGACCTCCTGGTCGGCGAGCACGACTTTCGTGCCTTTACGCCGACCGAGACCCAACACGAGGTGTTCGTGCGCACGGTCCTTGCCGCCGAGTGGCATCGCCGCGGCGACGCGCTGGAGCTCGAGATCACGGCCGACAGCTTCCTGCGTCACATGGTGCGGACGCTCGTGGGGACGATGGTGGAGCTGCCATCAGAGCGGATCGCGCCGCTGCTCGAAGGCCGCCCCCGGAACGAAGCCGGATCAACGGCGCCCGCGTGGGGTCTCTATCTCGAGCGCGTCGACTACTAGAGACAGGTCCGCGCGCCCCCAAGGGGGACGCGAGCGCCCCTGAAGTCACAGTACCGCCGTCGCCTGCGCGTGTCTGTGCACGATCCGTGCCGAAACCCGGCGCGGCTAGCATCAGTCGCATGCGTTTTCCCGTGGTCCTCTTCGACCTCGACGGCACCGTGATCGACTCCGGGGCGATCATCCTGGCCTCGATGCGGCATGCCGCGAAGGAGGTGCTCGGAGTCGAACCCCCCGACGAGGAGCTGATGGCCGCGGTCGGCGGGCCCGGGCTGGAGGCGCAGATGCACGCGCTCGCACCGGACCTCGTCGACGAGCTCGTGACCGTCTACCGCGCGCACAACGAGCCGCTCCACGACGAGCTCGTTTGCTGCCCGGGGATGGACGACGCACTCGTCCTCCTCAAGGACGAAGGGCGGCGACTCGGGATCGTGACGGCGAAGCGGCGCACCACCGTCGAGCTCGCGTTCGCCAAGATCCCGATCGGGCATCTGTTCGAGACCGTCGTCGGCGGCGACGAGACGACGCGACACAAGCCGGATCCCGAGCCGCTACTGCTCGCGCTCGAGCGGCTCGGTGCGCGACCCGAGGACGCCGCGTACGTCGGTGACGCACCTTTCGACGTCCAGGCCGCTAAGGCGGCCGGGATCTTTGCGATCGCCGTCAGCTGGGGCGGCATCCACGCGCGCGAGCGGCTCGAGGCCGAAGAACCCGATGCGCTCGTCGACACGGTGGAGGAGTTACTTGAAAGTCTCTGACGTGCAGGCGCAGCTCGACGAGCTGCGGCGCCTCGTCGACTACCACCTCTACCGCTACCACGTCCTCGACGATCCAGAGATCTCGGACGCCGAGTTCGACCGTCTCTACGACGAGCTCGCCCAGGTCGAGGCGGAACATCCCGAGCTCGTCACGCCGGACTCGCCGACCCAGCGCGTGGGCGCACCGCCGGCGGAGGGGTTCGTCAAGGTCGAGCACCCGTCGCCGATGGGGTCGCTCGAGAAGGTGACGACGGACGAGTCGCTCGAGAAGTGGCACGTTGACGTCTGCAAGCGGCTCGGAACGAGCGACGTCGTCTACGTGACCGAGCCGAAGATCGACGGGCTCTCGATCAACCTCCTCTACGAGGACGGCATGTTCATCCGCGGTGCGACGCGTGGCGACGGCAGGCGCGGCGAGGACGTGACGGTGAACCTGCTCACGATCAAGGCGATCTCGCGGCGACTGTTCCTTCCCGACCGGGAGCCGCCCCCCCGCCTGCTCGAGGTCCGCGGCGAGGTCTACATGCCGCTCTCCGGCTTCCGCGCGTTCAACGAGCGGCTGGCCGCCGAGGGAAAGAAGCTCGCACCGAATCCGCGCAACGCTGCCGCGGGCTCCGTGCGCCAGAAGAACCCGGCAATCACCGCCGACCGGCCGCTGTCGATCTGGATCCACGGGATGGGCCACACGGAAGGCCTGCCGGCGGAGGGCCACTGGGAGGCGCTCCAGTGGCTGCGCGAGCGCGGCTTCCGCACGAATCCTCTGGCGCAGCGGCACGAGACGATCGAGTCCGTCGCGAAAGCGTGCCGCGAGTGGGACAAGCGCCGCATCGAGCTCGACTACGAGATCGACGGCCTCGTGATCAAGGTCGACTCGTTCGCGCAACAGCGTCGGCTCGGCTCTCTGCACGAGCGCCCGCGCTGGGCGCGCGCCTACAAGTGGGCGCCGATGACGGCACAGACGAAGCTGAACCAGATCCTCATCCGTGTCGGCCGTACAGGCGCGCTCAACCCGTGGGCGCTGCTCGAGCCCGTCGAGGTGGGAGGCGTGACGGTCTCGCGCGCGACGCTGCACAACGAGGAAGACATCAACCGGAAGGACATACGCGAGGGCGACGTCGTGATCGTGCAGCGCGCGGGCGACGTGATTCCACAGATCGTCGGGCCGGCCGGAGCCCATCAGCCCGGCACGAAGCCGTTCAAGATGCCGAAGAAGTGCCCGCTCTGCGGCGCCGGCATCGTCAAGCCCGAGGGCGAGGCGATGCATCGATGTCCGAATCGCGCGTGTCCCTCACGCGGCCTCGAGTCGCTGATCAACTGGGTGCAGGCTGCCGCTGACATCGAGGGCGTCGGCGAGCAGTCGGTGCGGCGGCTCTGGGACCTCGGCCTCGTGCGCTCGCTCCCCGACCTCTACCGGCTGACGAAGGAGCAGCTGATGGAGCTCGAGGGCTACGGCGAGATCTCGGCGACGAACGCCATCGGTTCGATCGAGGCCTCGAAGGAGGTGCCGTTCAACCGCGTGCTGTTCGGGCTGAACATCCCCGATGTCGGCTGGGTGACCGCCGTCAATCTCGCACGCCACTTCGAGAACGTCGACCGGCTGCTCGAGGCGAGCCAGGAGGAGATCCAGGATGTGGAGGGGATCGGCCCGGAGCGCGCCGAGGCGATTGCCGAGTGGTTCGCCGACGCGCCGAACCGCCAGCTCGTCGAGGAGCTGCGCTCGCTCGGTCTCCGCTTCGAGATCGGCGACGAGCTCAAACCCGTCGAAGGGCCTCTGACCGGCAACACCTACGTGATTACCGGCACGCTCGAAGGCTTCACGCGCGACGAGGCCGGCGCCGCGCTCGAGGCGAAGGGGGCGAAGGTCGTGAACTCCGTCTCGGGGAAGACGACGGGCCTCGTCGTCGGCGAGGAGCCGGGCAACTCGAAGCTGACGAAGGCGCGCAAGCTCGAGGTCCCACTCCTCTCCGAGCAGGACCTGAAGCACTTACTGCGCGGCTAGCACCTGCGCGAAGCGGTCCTGCGCTCGTCGTGCCCACCAGTACGACAACGGATGTCCGTTCTGGAGCACGGTGAAGGCGAAGCGGTTGCGCACGTAGCCGGAGAGCGCGGATGCGTCGCTCGTCGTCCCCGTCTTGGCGAGGACGTTTCCGCGTGCCGGCGGCTTGCGCAGCCGGTCCTCGAGCGTCCCGTTGATGCCCGCGACGGGAAGTGCGGCGAGCAGCGTGGGGCGGACGATTGGATCCGCCCACGCAATCTTCAGCAGGGCGGCCATAGCGTTGGCGGTGACCCGGTCGAGTCGCGACAGGCCCGAGCCGTCGACGATGCGGACGCCGTTCGTGGGGACGCCTTCCTCGGCCAGCGTTTGCATCACCACGGCGGCGCCCGCCGCGCTCGTGCCACGATCGCGCTCGACGGCGCCCAGCTGCTTCAGCAGCATCTCCGCGGTGAAGTTGTCGCTCTCGCGATCCATGAAGCGGATGATCGTTGCCAGGGGCGGCGAGTACACCTCGCCCAGAGGAATGGAGAAGTCGTCGCCACGGCCGAGGCGAACCGTTCCCGTCACCGCGACTCCGCGCGCCCGGAGCGCATCGCGGAAGGCGGTCGCCGCGGCCAGTGCCGGCGCGCGTGTGACGTAGCGGCCGATGCGCGCCCGGTTGACGACCAGTGCCGACAGGGGCGGTGATTCGTCGATGAAGAAGCGCGGCTTCCAGCCCGCGACCGTCCGGCGTGCGTCGAACCAGCTCTCGTCCCCGATGATGCCGTCGGAGATGCGGCGGATCCCCGCGGCCCGAACCTGCGCCGCGAGCGATCGCAATCCGCCCAGCGAGAGAGTCGGATCGCCGCCGCCCTTGAGCACGAGCGTCCCCATCCAGGTCGTTCCGTCCTGCTCTCCCTGGCCGAGGACGTCGGTCTCGATCCGGTAGTCCGACCCGAGCCGAACGAGCGCCGCATAGGTCAGCGGAAGCTTCTCGTTCGACGCCGGCGCCAAGGGGCGCGTCCCGTTCTGCGAATACAGGACCTCCCCGGTCGCCAGGTCGAGCGCGACCGCGGCCGAGCGGGCTGGAGCCACGTGCGGGACCCGGAGCGCACGGGCGAGCCGGCGCTGCAGCCGGGGGTCCTGGTCCGGCCGGGCTGCGGTCGCCGCGGGGGCAGCGAGGCTGACCAGCGCGAGGAGGACTGCGAGATGGCGGCGGTGCACGCGGAATCCATTTTTCGAGCCCGACCGCACGGCGTCAAGAACATGGGCCCCCGGCCGCCGGAAGATAGTCCGCGCGGCCCATGCAGGCCTGGGTCCCAGGCGTGATACTGATGCAACGCGACCCTGGCCGCCACGATGATTTACGACGAGATCCAATCGCTCCTGGAGGCTCCGCCGTCGGGCGAAGACGCACCGAGTCTCGATGCCATCGAGCACACTTTGACGGCTGGCTATGCGCGGGCGCTCGCGCTCGAGGCGGAGCGTTGGCGGCTCGAGCGCCGGATCGCCGAGGTCGCGGCAAGGTTTGGGAGAGAGACGACCGAGGTTCCGGCCTCGGAGCTGGCGACGCTGGGCCAGCGGCTCTCGGATGCTGACGGCAGCCTCACCCAGCTACGTGGGCTCCTTTCCTCGCTGCGGACTCGCGCCGACGAAGTTCGCGCCACCCCCTAGACGATCCCGCTCCGCACCGCGTAGACCGCGGCCTGGATGCGGTTGTCGATCTGGAGCTTCATGAGGATGTTGCTGATGTGGTTCTTGACGGTCTTCGGGCTGATGTGAAGCTCGCCGGCGATCATCGCGTTGTCCTTGCCGTTGGCGATCAGCTTCAGGACCTCGATCTCACGGTCGGAGAGCTCCGCGCGGATCGTGCTCTCGATCGCCGGCTGGCTGCTCGAAGCGCGGAGGCGTTGAAGCACCTTGGCGGCGATCGTCGGTGAGATCAGGGACTCGCCGAGCGAAGCGGCACGAATGCCGGCGATCAGCTCTTGGATCGAGGAGTCCTTGAGGAGGTAGCCGCAGGCGCCCGCGAGGATCGCGTCGATTACGTCGTTGTCCTGGTCCGAGATCGTCAGCATCACGACGCGCGTCAGGGGTGCGATCGTCGAGATGTGCCGCGTCGCCTCGACGCCGCCCATGCCCGGCATGTTCAAGTCCATCACGACCACGTCGGGGGCGACCTCGCGCACGATCCTCAGTGCCTCCTGGCCTGCCGCCGCCTCGCCCACCACGTGGACGCCCTCCTCTTCGAGCAGGTTCCGCAGGCCACTCCTGAAGAGGTCGTGGTCGTCGACGATCAGCACGCGGATGTCGTTCAGCGTCTGGTCGGCCGCTCTTACGGGTTCACTCATGCTGGGCGTCGCCTCCCGCCCGAGGGGGCCGAAAGAGTCTAGTGAAGCGTGATCGTAACCGTGCGCCGGCCCCAGGCAAGGGCGTCTGCCAGGGTCGGGAACCAGAGGTCGATCGTGTAACCCTGGACGGCGCTGCCGGTGTCGGCCGCCACCCCTTCTCCGTACCCGGGTATCGTCATGCGGGTCCCTAGTGGGATCACGGACGGATCGACGGCTACGACCCCGATGCTGACCGGCAGGCCGGTGGCCGTCTGGCCCGGCAGCGCGTAGCCGGTCGCCGTCACCGTGACGTTCAGCGGGCCGCTCGCGGCCGGGACCGTGGCCGCCGGCCTCGGCGCGCCACTCCGGGCCTGCACCGTTTGCGCACGCTCGACGACCTTCCGTGCCTGGGAGTCGAGGGCGGCGATCTGGCGCGTGGTCAACTGCTTCTGCCGGCCGAGCGAGGCGATGTAGGCGAGGCGCGCCCTGCGCGCGTTCGCCAGTGCGGCCGCCGTTCGCTCGCCACGTGCTTCGAGCGTCTGGGCCTCCCGCAGGCGCGACGCGAGCCGGGCGACGAGGTTGCGGAGCTTCGAGCGGCCGTCCCGAGCGTCGGAGACGGCGTCGGCCCCTTGGCGTGCGCTCTGCTCGAGCTGGTCGAGCCGGGTCACGGCGTCGTCGAGCGAGGCGGCGCCGAGCAGGACGGCCATCGCGTCGGGCTCTCCCTCCTCGTACAGCGTCCGCAGGTGATCGCCGATCAGGCGCTGCGAGGCATGCAGATTCCCCTCGACGATCGCGACCTCCCGGCGGACCTGCTGCAGTTCGACCCGGAGCGCCTCGGAGCGGCTCCGGAGCCGTGAGAGGTCGGCCCTCGCCTGCCCCAGGCGCGAGTCGAGCGCATAGAGGCTCAGGAGGGCGGCGTGCGACCTGGCCGACACGCCCGACTGCTGACGTCGTAGGGCATCCGCCCGCTTCTGCGGATCGGCTCCCTTCGCGCCCGAGAGGGCCGCGCCGAGCAGGAGCGCCGCAGCCAGCCCCAACCCGACCGCAAGGCGGCTCTGCCTAGGCCAGCGCACTGGGGCGAGACCCTAGCAACCCGCACGGGTGTGACGTCGACCGCGAATGGTGAGGATTGATCACGATTGATCAACTTTAGGTCTGGAAAAGCGCCCGAATCGGAGACTTTGTGCGGTCTCTGCACATGAGAGGATTGGGCACTTTTACGCTTGGAAAGCGGTTGCAGACGTCCGGAGTCGTTGCTAGGGTGCCCCACTCGTGACGTACCGGCCCCTCCCGGTGCGCCCGTCGACCCCGATCTTCCGAGCTGGTGGCTAGCGGCCGGAGACGACAGGCGCAGGCGTTCCTCGTTGGCGTTGCCGCGCTTTTCGCGGTCGCCTCGGCGAGTGCAGACCCAGGATCGGTCGCCGCCAAGCAGGCTCAGGCGCAACGGGTCCTCGGACAGATCCAGCAGATCGACCGCAGCCTCGGCGCGGCGGTCGAGGCGTACAACCTCGCCAACGTCCGCCTGCGCAAGATCGAGGGGGATCTCAGCGAGAATCGGCAACAGCTGAAGCTGGCGCGCACGAACCTTGAGCTCGCCCAGGAATCACTCGCGCACCGGCTCGTCAGCGCCTACACCTCGACGCAGGACAACTCGACACTCGCCGTGCTCCTCGGCTCGACGAGCTTCGCCGACCTGCTCGACAGGATCGAGGCGGTCGATTCGACCTCGCACCAGGATGCGAGCATCGTCCAGCAGGTGACCTCGTTCAAGGCCGCGATCCAGCGGCACCGGATCGAGCTCCGGAATGCACGCGCGGCGCAGAACCGGGTCGTCGCCGAGAAGGCCGCTCAGAAGCAGCGGATCGAGTCACAGCTGGCCACGCGCCGTCAGCTGCTCTCGTCGATCCGGGGTGAGATCGCCCACATGCGAGCGGCCGAGGCCGCGCAGCAGCGGCAGCTGGAGGCGGCGGCGCGAGCCCGGCTGTCGGGACAGGCGGCCCCGTCCGTCGAAGGCGTCGGCGTGGCCGCGTCTACGCCTGAGGGCTCCACGGTCGCGCCTCCGAATACGCACGGTGGCGTCGTCGGGATCGCGATGCGCTATCTCGGCGTCCCATACGTCTGGGGAGGCGCGAGCCCGCGCGGCTTCGACTGCTCCGGGTTCGTCATGTACGTCTTCGCCCAGATCGGCGTCTCGCTCCCGCACAGCTCGTACGCGCTGTACGGGATGGGGACGCCGGTGTCGTACAGCCAGCTCCAGCCCGGAGATCTCGTCTTCTTCGCGGGCGCGAGTCACATGGGTATCTACATCGGCGGCGGCCAGTTCATCCACGCGCCGCATAGCGGCGATGTCGTGAAGATCTCGTCGATGAGCGGCTGGTACTCGTCGACGTTCGTCGGCGGCCGCCGGATCTAGCGCACGCTAGGCTTCGCGCTCCTCGCCGTCGATGTTCTTGGCGAACTCGGGGACGCGCTCAGCTTCGCCTTCGGGATGTTCTGGGAGATCCTCTGGGCGCTGATCCTGGGCTTCGCGCTCTCTGGTGCCGTCCAGGCGGTGGTCTCCAAGGGCGAGATGCGCCGGCTGCTGCCCGACGACTCGCCACGCTCGCTGTCACTGGCCTGTGGACTGGGCGCAGCGTCCTCCTCCTGCTCCTATGCCGCCGTCGCGCTCGCGCGATCGCTGTTTCGCAAGGGCGCGAACTTCACCGCCTCGATGGCATTCCAGTTCGCCTCGACGAACCTGGTCATCGAGCTCGGGATCATCATGGCCCTCATTCTCGGCTGGCAGTTCACGCTGGGCGAGTTCGTCGGCGGGCCGCTGATGATCGTGCTCCTGGCGACCGTTTTTCGGCTCTTCCTGCGGTGCCGTCTCGTCGAGGAGGCGCGCCGGCAGGCAGACCGTGGTGTCGTCGGCCGGATGGAGGGCCACGCCGAGATGGACATGTCGGTGCATGAGCGCGGTTCGTGGTGGCAGCGCCTGAAGACGCCGCAGGGCCTGACGGCGACCGCGAACTACTTCGTCATGGATTGGGCGGCGATCTGGATCGACATCGCCGGCGGCCTGCTAATCGCGGGTGCCCTTGCAGCCTGGGTGCCGGAGTCGTGGTGGCAGGCGCTCTTCTTCGAGTCGCACCCAACGTTCGCGAAGTTCTGGGGGCCGGTCGTCGGTCCGTTCGTCGCCATCCTCAGCTTCGTCTGCTCGATCGGGAACGTTCCGCTCGCCGCCGTGCTCTGGAACGGAGGGATCAGCTTTGGCGGCGTGCTCGCTTTCATCTTCGCCGACCTGATCGTCCTGCCGGTCCTCGACATCTACCGCAAGTACTACGGCTGGAAGATGGCCGGCTTCCTGCTGGCGAGCTTCTACGCGACGATGGTCGCTGCCGGGCTGATCGTCGAGTTCGTCTTCCAGGGGGTGGGACTCGTGCGCGAGGAACGGGACGCCAAGGTCGTCGAGGCTTCGGTGACGCTGAACTACACGTCCTTCCTCAACGTCGTTTTTCTCGGCCTCGCGGTCTTACTCGTCTGGCGCTACTTCCGTCGCGGCGGCGGCCTGAGGATGCTGAAGGTGATGAATGAACCGATGGAGCACGGCTCTGCCCACGGCCATGCGCACTAGGGCTCGGATCTGAGCTCCAGCACGAACAGCAGTACGAGGGCCGCGGCGGCGGCGGCGGCGCCTAGCACGAACGGCGCGCGCGGGCTCACATGTGACCAGAGCAGACCGGCGCCCACGCTCGCGACGAGAAGAGCGCCGCCCGACGCGGCCGCGAACAGGCCGTAGGCCGTGCCCGCGAGCCCGGTGGGTGCGCGATCGCCGACCCAGGCTCTCGCGACTCCCTCCGTCGCGGCGATGTACATGCCGTATACGGCAAAGAGCGGCCACACCGCCCAGTCGCCCGGTGCGAAGGCGAAGCCGAGATACACGAGCGCGAAGACGGCCAGCCCTCCCGCCAGCACGCGGGCGCGGGGAACGCGGTCGGAGAGTGCGCCCAACGGCCACGACAGTCCCGAGTACACGAGGTTGTAGGCCGCGTACGCCAGGACGGTGAGCGTGAAGCCGAGGCCGAGATCCTTCGCCCGCAGGATCAGGAAGACATCGCTCGAGTTCCCGAGCGAGAACACGACCCAGATCGCAAGCGCGGTCCAGAACGACATGGGCAGGTGCCGCGCGGGTCCCGTCGGCAGGACCTCCTCGCGCGCGGAAGGCGGAACCTCGCGGATCGCGCGCAGCAGCAGCAGCGTTGCGAAGCCTGGAACCACGGCGATCCACAGCACCGACCGCAGCGACAGACCGGCCGCCAGCAGCGCGACCGCGACGAGCGGGCCGATCACCGCGCCGGCCGTGTCCATGGCGCGGTGGTAGCCGAAGCTCGCGCCGAGCAGGCGGGGCGGAGTCGAGTCGCGGATGAGCGCGTCGCGCGGTGCGGTGCGGGCAGCCTTCCCGGCCCGGTCGATGAGACGTGCGCCCAGGACGATTCCCCACGCGTTCGCCGCCGCCAGGAGTGGCCGCGAGAGGGAGGTGAGCGTGTAGCCGGCGACGATCCACGGCTTGCGTCGCTCGCCTGACCGGTCGGAGAGCCAGCCCGCGATCCCGCGCAGCCCGACGGCGACGCCCTCCGCGATTCCCTCGATCACCCCGACGACGGCGAACGAGGCGCCGAGCACGGAGCGCAGGAACAGGGGCACGATCGGATACGCGAGCTCGCTTCCGAGGTCGTTGGCGAACGAGATCCAGCCGAGCGCGCGGACGTTCTGCGGCAGCTCGCGCCGTGCCGCTGCAATGCGCGCGACTCCGATCAGGAGTAGAGGGCCTCGATCTCGGCCGCGAAGTGCTCCTGGCAAACGCGACGCTTGAGCTTGAGCGTCGGCGTCACCTCTCCGTCCTCCGCGCTGAAGTCTCGGGGAAGGATCGTGAACCGCTTGATCTGCTCGTAACGGGAGAGATCGCGGTTGACGTCGTCGACCACGCGTTGCACCTGCGCCTCTGCATCGCCGGCCGGCTCGCCGTCCGCGAGAGTGATGAGCGCGGCGATGTACGGGCGCCGGTCGCCGACGACGAGTGCCTGCGAGACGATCGGATGCGTCTTGAGCGCGTTCTCGAGGTTCTGCGGTGCGACGTTCTTGCCGCCGGCCGTGACGAGGATGTCCTTCTTGCGGTCGGTGATGGTGAGGAAGCCGTCCTCGTCGAGGTGGCCGAGGTCGCCCGAACGCAGCCACCCGTCGCCGGGTAGCACCTCACGCGTCGCCTCCTCGTCCTTGAAGTAGCCGGCGAAGATCGTCTCCGTTTTGATCAGGAGCTCGCCGTCGTCCGCGACGCGCAGCTCGACGCCCGGCAGAGCGGCGCCGACGGTGCCGAAGCGGTAGCGCGACGGGCGGTTCACCGTCGCGGCCGTCGTGCACTCGGTAAGCCCGTAGCCCTCGAGGATGAGCACGTCGAGAGTGTGGAAGAACTCGATGATCTCCTTGGCGAGCGGCGCACCGCCCGAGACGCCGATGCGGAGATTGCCTCCGAGGCCTGCCTTCACCTTGGAATAGACGAGCCGATCGGCCAGTCGATGCCGGAGCGCGAGCCTGCGCGGAACGGGCCTCTCCGCCTGGCGCAGCTCGCTCACCTGGCGTCCGACGCGCAGGGACCAGTCGATGAGCCGCCGCCTGAGGCCGGTCGCCTCCGCGAACTTCGTCGTCACGCCGGTGTGCACCTTCTCGTACACGCGCGGCACGCTCGGGAGGACCGTCGGCCGGACGGCCGGCAGCGCCGCCGCGACGGCATACGGGTCCGGGCAGAACGCGACGGTGTAGCCGCTGTGTGCCCCCAGCAGCACCATGAAGCGGCCGAAGTTGTGTGCGAGGGGCAGGTACAGGAGCATCACGTCGCCGCGCACGGTGAAGTCCTCGACCTGCCGGACCTCTTCCGCCATGGCGTAGTAGTTGCGGTGACGGATCATGCAGGCTTTCGGTGGGCCGGTCGTGCCCGAGGTGTAGATGAACGTGTACAGGTCATCCTCCGTGATCGCCGACGTGGCCTCTTCGACGGCTCGCGGATTCTCCGCAGCATGCTCGCGGCCGCGTGCCCGTAGCTCGTCGAGGTCGGCGAACGTCAGCACGTGCGCGAGCTCGAGGCCGTTCAGCTTGCCGCGCTGCGCCTCGTCCTCGCAGAGCACGCCGATCGCCTCGGAATGTTCGATCACGTAGGCGCAGTCCTTCGGCGAGCTGTTCATGTAGATCGGCGCGGCCACGGCTCCGATCAGTCCGAGGGCGAAGTCGAACAGCACCCACTCGAGCCGCGTCGAGCCCAAGATGGCGAAGGCGTCACCCTTCCGGATGCCGAGGGCCGCCAGTCCGTGTGCGATCTCGTCGACCGCGCGGCTCGCCTCGGCCCAGGAAACCTCGCGCCACTCCTCGCCCTCCTGGACGAGGTAGGCGGGCCCCGTATTGGCCGCTACGGCGTCCTGCCAGAGTCGGGCGATGGTCCGCATCCCCGTCGTGGTCTTCGTCGCCACCGACCTCATCGTAGTCCGGCAGGAATGAGGAGCCGAACGGTGAATCAGCCCGGTCCCGATAATTTACGTCGGTGCCAGACTGAGGTCTGGCACCGGCTAACATTCAAAGGGCGGCCCTATGCGCACCATCTGGAACGGATCGATCTCTTTCGGCCTGGTCAACATCCCGGTTGGCCTGGCTCTCGCGACGACGCCGAAGGCGAAGCAGTCGGACGTCAGCTTCCGCACGCTTCACCGCGAGTGCAAGACGCCGATTCGCCAGAAGCGCTGGTGCCCCACACACGAGCGTGAGGTCGGCCCGGACGAGATCGTCAAGGGCTGGGAGGTCGCCAAGGGCGAGTTCGTGATCGTCGAGGACGCCGATCTCGAGGCGATCGCCCAGCACGACGATTCTCGTTCGATCGACATCACGAGGTTCGTGGATCTCGAGGAGGTCGACCCGGTCTACCTCGACCGCACCTACTACCTCGCCCCGGCGGCAGCGCCGGCTCAGCGCCGTCCCTACGTGCTGCTGCTCGAGGCGATGAAGCAGGCGGGCATGGGTGGCATCGGCCGCTTCGTTCTGCGCGGATCGGAGTACTTCTGTCTGATCCGGCCGAAGGGCGACGCGCTCGCCCTCGAGACGCTCTTCCTCGCGGAGGACGTGCGGTCGCAGGCCGAGATCGAGGAGGCGGTGGCCGGGACCGAGGTCAAGGACCCCGAGCTCAAGCTCGCTCAGCAGGTGATGGAGAGCCTGGTCGGCGAGTTCGACCCCTCCGAGCTCGAGAGCGAATACCGCAGCAACCTGCGTGCGATGCTCGAGGCGAAGCTCTCCGGCCAGGAGATCGCGAAGCCGGAGCCGGTACCCGAGACGCCTGTCGTCGACCTGATGGAGGCGCT
>WNFU01009988.1_pt1 | contig 16670 bp, 21 predicted proteins | sample 5400121 | NCBI WGS metagenome assembly WNFU01 (sample SAMN13153360, study PRJNA577476) | soil metagenome | isolation source: 100 cm soil or saprolite under grassland replicate 1 | place: USA:California | collected 2016-06-15
GCAGTAGTATGACCGGAGGACCACCGCTCGGACCCATTTCGGCGTAGCCAATGTTCAGAACTCCGGCATCGATCTGCTTGAGAGGACCGAACGACTTGTTCGTTCCCGGTTTGATCGCCGGCACACTTGTAGGTTTGGCGTTGCTCGATTGTGCGGCAGAAGAACAGATCATGGCGAGCTCGGCGGATGCAATCGTCATTACCGCGGTGGCAAGAAAGCATCGACGATCGTGGTTGATCTCTTCGACCATTTTTCTACCTCGGATAAATTCCTTCAGGCGAAACGCCTTCATTTGTCACTCTCGTAGGGCGATCATTGCCGGTCATCCTTTAGAACCAGTCGAATCTGTCATCTCATAACGAAGGTCGCCTAACCAGCGGATGACCTATGACGTAGTGCATTACCAGTTCTAGGCCGACGAGTATCAAAGACGCGGCTGCCAAGCCGGCCGCAAGCCGAACCTGGCGATTTTCCTGGGGTGTCATCTCAAGGCACGAGCGACGGGCTATGCAGTCGCGGCGCATGCGGCGTTGACGCTCGAGTGAGACCAGGACGATTGAAGCAATCAATGTCGATACGATTAGCAGGGGCACGCGGGCGGGGCTGCGGTCGAACCAGCGTGCGAGGGCAAAAAGCGCACCCGCCGAGCCTCCACCGAAGGCAAGCATCAGTGCGGCGGCAATATTGCTCCCCAGGCAGCCGCTGCCGAGAAAGGCGAGCGTCACAGCGCTCCAGTTGATCGCCGGCCGATCTTCAGGCATCCACGAGGCAGTGGAGAGCAAAGATCGCGGCTTGCCGTTCAACCGATGGGCCACGGTAGGCTGCGGGAAGCCCTTGAGGACGAGTGTCTCGGCTGGGACGCCGGGATAGGCTGAGGCTACCTCTCGATAGACATCCTGTGACACGAGTATTTCGGTGGGCCCGGCTTGCGCCTGCAGGCGCGCGGCCTGGTTAACGACGTCGCCGATGGCCGTATAATCCTTGATGTCATCTGAGCCCAGCCGCCCGACACGAGCAAATCCGGAGGCTATGCCGATCGACGCATGCAGGGGCATTCCCAGACGTCCGGAAAGTTCGGGAAGAATCTCTTGGAGCTTTGCAGCCGCCGCAACCGCAGCCACCGCGTGGTCGGCGCGTTTTATAGGAACGTTGAATAAGGCCATCACCGCATCGCCGATGTATTTGTCGATAAAGGCTCCGTGGCTCATAAGTGTGGTCGAAGCCAAGCGCAGGAACTCATCGATCACTGAGTAGGTTGTCGTTGCCCCGAGGCGGCCCGTCATCTCCGTAAAAGAGGAGAGATCGGCGAAGACCACCGTCATCTCCACGAGGCGGCCCTCCTCTAAGTGGGCGCCGCATCGTGTGCAGCAATTAGGGTTACGCGGGCTTCGACGAATGCCTCGCCACTTCAAGAAAACGGCGGTTAAGCCCACGAGCGGAATGCCGCAAACCAGGCAGTTAGCGGCGAGCCGCGGAGTTTTGATTTCTAAAGGCGCGCTCATTGCAACGCATCCCAAGAGAGCGAGTCGACGACTTCATTCGTGGTCACAATGGCACTTGCGTAGTTCGGGATATTAACCTCAAGAGCGGCGTGCATCTCCTTATCCGAGTAGCTCGCGGTCGCGTCTTTCACCACCGTGACCTCGTAGCCAAGCTCAGCGGCATAACGAACAGTTGCCTCCACACAGGTGTGCGCAATGAGTCCCATGACGATGAGCTTATGGATGCCGTGTTTCTTGAGCTGCAAATCCAGATCGGTATTGGCAAAGCCACTGGAACACCAATGCTCAAGGGCCACGATGTCGCCCGGTTGCGGTGCGAATTCGCTGCGGATCTCGCCGCCCCACGTGCCGTATTCGAAGCTCTTGTGCTCCCACCCTGCCTTCTGAATGGGCGCAATGTACTTCCAAGTCTCGTAGTCGCCCGGACGGTATCGATGATGCAGTGCATAGAAAACGCGAAGCCCCACCTTCCGCGCCGCATTCAGGACTCGCAACATATTAGGAACACACTGATTAGCTTCTGCAACAGCCTTCAAGCGATCCCATACCTTGCCTCCCTCGGAAATGAAGTCGTTATACGGATCGATCACCAGAAGTGCAGTGATGTCTTTGTCAAACTTCAGATTTGCCATGTTGTTTTCTCTAAGCGTTCACCAATTGTTCGCTTAGTGCCGGTAATGCACCATTCCGTCCGCGTCATTGATGCTTTTCGGCCGCATTCTTTTCCGGAACGACAAATGTGACCAAGCTTTCGTCCAGCGTGTGGTGGTTCGCGTCCTCCAGTTCAATAAGCACTTTGTGCGGACCGGGGGGAAGACCCATCAAGATGATGGGTTGACCACTCGCATCCGCCCACACCCAAGAGGCACCGTCAACTCTGACATGAATGTGTCCGACGCGCGGCGAGACAGCCAGAGCATTTGGGCCGAACACCGGCACAGGGTGCAGGTTCTGAACGCAATATTGGATAATCGCCACGCCCCGCGAGGCGAGCGGTTCGGCCAGCGGAGGGTAGGTGACGATCTTCGCCGGGGGCTCTTCGCTCGTGAGCGGGATAACCGGGGTCGGTCCGCAACCGTCCTTTGCGCTTTGTGCCAAAGCGGCCGTTGCGTACAACACGACGGCAGCGACCGATAGCAGAGACGCGCCTTTGAACGTTGTATACTTGAGATGTGGCATGTTCTTTCTCCTAGGTGTTCACCAAAATCGCCTCTTTTACCGACGCGGTGAATATCGCCGCATTCTTCCTGATGAAATCCTGCACGCGCAACGGCCCTTGCCCGGTTAGCGTGCGCACGTCGTCCGACATCCGGTCGTAGCGGCCTGCGCGGTGCAGATCGGCCATCGTCGCGAGGTGGTTCACCAGGTGAACCGGCAAGCCGCGCTCGAGCAGCCCGTCTCGCCACGGCTCGACCGGAATGTCCTGAAAGGTGATCGTGCGGCCAAGCGCCTTCGAATACTCCTGTGCATAGAAATGCATGTTCTCCGACTGCGGACCGGTCAGGTGATAGATCTTGCCGATGTGCGGCTGCGGATTGGCGAGCAGCGCGGCGAGCACACGTGCAACGTCTTCCACTGCGACCGGCGAAGTCTTGCCCTCGCCGAATGGTAGTCTGATCTGATTTGATTCCCTGACCGAATCCGAAGTGAAAATCAGGAAGAAGCCTTCGAGAAGCACTGTCGGCCGCACGTGCACGACCGGCAGACCGGACCAGTTCAGCGCCTGCTCGGCGAGCCAGTGCAGTTTGTGCTGCGGGCTCGGGGTGGTTTCGGTAATGCTCATCTGTGAGAGCGTCATCTGCGACATATTGATGAATGCCTTCACGCCGTGATGCTTCGCCACCGCCGCCGCATTGACCGTCGCGGCCAGATAGGCATCCGAAACCGACATGCCGAAGTACATCGTCTCGCAGCCGGCAATGACCCTATGCATCGAATCGAGATCGAGCAGATTGCCGACCACGACCTCCGCACCCATGTCGCGCAACGCCTGCGCGCGGTCGTCTTCATTTCGGACCATTGCACGCACCGCTTTGCCTTGCTTCAACAGCAGTTCGGTGACCGTGCGCCCTATCCCTCCGACGCGGCCCGCCGCGCCGGTGACCAGAATGGGATTTGCCATGTTTTTTCCTTCTATGCGTTCACCTAAATCGAAAGTCAGATTTGTTGAATGCGAGCGTCCACTAGCAGAATCACTTTCGCCTTACGACGTGACGTTCGATAATTTTTGCGAAGCCAGGCGTCTCCTAGGGTCACCTCACTGAGCGCTCACTTGGCCATCACAACGAGCGGCTTCCCTTTTTCGACGACATACGTGGCGAGTTCCGCTCCGTTGCCGCTGCCGACGTTCTTCGCCGCGTGGATCGTTCCGGCCGGAATGAACAAGACCTCGCCGGCCTTGAGCGTCACCGGCGGCTTGCCCTCGACCTGATACTCCAGTGAGCCTTCGAGGACATAGACGATCTCTTCGCCCGGATGACTGTGCTTACCGAACGCCACCCCGGGGGCGAAATCGACACGCACCTGGACGACCTCGCGTCCCGGAACGCCCAGATCGTGCCGCTGGAGATCGGTGCGCTTGATTCCCGGCTGCTGTGACAGCGCCACGTGCGGCGCCAAACCGCTTGCGACGATCAGCGCCGCTACCGTGATGATTCGAGTCGTCATTTTCATGTGGATCTCCTTACGGTGGTGGTGTTGGTGCTCATGACGAAAGCTTTTTTCCATTACCAGCGGCCGAAATGAGAGCCGCCATCGACGTAGAGGATGTCACCAGTCACCGTCGCGGCATCGGTCAGGTACATCACAGCGTCCACAATGTCCTTGACCGTCGAAGGCCGACCCATCGGTGACTGGCTCTCCATCACGTCCGTCGGAGTGTCCCGGTGAAGCGGCGTGTATACGGCACCGGGCGCGACGGCATTCACGCGGATGCCGTCTTTCGCGTACTCCATTGCAAGATGCTGGGTGATCGTTTCAAGACCGCCTTTGGTGATCATCGGCACGGCCGCGGTGATGGCCCGGATCGGGTTGCGAGCAAGGGCCGCCGTAATCGTGACGATGCTCCCGCCCGTTTTTTGCACTAACATTTGCTTGATGGTGAGTTGGGTGACGTACAGGAAGCCCTCGAGGTTCGTCGAGACAAGCGACTTGAAGTCCTCGGCCGTGTAGTCCGTGAACGGCTTAGTGATAAAGATGCCGGCATTGTTGACCAGTGCATCGATCGACTTGAAGCGAGACAGCGCCGTCTCAACGATCTTAGCGGCAGTTGCCGGCTCGCCGATGTGGCCGTCCACAAGGGCGACTTGGTTGGAAGTCGCGACCTCGGTGGATTGGGTCACCTTTCGGGAATTGGCAACGATGTTGAAACCCCGTTCGACAAACCTTTTAACGATTCCCGCGCCGATTCCCTGCGAAGCTCCGGTCACGATGGCTGTCTTTGGTGGGCCGCTCATGGCTGATTTCTTAGGACATTTTCTCTGTCAATTTGAGAATCCTGGCCAGTTCATCCTTTTAGACCCAAAGGCATCGCGAAGAGGAAAACGCCTCACGCCAACAAATTCTCGATTTTCACTGGCAGTTCTCGAACGCGAACTCCGGTTGCGTGATGGACCGCATCCGTGATGGCAGCAGCTATGCCGGCTAAACCGATCTCGCCGATTCCGCGTGCGCCGACTTCGTTAATCTCTTTGTCGGGGTAATCGAGAAAGTGCACATCGATCGGCGGCGCATCGGCGTTGACAGCCACCACGTAGTCGGCCAGATTGCTGTTGATTGGCGCGCCGTTCTGCGGATCGTAAGAGGTGTGCTCTAACAGCGCCATGCCGATTCCCATCACGACCGCCCCCTCGATCTGATTCCGGCCGGCTAGCGGGTTGAGAATGCGACCTGCATCGATGACCGTCACCACGCGATTGACGCGCAGACGAGCGATTTCCGGCTGCCATGTGACCTCGACGAAGTGAGCGCCGAAGGAGTGCGTCGAGAACTTCGGCTTTGGATTGCCGAAGGTCGCTTCGGAGCTGCCGCTGCCCGTGACCAGCCGCAGGTTGGCGCGCTGAAGCAAATCCGCGTACGGCACGCCACCAGTGCCCCCGCCAGCCTTCACAGAGACGCGGCCACCCTCGAATACCAGATCAGCGGACTTGCGCTTCTCAAACGGCGAGCCCGGGGTTGTCGTTGCGATGCTAAGTAGGGATTCGATCGCGTTGTCTGCTGCCTGGAAGACGGCCGGCACTATCGAGCTGGTTGCCATCGAGCCGCCGGAGAGCGGGCCCGCCGGAAGCGACGTATCGCCGAGTGCGACTTCGACCTTGTCGAGCGGCACTCCGGTCTTGTGCGATGCAAGCTGCGCGAGATTTGTGTATGTGCCGGTGCCGATGTCCTGCGTCGCGCAGGCGACGCGGACCGTGCCGTCATCGCGGAGCTGAATACTCGCCTCCGCGGGAAATCGAGCGGCGATCCACGCGCATCCGGCCATTCCCCAGCCCAGGATCAAGCCGTCGCGCTTCATCGAACCAACTTGGGGCGTGCGTTTGGACCAGCCGAACTTCTCCACGCCCAGTTCAAAACACTCAAGCAGATGGCGTGACGAGAACGGAAGCCCCAGTCCTTCGTCGATCTTCGGCTCGTTGATGACACGCAGCCGAACCGGATCGATCTTGAGTTCACCGGCTAGTTCATTCATCGCCGACTCGGTTGCATAGAGGCCGGACACGGCGCCGGGGCCGCGCATGTCCGCCGCTACGCGAAGATTGGGAACGCTGTATTGGAAGGGCGTTGCCTCTCCGCAGTCTTCGTGGTGAGCGTCGAGCATTGACCTGTGGTAGATATAGTCGTGCTGGAGCGAGACGAGTTTCCCGTCAGGCGTGGCGCCCAGGCGCACGCGCTGTTGGGTTCGCGGCCGATGACCGACGGTTTGGAACATCATCTTGCGGCTGAGTACAAGTTTCACCGGCGTGCCCAACTGCCGCGCCGCGGCGGCGGCGAGTGGACACTGCGTCCAGGGAAACAGTTTGCTGCCGAAACCCGAGCCAACGAACTTGCTGATGACCCGGACGTTTTCTTTCGGCAAGCCGAACATTTCCGCGAGCACACCCCTCAGGTTGACGACTCCCTGCGACGATTCGTACAGTGTTAGCGTCGAGCCTTCCCAAATCGCGGTCGTAGCGTGCAACTCGATGGGGTTGTGCGTCTCGGCGGGCGTGACGTACGTCTGGTCGATCTTGACCGGCGCGCTAGCGAACTCGGCCTCGGCGTCGCCGCGCTCGCTATCCAGGCGGTGGCGCATGCCGAACGTTGTGGCAACCATGTCGGGTTCGTCGTCTGCTTTCAGGTGAGTCTCGACGTTCGGCGTGTCTTTCGCATACGTAACGCGAACCGCATCGGCAGCGGCCTTGGCGGCCTCGAACGTGTCCGCCACAGCCAGCGCAATATACTGGCCATAGTAGCGAACGACATCATCCTCAAAGGGCGGGCGCCGCTCTTCGCAGATGCCTTCGAACCCCTGCCCCATGGTCGAGCGGAAGATTTTACCGATGTTCTCGCGATGAAAAATCGCGCGCACGCCGCGCATTTTCTCGGCCGCGGCCGTATCGAGGTTCACGACGCGGCCATTGGCGATTGTCGCTTCGACCGGAACGGCATACAGCGTCCCGGGAAAGTGGAAGTCGGAGGTGTACTGCGCCTTTCCGCTCACCTTTGACGGGCCATCCACACGAGGCGTGCTGCGACCAATCGGTGATGTCGTCGGGATTTCTTGTGTCGCTGACATGTTTGCTCCTTCACTAAATCACACCGTTGCCATCTGGAGCGCGTGCGTGAGGCAGCGCTTGGCCAACTCGATTTTAAACGCATTCTCACTCTGCGGTTTGGCGTCGCGTAACGCCGCCTCGGCCGCTTTGCGGAAGCTCGCCCCGTTTACCGGCTCCCCGAGGAGCGTGGCTTCGGCCTCGGGAGATCGCCATGGCTTAGTCCCCACGCCGCCAAGAGCGACGCGTGCCCGAGTGACTTTCCCGCCGGCTACCGTGATAACAACGGCCGCCGACGCCAGAGCGAACTCGTAGGACGCCCGGTCGCGGAGCTTCAGATAGACCTGCCTGCTCCCCGCAACCGGCGGTGGAAGTGTGACGTAGGTAACGAGGTCGCCTGGTTCGAGCACGGTTTCGCGATCCGGTGTGCTGCCGGGAAGAAAATGAAAGTCACCGATTGGGATCGCGCGCGCACCATTCGTTCCTTGCACATGGATCGTCGCTTCCAATGCCGCCATTGCAACGCACATATCTGAGGGATTCGTTGCGATGCAGTATTCGCTAGCGCCCAGGATGGCGAGCATGCGGTTGGCGCCGGTGATCGCCGGGCAGCCGGTGCCGGGCTCTCGCTTGTTGCAGGGCATGGCCGTGTCGCGAAAGTACACGCACCGCGTGCGCTGCAGGAGATTGCCGGCCGTCGTCGCCATGTTGCGGAGTTGGGCCGATGCACCGGCGAGAAGCGCCTGAGACAGCACGGCATAATCTCGCTCCACCGTTGGATGGTGGGCGAGATCCGAGTTTCGAACAGTGGCGCCAATCTTGAGCCCGCCGTCAGGCATCGCTTCGATCTTGTCGAGCGGCAGACGGTTAATGTCGATCACCCGCGCCGGCGTTTCGACATTCAGTTTCATCAAATCCAGCAGCGTTGTCCCGCCGGCGACAAAGCGCACGTCGGCACCCTGTTGCGCGGTTTTCGCCTGCGCGGCGGTCGCCACCGCCGCCGCGGGGTCTGCCGGTCGAACGAATTCAAAAGTATGCATGGGATCGCTCCTGCTCGCGGCTAAGTGTTTTTGCGAACTTGTTGGATCGCGGCCACGATGTTGGCATAGGCTCCGCAGCGGCAGATGTTGCCGCTCATCAATTCCTTCACGGCCGCATCGTCAGGACCGCAGGGTTCTTTGAGCAAGGCCACGGCCGACATGATCTGGCCTGACGTACAATACCCGCACTGGTATCCGTCGCAGGCAACGAATGCCGCTTGCATCGGATGCAAGTTGTCGGGGGTGCCCAGGCCTTCTATGGTTGTGATCTCTTCCCCATCATGCATCACGGCCAGGCTAAGACATGAGTTCACGCGCCTGCCATTCACATGCACCGTACATGCGCCGCATTGCCCGTGGTCACAGCCCTTCTTAGTGCCGGTTAAGTGGAGCCTCTCGCGCAGCAGATCCAACAGCGACGTGCGAACATCCACCGCGATGGCCTGTGGCGCGCCATTCACTGTCAACTTAATGGTCATGTTTAAAGGAACGTCGGTCGCCTGCATCGTTTTTCTCCTGCGGCTGAGCGTTGACTGCTGAAGCCGGAAGCGACGACACCGAGCGCGCCCCGATCTTCGGCGATTCTTCGAGAAACTCATGTCTAATCAAATCTCTCATGTCCTACTTCTTACTCGGGCGGCCTGGATCGTGCCGATCACAAGATCGCCCTGCTCCTAACTTTTGATGACGCGAGCAAATTTTCGTTGACCTTATCTTTGAGGTTGTGCACTTGCCGCCGGTGGAGTGACCAACGTGAACAGCATTTCGCAGGTCACGCGGTTCGACCAGCGTGGCCAAATCGTCGAGGTATGTGTCCATCTCGTTTCCTTCCAGGGCTGCCTCGATCGAGGCGTTACGCTTTTAGGAAGTTCAGTAGGTCGGCGTTAATGGTGTCGGCCTGAGTCGTGGGCATGCCGTGCGGAAAGCCCTTGTAGGTTTTCAATGTGCTATTCTTCAGCAACTTTGCCGACAGCGGTGCCGAATCGGCATAAGGCACGATTTGGTCGTCATCCCCATGCATCACTAGGACCGGCACGGAGATCTTCTTCAGGTCTTCGGTGAAGTCTGTCTGGGAGAAGGCGACGATGCCGTCATAGTGCGCCTTTCCGCCTCCCATCATGCCCTGGCGCCACCAATTCCAGATCACGCCCTGGGAGGGTTTCGCATCAGGCCGGTTATAACCATAGAACGGTCCAGCCGGCAGATCGTAATAGAACTGGGCTCGGTTGGCGGCGAGCTGCGCCTGAAGCCCGTCAAACACCTCCTTGAGCAGCCCGCCCGGATTGGCCGCCGTCTTTACCATCAGCGGCGGCACTGCGCTGATGATCACTGCTTTTGCCACCCGGCTTTCGCCGTGGCGCGCCAGGTAGTGCATCACTTCGCCGCCGCCGGTCGAGTGGCCGACATGCACCGCCCCCTTGAGGTCGAGATGTGCGGTCAGCGCCGCTAGGTCGTCGGCGTAATGATCCATGTCATGGCCGCCACCGGTCTGGGTGGAGCGGCCATGGCCGCGCCGGTCGTGGGCTATGACGCGATAGCCGTGCTTGAGGAAGAACAGCATCTGTGTGTCCCAGTCATCGGCCGACAGCGGCCAGCCGTGGCTGAACACGATGGGCTGACCTTTGCCCCAGTCCTTGTAGTAGATCTCGACGTCTTTGGAATTTTCCTTACCGACAGCGATGTAAGGCATATGAGCTCTCCTCTTTTGCGAAGTTTGAAATCGGTGCAATCAGTTTCTAATGGACGATCAATTCCCGCCGCTGCCGCTGTCGCCGCCACCACCTCTTCGTGCCTGGTCGCGTCGCGCTTTGTCGATCTCCTCGTCGAACTGACGACCGATGCGCTCGCCTGCCATGGTAAGCTGCGCGTCATTCAGTTTGGCGGCTAATGATTTTCGAATGTCATTGCGAATTTCCATGCCGGGATCCCAATAGAACCCGTAGACGCGGTCCTCTGCGATGTACTCAAGTGTGTCATCGATCGCTCTAAGCCCGTCTTCGATATCTTTACGACCGCGCTCGCGCTCGCCGGTCTTTAACATCGCGATCCCAAGGTACAGATGGGCGAACGGATCGTCGTTATCGAGATTGACTGCTCTTTCCAAAGTTTGCCGAGCTTCTGTGTCTTTGCCAGTTTCGAGGTATGCCCGTCCCAGGTACGCCAATACGCCCGCGCGAACCCGGTAGGGAATCTTGTAATTGGGATCCGCCTCGGCTGCCCGCGTTAAGTAACCGATTGCATCGTTGGCGCGACCGGTTTGTAGTGCATTGCGACCAGCTTGAACATCGCTACCGACGCCGGAGCAACCCGAGATGAACAGCGACGCTGAAAAATAGATGGGGACGAAAAGATGCTCTGATCTCACAAAATTATCTCCTGTTTTCAATTTGTTGAATCATAGGCTTGCGATAGCGGGCTTTCCGCAAAAGATGCACTCATGGGCGTTTTCATGGTGCAGCCAATCATCGGATGGTTTCGGGTTCTAATATGGACGTCCACAGCCGCCCAAAATAGCGACCGTGTTCGACCAGCCATGAGCCTCACTTATCAAAGGTTGTCAGCTGCGCGTATTCATCGGCGACGAAGACGGCGAGCAAACTCGCCGGGGGCTTGGCGCTCGCATTCTCGCTGCCTTATCCTTCTGTGACCTTTTCACGGATGATCCACTCTCGTATGTAAGGCGAGCAATGAATTAACTCGATGCCACGCTCTTCGCAGGCACTCAAAAATCGAACGACCTCGACGTCCACAAGCGTTACGCTGTCCAGGTCCAATACAATCCGTGACTGATCGCCGTCTATTTGCGTTTTCAATTCATCGAGATGCTCCAATCGCAGCCGACCACTTAGGCGAATCACCGTCTTTCGCCCATCGGAAACTTTTTCAATTTTCAATGTCATCTGCGATTTCTGTGACGTGAACGACAAAACAGAACTGCAATGAGGAGACCATGCGTAACTTTCTGAAATGTTTACACTGACGATGAAAAAGACTGCCGAATTTTCAGCATTTGCCGAATTGTCGGCAAAAGACCCGGGTCTTTCGACTCGTCGCCTAAATCAGCAGAGCGCTTAAGATAACGAGCGTCGGGCTGGCGCCGGCAAGATCGCGGCGCTTTATCTAACACGCTATCAACTTTGGTATTTTCATCGTGACGGCTTGTGATCGCGCACACGCTGGCGAGTTAAGACGTCATTAAGCACCCATGACACCACCATGTAGGCGCCGGCTGGATCACGGATGATCGGCATAACCTCGTCTGCCACCGCGACGATGAGATCACCCAAGGTAGTCTCGATAACTTTTCGCTGCCGCATGTTTTACTCCTCCACGCAGAGTCCGAATGGCTGTCTCATTCGTTCGAGATTACTAGATATGAATCTCGCATTAGCGTGGGCCGCAAGCGGCGTACCAGAGTCGATCCAGGAGCTAAAAAACATCTATGTCTTACAAAATCGGGGTTTTACGATTTGCGAGGGAGAAATCGTTGAGAAGAGTCGCGACGATTTATCGGCAGATGTCGAAATATCGACAACGCTGCGGTGAGGAATTCACAATCTTAACATGTGAGTGTAAAGAGTTGAGTGCTTTCATCATAAGCCGGGCGGCATTGACGGAGGATGCACTGATGATTCATTTCGTATCCTTCAAGATGCGCACCCCCCGACGTTTGGTCAGAAACGAGAACCCTCACTGGATCATGACCTGCAGCCGGTTGGCGAATCCGATCAAGAAGTAAATGTGCACGCCTAACCACAGTAGCCACGCCAGCACGCCCCAGAAATGATAATCTTTGTATAGAAATCCAAGCTGTTATGCTCCTAGCAGCACTTCATAGTTAGGTAGCTCTGAGACATCGAGGTAAACGATTGTGTGTAGAAACATCAAAACGCTTTTCAACTTCCAACCGCCTGTGACGGAGGAAGAGATTCGTGCGGCCTCATTACAATTCGTGAGAAAGGTCAGCGGCTTCAACAAGCCATCGAAAGCCAACGAAGCTGCATTCCTCGCTGCCGTTGACGAAATAGCAGCGATCTCCGGTAACCTTCTCAGCTCGCTCGAGACGAACGCACCGCCGAGGGACCGCACAGAAGAAGCTGCCAAGGCGCGAGCACGCGCTGCTCAGAGGTACCCTAAGTAATTGGTCGCCACTAGCCCATCAAGGAATTACGTCCTGTTGTGGCGATGTGTCATTGCAAGACCTGATTGCTTGCAGGCTTCGACCCTCACCTCAGGGGTGGCCGGAATGCTCCGGAACGGTGGCCGGTTCTCACCGGAATGGGTGGCCGAAACCGGCCCGGAATCAGTGGCCGGATCGGAGTGGAAAACGCAGCCACGACCGAGTTGACAAGATGAGTTGCCGCGGTATGAGTAGATCATCAGGAGATTTTTCATGAGGATCCTGGTTAGCTTCATCGCCGGTTTTCTCGCGACTGCCATCTTTCACCAGTTGGTTCTAGCTTTATTATGGTGGGCGGGTATGGCGCCGTTCGGCCCCTTTTCCATGGCAGCGACCCAACCGCTTGGCGTACCAGCCGTGATTTCGCTGGCATTCTGGGGTGGAGTGTGGGGCATCTTATTTGGATTGATCCACAACCGTTTTCCACGTGGCAGCGGGTATTGGCTAACGGCTTTTTTGTTTGGCGCCATTCTCCCTACGCTGGTTGCTCTTCTAGTAGTGCTGCCGATCAAGGGCCGCCCCGTCGCCGGCGTTTGGCAACCACCTCTACTGATGACGGCCTTTCTGATCAACGGTGCCTGGGGTGTTGGCACCGGCTTGATCATTAGGGCCCTGTCGGGTTTGCTCACCGGTGCTCGCGAGTCGTCAGCTTGAATCTTGTTGTGGCAGATGATCTGCTCCGCCCCCAATCACATACGAATGCCTTATCCTCAGGGAGCCCCCCTATGTCAGGAAAGATGTCGCATCTAAAAATAGCGTGAAGATTGCAAGCTTTCGCAAACTCGGATCAGCGATAACGGGGATGGGGGCTGTCGTGCATGCAGATCCCGACGCTAAAGCACTGTTCAATTCGGTTGGCCTGCAACCATCCGAATTTGTTAGTCCTACCATTTAGTGCGAACCTTGTTCGGCCCGCCGCAATAGTCTTTGCAATTCTTTGTCGGGTAAGCGTTTAGCGTGATGCTGAGGGGAAGAAGCTAATCATATGTCCGGCAGTTCCCGCGGCTTCGGACCGAGCGCTCGTCCAAGCAGTGCTTGCCGAAGAAACGATATGTGGACCTACTGCGCGAATTGTGCGCGCATGAAGTTGATGTAGTCCTGATCGGACATTTCTCTTCGGGCCTTCAAGCCGCGGGCATCGTCCCCGGCCAGATAGCGGAGTCGTTCCGTGCCGTCGCTCGCCGCGTCGTAAATGACTTTAGCAACGTCCTCGGAACTCATCGTCCTCGCTGCTGTCATTCTGGCAAACGCCTCGTTTGTCCGCGCGACGAAGTCGTCATAGTCCGTGAGCGAAGGGTCCATCGCGCGATCGTGCGCCTGCCGCGCTCGGAGAAGCGAGTGGCGGTTACTCCACCGTGGGGGATGACGAGCTTGACGACGATGTTCTGAGACGCGAGCTCGTAGGCGAGTGCTTCCGAAAAGCCTTCCAAAGCGAACTTGCTGGCGCAATAGAGCGAGATCATCGGCAGAGTGAACAGCCCCCCGCGCTCGGGCAACCGAGCCAACTCAGAACACGAGCTAAATTAGACTTAGCCACGAAGAACAACCAGCTCCTGCTTCAGTTGAGGGGGATATCTTCTCGCAGTGGCAGTCATCAAAACTTCAATGTCCTTTCCACGATGAGGTGGCCCGGAACATGCTTTTGTCGGAGAACCAGAAGGGCCAGACCGACGAAGAGAGCGCTCCGGCTCCTTGCCGCCAATCACGAAATAAGACCCGAATGAACATCTAAAGCGTTCGTGTTCATCAACCTTGCCGAAAAAAGCCACAACTGATTTAGTTACGGCGAGTTTCTTTAAAACGCGCAAGCTGTCGGCGGTTATGCGGGCGTCAAACTGATGCAAGGGTATGTCGAAGCCTGAAATTCCATCGCGAGGCGCGATATCCGTAGTTCTGAGATACGGCCTGGCAGTCGTCTCCGTTGCAGTCGCACTCGGACTAGCGCTCCTCGCCCAACTCCAGACAGTCCCCAACCTGGAATTCCCGCTTTTTCTGACGGCGATCGCCGTAACAGTCTGGTATGCAGGGGCTGGGCCTGGTGTCCTGGCGGTTGTATTTTCAGGCCTGGGCTTCGATTACTTCTTCACACAGCCCCTGTACACTCTCTACATCGAACCTCCTAATCGCCCTTACTTTATCGTCTTTACTTTATTCGCACTCATGATTGCCTGGTTCAGCTCTAGGCGACGACGGATCGAGCAAGAGCTTCGGGAAGCCCGCGATAAACTTGAGATCGAAGTGGCGGAACGAACCCAGCAGGCGAGCCTGCTCAATCTCACACATGACACCATTTTCGTCCGTGATATGAGCGACGTCATCACCTACTGGAATCGCGGAGCTCAGGAGTTGTACGGGTGGACGGCAGAGGAAGCGATCGGCAAGTGTGCTCACCAACTCTTGCAGACGATCTTTCCGATGCCGATTGATGAGATTCGCGCGGAGTTGCTGCGTGCTGGCCGCTGGGAAGGCGAGATCGAGAAGACGAAAGCCGACGGAAGCCAGGTGGTGGTGGCAAGCCGATGGTCTTTGCGGCAAGACGAGCGGGGACGGCCAATAGCGATCCTGGAAACTAACAATGACATTACCGAGCGCAAGCGAACCGAGGAAGCAATTCGCAAGCTCAACGAAGACCTTGAAAAACGGACCGCTGAGCTTCAAGCCATTAATAAGGAATTAGAAGCATTTGCTTATTCCATATCGCATGACCTGCGTGCGCCCCTTCGCCATATGGCTGGGTATGCAGAGCTGCTTCAAAAGAATGCTTCTTCAATTCTGGATGAAAAGAGCCGCCGATATATGACGATGATACTGGAATCGGCGAACGGATGGGCGATTTGATCGATGACCTGCTGGCCTTTTCAAGAATAGGACGGGCTGAGACCCAAAAGACAATGGTCAGCCTGCAACAGCTTGTGAAAGAAGCTTTGAGTGAAGTACAGCAGGAGACAGATGGGCGCAATATCGGTTGGAGAATTGGCGCATTGCCCAATTTGTATGGAGACCGTTCGATGCTGCGACTGGCGTTGGTTAATCTCGTTTCCAACGCTGTTAAATTCACGCGCAAACGCCCGCAACCCGAGATTGAGATAGGATCCGTCGATGGAAAAGAAAACGAGATCGTCGTTTTCATTAGAGACAATGGAGTCGGTTTTGATATGAAGTATGTAAATAAACTATTTGGCGTATTCCAACGTCTTCACCGAGCTGAAGAGTTTGAAGGCACGGGTATAGGACTGGCTACCGTTCAGCGTATTATACATCGTCACGGAGGCAGAGCGTGGGCTGAGGAATGAAAAAAGGGGACGCAAACCTTTCGTGATGACTCAACGCTCTTTTCTTCTAGGTCTCCCATCGATGAAGAGTAAATTCCAACTGCAGCATATTCGCGATCCGCATCATCCAGTCTTCTGAGCCATAGGGCGTGCCGCGATTCACTGACTTCCGCAGCGTCGAGTTCGCCCGCAGTCTGTGCTCCATTTACCCAATCGATCCAGCCCGCTGGCACATCAAGAGGCCAGCTGCTCAGCAGCGATTCTCTGTCCGCATTCAGTCTTCTCCATAAACTACACCAGCGCCAGTCTTGCGCCCGCTCGACCAAGTTGGCCCGCAACGCATTGCGCTCAACGTACCGCAGCACATTGAGCAAGGACTCATCTTGTTCAATGGGAAAACTCTTAAAGCGGCCCTGATAGATGTGCCCGTAACCGGTCATGTGTCGATGAGCATGCAGTCGTTGGCTATGCGTAATTGTCAACCGGCGAAGAAACTGAGTCATCTCACCGTCTTTCCTCGGCAACAGAACCATGTGCCAATGATTGGGCATCAGGCAGTACGCCAGTAGCCGGATGGGAGTGCGATGCATGGCTGAGATCATGATCCGCTCGAACGCTGAATAATCTTCCGGTTTATGAAACAGTTCGTTTCCTCCGTTCGCTCGATTGAGAGCGTGATAAACTATTTCACCTGGCGCGATGCGTGTTCGTCGGGCATCGCGCAACGCTCCATCGATCGACTCGATCTCGTCAAGAAAGGTTTGCGGCCAGGTGGCTCCGGGCGGTTGCCCGCCCGGAGCTCCCACAGACCCGTACGTGCATTTTTGATGCATACGGTTCCTCAGATCATGGGCTCGCTGCGCGATGATAGACTGAGTGGACCACCCGCGCCGACGGAAGCGGATAGCGCTCCAGTAGCCGGTTGA
>WNFU01005275.1_pt1 | contig 16666 bp, 15 predicted proteins | sample 5400121 | NCBI WGS metagenome assembly WNFU01 (sample SAMN13153360, study PRJNA577476) | soil metagenome | isolation source: 100 cm soil or saprolite under grassland replicate 1 | place: USA:California | collected 2016-06-15
TTCAAGGACGCGAACGCACTGCTCAAGACGCTGCTCGGAGACGGCGCGTCGTCGCAGCGCGCGATGCTCGAACGCCTCGCCGGCTACGCGGTCGTCCAGTCGCGGGGGCCGTTCGCGAAGGCGAAGCCGCGTTTCGACGCGAGCCTCGAGGCTGCACGCGCCGTCGACGCCCAGTACGAGCTCGCGCTCACCCTGCGCGCGATCGCGGAGACGAGCGGCGGCGACTCCGCCGAGGCCGACGAGATCCTCGCCCGGCTTGGGGTCGTGCAGATCCCGCGCGTTCCGCTCCCTTAGCCGACGGCTGGGACCGCTCGCGTCGTTGCGGCGGCGTCCGTCCCGCTTCTGCAAAAAGGCCCCTACAAACGCCAAGTCCCGGCGACCCGAGGGCCTCCAGGACTTGACGGCGGCACTCTGTCACACCGGCCGCAGGTCTGTCAAGCCTCGTTCGGCAAGGCGAGCACGAAGCGGGCGCCGCGCTCCCCAGGGTCGTAGAGGAGGTCGCCGCCGTGCGCGACCGCGTAGGCCTTCGCGATCGCGAGGCCGAGGCCGCTGCCCTCGGTGTCGAAGCCGCGCTCGAAGCGCTCGAAGAGCCGCGGCACGAGCTCGTCGGGGACGCCGGGCCCGCCGTCCTCGACAGCGATCCGCAGGTGCCGGTCGGCCTGGCTCGCCGTGATCGTGACCGGCGGCTCGCCGTACCGGAGCGCGTTCACGACGAGGTTCGTGAGCACGCGCTCGAGCGCGAGTGGATCGACCTCCGCCTCGAGTCCCGGCTCGACGTCGACGACGACGTCGTGCGCACCGGTTCCGGTCACGACCTCGTCCACCGCCTGCGAGACGTCGACGCGCCGCGCCTCGATCGAGATCCCGCGCGCGTCGAGCCGCGACAGATCGAGTAGCTGCTCGATCAGCCTGCGCAGCCGCTCGGACTGCAGCCAGAGCATCTCCTGCAGCTCCTCGACGTGCTCCGGTGGGAGCTCCGAGCCGCGCTCGCGCAGCGTCATCACGACGCCGTAGAGCGCGCTCGCCGGGGTGCGCAGCTCGTGCGACGCGATCGCGACGAAGTTGAGCTTCATCTGGTCGAGCCGGATGACCTCCTCGTGCAGGCGCGCGCGCCCGATCGCGAGCGTCGCGCGGTCGGCGGCGAGCTCGAGCAGCTCGACGTCGTCGGGCGTGAAGTCGCGCGGCGTGAGCGTGCCGACGTGGACGATCCCGATCGGCTCGCCGCCGACGAGCAGCGGCACACCCAGCAGCGACCGGATCCCCTTCTCGCGGAGGATCGGATTGACGATGTCCGCGCTGCCGACGTCGGGGATGACGACGGGTCGACGGGTTGCCGCGACGCGACCGGCGAATCCCTTGCCGACGGGCACGCGCGCCCCGGCCTCCACCTCCTCCTCGAGCCCGACCGCGGCGCGCGCGACGAGATCGTGACCGGCCTCGTCGAGCATGAGGATCGCCGACGTGTCGGCGTGGAGGATGTCGCGAATGCGGACGAGCAGCTCGTGCAGTAGCTCGTCGAGCTCGAGGTGCTGCAGCGCCGCGTCCGTGACGGACTGGACGTTCTCGAGCCGGATGCGGGCCCGGCGCTCGGCTTCGAAGAGGCGCGCATGCTCGATCGCGATCGCGGCCCGATCGGCGACGAGCTGCAAGAGCTCGACGCTCGCCTCGTCGAACGGGCGCGGCTCGCGCCTGCCGACGTGGAGACGGCCTGTGATGGTGCCCTCGACGAGCAGGGGAACGCCGAGCGACGTCTCGACTCCCTGCTCGCGTAAGAGCGGGTCGAGCTTCTCGCCGCCGACGGGGACGCGCACGCCCTGCATCCGCTCGTCGTCGAACCCGACCGCGGCGCGCGCGACGAGCTCGTCCGTCCGCGTGTCGAGGAGCAGCAGGACGGCCGTGTCGACCTCGAGCGCGTCGCGCGTACGGTCGAGCAGCGCCGCCAGCAGCTCGTCGAGCTGCAGGTGCGCGAGCGCAGCGTCCGTGATCATTTGCAGACGCTGCAGGTGGTCTGCGTCGAAGTGGGCCTGGCCGCCCATACGCCGGCCGGAAATCTACCGCGCGAGCGGGATCAGGAAACGGCGCCACACGCACGGAGCGCGTTCAGGCAGTAGTCCGTCAGGCGCTTCAGCTCCGGCTGCTGCCAGCCGTTGAAGAAGTCCGCGTGCCCCGAGTAGAGGCCGAATGACGAGAGCTGGAGCCCTTTTCCGCCCGCGATCGGGTACTGGATGACGAGCGTGATCTGCGGCACCGCGACCGGATGCGACTTCGGGCAGATCCCGTTCCCCGAGTACGCCATGTGACTGCGGTGGTCGGGGCTGTCGATGCGCGTCCCGTCCCAGCAGTCGGGGAAGCGCACGTGCACGTGCAGCGTGGGCGTCGCGCACGCGGGCGGCGTGCTCGACGCGCCCGTCGGCTCGGTGGAGCAGTTCCAGAAGACGACGTGCAGGTTCTGCGGCGAGCGCGCGTGCGAGTTGCCGGCGACGATCTTCAGTCCCGCGGGAAAGACGTGGAGGCGCGCGAGCGTGCTGCGGCGGTAGTAGACCTGCGCCTCGACCGGCTCGACACGCTTGTCGTCCTGGAGCAGAGTCGGGGCCCAGTACGACGCGGTGTCCTCCGTGCGCTGGCACGTCGTCGCGTTCGAGCGCAGCGTCGACAGCGTCGTGTACGCGTTCGTCGACACGTTCCCGAAGAAGCTGTGGTCGTGCGAGAGATTCGGCTTGCGGGGATAGACGATCGGGTCGTTCGGGCCGTAGTGGCTGAACTTGCAGACGGTGATGAACTCGACCTTGTCGAACTGCACCAAGTCGGTCGGCGCGGTCGGCGGCCGGCCGGCCGGCTGCGCAAGCGCGGCGCCGGCTAGTGCGAGCGGGACGAGGATCGGGAGCAGGGTCCGGAGCATTTAGTAGTCGTCGAACTGGCAGCCGACGCCGTCGAAGTTGTTGTCGAAGCTGTGCGGGTCCGGCGTCTTTTCCGTCGGCTCGTGCTTGACCTGGAATTGCCGGAACGGGAGATCCGCACAGTCGAGGTCCGGCAGCGGCGGCGGGATGCAGACGGTCGGGTAGTGCGGATCGCAGTTGCCGCCGTCGACCCAGTGGTTCACCGGCAGCTGCCGCGGCGGCGGGGGCGGCTGCCCCGGCAGCGGCTGCGCGACAATCGACGTGAAGGCGCCCGTGCGGTCGTTCTGGACGTCGGCGTCGTGGAGCGGCGTCGATCCGCACGCTGCGCGGATGCAACCGCTCAGCCGCACGAGCGCCGAGGCCGCGGCCGCGCCCTCTTTCCTCGCATCCACCGTGAACGCCGCTTCGGCGGTTCCGTGCGCCGGCACGACGTCGAACGAGCAGTGCGCATACCAACCTCTCACGCTGCATGTTCCGTGCTCCGTCAGCGAGGCGGCGGTGTCGAAGGGATTGCCGACCGGCGCGCGCACGTTCAGCGAGACGTTCGTCGCGCCGAGCGGTCCTGCGTTCGTGATCGTCGCGGTGTAGCGGATGCGGTCGCCAATCGCGACGGCGTCGGGTGTCGAGACGAGCGTGACGGCGACGTCCGCCGCACACGCGCCCCACATTCCCTTGTTGGCCGTCTCGGCGGCCTGCTGCACCGGTACGTACGACGCGAAGCGAGAGAACGACGGTCCCCACGCGTCGATCTGTGCGATGCCGCTCTCGACGAGTTGACGGCCGAGATCGCTGCCGTCCGGCAGCGTGACGTACGCGGACGAACCCGAGCCGCTCAGCTGCACGGTCTTCGCGACCGCGAGCGCGCGTGTCGCCTCGGTCGACTCCGCCGCGTAACAGGAGGAAGCACGCGGCGCGACGACGCCGAGGACGCGCACCGTCTCGAGCTTGCCGCTCGCGAGCTTCACCTGCAGCGTGTCTCCCGCCGTGACGTCGGTGACGAGACCGGTCGTGCGGCTGCCGCGAGACGCGCCCGCGACGACGGCGATCGCGCCGGCGGCGACGAGGGCGAGCAGGATGAGGACGACCCGGCGGCGCACGGAACCTGTCAAGCGTAGACGAGGAATTCGCGCCCTGGTTTGCGGCTCCCCGCCGACCTTGACTCCACGCGCGGCATGTGACACACAACGTTCGTGGCCGATCCGGTTGCCATCTTCGGGGTCGTCCTCGGCGGCGCCGGCTGCGTCGCCAGCGCGGCCTCGGCGGTCTACTTCCGGTCACAGGCGCGCGCCGCGCACCGCCAGGCGGCGGAGGCGCAGCGCCAGTCGGAGAGCGCCGACCGGCTCGCGTTGATGCACAGCAACCTCGACATGTACGCGCGGTTTCGTGAGACGCGGAACCAGTTCCTGCACTTCCCCAACCTGCAACAGGAGTGGCGGGACACGCAGCCACGATTCGCGGAGATGTTCGACGCGTGCGGCGGGCTCGACAACTTCATCGCCGTCCGCGAGGCGATGGACACGATGCATGACGTCTACTTCCTACGAAAGGACGGCTGCGTCACGGATCAGTACTGGCACGTCTGGACGAAGACGTTCTTCCGCTTCTACGCGAAGATGCCGACGTTCCTGCAGGTGTTCGAGTTCGCGGCGGACGAAGGTCTGGTGCACCCGGAGTTCGTCGCGTTCTTTCGCAGCGCGATCGACGGTGAGACGCTTCCGGATCCGGCTCGCGCCGGTCTCGCAACGTCGTAGATTCCCGAGGCGCGTCCATGACGGCGCTTTTCTTCATCGTCGCACTCGCGGGTGTGGTGGCGGCTGCGCTCCTCGGCGCCGCCTCGCTGGGGCTTGCCTCGCCGATCTCGATCCTGCTCGCGGCGTACCTCTTCGGCGTCGCGGAAGTCGTGCTGCTCGGCGAGACGTTCTCGCTAGTCCACGGCGTCTCGCGGTTGGGATTCGCCGCAGGCGAGCTCGTCGTGCTCGGGGCTGCAGCCGCAGCGTGGCACGCGCGCGGGCGACCGCCGCCCCCGCTTCCGCGCGTTCCGCTCGCGGCGCTGCCGCGTCATCCGATCCTGCTCGCGCTCGGCGTCGTCGTCGCCGCCGCGCTCGCGTACCAGGCGTTCCTCGTCCTCGCGACGCCGCCGAACAACTGGGACTCGATGACGTATCACCTCTCGCGCGCCGCGTACTGGCTGCAGCACGGCGGCATCGGCTACGTGCCGGACGCGCACACCCAGCGTCAGAACGCGTTCCTGCCGAACAGCGAGCTGCAGATCCTTTTCACGCTGCTCTTCCTGCGCGGAGACGGAGCCGCCGCGTTGCCGCAGCTGCTCGCGGAGGGCGCACTGCTCCTCGCGGTCGCGGGAATCGCACGCCGGCTCGGCTTCTCGAGGGCCGCAGCCGTCTTCGCGGCGCTCGTGACGGCGACGCTGACGCAGGTCGCGCTCCAGGCGACGACGACGCAGAACGATCTGTCGGTGGCCGCGCTCGTCGCCGTCGCCGTGTACTTCCTGCTCGGCGCGACGGAATGGGAGTTCGCGCTCGCCGCGGTTGCCGTCGCGCTCGCGCTCGGGACGAAGCCGACGGTCGTGTTCGCGCTGCCGGCGCTGCTCGGGATCGCCGCGATCCGGCTGCCCGGCGGGGCGACGCTCGCGAGGACCGCGGCCGTCGCCGTCGCCGCCTTCCTGCTGCTCGGCGCCTACGGCTACGTGCTCAACTTCGTCGAGACCCGCGGCATCCTCGGGGATCCGTCGGCGGTCGCCGGACTCCGCCCGAACGTCACGTTCGACGGGACGGTCTCGACGACGGCTCGCATCTTCTATCGCTTCTTCGACCTGCCGGGCCCGCCGCGGGCGAGCGCGTGGACCGGGCCGATCGAACGCAGCGGCGAGGCGGTCTTCGACGCAGCGGGGATCGCGCCGAATCCGCCGGAGGCGACCGCCGGCACGCCCTTCTCGTTCGAGATCAAGCCTCGTTCCGACCCGGATCTCTCGTACTTCGGCCCGCTCGGCGTGCTGCTCGTCCTGCCGCTGGCGCTCGGCTTCATGTTGGCGTGGTGGCGCACGCCCGAACGGGCGACGCTCGCCGTCGCGCTCACCGTCACCGTCGTGCAGGTCGCGTTGACGTACCGCTACAACGACTTCCTCGGTCGCTTCCTGCTCGTGCCGGTCGGGCTCGTGATGCCGCTCTCCGCGCTGCTGTACCGGTACCGCGTGGTCGCGGGAGCGATCGCGGTGGTCGGTGCGGCGACGCTCGTCCTCACGCAGCTCTACGACAAGGCGAAGCCGACGGGGATGAACGGCACGGTGGCCGTGTGGAAGCTCTCGCGTGCGGAGGTCCAGGGCCTGACGCGGCCGGGGATGCCGGAAGTGCTCGCGGAGCTCGACCGCCGCATCCCCGAGCGCGCGTCGGTCGGCGTCATCCTCGGCCCCGACGACTGGGACTACCCGATCTACGGCCGCAAGCTCGAGCGCCACCTCGTGCCGCTGCCGAGGGTCGGCTCGTTGAGGAAGGCCGAGCGGCTCGGGTTGCGCTGGGTCGTCGTCGGCGCGACACCGCCCGGGCCGAAGTACCTGCCGGAGTGGAAGGTGCAGTACTTCCCGGACTCGCAGTGGACGCTGATCTGGCGGCGAGGCGTCAGCCGCTGAGCCGCACGCGCAGCAGCACGAGGATCGCCTTGAAGCCGTCGCGCCACGTGATCTTCTTGCCCTCGGCGTACGAGCGTCCGTAGTACGAGATCGGCAGCTCGTACAGCCGCAGCTTGCGCTTGCACACCTTCGCGGTGATCTCCGGCTCGATCCCGAAATCGTCTTCGCGGAGATCGAGCGAGCGCAGGACCTCGGTCCGGAACGCCTTGTAGCCCGTCTCCATGTCGGAGATCGTCGTGTTGAAGAGGACGTTCGTGAGCAGCGACAGGAAGCGATTTCCGAGCAGATGCCAGAAGAGGTACGCGCGCTGCGGCCTGCCGCCCGAGAGGCGCGAGCCGAAGACGACGTCGGCCGCGCCCCGCACGATCGGCTCGATCAGCTCCGGCACGTCGGCCGGGTCGTATTCCATGTCCGCGTCCTGGATGACGACGATCTCGCCGTCGAGATGCGGGATCGCCGCGCGGATCGCCGCTCCCTTGCCGCGATTCTCCTGGCGCACGACGACGACGCCGTCGCGGTCCCGCCACCACTCGAGCACGCGCGGCGTCCCGTCGGTGGAGCCGTCGTCGACGACGACGATCTGCTTGTCGAGGTCGAGCGCGCTGACGCGCTCGAGCACCTCTCCGATCGTCGACTCTTCGTTGTACGCGGGTACCACGAACGAGACGCGCATCCGCGGAAGCCTACGTGGGGAAGCGCTCGGACTCAGACGCGTTCGGGGCGCCTCCGTGTTTCCACGGATTCGATGGGTAGGCGTCGTCCAAGAGGCTTCGCCGGTGGACTTCGACCGTCGGCCGATCCTCGTCTTCTGGGAGACGACCAAGGCGTGCGCGCTCGCCTGCCGCCACTGCCGCGCGTCGGCGATTCCGCAGCCGTTGGCCAGCGAGCTCTCCGCACCGGAGGCGCAGCGCTTCCTCGAGCAGCTGGCCGGCTTCGGGCGTCCGCGTCCGGTGCTCGTGGCGACCGGCGGCGACGTCCTCATGCGACCCGACCTCCACGACCTCGTCGCGCGGGCCGCCGAGCTGAAGCTACCGCTCGCCCTCGCGCCGAGCGTGACGCCGTTGCTCACCCGGGAGCGGGTCGCATCGCTGCGCCGGCTCGGTGTGAAGGTCGCCTCGATCAGCCTCGACGGCGCTACGGCGTCGGTGCACGACGGCGTCCGCGGCGTGAAGGGTCATTTCGAGGCGACGCTGGCGGCGATCCGCCTGCTCCGGCTCGAGCGGATCACCGTCCAGGTCAACTCCGTCGTGATGCGCGACACCGTGGAGGAGCTGCCCGCGATCGCCCGCATCGTCAAGGAATCCGGCGCGTCGATCTGGGAGCTCTTCTTCCTCGTCCAGGTCGGCCGCGGCGCGACCGCGGCCGAGCTCACCGCCGACGAGAACGAGCACGCGTGCCATTTCCTCGTCGACGCGTCGCGGTATGGCTTCATCGTCCGGACGGTGGAGGCGCCGTTCTTCCGCCGCGTCGTCGCCGAGCGCGTGAACGGCGACGCCCCACCGGCCGACGGTCTTTACCCGCGATTGCTCACGACGCTGCGAAACGAGCTCGGCGCGCCCGTCGGCGGTCCGCGCGCGCAGACGAAGGGAACACGGGACGGACGCGGCGTGCTCTTCGTCGGCCACGACGGCGAGATCGCGCCGTCCGGGTTCCTGCCGCTGGGGCTCGGCAACGTCCGGGACAGCGACATCGTGCGCGTCTACCGCGAGCATCCCCTTCTGCGCAAGATTCGCGCCGCGGAGTTCAGCGGACGCTGCGGGAACTGTCGCTACCGCGACCTCTGCGGTGGCTCGCGCGCCCGAGCGTATGCCAAGTCCGGCGATGCGCTGGCCGAGGATCCCGGCTGCGCATTCGTTCCGCAGGCGTAGTCGTTCGACGCGACGCCCTAACCTGGTGGGCGCATGCCGTGCACAGCTCGCAGCCGCTGGTTCCTCGCGTCCCTCGCAGTTGGGTTGACGTTCGGCGTGCCGCCGGCTACCGCCTCGCAGAAGCCGGTTCCCTCGCTGCAGCCGGGCGCGACTGCAAAGCTCTGGCGGCAGCTCGTGCACAGCAGGCACGCGGCGACGGCAAAGGACTGCGCGCCGCAACGGCTCGTCTTCTACACGCAGACCGACTGGCTGCGACTCGCGACGAAGCTCGCCGCGCACGCGTCGCCGTGCGCGCAGTACTACATCTCGATTCCGCCGCTCTCTGCGAACAAGACGGCGTTCCGGACCGACCAGGCGTGGCGGATTCGAGCACTCGGTCCGCAGTTCCACGCGGTCGCGGAGGTCAACTACACCGGCTGGAGCTCATGGGTGACGACGAACGGCGGCTGGCTCGCAGCGGGCGTCGAGGCGCGGCGGCAGCTGGCCGCGGCCGGGTTCGACGTCGCTGCAGGGGACACGTGGGCGGTCAACGAAGCGTCCTCGGCGGTCCGCGTGGGCACGGGATCCGCGCGGGACGATCTGCGCGCGCTCGTCCAGGGTCTCTACGCCGGCGACGGGACCGTTCCGGCGGTCAAAGGCACGGTGTTCATTACCGGCATCGGGCAGTCGACGACGCAACTCGTTCAGTACAAGGCGAACCTCGAGAGCTGGTTCGAGGACACCGCGTTCTGGAGCGACATGGCGTCGTGGGTCGCCGACTGGTCGCAGGAGGTCTACGGCGACGTGCGCAACTACGCGGTTCCCGGCGCGCCGCTCGCCACGCGCCGCGACGAGCTGAACGCCTTCCTCGCGCACGTGCCGACGCTCGCGACGGCAGGTGGAACCACCGCGGCGCCGTACCTGCAGTCGGCGTACAGCCCGCTCGCGAACGCGGCGTGGCAGTACAGCAGCGCCTACGGTTGGACGGCGGTCCCTTACGACCAGATGGAGGACTTCGTCTCCGCGCAGGTGGATGCGCTCGCTTCCGCGGGATCGCACTGGGGATTCGCGTGGGCGCTCGCACAACCCGACGGGATGACCGCGACGGAGTTCGCAAACGAGACCGGCGCAATCGCAGACCGTCTCGGCTCGGCGATCCACGACGCCGCAGTGCTCTCGCCGGATGCCGCCTGCGCCGGGACGTGCACGCTCGAGCTCGCCGGCGCCGCCTTCAACGAGGGGTGGAAGGACTTCGCAACGTGGTCGCCGCCGACGCTCGTCTTCGCGAACGCGCCGTTCACCGCGCCCGCCGGAACGGCGGCGCAGCTCACGCTGCAGATCCAGATCGCCGGCATCGTCAAGGCCGAGCCGCAACCGGTGCAGGTCGCGCTCACGTCGAGCTCGCCGCAGGGCGCGTTCTCGGCGACGGCGACCGGCCCGTGGAGCAGCTCGCTCACGCTCGCGATCCCGCCCGGAGCGACGAGCGCCGCCGCCTTCTACCGCGACACGCTCGCGGGAACGGCGACGATCACCGCGAATGCACCTGGACACGTCGGCGCGACGCAAACCGAAACCGTCACGACCGCGCAAATCACGACGCTGACGATCTCGCCGGCGTCGGCGACGCTGCGGGTAGGTCAGACGCAGACGTTTACGGCGACCGCACTCGACGCCGGCGGCAACGTCGTCTCGGTGGTACCGGCGTGGACGGCGACCGGCGGGACGATCGACATCACCGGAACCTTCACGGCGACGACGCCCGGGCCCGGCAGCGTCGTCGCGACCGTCGGCGTGTTTACGGCGACGGCCGCGCTGAAGATTCTCCCCGCGCGGTTACGGGTCGTCGCGATCCGCTACGCGCGCGTGCGCGGCCACGTGCGCATCGTGTTCTCGCTGGCGCCGCATGTACGCGCGCGGATCTCGTTCGCGACCCCGAAGCTCGCCGCCCTTACCGTGACGACGGATGCGCACGGCGTCGCCCGCTTCACGACCAAACGCGTCGCGCCGCGTCGCTGCTACCGAACGAGGATCAAGTCCGTGCGCGCACGCGGTCTCGTTTGGGATCGCATCACGCCCGCGAACCGATACTGCCGTTAGGCGCATAGTCTCACGTGGATTGCGTGTCGCGTTTGCGACATGCTCGCTGGTACCGGACGGCTGGACGACCTGAAGCGGGCGATGGAGGGCGTGGCGCCGTCGCGCCGGGAAGACGAAGAGCCGGCCACTGAATCGTTCCAATCGACGTCGGCCATAGAGAGGGGTCCGCCGAGCGGCTGACCCCTCTCAACGGTCTACCGAACGTAGAAGTCCGCGAACTGGCCGGTCTTGTAGTGCCCCGGCAGGTTGCAGAACAGGGCGTAGTGCCCCGGCTTGAGGATGAGGTTCAGGGTCCTCGCCTGACCCGGTGGCACGCCGCCGATCTCACCGACAGACCCTGTCTCGTCCGCCTCGTTCCCCTTGAGCAGGTTGCCGGCGGGCTTGTTCGTCTTCACGACCACGAACTCGTGCTTGATCTTGCCGATGTTCGTGACCACGAACCTGACCTTGCCTTTTGGCGCGCCTTGTGTCCCCGGAAAGACGCTGAACTCGTCGACCTGCACCGCCACGAGAGGCTTGGACGTGACGGCTCCGGCCCTCAAGACCCCAAGCGAGACAGCAATCACCGCGACGGCACCGATCCCGAGCGAGAGCTTCCGCATTAGACCGACTCCTTTCCCTTTGTGCTGGATGTCGCATAAGTCGCAGACAGAGCCGCCCATGCCATCCGGGTCTTCGCTGAAACCGCCGCCGGACTGCAGTTCGCGTCACTGGGGTACACCTCACACGGTGATGACGATCTTTCCCTGGGCGTGTCCTTCGCCCAGGTACTGGAAGGCGTCGGCGATCTCGCTCAACTCGTACCGCCTGTCGATCACCGGCGTCACCTTGCCGGCCTCGAGCAGCTCTCGCAGGACCTCGAGGTCCGCCGCCTTCAGCTTCGCCACGAAGAACACGGCCTTCTGCTCGCCCCGCCACGCAGCAAGCCGCACCCTGATCACGTGGCCGAGAGGCCCGAGAAAAGGATTCGTCTTCGGTGCTCCGACCATGACGAGCGTCGCATGCGGGTTCAGCACGCGCCTGTATCGCGACCACGACCTGGTCCCCGCGACGTCCAGGATCACGTCGTAGCGCTCGCCGCCTCGAGTGAAGTCCTCGCGCGTGTAGTCGATCACGCGATCGGCGCCGAGCGATCGCGCCTGCTCGACATTCCGTGTGCTGCAAACGGCCGTTACCTCTGCACCGAGCGCTTTGGCGATCTGCACGGCGAACGTGCCCACGCCTCCCGACGCCCCGTTGATCAGGGCCTTCTGTCCGGGCTGAAGCTGCCCGTGGTCGCGCAGACCCTGAAGCGCGGTGATCGCGGCGACGGGTACGGCCGCTGCCTGCTCGAACGTCAGGTCGGCCGGCTTCGGCGCGACTGATTCGCTGACGCACACATACTCGGAGAAGGCTCCGCTCCTCCCGAAGACCTCGTCACCCGGTCGAAACTTCGTGACGTCTCTGCCGACTGCTTCCACCGTCCCCGCGAAGTCCATGCCGACCGCGCGGTCTTTCGGTTTGAGCAGCCCCATGATCGGGCGGGCGACGTACGGCCTGCCCGCGAGCCCGTACCAGTCCACCGGGTTGATCGAGGCCGCGCGGACGCGCACGAGGACGTCGTCGTCCGCGGGCTCCGGCTTCTCGACCTCCTCGAGCTCGAGAACCTCCCTCGGTGAGCCGAACCTGTTGTGGACGACCGCCTGCATCGGTGCTCTCCTCTCATTACAGTGTAAGTTTACGGCGTACGATATACGTACGGCGTAAGATCTGTCAATGGCCACGAACACGCAACCTCGCCTCCCACTCAGCCGGGACCGGATCCTCCAGGCAGCCCTCGAGCTCGTCGACACGGGCGGGATCGAGTCGCTCTCCATGCGTAAGCTCGGCCGGGCACTCGGGTTCGAGGCGATGTCGCTCTACAACCACGTCGCGAACAAGGACGACGTCCTCGACGGCATCCTCGACCTCGTCCTCGCCGAGAGCGAACCGCCCGCGCCGGAGGGAGACTGGGACGCGGCCATCCGCGCGAGCGCCGTCTCCGTCCACGACGCACTCCGGCGCCACCCCTGGGCGTGCATGCTGCTGATGTCGCCCGGACACGCCCGTCCCGCGCGGGTGCGGTACATGGACTTGCTCCTCGGACGCCTACGCGAAGCAGGCTTCTCCGCCGAGACGACCTACCACGCCTACCACGTGCTCGACGGGCACATCTTCGGCTTCTCGCTCTGGGAGACCGGTCACACGTACACGCCGGAGCAGACGGCGGACCTCGCGGCGGCGTTCGCGCGGACGATCACCGCCGACGAGTACCCGCACCTCCACGAACACGCTCAACAACACTTCGCGGAAGGCCCCCACCGCGAGGTGAGCGCGTTCGAGTTCGGCCTCGACCTGATCCTCGACGGCCTCAGGAAGATCCACGACGCGGTCTAGCGTCGGGGCGCGCGTGCCCCCAGCAGAAAAGCGAGAGCGACGCGGGCGAAGCCCGCGCCCGCGAAGCGGTGCTCGGGCTGGCTGAATGGAGGCGGCGGGAATCGAACCCGCGTCCGAGGCCGCACCGACAGAACGTCTACAAGCTTAGGCTGCCCTTTCGTCTCGCCCGGACGGCCGGGGTGCAGCCGCCCTACCGCCGGGCCAGCCATCCTTTGGTCTCGCGCCTCCGGCGATTGGCTTTCCTTCGGCGCCAGCCCGTTCGTTGTCGCCGCTGACCGAGCCACGGGCCGAGCTCGGAGCGACGCGTCACCTAACTAGTTAGGCGGCGAGTGCGAGGTTGTCGTTCGCACTTGCGTTTTTTCCCGGTTGATTTAGGAGGCCGACCGGGGACCTCCGCTTGCAGCTCTGCCGGAGAACCGACCACGTCGAAACCAGGTCGCCCCCGTATGTGCGCACATTGTAGCCGGTCTCGAGTCATATCCTGATCGCCTGACTGGTAACGCACATCGGGCAGGGCGCGCGCCCGTCTCCGTCCGCCGTTCCGCCGACGACGCCGACTACGCCGTCTCGGTCGAGATCTACAACCGCGTGTGGCCGCACCGCGCCGTCGCTCCCGAGGAGGCGGCGTCGTGGCGCCGCTCGTCGCTCGCCTCCGCGGAGTACGTCGCGGCGGTGGACCGCGTCGACGCCGGCTCGGCGGTGGCGGCAATCCTGACGCAGCACCCGCACGTCTGCCTGACGCTGATCACGGTGCTGCCCGAGCTCCGGCGCCGGGGCGCGGGCGGCGCGCTGTACGAAGCCGTCTCGGTGTGGGCGCGCGAGCACGGCGTCCACCTTCTGGAGACCAACACCGACACCGACGACGACGCAAGCCTCACGTTCGCGACCCGGCGCGGCTTCACCGAGCATTCGCGCGAGGCGGGCCTCGAGCTCGACGTCGGCCGGTTCGCCGGCGACGCGCCCGCGCCTCCGGGCGTCGAGATCGTCTCGCTGCGTGAACGGCCGGACCTCGCGGAAGGGACGTGGGCGGTCGCGGCGGAGTCGATCCCGGACGTCCCCGGCGGCGAGGATTGGACACCGCCGCCGCGCGAGCGCTGGGTCGAAGACTTCCTGCTCAGCCCGGCTTCACCGCCCGAATCGCTGTTCGTCGCCGTCGCGGACGGCGAGGTGGTCGGCTACGCGAAGCTGCGGCTCGCGCCCGACCGGCGCTCCGCCACGCACGGGATGACCGCGGTAAAGCGCGCGGCCCGCGGCCGCGGCATCGCGACGGCGTTGAAGCACGCGCAGATCGCGTGGGCGAAGGAGAACGGCGTCGAGCGGCTGCGGGCGACGAACGAGGAGCGCAACGCGCCGATACGGCGGGTGAACGAGCGGCTCGGCTACCGCCCCGCGGCGGGCCGCGTCATCTTGCGCGGCCCGCTCGCGAGTGCTTCTCCTAGTGCGCGTCGAGGCGCGTGAGGTACAGGATCGGCGTCGCGGGCGCGGGCGCCTGGCGCCGCACGACGTAGATCAGGTCGCCGAAGCGGTCCGCGGTCGCCCCGTTGACGAGCGGATCCTCCGTGCTGTTCAACCGAGCGACGACCGTGCCCGAGCCGAAGTCGGGCGACAGCTCGACGACGGCGACGTCCGAGCCGACGGCGAGGTTCTCGACGTAGTAGAGCGTGTGCCCCTGCAGGATCAGACCGTCGCCGCGTTGCAGCGTCCCATCCACGACGATCTCCGTGGATACACCGGTTGCGGTGTCGATCGCGTAGAGCTTGCCGGTCGTGATCGAGACGGCGACGAGCGTCTTGCCGTCGGGCGTCGCCTCGATGCCGTTGCCGCCGACGAACGGAACCGGGATCGTGTCGACGGTCGTGCCGAGCTCGCCGTTCGGCGCGATCGGGATCTTGAAGACCGCCGATAGGCCGCTCGTGGCGGAGTTCGTGTTTGTGAAGTAGGCACCGTCGTTCGTGACGGTGACGTCGTTGATGAAGCACGTGGGCGTCGTGAGCGTGTAGTCGGCGAGCAGCGCGCCGCTCCCGGCGTCGTAGACGAACGCGTGGCAGGTGCGCCCGCCCGCGACGAAGAGGCGGTCGCGGTTGTCGGCGAAGACGCCGAACGCGCTGCCTCCTGTCTTGCCGGCGACGAGCACGGAGCCGTCGCCGGTCCGAAGGTCCCCGGCGTAGATCGCGCCGTTCGTCGTGTCTCCGGCGTAGAACGTCGAGCCGCGGCCGACCGCAACGCCTTCGGCACGCCAGCCCGCGGGAAAGTCGATGCGCGCCGGGAAGTTCGGCGACGCGGCCGGCGTCCCGCCGACGAGTGCGATCGCGACGAGCGAAAGGGCGGCCGTCGTCCAGGCCATCCGAATCATGTGTCCCCCCTACTGTGACGGCGATGTCGAGCGGGACCCTAACGAATCAGCGCCGCGACTTGAGGGCGCGCTCGATCTGCCGCTCTGCGTCGCGCTTCGCGAGGTCGCGGCGCTTGTCCCGCTGCTCCTTGCCGCGCGCGATCGCGAGCTCGACCTTCGCCCTGCCGTTCTTCCAGTAGAGGCGCGTCGGCACGAGCGTCAGGCCGCGCTCGCGGACCTTGCCGAGCAGCGAGTCGATCTCCTTGCGGTGCAGCAGCAGCTTGCGGTCGCGGTCGGGATCGTGGTTGTGGATGTTCCCCGACCCGTATTCGGCGATGTGCGCGCCGACGAGCCACACCTCACCGTCGCGCACGTCGGCGTACGCCTGCTGGAGCGTCGCGCCGCCGGCGCGCAGCGACTTCACCTCCGTGCCGGTCAGCGCGATGCCGGCCTCGAACCGCTCGAGCAGTTGGTACTCGTGCCGCGCCTTGCGGTTCTCCGCGATCTGCTTCTCGCCGGCCATCGCCGGCCAGGCTAGCGGAGCAACCGCACGCGTCCGAGCGCGTCGAAGAGCTCCTCTTTGCCGGCGAAGCCGACGACCGCGACCGACGGATAGCCGTCGCGGACGACGGCCGCGCGTCCGTCGAACGGGAAGAACGTCGCAGGAACGCCGCCGAGCACGAGCGTCTTCGACTCGGCGAGGCGCGGTGCGAGCAACTCGGGTGGAACGACCCGCCGGTACGTCCAGACGTCGAGCGTGCGGTAGTGCGCGATCGTCGCCGTGCCGCCCACGTAGCGGCGCTCGACGATCGACTCGAGGCCGCGTGGGCCGAGCCAGAAGGCGCCATGCGCCTGCGCCGGGGTCAGCCGCCGGGTCGACCGGGGCCGACCCGCGGGCGGCCGCCGCGCGGCCGCGCGAACGCGGTCGCGGGCACGTCCTCGCGCGTGACGCGCTCGACGTCGGCGACGTCGATCATCGAGACGACGACGCCGTGCTCGCGCCAGACGATCGTGCGCGGCAGGAACGTCTGCGCGTCGACGTAGACGATCTGCTCGAGGCTGTCCTGCAGCGGCAGCGTCAGGCGATACGTCGTCCGGCCTGCGAATGTCGTTCGTGCCGGACGCGCGTTCGCGCGCGCGAGCGCCTCGCGGTAGCGCGAGACGGGGTCGAGCAGCTGCGAGCAGCCGGCGGCGATCGTGCGGCACGACGTCCCGAAGAGATGCACGCGTGCGAAGACCACGACGCGGTCGAAGCGCGCCGGCGTGACCAATGTCTGTGCGACGAGCGTGCCGTCCTCCCCGGTCTCGCGCCAGCTCGCGCGCCCGCGCGACGGGTCGTACCAGACGTCGCGACTCTGCGTCCGCTCCGTGCCGGCGATTCGCGAGAACACCTCCTCGCGGAGGTGAAGGACGGTGTCGTCGCCGCCGAACGCGG
>WNFU01007067.1_pt1 | contig 16656 bp, 18 predicted proteins | sample 5400121 | NCBI WGS metagenome assembly WNFU01 (sample SAMN13153360, study PRJNA577476) | soil metagenome | isolation source: 100 cm soil or saprolite under grassland replicate 1 | place: USA:California | collected 2016-06-15
CTGTTCAACCAGGATGGACAACAGCTGGAGCACCTGCTTTCTCGCGCGAAGCGGCGAGACGCCTAGGCTTTCGAGGACCCTGACTGCTGTCCCCTCACCGTGTCGAATTAGGCCAAGGAGAAGGTGCTCAGTGCCGATATGATCGTGCTGTAGCAATCGTGCTTCATCTACGGCGAGTTCTATCGCCTTCTTCGCTCCAGTGGTCAAGCCCACGTCCTCGGCAATAGCCCGGCTACCGCGGCCGATCATGAACTCGACGCCAGAGCGTGCCTGGTCCAGCTTAACGCCAAGTTCGGCCAGCGCTCTGGACGCCACGCCGTCGTTCTCACGCAACAGGCCCAGCAACAGGTGTCCACTGCCGATGAAGTTGTGCTTAAGCCGCAGGGCCTCTTCCTGCGCGAGCGTCAGCGCCCGGCGCGCAGGCTCGGTGAACTTATCGAACCGGTCCGCCATCGCGCGTAAATGATAGCACCGGCGTCGAGGCGAGGCGCGCCATCAATCGCCGACACAAAAGCACAAAAGCTCAAGGAATAGTGCAACGCCCTATCATGAGACTCCTCTTCCTCTTGATTCTTAAATCTTTGTGTCTTCGAGCCTTAGTGGTTAAAGCCGCGCTTCGCTCGCGTATAATCTCCCTTCGGATAAGGAGGCACCCATGCCCATCGAGACCATCAACGGAACCCAAATCTTTCTCACGGAGTTCGGCTCCGGCGACCCGCTCGTCCTCGTGCATGGCTCCTGGGTCGACCACATGGAGTGGCCGTTCGTTGTACCCGGCCTCGCCCAGCGCTTCCGCGTCGTCGTCTACGACCGCCGCGGCCACAGCCAGAGCGAGCGCCTGCCAACGCAGGGCAGCGTTCGCGAAGACGTCGCCGACCTCGCAGCGATCATCGAACGCGCCGGAGCGCCCGCGCACGTCCTCGGCAACTCCATGGGCGCCTCGATCTCCCTCCGCCTCGCCGCCGAGCGTCCCGAGTTGATCCGCACGCTCATCGTCCATGAGCCGCCCCTTTTCGACCTTCTGCGCAACGACCCAGCGACGGAACCGTTGGCAGAGGAACTCGACGCTGGCATCCTCCCCGTCATCAACGAACTGGCGGACCCGGAGGCTCTCGATATCGACTTGAACGTGCTGTCTCGCTTCGACCGGCCTGTGCTCCTGGGCGGCGGCTCCGAGAGCCCGCCCTTCTTCGCGCCCGTGCTCGATAAGCTCGGCGCTGTCCTTCCGAACGCGACCCGCAAGACTCTCGAGGGCGACGGCCACCTGCCGCACCTCACCCACCCGCAAGAGTACGTCGCGGCCATCACGGAGTTCATCGACAGCGCCCCCTCGTAGGGGCGGGCGCTTAACATCCTTTCCCGCTCATCCTGAGGTATCGAAGGAATGAGCGGAGCAACCACGTGCCTTTCCTGTCTCGGCACTCGGGCACTCAGCACTCGGCACTCAGCACTCATCACTCGCTATAATCGTCGGGAGGTTCGTCATGCAAGAAGGACAGGCTCAAGCCGGCTCCGTCGTCGCGCTCTGGCGCTACCCCGTCAAGTCGATGATGGGCGAGGAGCTGAACTCGACAGAGGTCCTCCAGCGCGGCCTGCTCGGCGACCGCGCCTACGCTCTCGTGGACGCCGAGACCGGCAAGGTCGCCAGTGCCAAGAACCCCCGCCGCTGGCCGCGCCTGTTCGACTTCCGCGCCGCCTACATCGACCCTCCCCGCAAGGCAGAGAGGCTGCCGCCTGTGCGCATAACCTTTCCGGACGGGACTGTCACGAGCAGCGAGCAGCCGGACGTGCACACAGTGCTCTCTGGAGCGCTGGGCCGTTCTGCGACGCTCACCCTCACGCCGCCCGAAACGCCGACGCTCGAGGAGTACTGGCCGGACATCGAGGGGCTCATCCACCGCGAGACGGTGACGGACGAAGGGATGCCGCAGGACACCTTCTTCGACCTTGGCCCAGTGCACATCCTGACCACATCCACCATCAACCGCCTGCGCGAGCTCTACCCGCAGGGCCGCTTCGAGGTGCGGCGCTTCCGCCCGAATCTCGTCGTCGAGACGCCCGGCGAGACCGGCTTCGCGGAGAACGGCTGGCTGAACCGGACCGTGGCGATCGGCCACGAGGTCCTGTTGCGCGTCTTCAGCCCCTGCCCCCGCTGCGTGATGACCACTCTTCCTCAGGGCGACCTGCCCCAGGACCACGGCATTTTGCGCGCCGCCGCCCAGCACAACAACGCCAACGTCGGCGTCTACGCCATGGTCGTACAGCCGGGCCTCGTGCGACGAGGCGATGCGGTGCGGGTGGTGGAGTAAAGCACGGTCAGCTTATAAACTCCCGTGTCGAATAATGTCAGTTCAATAGATTTCTGACGCGTGAACTGAGGGTTACGATATCGGCCCTCCTGGAGCCGAACAGGACAGCGTTATACTTCCGGTCAAGGCCAAGCGACACGACGAGCTGTTTGACGAACCCATCTGTCGCGAAATAGTCACAGTACGGAAGAACAGTCGCCGCGATAAGGACATCGTTGAGGTCGCTTCCTCGTTGCCTCCGCACCTGATGCCAGACGATCATGCCTGCTCGGAGTGAGGAATAAATATCGATAAACGGCGAATGCGCTAATTCCTCTGAATTCAAGAACGCCAGAACCTGGGGACCTGTCGGCTCCCTGCCGAGTAACTCCGAGTATTCGCGGAGCAAAGTTCCCATCAGATCGAGACCGGCCATGGTGAAGATGTCTGCAGCACCACCCATCAACGCAAAGAAGGGGCGCAGATAGCTATCCACTATGAAGCGCAGCGCCTCGAGGCGCTTCTGCTCCTGCAAACCACCTACCGGCGTTAGTTCGAGCTGCGCCTCGTGATACCGTTTGGTATGCCGGGAGACGTCCTTAAAGAAGCCTGAACCGACGTGGCGAAACCAAATGCGGTTTGGCCCTCCGGATATTTGTTGATGAGGATTAGAGCCGAAGACTTCGTGGTTGTCTTGGGCTACTCGAGGTAGCCGAAGGAAGGTGTGTAGGGCGCGGACAGTCTGCACCTCAAGAATTTCAGTGAAGCTTCGAAATTCGACACCGCCGTAGAGACCTTCCACCGTTGTGTAGATTTCAGCAGACAGGCGATCATCCATCTCGGATTCGCCGTGATGGAACTGCACCAAGCGATCGAGGGCAGTCAGCTGTGCGTCGTCCCGGGCGCGAACCACGGCCTGGTCTTCGAACGGGCAGACGAGGTGTGCTCAGCGGTATTGCGGTTCCTGTCGGGTTAGAGCGTATTGCGGTTCCTGTCGGGTTAGAGCGCCGGCCCGCAGGCGCCGCCCTACACCGGCTTGTGCGCGACGATAGAGTACATCATGGGGAAGCCGGGCGCTCCTTCGGGCAGACCCCACTTGCGTTCGGGTAGCTCGACCATCTCATCGTAGATGCGGCATGTCGCGTAGTCGTATTCACGGAAGTGATCGAGGATGAGCCCTGCCTCGAGCAAAGCCGTGATGATCTCGGCAACGCCCCAGTGAAACTCGTGGGCGGGGTGCGGGTTCGCGAAATCTCGCACGCCCTCCTGCCATCCACTCGGGGCCAGCGATGGCCCTGAGTACGCCACGTAGTCGTCGATTCCGTCATCCCAACTGAGGGCGCGGCCATGCGTCGAATAAGGGAACTTCAGACTCATGTCCACTTCGAACATCATCTCGACAGGGTGGAATTCCACCGTCACAAAGCGGCCGCCGGGTTTGAGGACCGAGGCGATGCCTTTCGCCCACTCGTTCAGATCCGAAAGCCAGATGATGGCGCCGTACGAGCAGAAGACCATATCCCAGCGTTCATCGCCTCGCGCCGCCTGTTCCAGCCAGTCGTAGACATCTGCGCGGTAGAACTCGGCGGGGACGCCGGAGTCCTCTGACAGCATGCGCGCGAATTCGATCGCCTCATCGCTAATATCCACGCCGGTCACGCTCGCCGCGCCGAGCTGCTTTATCGACAGAGTATCTTGGCCGGCGTTGCACTGAAGGTGGAGGACCGACTTGCCCGCGAGGTCCCCGAGCAGCTCGGTCTCTTCTGGAAAGAGCTTGCTGCCGCCTGCGCGGAAGAATGCCGCCTGGTCCGCCTTGTGGCTGTTATGGGCCTTCGTGGCTTCGTTCCAGGAGAGGCGGTTCTGCTCGTGCAGGACGTGACGCGTTTCCGGCGTATCGGCATCGCTGAATCGCGGGGTAGCCATGGCATTCCCATCGTAACACTAGGGCCAACGCGTAATGGAATTGCCATCGGGGCCGCTTGATGCGTTTACGTATATGCAACCCAATACCAGCCAAAATTACCGGAACGGGACGGGAGGTGTTGACATGATACGCACACAGACGCGACGTCCTGCTTCTCAGGGAGCGCGGACCGCTGCCCCTGAGTTCGCTGCCTACAATGTTGTGGCGGAGTTCATGGACTTGAGGTCCGCTCGCAAAGCGATCACCGCACTTCGCCGCGGTACGATTGAGGCGGACAACATCTCGTTGATGGGCCCCGCCGCGGACGAGGCCGCAGGCCAAGCTGAGACCGGAACAGCCGACACCCGCGTCGCCCAGTACCTGGGCAGCCGCGTCGGGTCAGGCGCAACAGCCGGAGCGATTGTGGGAGCGGTCGCTGGGCTGCTCATCGGGGGCTTGTCTGCCGGCGCCCTCGGCGCCGACGTAAGCGCCGGTGTGTTGCTGGCGGTAATGCTCTTTGCCGCCATAGGATTCGGTGCCATCGGCGGCTTTGTCGCTGGCATGTCGTCGCTTCAAATGGCGGAGCCCTGGGAGCTGACGTTCTTCAACGCCGAGGGCAGAGCTATGGTCGGAGTCCACTCTGAAAAGCCGGAAGACATCGACCTCGCAGCGCGCATCCTCGAAGGCCAGGACCCGCTGGAGATGTACCGAGTGCGCCCCGACGGAACGCCCGTCTAAGCTTCACTATTTCCTTCCGAATCGACCTGCTACACTGAGTCGCGATCATGCCCTGGTCGCGATCACTGCTCGCCTGCGTTCTGCTACTCGCAGGTCTATTTCTCGCCTGCGGAGACGACGACGACGGCGACGGCAACGGTGATGCGACACCGACCCGAACGACCGCGGGCTCACGAACGGTGACGCCGTCTCCCATCGACAGCGACTTGAAGACACCCGGTCCCGACGAGACCCCCGATGGTGGAGGCGGCACGCCGGTGGACACTGGGACACCCCCTCCCACGGGCGTCGGCGGGACGCCCGCACCCAGAATAGAAGACATATCCTCCTTCTTCGCCCAATTACCGTCGCCGCCGCAGGACGAGAGGCAATGCTCCTATAACCCCAGCACGCGCCTAATCGACTGCTCAGACAGGGGTATATACGCACCCGACCCCCCGCCTGCGGGACAGGACATCCAGTGCTTCCTGATGACGGTATCCGGTAATCCCGTGGTCGTCCGATGCGAAATCGCCGAGCCTCAGGGCGCGGCGTATTACGACGTCCGGGCGTGAGAGCGATGCCGGGGCCGATGTTTCGACCACTCTTGCTCGTCGCAATTATCGCGTTGCTGGCCCTTGCCGCGGTGGCCTGCGCGAGCGACGATACCGGACCAACTGTCACGCAGACGAGTTCCGCTGGCGCCACGGCGTCCGCTTCTGTGCGGGCTACGCCTGTTGAATACGCCCAGGCTTTACGAGCCGTTGCGGCACCTGACCAAGAGGCCTACCAGCTGAGCGTCGCCGGACGAGTGTTCGTCCAGGCCACCTGCTTATACGACGCGGACGAAAACGTGGTCAGTTGCGATCAACTCGGCTTCTACTACGTGCTCGAACCACCGCTCGCAGACGATGAGGTCTCGTGCGTTGCGGGCCTACCTGCCGCCGGCGGTACACCGGAATTCGTCCTTTGCACCGGACCGAACGTCGGAGAGTCAAAGTTCTACGTCATAGAGAACGTGAGCCCCGCCCCGCAGGCATCATGAAGGTCCACGAGTTCCAGGCGAAGGATCTGCTCGCGCGGTACGGCGTGCCGGTTCCCAAAGGCCGCGTAGCCGAGACGGCGGAGGAAGCAGCTGAGGTCGCGAGCGAGCTCCGCGTCCCGGTTGCGGTGAAGGCGCAGATTCACGCCGGCGGCCGCGGCAAGGGCGGCGGCATCAAGCTGGCGGAGTCGCCCGAGCAGGCGCGAAAAGTCGCCTCGCAGATCATCGGCATGCGGCTGGTAACGCATCAGACCGGGCCTGAGGGACGGCTGGTCAAGCGCGTGCTCGTCGAGGAGCGGCTACAGGTCAAACGAGAGCTGTACCTGGGGGTAGTGATCGACAACTCGATCGGCCTGCCGCTGGTGATGGCCTCCGCGGACGGCGGCGTTGAGATCGAAGAGGTGGCGGCGAAGACGCCGGAGCGTATCCACAAGACCCCGGTCGACCCGACCATAGGCTTCCAGCCGTTCCAGGGGCGGCAGCTGGCGATCGCGATCGCGCTCGGCGGCGAGATGATGCGGCCGGCAAGCTCGCTCATCGCGGGCCTCTACCGCTGCTTCGCCGAAAACGACTGCTCCCTGGCGGAGGTGAACCCGCTGGTCGTGACGAGGGACGGACGCCTGCTGGCGGCGGACGCTAAGCTCAACTTCGACGACAACGCTCTCTACCGTCACAAGGAGCTCGCGGAGCTGCGCGACATCGACGAGGAGGACCCGCTCGAGGTGCGGGCTCAGGAAAGCGGTATCGGCAACTACGTGAAGCTGACGGGGAACATCGGCTGCGTGGTGAACGGGGCGGGGCTGGCGATGGCGACGATGGACGCGATCAAGCTGGCGGGCGGCGAGCCGGCGAACTTCCTGGACATCGGGACGGTAAACGATACCGGCCGCGTCGTGAGCAGCTTCCGCATCCTGACCGAAGACCCGAACGTGCGGGCGATCCTGATCAACATATTCGGCGGCATGGCGCGCGTAGACATCATCGCCGAAGGGATCATCCAGGCGCACCGCGAGATGGAGATCGCGGTGCCGGTGGTGGCACGGCTGGTGGGGACGAACGTCGAGGAGGGGGAGCGGCTGCTGGCGGAAGCGGGCCTATCGTCGCTGATCCGGGCGGCGGACCTGGGGGAGGCGGCGCGCAAGGCGGTGGAGGCGGCGGGTTAGGGCCGGCCGGCACCCACCACCACCCGCTTCGCAAAACGTCCCTTCCCGCTCGTCCTGAGGTATCGAAGAATCGAGCGGGGCGACGGCGCCCAGCCTGCCCATCCGTTGACGTTCGGGAGTAGAATGAGGGCGTGAAGCGCCTGCTGCTGGTTCTCGGGGCATTGGCGGTTGCCGGACTGGGGGCTGCAGGGCCGAAGTCAGCGTTCGCCTGTAGCGTTGGTCCAGACTTCGACGCCGTGGAGTCGGCAGACATCATAGTCGCCGGGCGCGTCACGGGCTGGGAACTGATAACGCACTTTACGCGGTGGGATCCGAAATCTGCTGAGCCACCCGTCGACGACCGCAACTATTACGGACCGTATCAACCTATCCGCCTTTATCTCGAAGTTGAACGGGTGTACAAGGGGCCGCGGGTCACAAGTATCGGCATCATCGACGCCGCCAGCCTCGAGATCTATGACGGGGTTCAGCAGTGGGTTGGTTCAAGCGGCACCTGCGGAGCGTTTGACTCCGATCCGAGCGGCCAATATGTCATTCTGGGTCTCGGTCACGACCGGTTTGGGAGATATCGGCCCAGCCTACCGCTTGCGTTTTTCGTCGGTGCTGAGCCAGCCGGGGACCGATACGAGCGCGCACTCAAACGCGTGAATGCAGAGGCCGGCGACGATTTTCCCTGGCTTCCCGCCGCAGTCGTAGCCGTCCTCGGCCCGCTGGCGTTTTTGGCGGGGGCGGCGTTTCTGTGGCGGCGGGGCGAATCGCACAACGGATAGGGAACGGATAAGCGGATGCGCCTGCGAGCGTGGTTGCTCCGCTCGGTCCTTCGATACCTCAGGTCGAGCGGGAAGGGGCGTTTTTTCGAATAGTGGCGCTAAGGCGCAGCCCGTCTGAACAAGGAGCTCGGCCGCCGCATACGGAACGGCGCAGCAATGCCGGTGATCGTCGCAAGCGAGGCGTGCTGCGCCCCTACACCCACCGCGAATGGCGTCGTATGATGGCGGCGTTATGGCGCTGCCTGTCGCCGAAGCTGCTGTCGAGGACCTGACACGCTCGCACCGCGACCTGCTGCGGCTCGTGGACTCGCTTTCGGAAGCCGATTGGGAGCGACCGGTGCCGTACGGCGAGTGGACGGTGAAGGACCTGATCGCGCATGTGATCGGGGATATGTCGCCGTCGGGGCCGGGGCTGATCCTGGCGGGGGTGCTGACGCCGGAGTTCATCGCGGACACGTCTAAGGGGTTCGACATCCGGTCTCGGAACGCCGCCATGGTGGAGTCACGCCGGCATTTCACGCGGGAGGACCTGCGACAGCTCCTGTTCGAGGCGCACGATGCCTTCATCGGCGCGGCGCTCCGACTCGACGAGTCGCATCTACACGTGCTCGATTACGTTGTGCCGATGGGGCCGGAGTACGAGCTGCGGGTGGAGGACTGGCTCTGGCGGGGCTACCACGACCGCCAGCACGCCGACGATCTGCGGCGGGCGCTGCGTGTGGAATGCGAGCCCGAGCGGCTGTCGTTCATTCCGGAGATTGAGCTGAAGATGCGAGTGCTGACACGCACACACGATGGGCTGGTAAGAGCGATCTACTCGGTGGCGGACGATGCCAGGTCGGAAGAATCCGAAGGATGCCCGGGCTGGACTTACCACGACTTAGTCGCGCACGTTAGTTCGAACGAGCAGCGACGTCGCACGCGCCTGCTGTCGGCGATGGGCGAGGCGGACGCGGCAGACCTCGGGGCGATCAACGATGTGGACGGGTGGAACGCACGCGCCGTCGCAGAGCGCAACGACTGGCCCCTGGCGCGTCTAATCGATGACCTGGTCGCGGGCTGGCACGAGATCCTGAAGGTGCTCAGCCGCTTCCGGCCCGAGCACCTGGCCGGGCGGGTGACCCTGGGAGAGGCGCAGACGATGCCGGTCTCCGAGTTCATCAAAGGGATGACCGCGCACAGCTCGCGGCACGCGGGGCAGCTGGTGGCGGGGAGCCGGGCGAGACGGTCGGCGGCATGAACTTCACAACGGATTGCGGAACAGATAAGCGAATGGGTGTAGCGGTGTGGTGGCTCCGCTCATCCTTCGAGTGCCTCAGGACGAGCGGGAAGAGCCGTCGTTCATAAAGATATGCCAATTCTCGTCGGTGCCCACACGCGGCTGCTGGTGCAGGGGATCACCGGGAAAGAGGGCTCCTTTCAGACGCGGCGGTGCATCGAGTACGGGACGAAGGTGGTGGCGGGAGTGACGCCGGGGCGCGGCGGTGAGGAGGCGGAGGGCGTGCCGGTGTTCGACACCGTCTCAGAGGCGGTGGCGAAGACGGAGGCGAACTGCGCGCTGATCTTTGTGCCGGCGCCCTTTGCGGCGGACGCGGTGCTGGAGGCGGCCTACGCGGAGATGCCCGTTATTATTTGCATCACGGAGGGCGTGCCGACGATGGACATGGTGCGCGTTCGGCGCTTCATCAGGGGGTCCGATCTGACAGTGATCGGTCCAAACTGCCCGGGGGTAATCACGCCGGGCGAGGCGCGGGTCGGCATCATGCCCGGAAACGTGTTCTCGAAGGGCAAGGTTGGAGTCATCTCACGTTCCGGGACGCTCGTCTACGAGGCGGTGGCGCAGCTGACGGAGCGAGGCATCGGCCAGAGCACGTGTGTCGGCGTCGGCGGCGACCCGGTGATCGGGACGACGCAGGTAGAGGCGCTTCAGATGTTCAACGAAGACGATGGAACGGACGCTGTCGTGCTTATCGGCGAGATTGGTGGGGTGGCGGAGCAGCAGTCGGCGGAATATATCAGATTCGAGATGCGGAAGCCGGTGATAGCGTTCATCGCGGGGGCGACGGCGCCGCCGGGGCGCCGCATGGGGCACGCGGGCGCCATCATTGTGGGCGCTGCGGGCACGGCCTCGGCAAAGAAAGATGCGCTGCGGGCGGCAGGAGCGACGATCGTGGACTCGCCGGCGGAGATTGGGGCGGTGACCGAACGAGTGCTGAGTGCATAGTGCCGAGTGCTGAGTGCCGAGGAAATGCTGCTGCGACACGGGCGAGTTTACGTCGGACCGTCGCGAATTCACGGCGAGGGAGTCTTCGCGTCTAGATCGGCCCCTTGACAAGGGTGTTCTATACTGCGTATGATACGCACTATAGAATATTTGCAGGAAGGCGGCAAATGAGTGTTCCCCATGCTTTGCTCGCCTTGCTCAGCGAGCGACCAAAATATGGACTTCAACTCCAGCAGGAGTTTGAGTATACGACTGGTGACATCTGGCCTCTGAACGTTGGGCAGGTGTACACAACGCTTCAGCGCCTCGAGCGTGACGGTCTGGTCGAGGCGGACGACGGCTGCAGCGAAGGCCGTCAGAGGGGTTATCGTATTACGCCCGCAGGCGCCCAGGAACTCGCGCAGTGGCTGAACAGCGCGCCGGACACGCTGACACCGCGACGAGATGAGCTCGTGATCAAAGTACTGGTCGCGACGTCGGTACCCGGCATCGACGTTCATGAGATTCTTCAGGTTCACCGCCGCCAACTGGTGGAAACGATGCAGCGCTACACGCACCTTAAGGGCGAACTAGCGGAGCACGATCTCGCGCAGGCGCTTGTCGTCGATGCCGAACTCTACCGGCTCGATGGCGTCGTGCGATGGCTCGACGCGGCCGGCGCTAGGCTCAAGCGGACTCGTGTCTCTTCGCCGGGACGCGATGGCGACGGGGGAAGCGAGCCCAATCTTGGCAAGGAGGTCCGGTAATGACGATGAACACGAGCGCTCTTGAAGCGCGCAACGTGTCGAAGGTCTACGCGAAGGCCCGACTCAGGTCCAGGCTCTTAATGCGGTAGACCTATCGGTTGAACAGGGCGAGCTGGTCGCAGTGATAGGCCCCAGCGGCTGTGGTAAGACGACCTTGCTCGCGATCGCTGGGACTCTCGAGGAGCCGACCAGTGGCGAAGTTCTGGTGGACGGGACGGACGTGGCGACCCTATCGCGCGACGACAGGGCGAGATTGCGCCGTCGTTCGATCGGCTATGTCTTTCAGGACTTCAACCTGCTTGCCGGATTAACAGCAGCCGAGAACGTCTCGCTACCCCTGGAACTCGATGGCATCTGGACGCGACGTGCTCGGGCGCTCGCTTTAGAGGCGCTGGATGTGCTCGGCGTCGCCGATTACGCCGATCGGTATCCGGATGACCTCTCCGGCGGCGAACGGCAGCGAGTGGCAATCGCCCGCGCTGTCGTCGGCGACCGCCACTTGCTACTTGCGGATGAGCCGACCGGCGCGCTGCTCGCACCCTCGGCGCCTACCTCAACCTGGCGACCGGTTACTTCAGCGACCCAGACAGCCTGCTACCGGTGCCGGTCCTTCACCTTCTGTTCATCGCACTCGGTGCTCCAATAGCAGCAGCCCTCGCGGCTTGGCTCCTGGCCGGACGACAACCGCCCACGCTCGCCCGCCCTCCAATCGAATAACGAACATTATTGTCGAGGCTTGGTGATGACAAGGTCTCGATTCCTGCCTGAGGAGGCGAATCGCTTCTGGGGCCCCTTTACGATGTCCTGATCCTGCACCGGACCAATTCCGATCCCCACATCGGTATAATTCGTTGCAGGCACCATGACCTGGGAACCTGAGCTTGAAGAGATCCGCCGCCGCCGTGAGCTGGCGAAGGAGATGGGCGGCACTGAACGTGTCGGCCGCCATGTCGCCGAGGGCCGGACCCCTGTGCGCGACCGTATCGACCAGCTGCTGGACGATGGCTCGTTCCGGGAGATCGGCTCGCTCACAAGCAAAGTTGAGTACGACGAGGAGGGTCGGATCAGCCGCTATACCCCTTCGAACTTCGTTACGGGGCGGGGGACGATAGATGGCCGGCCAGTAATCATCGGCTGCGACGATTTCACTGTTCGAGGTGGTGCAGCGGACGGCGCAGTCGGCAACAAGATGGGCTGGAGCGAGCGAACCGCCAAGGAGCTACGACTCCCGCTCGTGCGCCTTGTCGACGGCACCGGGGGCGGTGGCAGTGTCAGGACGAACGCCGCGCTAAAGCGATCGTACGTGCCTGCGAACCCGGACTGGGATGTGTCCGTTGGGCTGCTATCGCAAGTACCTATTGTCGCGGCGGCGCTGGGCCCGGTCGCCGGACTCGGAGCGGCCCGGGTCGCAGCGTCACACTTCTCCGTAATGGTGCGAGGATCGAGTCAGCTGTTCGTGGCTGGGCCGCCTGTCGTGAACCGGGCCTTCGGAGGGGAAGTTGAGAAGGAGGAGCTTGGAGGCTCGCACATACACGCACATGGCAGCGGCGCTGTCGACAATGAGGCTCAGACGGAACAAGAGGCCTTCGAACACATCCGGCGATTCCTGTCCTATCTGCCTTCATCTGTCTGGGAAATCCCTCCGGTTACTGAGTCTACCGACGACCCAAACCGTCGCGAAGAGGAGCTCATTTCCGTCGTACCGAGGGATCGAAGGCGCGTCTATGCTATGCGACGAATCGTCGGACTCGTCGTGGACGTTGACTCCTTCTTCGAGATCGCACGATACTTCGGTCCTTCGCTCATTACAGGACTAGCTCGCCTGGATGGCATCTCCGTTGGAGTCATGGCCAACGATCCAGCGTTCTATGCCGGTGCGATCGATGCAGCCGCCGCCGACAAGATGACGCGTTTCGTCGACCTTTGCGACACGTTCCGCCTGCCGATGGTGAACTTCGTCGACAACCCGGGCTTCCTCGTCGGCGTTGCTGCTGAGAAGCAAGGGACGATCCGACGGGGCGTCCGTGCGCTCGCGGCGGTATACCAGGCGACCAATCCCTGGTGCTCGATCATAGTGCGAAAGGCGTTTGGCGTCGCCGGAGCCGGCCATTCGAACCACACGCGGGCAAGCCCTCGTTATGCCTGGCCGTCCGGCGAGTGGGGCTCGTTGCCAATCGAGGGTGGGGTGGAGGCTGCCTATAAGCGTCAGATTCAGGCTGCTGATGACCCCGACAGGCTCCGTGAGGAGCTGGAGGCCAAGCTGGCTACCCTGCGCGACCCGATTCTGACTGCGGAGGCCTTTGGCATCGAGGAGATCATCGATCCGCGTGATACCCGCCCACTACTGATCGAGTTCGCTCGCCGCGCCCACGATATCGTTAAGGGTGACGCCCGTGGACCCAAGAGTCGAGGGATGCGGCCATAAGATGGCCGTTCCAAAGCGAACGATGACGCTATAACGACCGCACTCTCAATCCAACCTAGAATCGGCGACAGCTTGCCCCGCTACTCGCTATCGTGTGACCGGCGTACACTCGACACATGTCGACGACACACCGACTACACGACGAACCCGAACTCACCGCGTCCGTGGTGCTTTGCGGAGCGGATGGCCACCTCAATCGCCAGGCCGTCGGCTGGTCGCGTCACCCTCTGCACACGTGCAACCTGCCGCCCAGCCTCTCACGAAAGAAGAAATGGAACTACTGGGCGGTCACCAGCAATGATCTTCTCTTCTCGGCGACCATCGCCGATATCGACAGTCTGCAGCTTGGAGGCGCGTACGTCTTCGACCGGCAAACGCATCGGCATATCGAAAAGATCGTCATCCAGCCGGCAAACACCATCGCGATGCCTGAAACGATATCCGGCGACATTGTTATCGAGCATCCCGCCATGCGCGTCGCGCTCGCCGACGAGGGTTCCGGCACGCGAATCAGGGTCGAGGCCAGAGATTTCGGCGGCGTGCGTCTTGACGCCGACATCGTAGTCGAGCGGCCGGAAGGCCACGAGACGCTAAACGTCGTTATCCCTTGGAGCGATCTCCAGTTCCAGTTCACGTCGAAACAGAACACGCTGCCAGGATCCGGGTACGTTCGGCTTAATGATGAACGGCTCGAATTCGCACCGCCTGCGTTCGGGTGTCTCGATTTCGGCCGCGGCGTCTGGCCCGAGAACACGGTCTGGAACTGGGGCTCGGCATCGGGCGTCCAGGGCGGCCGCACCGTCGGCTTGAACCTCGGAGGACGGTGGACTGACGGCACCGGCATGACGGAGAACGGCATCTGCATCGGTGGCCGTCTGACAAAGATCAGCGAGGATCTAATCTTCGAGTACGACCACGCGGTCATGATGAATCCTTGGCGGGTCCGAACGAGCGCAACTGAGCGCATCGACCTGTTGTTCGAGCCGGAGTTCGAGCGCGTATCGGAGAGCGGTAGCCGGGACTCCTACTTCACGAGCGCCCACCAGATGTTCGGCCGCTACTCGGGGCGGATCACCCCGGACGTCGGCGGCATCGTAGAAGTACGCGACCTCTTCGGCTGGATCGAAGAGCACGAAGCGCACTGGTGACCTTTCACCGCAACGGAGCTACCAGGTCCTCGATTGTAGCGCCACCCAGTGCAGCGGGTCGATCATCGCTTTTTGGTGCTGTCTGCGGCTGGCAAGGCGTAGGCAGCATCCCTCCCTCTCTGCTGGCGTCCGCCATTAGCTGTCTTAACAGCCCCCTTGCCCACAACCACGTCCACGGCCACCACCTACCCTTAGGGCAACTGCCGCGAAGGTCGCTAACAAGCCGCGTCCGCAGTGTTGTCGCCGCCCAGGAGCGTCCCCGTGGGCGGCCTATAGTTCTGTCCCGGCCGCGCCCCATGTAAGGAGATCGGATCACTGTTGCCTGCTTCCGGAGCCCGGAGGTGACCTCTACCTTCCGGCCAGCTGGCGTACCACAGGAGCAACGGCTTCGAAGACGCTCCCCTGGAAGACGATGTAGGAGAAGCCGTACTCCTCTCGATTGCGGACCAGATCATCCGCGATCTCTTCAACCGTTCCAATGGCCGCGTGAGGCGAACCAAGCAGGTCCGCTGGTTGCAGGCCGAACCCAGCGGCCAGACGTTCAGCGGTTTCCTGCCGGTCTTCGGTGACCACTGTGAAGAAGACCGTCGTGTTCAGCTCCAGCTGCTCGAACCTATCGCCTGCAGCGGCTCGGATCCAACCGATCTTCTCCGCGGTAGCCGCCGGCGTCCCGGTCGCCGTTACTTGAGGAGAAGCCCGCCCTGCAGCCAGGGAGAAGTTCACGGCAACGATGTCCGCCTCCTTGGCCGCGAATGAAAGTACGCGCCTCGCACCTCCGGCCAGCATGAGCGGTGGGTAAGGTGACTGCACGGGCTTTGGAATACCCTGGTGGTTAGTGATTCGGTAGTAGTGCCCGGCGAAGGAAAACGGCTCTCCCCTGAGACACGACTTTATGACGCTTACGGCCTCCTGTAATCGCGCTATTCGCACGCCGGCGAGCTCATAGGCTATCCCGGACTGCTCGTAGTCGCTGATCATCCAGCCGGCGCCGAGGCCGACCTCAAGCCTGCCGCCGGAGAGGACATCCAGGGTTGCCAGCTCCTTGGCGAGCACAAGCGGGTGCCTGAAGTCATTATCGAGAACCAGCCCGCCCACCCTGAGGGCGCTTGTCGAGGCGGCTGCGGCCGCAAGCGCTGTGAGAGGAGCGAACTGATTGTCGAAATGGTCCGGCATGAGAAGGGTTGAAAAGCCGAGGTCTTCAATCCTGCGCGCCTTCTCTACCCAGTCTTCGCCCGAGTGAGCCCTAGATAGCTGCACGCCGAAGCGAAACTTGTGATCCATGGACTTCTTTGCCTCCTTCCGTCTCACCGCAATTGAGCATGAGGCTGAATGACCTATGCCTCGACGCGGGCTAGAATACACGACCGGAGGAGCCGTGCCTACTGTAGAGACCGTACTCGGGACAATCGATGCTGCAGCCCTTGGTTTCACCCTCAGCCATGAGCACGTGCTCGTGGCGATGGGTGCGGACAACCACAACTACCCGTGGCTCTTCGACTGGCAACGCACCCGCGCCAACGCTGTCCGGGAGCTGCGCGAAGCGAAGGCGGGTGGTGTAGATACGATCATCGATTTGACCACGCCGGACCTCGGGCGAGACGTCGAGTTCGTGCGAGATGTGGCAAGCGCCGCCGAAATCAACATCGTGGTCGCGACAGGGATATGGAGAGACGTGCCGCGGTCGTTCTGGGAGCGCAGCATTGACCGCATCGCTGACATCTTCGTCCGTGAGATCGAGGTGGGTATCGGCGAGACGGCAATCAAGGCAGGGGTCATCAAAGTAGCCAATGATGCTGAGGGCGTGACGCCCGAGGGAGAACGTGTGCTCAGGGGCGCAGCCCGCGCCCTTAAGCGAACCGGCTGTCCCATCAGTACGCATCACTGGGCGCCGGCCGAGGTCGGACGCCGACAGGTGGAGATCTTCCGCGACGAGGGCACACCGATGGATCGGATCTGCATCGGACACAGCGCAGACACGACGGACGTCGCTTACCTGGAGTCACTGCTCGAGGCTGGAGTCTACTTGTCCATGGACCGCTACCCCGGCGCGGAGGGCAGACCCGACTGGCGCCAGCGGGACGCCACCGTGAAGGCGCTAATCGATCGCGGCTGGGCCCACCGCCTGATGCTGGGTCACGATTACGCGCCCGCGCCTGTGTCGGCGCGCCGTCTAGATGATGGAAGCCTGACTAATCGCACGGGCTACCTCTTCCTGTCGACAGTGGCGCTG
>WNFU01008577.1_pt1 | contig 16655 bp, 23 predicted proteins | sample 5400121 | NCBI WGS metagenome assembly WNFU01 (sample SAMN13153360, study PRJNA577476) | soil metagenome | isolation source: 100 cm soil or saprolite under grassland replicate 1 | place: USA:California | collected 2016-06-15
AATTACCCAAGCGATTGCACGCCAAAACTCGAGTCATTTATCAATCCGCTGAACCCTTGAGAGTTAGATTCGCGAACATTAGCACAAACTTTAAAGTCTGTGTCATCGGCCACCTGCGCGAGGAAAAAGATCCGTTGCGCACGGCGCTTGCCGCGCGGCGTTTACCGGCTGAGTCACGTATCGAGGTGACGCATATCGGCGTGGCTTTAAATGATCAGCTTGGCGAAAAAGTCCAGGCCGAAGCGAAGAGAAATCCCCGCTACCGCTGGATGGGCCAGTTATCGCATCGCAAGACCCGGGAAATTTTGGCTCAGAGCGATTTGGCCTGCATCACGTCAAAGATGGAAGGCAGCTCAAACGTTTTGTCGGAAGCGCTTGCCTGCGGCGTCCCGGTGATCGCCACTAAGATTCCCGGTTTGGTTGGAACCTTGGGAAAAAACTTTCTCGGATATTTTCCGGTCGGCGGCACTCATCAACTAACAAAACTTCTATTGAAGGCCGAAACGAACGCCGATTTTTACCGCTCGTTAAAACGCCAGTGCGCCCGCGTCGCCAATTTGGTTCAGCCAAAGCGCGAATTCGCCCACTGGAAGAGGCTACTTCAAGAATTGGCGTAGCCTGTTTTTCGCTTTGGGAAGCTTATTTGCTCGACTCCTCCTTAATCCAGTGTTTCACCCACGGCAGTAACAACTACGCCAACGTTCCCGAATGATTCGGATGGATGCACTATGGCGTATTTCGACCACTGGAGCGAGCAAGAGACGGAAGAATTCGGCTTCCAGTTCGGAAAGAATATATTGATAACCGGACAAAACTCTCGATCTCAGTGATCACGTTGGTCGGGGCTATGAGCTCCACCCGGACGCCTACGAGATCTACAGGGACGGAAAGCTAGTCGATAAAATTCCACCATAAGGCCTCGAAACCAGTAATGTAGCCTCGTAATTCCCGTCAAGGGATCGTGTCTGTACCGGCAAGTGTCAAGCTTCGAGAGCCGGGTAGAACTCTGGCGCAGTGGCTTTAGGTCAAGGACTTTCCGTTTCCAGCCCTTTCGTGTCGCTGGTGCCAAATAGCCTCAGACCGTGGCCCTGTTTCCAGAGTCCCCCTAAAATTCCGTGCAGCGAGATTTCCCCCAACACGGCTTCAAGTCGACCCTCCTCTCCATGCCTTCCCAATAAATCGGTTTGCATGGAGCCGATCCACTTACCTTCTGTGGCCAGCTCTTTCGTGCCTCAATGTGCACAAGCTGTCTCCAGCAGTGGAAGTCAACCCAGAGCCCCCTTCGCTAAGAGGGCATTACCCCTCCATCTTCGCTCTTACGGGCTCATCCGCCAGTCCTGTAAACGCCCTCCGAACTTCGCCTATTCCAGCTTATATCAGAGGTCTTTCAGCCACAGGACTTTCCCTACTTTGATGACTCATCTCTCCTGAAGTGCTTTGACCCTTACCCCGGGTCTTGCCTGGTTGCACATATCCATTTCTTCACCAGACACATCGGCCTTCCTCCCTACTTTCCAGAGTCGGCATCCTCCAATGACGACAATTTCGGGGCGGCAGTCTTCGCTTTATGCTAAGGCCCTCCAGGTTGCTTGCCTCCCTAAAGGAGACTTTTACTTCCGAGCTTTCCCATAGTTCGTTACCTCCCTATGAGTCGGATATAACTACTCAGCCGAATGGACAATTGCTGAGGCTGGACTTTCACCAGCTAGATTAGCCATTTTGTAGGCTGCAGAAAGTAGCCTGTCCCCTTAATCAGTCCCCAGAAATCTGGGTGGGCATTATTAAGAAACTTTTCCATAGGATGATGGCCTTGACCCTAACCGGCGCGAATCTAAGCCCACCAAGGATCTATAATTTCTGATAATCCTACCCATGGTTTTTCGCGGTTTTAAGAAAAGAAGTTCTGTGAGACTCTGATAAATCACGATATTTGTGCTGGCGCAATGTTTGCTCAAATACCAAGTGAACGAAAATCTTTGACTGACGTACTCGTCTGCAAGAAAAGGAGGAATCGCTTATGTGGTGGGGACCGGGACCGTGGATGGGTCCGATGTGGGGCTTTTGGTGGATTTTCCCTGTCATTGGGCTGCTGATCTTTCTTCTTTGCGTCGTCTTCGTAGTTCGGATGATCAGTAGCGGCGGCCATTTCATGTGCGTGGGACCGCATCATCAGGACAACGAAGAGACAGCTCGGCTTCGCCGAGAGGTCGAAGCGCTCCGTGAACAAGTGAAGAAGCAGGCAGCTACGCGATGACCAACCCGCTAAAACAATACTCGCCTGTTGCGATGGCGCTTGCAGCCGCTCTAGGTCTAATTTCCGGCGTCGCGATCTTGCGGCTTAGGTTCAAGTCACCGAAGCCTCCCAAGGGTGGCTGACCCTGAGTGAAGGCGATAAACGAGCTGGTTCAGCTCGAAAAAGAAAAGCTGGCGAATGCAGGCAAGCGCAATGTGGACGCCACAAGCGATGCGCATTGCTAGACTGGGGCTTTCCGGCCCTGTAGCCGCTAGTGATCGCCGTGCAATATGTTGCACAGGTCCGACCCTTCGATTGTGCCCGTCGTCCATCATCGGGTCTTCGGCCCAACTCACAAGATCCGCGAGCGAGATGTCGTGGCGCAAATACGATACGACTTTTCTCGGCTGCGGTCTGCTTGGTAATCGTCATGAGGCTATTCTACACTTTCCGGTCACAATCCGAGCACCGAGCTGAGACGTTTACGTTCTTATATAAAGGGTGCATAGGAATGCTTCTTCTACCAGGCGAACCCGCTTCGGTTGAGCCGCGCGCGTTTGGCAAGCGCCGGACTCGAACAGGTTGTTAGACAACGGTGTCAATAATTGGACTTAACCCCTTTTTCTCCTCTGACCTCAAACGCTCCAGTGCTGTGAGACAATATTCAAGACGATTCCCAGTCCAAGCCCGTAAACCAGATGGGAGATCGTCGGCGAGAGTATCGGTCTGGTACCCTGAGGGGCTGCTACGCCGAAGAAGCCCCAACCGAATGCAGGATAGAAGATGATCCAGGGCAGAAGCGTTGTCGCCAAGCCCCACAAGAGACTAGGAAGTATGTGATTGCCTGGTAGGGGTGCACCGGAGACGAGGTAGAGAGCAGGATACGTGAGTGCGAGACTACCGCCGACAAGGTAATGAGTCATCCCACCAATTGCGGACTCATTTTTGACCGCCCTAGCCTCGGTGATGTTCTTGTGTACGAACTGCCCGTGAACTGCATGCAAGAGCCACCGACCGATGGCTCGGTTGCCTCCTCAACCCTTCCGACTCGTGATCCTGAATCGCTCCATAAGGCTTTCGGCGATGTCCATCAACCCGGTACCTACTAGGCCACCAACAAAGGCCGAGAAAAACAGTCCCATGAGATTTCCCTTCTTGCCGCGAGCATATGCCATGGGCTTCAGACGTTTCTAGGGTGATCATTTTCTGCAAGCCAGATGTGATCATTGGCATATCTAACCTGGATCACACATTTTTGCTCTCTGGGCCGACGACAAACGCCGGAGCAAATCCTCCACCCGGGGTGCGGAAATTGGTGGTCTGGCCCTCATAAAGTCGCGCTGCGACCACCATAGACGTAAGCCCGAATGTCAACCTTAAGGTCGGTCTCGGTGCCCTCCACCTCCAGGCGACGCTCGCTCGGCGACACCAGGGCCTGGGCCACATAGTCAGCACCGAGTATTTCCTGCCACACCCGGCGCGTGAGTTTATCCCCACGGTACGCAGCCTTGCTGCCGTAGCCTGCGGCGGGCTTGAAAAACAATTTCCGGCGATCCCCCCAAAGTGTTTCCGCGCGCTCAGGTGTCACTGATTCCGTTCGCGGAACGCCCGCCACAAGAATCTCGCGCTTTGCTGTGGGCACGCCCAATGCTGCGAGAGCACGGTCGTTACTTAGGGTAATAAGGTTGCGCTTATCGGCGTAGAGGGCATGAGCATGAGGATGAGGCGTTACCACCACTGCCTGGGCCTCGTAAGCGGCGCGCAGCGCAGCGTGAACAGGCTCTTCCAGATAGAAATCCGTCAAGCGATTGTAAACCAGATTCACTGGCTGCGTCCCATGCCACAACCGTCCTTCGCTCCAGATGAGTTCACGCGCGTCAGCAATCACCGCGTCCACTTCGAAGCGCCTGAACATTCGCTCGAAGAGCCTCATTTCCGGATATAAATACTGGTTGGCTGATCATCGTCGACGATCGCCACTTGGCCGAGGGGGGCGCCGCCGCGTTGGCGGCGCCATTCTTCGGCGAAAATCGCAAAGAAGGTTTGTTCCAGCTTGTTGAGATCAGCCGTCGCTTCAAACTCGCTGACCATTTCGCGACAGCACGCTTGCTGAGAGCGGGCCAGCACCGCGTTGAGCAGCGCCCCTCCGGCGTTGGTATTGATCTCAATAAGCTGTGGCCCTCGGGAGCTCAGATGAAAGTCGAAACCGAGGAAGACACCCAACGGCCCTGGGTCGATCCGGGCAATGTGCGGTGCTCTACTCAGCGCCGATTCGCGGTAATCGGGCAAGCCGATTACGCTCTCCACTGCCGCTATGATCGCCGCGATACGCGCAAACTGCTCGCGAGAAAGGAACACAGCTGTCGCCGAGAAAAGATGCGGGCGCGTTCGCTTAATCTCGTCGCATAGGCCATTCAACGAAGGTTCCGCTTCCAGCTCTCGGCACAGGCGATCGGGATTAAGAGGACGGCAGACACAGCCGCGATTTAGGCTCTCCGCGGAACGCAACATCGCTCTTCTCCGTGTCAGTTAGGTCGTCTTCGGAAACCAGTGACGCGTGCGGTTGCAGACGGAGCAAACCGACAGCATCACCGGCACTTCGACAAGCACGCCGACAACCGTTGCCAATGCGGCTCCTGAATCAGCTCCGAACAGGGCGATCGCTGTCGCAACCGCAAGCTCAAAGAAGTTCGATGCGCCGATCAGCGCGCCTGGCGCGGCGACGCTGTGCGGGACTTTGAGCCAGCGCATCAGCCCGTATACCAGGGATGAGTTGAAGTAGACCTGAATCAGGATCGGTATCGCAATTAACACGACGTGAAAGAAACGCATGGTGATGTTGTCGGCCTGGAACGCAAAGATGATGATTAGAGTGGCAAGCAGCGCCAGAATCGAGACAGGATGCAAGACGGACAAGAAAGTTTTCTCAAACCATTCCAATCCCCGCGCGCGTACCAGCCAGACACGCGTCAGGCTTCCCACTGCCAGGGGAATTACGATAAACAGGATTACCGCATAGACCAGGACGATGAAAGGCACCGTCAGCGCCGACGCTCCGCTCACGAGCAGCGTGACAATGGGCGCGAAGGCAACCAGCATGAGGAGATCGTTCACCGATACCTGCACCAGCGTGTACGCCGGGTCGCCGTCCGTCAGGTAACTCCAAACGAACACCATTGCCGTGCACGGCGCGGCGGCCAAGATGATCACCCCGGCGGTATACTGGTCGGCCAGTTCCGGACCGATCAACGGCAGAAACAGATGTTTGAAGAAAATCCAGCCGAATAGCGCCATGCTAAAGGGTTTGACCAGCCAATTGACGAAAAGCGTGATGAGTAAGCCTTTAGGACGTTTGCTTACCTCCAGCAAGGAAGCAAAGTCCACCTTCAACATCATCGGATAAATCATCAGCCAGATCAGCACGGCGATGGGAACATTGATGTGGCTATTCTCGCCGAACTCCATATTGCGCACAGCCGCGACGATGCCAGGCACTGCTTTGCCGAGAAGAACGCCGATCACCATGCAGAAACCGACCCATGCAGTCAGGTAGCGCTCAAAAAGATTGAGGCGTTTTGGCGACGCTTGTCCGTTGGTGGTTAAAATCGTTTCGACGGTTGCCACGGTTTGCCATCCCCTTTGCCAAGAGTCATTGCACTCGCCCGATCTCGTCGAGTTTTTCTTTGAGAGCGAGCTTATTAAGTGTGTCGAACGGCAGGTTGACAAACAGCGATATGCGCCGATAAAGCTCCGTATACGCCTTGAGAAAAGCATTCCGCTTGTCTTCATCGCTGCCTTGAACCGCCGCCGGGTCATGAACACCCCAATGCGCGGTCATCGGCTGTCCGGGCCAAACTGGGCAAGGTTCCGCCGCAGCTTGATCACATACCGTGAACACGAAGTGCATGAACGGCGCGCCGGGCAGGGAAAACTCGTTCCAGTCCTTACTGCGCAGGTCCTGTGTCGGAAGTCGGTTCTTTTCAATCAGCTCTAACGCAAGTGGATTCACGCTCCCCGCTGCATGGCTCCCCGCGCTGAACGCTTTGAACTTATTCTTTCCGAGAGCGTTAAGCAGCGCTTCCGCCATGATGCTGCGCGCCGAATTGCCGGTACACAGGAACAGCACGTTAAACGAGCCTTCGTGAGCCATGGTAATCTCCTTCCCTAGCAGCAGGCGCCGGATTTGGCAGATGGGGAAGTGACTGCCGGTGCGGAGCCGCAGCAAGCCGTCGGTTCGCCGCGCAGCGTGTCGCCATAAACTGGAATCGAGTCGAGGGTATGGAACGTCTCCCAGGCAATCCCCTGCGGATCGGTTATCCAGTACTTGTCGGAACGCGCGTAGCAGCACTCTGTATTCGCCTGGTCGAGTGTGACAATCTCGGCCGTTGCCATTTGCTCACGCAGTGCGGTCAATTCGGTCTCCGACTCTACTTGCATCCCGAGATGATCGACACCGGGCTTGAGCCCTCGCTGCGAAATCGCGAAATTGACTCGTGGGTCGTCCAGCATCCATTTCGCATAGTCCGGCTTGAGCACTGTCGGCGGCGTTCGGAACATGGTCGAGTAGAATTGGACGCTAGCATCGAGATCGTCCACAGAGACGTGCACGTGAAAACGTTTCATAACTACCTCCTTGTGCGTTGGGGTTTCTGTTTAGGGGGACAGCAGCGACCAAGTTCCGTCTCGACGACGGTAAGACACGCCTGGGGCATGCCTTTACAGCAATTCTGCGTGAGAAAAGTCATGAGCTCGGCCATGCGTTCGAAGTCGACCGCGTAATAGATAAACTGTTTTTCTTGCCTCAGGGACACCAAACCCGCACGAGCAAGCTCCTTCAAATGGAAGGACAGCGTCGCACCGGGAACGTCCAGCGTCTGGCCAATGCGACCCACCGATACGCCCTCGGGACCTGCCTCAATTAACAGCCGGTAAATAGACAGGCGCGTTTCCTGTGCCAGTGCGGCCAAAGCCGTTACCGCCGCCTTTATTTCCATATTTCTAGTATCATCGAAATAATGGACATGTCAATTACTGTGATTTGGTTTTTGGCGTTCAATTGGTGCTTAGAATCGCGCCCAGGAAAAAATGAGTGTGGCAGTTTATTCCTTACCGTCCTCGCGTATCCAATGCCGCACCCAAGGTAAGAACAGATACGCCGGCATCGACAGCACAAAGGTGAGCGCAAAATAGTTGCCGTAACCGTAACGCTCCGCGCCTAAGCCGCTAACACCGCCGACCAATCTTCCGGTCAGAGAGAATACCGATGATAAAAATGCGTACTGAACCGTGGCGTGTTCCTTTTGACAAACGTTCATAAGGAACGCCAGGAATGCCGCTGTGCCCAGGCCACCGCTCAATGATTCGAACATCGACGCGCCGTAGAGACCAAAGCGACCGAGGTCCAGCCATTCGACAAACGAATAGCCGAGATTCGATACGGCTTGCAGCAAACCCAAAAACCACACGCCGTGAAAAACGCCATAGCGCGAGATGAACGCGCCGCCCAACAATGCGCCGACGACACTGAGAACGATGCCGAATGTCGTCGGGAATAAACCGATCTGAAACATCAAATCGTCGGTCGCAGGCCAAATCGCTTTACCGTAGTCAACCCAAAACGGTTTGACCATCGGCCCAATAGCGAATTCCCCAAGCTTGTAGGTCAAAACAAACAGGATTAGCGGAATCACTTTCCAAGTGCCGGCCCAGCCGACAAAACCTTTCATCCAATGCTCACGGGATTCTTCTGGCAGGTTCAAACGCGGGATCGTGAGCGCCGAGAATCCCAGGGCTGCGAACAACAAAGCGGTCAGAACAAACAACGCGTTCCAGCTCAGAACGCCGGCCAAGAACACGGTGCCGCCGCCGGCAAGCACCAAGGCGATGCGATATGCCGATGCGCGCACGCCGTTCGCAGCCCCTTCTTCCTGACGATCGACCAAACCGACGGAATAGGAATCGATTGCGACATCCTGCGTTGCCGACAACGACGTCAACGCGAGTATCAGCAGCAGCACGATCCAGCCGACCGCCGCCACCTCGACAAACGGCAGCGTGAAGAGAACTCCGGCAATTCCGATCATGCACACCAATACCCACACCCGCCGGTCGCCGTACCGGTGTACCAGCGGCGACCAAAAAATCTTCAGCGAGTATGGCAACTCGAGAAGGCGCAAGCCGCCGATGGCGCGCAGCGAGATGCCGTGAAGACGAAAGTAGACCGGCAGCACTTCCCACAAGATTGCCGCCGGCGCGCCTTGGATAAAATAAAGCAACGCGACGACGCCGAGCTTTCGTTGCGTCTCCGGAGAACCGCGCGGCACGCCCAGGCAACGCAGGAGAAAAATCTTCATGGTGAGCACCAGGCGTAGCAGATGTTGTCCCACACATAAAGAGAACGCGGCGAGAACGGGTTAACCGGAACTTCGTCAGGTCGTAACTGCTCGTTAACTCTTGGCGCGCAAACATGCCCGTCAAACTTGTCTGAGGAGGATCGAATGAAAAAAAAGGATGAACCCAACGAACGCGAGACAACAGCCGGCCAATCGATCGCGGGAACTCTGTCGCGTCCCGTCACCCGGCGCACGTTAATCAAAGCGGCACTAGCCAGCGCCCCGCTATTGATCGTCGGTCCGACGTTATTGCTCCCGCGCAAAGCCGCGGCGGCGAAGAATTTCGGTCCGAGCACGACCACCGAACCGTATCTGGTGCCCAGTATTCCGGGTGTAGAACTAAGATCGATCCTAACCGTCGGCGATTCTATCGGAGGCTATCGCTTGGTGGGGATTCCCGACGGCCTCGGCGCGTTCCGCAGCCACGGCAACGAATTTACTCTCTTGATGAACCATGAGTTGGGTGGCACTGCGGGGATTGTCCGCGCGCATGGTTCTAAGGGGGCTTTCGTTTCGCAATGGACCATCGACCGAAAATCCCTCAAGGTGCTCAGCGGTCAAGACTTCACTCAATCGCCCAGCGACGTATACACTTGGGATGCCGCCACCAATGCTTACCTGCAAGGAACCACCGTCTGGCAGCGTTTATGTTCCGGCGATCTGGCCGCCGAGGGCGCTTTTTTCGGCAAGGGCAAAGGGACCAAAGAGCGCATCTACTTGAACGGCGAAGAATCCACTACAACGGTGGGTACCGCTCCTAATCCTGTAGTTGTTGTCGATCAAGGCCGGCCGTGGGCGCGGGTCGCGACAGGACCGCACGCTGGAGAGACCTGGCAATTGCCGCATCTCGGGCGCATGGCGTACGAGAACGCAGTTGCGAGCCCTTACCCGCAGGAAAAAACCATTGTGGTGCTCCTGGATGATAGCGCATTGAGCACGGCTGGCGTCATCAGTAACACCGTTCCGAGCGAAGTTTACCTTTACATTGGCAACAAAGAAAAAAATGGCTATCCAATCGTGCAAGCGGGTCTTACCAACGGCGATTTTTACGGCGTCAAGATTTCTGTCAGCGGCAGCGTGGTCACGGAGGAAAGCAATGATTTCGGCTTGGGCACCGCCGCCACCGGCTTCCTCGGCGAAGGCCGATTCGCCTTGAGCAAGCTCGGCGACGTATCCGCGCTGACCGCCGTACAGATCGAACAGCTTTCAATCGAGGCCGGCATCGCCCGGCTGCAGCGAGTCGAAGACGGCGCATGGGATCCACGAAAGGAACACGCCAATGACTTCTATTTCGTCACCACCGCGAGCTTGACGAACAACTGCCGGCTCTGGAGACTGCGTTTCGACGATATCGAGAATCCCGAAAAGGGCGGCGAGATCGAGATTCTCCTGCACGGCGGCGAAGGCCAGGGCATGCTCGACAACGTCACAATCGACCACCACGGACGCATTTTGATGGATGAAGACCCTGGAAACGCTGGCCGCGTCGCAAAGATCTGGCTGTATAGCATTGATACCGCTGATTTCATCCAGGTCGCAGAGCATAACCCAAAGTTTTTCGATCCGACGATCCTCAATAATTCATCTTTCCTGACCCAGGACGAGGAATCATCCGGCATCATCGATGCGGAAGATATCCTCGGCAAAGGATGGTTCTTGCTTGACGTCCAAGGGCACAAAGCAAATCCGGACATTGAGCTCGTGGAATACGGCCAACTCCTTGCGATGTTTGTCGATCCCAGCATCGGCGCCGGCGATGACGACGAGGATGACGGGTAGCGGCTAATGCATCATCCGAGCGGGGCCTCGCTTTTCGGGGCTTCGCTAATCTTCCTACTAATTGTTGTGTCCGGCCGTGAAGTAAGCCTCCATTTTGTCCTCGGTTGGCGTGCTTGCGTTATCGAATCTTAATCTCTCGGTAACCGTCGATTAACAAGATACGGTCATTATCACGCGCATGAATTATTCGCTTATCTTGCTCTTCGAATGCTCGCTCCGGCACGACCTGGATCGCGCAAGACTTTCTGCAGCAATCCGAATACGCCTTGCCGCGACGAACCCAATAGGAGCCGCGCGTTGAAGGCGATGCCACTCATTGCGCCAATAGCCGACACCGATAAATACCGTTCTATCATCTCGCAATTCATCGAGCGCCTGCCGCAGCTGAACACTCCGAAGGCTGCCGACTTTCACCGCCACACCCGCGTGAATGACTTTTTGATTCCACAGTCGAGCTGTGGTTATTGGGTTTTCTCCAGCGGATACCCGCCTTACATAAAGTTAAATTACTTGTCATCGCGGTTTAACCTCGGCGCCGGCATTATTGCGTCAAATCAAAAAAAAGGGAGGCCATTATGGAACAGGTAAACTTAGGCTCGGTGATCGAACAAGCGATCACAAAATTCAGCCGCAACCGGATCGGTGAAAAACCGCCGGTTTTCGTCGTGCTTTCCCCTGCCCTCACGCACGTTCCCTGGAAAGATCGGACTCTGGGAGAATTCCTCCAGTATTTCCTTTACGAATCGTTGCTGACCAGTCATCCCGACGCCGCAGTCGAAATATCTTTGCGCCGCCGTCTACTGTTGAAAGATCTGACCGCCTTCGTCGGTGTGCAACCGTCCTACTGGGTTCAACTTAGAGTCTCCGGGAAAGGTCTTCGCATTGCCGAGCCGCTCATCGAAGATCTCTTTTCGGAAGTGGGTTATCGCTGCGAAGAATGGGTCGGCATGGGCGGAGCCGATGCGCGCTTGGGAATCTTCGGCGCCATCGATGCGCCGAAACTCAAAATGGTCTTTTGCCTGGAATCAACGAGACATCGACTCAGATGCGATCTATTACTCCCGATCGTCGATGATTGCCCGGTCCCATGTCTGCTGGAAAATACACCGCAAATTGACTCAGCACGGCCGTAACGAATAAATCACGTTGCCGTCACGCTGCGCTAATAACGAGATTTTATAATGCCTCCAAAAACAATGAAAAGGAGGCTTTATGAAACGCTTAAATAAAATCTTAGTGCCCACCGATCTATCCGAAAAATCGCTTCGCGCGTTACACTATGGTTGTGGGCTCGCAGCGGAAGATCAGGCTGCTATGGTGATTTTGCACGTGGCCAACGATCTCAACGCATGGGAGCTTTATTCCGAAGATCTCGAAACAGCAAGCCTTGGCCCATCGATCGCATATTGGCCGAAGCGAGTCTGGATCTGACGCGGTTCTTGGAGCAGCAGCTTCAGCAGTTAAGAAGGGTACCCATGGTAACTAGGCGCGTCGTACTGGGATCGGTGGCAAAACAAATCGTCGCTGTAGCGGAAGAGGAAAGCACGGACTTGATCATCATGGCGCCGCGCCGGCATCGCGGGCTCAGACACTTTTTGAACGGCGGCATTACCGACAGGGTCACCCGGTTAAGCCCATGCCCCGTGCTGTCGATTACGGCGCCGCAGCCGTCAAATCCGTGGCGCGGCAAGTTAATGCCTCTACTATTCGGGGGGCCACGTCAAAGAGTAGCTAGCGTCTAAATGAATTCGAGGAGTATACTTGTATGAAAAAGTTCTCGGGCGCGAGTTCGCAGAGCACTGCCGGATTTCGCAAGAAATGTGCGATCAAGCAAGTGCCGGCAGAAATCCATCAGATCGTCCACAATCTCTTCAATCAACTGAGCGTCATCAATCTATGCAGTTTCAAACTCCGCGGCGCGGTGCCAGGTCACGTCGGGCCGGCTATCACAAACGACTTGCAAACGCTCGAACGAGCGGTCGACGATGCGACGCTACTGGCCGAACGATTGTCACAAGCAATCATGGGGTTAGCGTCAAACTCCGAGCCAAAGGCACCACCTCAAAACAACAACGTCTTGCCGCTATTTGCGGCGAGCCGGCGCCAACGTTAGCGGTTGCTGATTGCCACCGTCAAGAGCGCCGCTATTTTTTTTCGGAACGTACGAAAGTGTATCATTGAATGTTATAAATGATTTGCCAACCAACGTTTTCTCTTCTTGAAATTTTCCCGTCGAGACAAACCAAAGCAGGGTGAATTGCTGCGCTCTCTGCGCGGGTCAACTTTGAGTTCAGCGAAAAATCGCTTTGGCGACCAATTTTGAGCTTGGCTTCTGACGCGATACTCATTAACATAGATTTTATCCAAATTTAATTGAATCGTAACGGAGCCTTGGCTAACTGCCCCGCTTCGTATGCTATGAAACTGTTATAATGGCGGACCACTTTGCAGTCATGGATGTCGGCAGCAATGCGATACGGTGGCAAGTCGCTGCTGTCGATCACCCAAAACACTATCGCATTCTCGATCAAGTGCGTGAGCCCGTTCGCTTGGGTCTGGACGTCTTTCGCACCGGTAAACTCAATCCGCGGACCGTCGACGCGGCGCTAGAGGTTTTCACCGACTTCAAGGCCGCCGCAGATCGCCACCGCGTGAAGGCGATACGAGCGGTCGGCACCGCTGCGATGCGCGAGGCTTCTGATAGCCGCAGGCTGGTCAGACGCGCAAAAGCCATCGGCGTTCCTCTGGAGGTTTTGTCTGAGGAAGACGAGGCGCGATTGATCAGCCTCGGCATCATGAGCGGGTTGCGTTTCCACCTGCCGCTCGGCTTGTTTCTCGACATCGGCGGCGGAAGCGTTGAATTGAGCGTCGCCGATAGTGCTAACACTTATTGCTTGTTTAGTTTGCCCTTGGGCGCGGTCCGGCTCACCGAGGAATATTTGACGGCTGATCCGCCGCAACGAAAACAAACAAAAAATTTGCGGCGCTATGTTAGAGAAAATCTCGAGCCAATTGCGCGGCGCATTCAAAAAGAGAAATTTACCATGGCCTTTGGCAGCGGCGGAACCATTACCGCGTTGGCCGAGACCGACACGCGAACCGCCGGCGAGGGCAAAGCCGGGTCACTGATTGTGCTGCGGCGACAACGTTTGAAAGCGCTTCTAGATTTGCTCATAAGCCGTCCCATTGCCGAGCGCGTGGAGATGATCAGCGGCGATCCCAAGCGCGCCGATATTATCATCGCCGGCGGGCTCGTGCTCTATGAGGCGATGTCAGAGATCGGCCTGGATTATTTATTCGTCTCTAAACGAGGTTTGCGCGACGGGCTCATGGTCGATCTGCTGCAACGGCAGTATGCGGAATCCGGCCCATGGCACGCGGATGCCGATCGCGCGGAATCTCTCGAGCAGGTTTGCCAAAAATACTCCAACGATGCCGCCCATTCCCAACATGTGAGCCAGTTGGCTCTCAACATGTTTTATCAGCTGCAAGCAGCGCACAAATTGCCCGAAAGATATGCGAGCATTCTGCATGCCGCCGCGATGTTGCATGACATCGGCCTTTTTATCTCTCATCCGAAACACCACAAACATTCTTATTATTTGATCAAGAGCGCCGGCATGAAATCGTTCAACAAGCTTGATTTGGATCTCGTCGCGAATGTGGCGAGGTACCATCGCAAATCCCATCCGAGCCAAAAGCATCTCGGTTTCAGTCAACTTTCCCCAGCTAACCAAGACGTCGTGCGCAAATTGAGCGCGCTCCTTCGGGTGGCCGACGCTTTGGATTTCAAACGTGAACAGCGCGTCGAGTCGGTAAGTTGCGCTCTCGATAAGAGCAAGACCTTGACCATCGCCGCGTCTTCTAGCTTCAACCTCGAGGACGAAATCGAGTGGGCAGCAAGAAAGGGCAAACTCATCGAAGAAGTTTTCAACGTCGGTCTTTCAATCAAGAAAGCAAAATTGGCTCGATCCTGACAACACCAAGGAGGTCGTAATGCGCCGCGAAAATCTCGAACGTAACATTCTATTCCTATGTGAGGACAACGCTTGCTTTAGCCAGATGGCCGAAGCCGCCGCCAAGCACCTGGCGCCGCCCAAGACGAAGATTTTCAGTGCCGGAATTAAACCCAGCGTTATTCCGCCTCACGTAGTCGAGGCCATGAGAGAGTTAGGAATCAGCATGACCGGACAAAAGAGCAAAGGCCTTTCCGACGTTCCCATGCAAGAGATCGATTTGGTGGTCAGTTTTGGTGACGCGCATAAGAAATGCAGCAATTTACCCGGCCGGGTAAAGATCGAGTCGTGGCCGTTTCCGAGCACTTGTCAAACGACGAGCGCCGATGCACCAGGGCTGTCGACCCTGCGCGACGAAAGGGACGCGATCGATAAGAGGCTATTTGCCCTATTTCTAGATCATTGGCGTAATCCCGTTTGATTATCCCGACGACTTTGATAAAACGCGTGAGGGATGAACCTCTACATCATGCGACACGGGATCGCTTTGCCCCCGGACGATCCGTCAGTAGCGCACGACGGCGAGCGCCCGCTCAGCAACAAAGGCATCAGACGCATGCGCAAAGCGGCAAAAGGCCTTCGCCGCCTGAACATCCGCTTCGATTCCGTCCTAACCAGCCCTTTGTTGCGCGCGCGCCAGACCGCGGAAATCGTCGCGAGCACACTCGGTATCGAAGCGCGGCTCGAAGAGATTTCGGGGCTCGCTCCCGAGAGCACACTGGAACACCTGATGTTTGGCCTGACTCGCTATCAAGACCGCGAGCATGTTCTGCTCGTCGGTCACGAGCCGTTGCTCAGCAATACCGGCGCTTATTTGCTCAGCGGCCGTCAGCCGGCAAACCTAGCCCTCGACCTCAAAAAAGGATCGCTCTGCCGCATCGAGATCGAAGCGCTTCCTGCCAGTAGTCCCGGCAAACTCCACTGGCTGTTAACACCTAAACAGCTGCGCTTGCTCGCTTAGCACCCTACGGGGGACAGACTTGCTCTATGCACGCGCTTCCAGCTGAATCGATTAACGGGGTCTCAGTAAAATCCAAACTGTCGAAACTAGCGCGCAAACGGCTGGAGCGCTTCGTTACATTATTCGCCAAAGCTCTCGTCAGCGAGACTCCGGAGACCATCCATGACCTGCGCGTCGCGAGTCGGCGCCTGCAGCAGGCTCTGCGTCTAGCGCTGCCAAGATCCAAATCCGGCGCAAGTCGAAAGCTCGTGCGTACATTGCGCAAAGTCCGGCGCGCGTTCGGCGCCTGCCGTAACCTCGACGCGAGCATCGACTTGGTTCAAAAAAAGCTCGAAGCCGCCACGACGGCCTCGTTGCGACAGTCGTGGGACACGGTAAGGCTTTGGCTCGAGCAGAAGCGCGCGACAGAAATCGAAGAAGGGCGCGCCGAGCTAAGACGATATGACGTTATCGATTTTATCGCTCGCGTCCAAGCGCGCATTGAAAATATCCAGCAGCAGCCCGATGGTGTTGGACATCTGTGGGAGCGTTCACGCGACTCGCTCGCCGAATGGCGAAATGCTCTCGTTTCCGCCAAAGAAGATCCTCAGGTCCAACGGATTCACGCCTTTCGAATCGCCGGCAAACGGCTCCGCTATCGAGCCGAGGCGCTCGCGGAGCTGGGCCAATCTTCGGTAAAGCCGTTGGTCGAAGGTCTTAAGGCGCTGCAGAATGATCTCGGCGATTGGCATGACCGCTCCGTCCTACGCCAGTACATCGCTGAATTTATCGGACGCGCCGGCGTCCTAGCCGAAGAGCCTGGCATGTGTCGCGCGCTTCTTTTGGAAATGGAGCGGGAGAAGCAGCGCGATCACGCGACCGTAAACGATGTTATCGCAAGAGCCGAAAAACTCGCCGAAGACTGGACCGAGCTTACCTCGAAGGAAGAGCCCGTGGAAGAATCAATCAAGGGCTAGTAGCCGTTGCGGGCGACCACTCGGTCGACACGTTCGCGCAAATTTTCAAAGACTTCTTCGACCGTCCCCGAAGCGTCGACAATTTCGAACCCGTACGTTTCGACCATCTTGTCAAATTCAGCCAGCAGCCATTTCTGATAACGCACGAAGCTATCATACATGTCCTCGCCCATGTGCAGATCTCGGCCCGACTCCCAGTAGTCGAAGCCCGTGCTCTGTAAGACTCGCGTGACCAGATCATCGATGCCGAGGCGCAGATAAAAGACAGCATCGGGCCGCAGCGCGAAGCCGTAAACTTCGCTGAGCCAGTCGGGATCG
>WNFU01005021.1_pt1 | contig 16654 bp, 11 predicted proteins | sample 5400121 | NCBI WGS metagenome assembly WNFU01 (sample SAMN13153360, study PRJNA577476) | soil metagenome | isolation source: 100 cm soil or saprolite under grassland replicate 1 | place: USA:California | collected 2016-06-15
CTCAAGCTGCAGGGCGAGGGGCCGGTCGAGGGCGGTTGGGTGGACCGCGTGGTGGGGCTCGAGGGCGTCCGGGCGGAGATCGCGATGGTGGAGACCCCGGACGGCCACGGACGGCTCGAGCTGACGAAGTTTCACGCCCCGTCGGGCCGGGGCGGCGACCGGCACGCGCCGGCGAACACCCCGGGCATCCGCCATGTCGCATTCGCAGTCGACGACATCGACGCCGTCGTCGCTAGCTTGCAAGCCCGCGGCGCGGAGCTCGTTGGCGAGGTGGAGCGCTACGAAGACAGCTATCGGCTCTGCTACGTCCGCGGCCCGGAGGGAATCATCGTCGAGCTGGCGGAGCAGATCGGCTGAGGGCTCCGGCCGGCCGCCAACCGCCTCGCCAGCGTCAGTGGTCGTCCCGGGGCAGGATCCCTTCTGAGACACCGGTCAGATGTCCTCGTCGTCGGGTTCGCTGGGATCGCGCAGGGGCCGTAGCTGGGCCGGTGGGCTGCTGGTGAAGGCGTAGCGGCCGAGGAAGTTCACGTGTTGCGACCCGAGCGGGGAAAGCCGGGCCACGTCTTCGTCGCGGACGGGATAGCCCTCGGCGCGCAGCTGAGCGAGGACCGCGTCAAGGTAGCGAGTGTTCCACAGCACCACCGTGTTCAGCAGCACCAGCCCGAGCGCGCCGAGTTGGTCTTCCTGGCCTTGCCGGTAGGGCTGGTAGAGCTGTCCGCGGCGGCCGTGCAGGATGCGCCGCGCCAAGGCGTGGCGGGATTCCTGAGTGTTGAGCTGCACGTGGATGCGGCGCCGGTAGGTCTCGTCGACGTCGACGAAGGCGAGCATGTGCAGGGTCTTGGCGATACGCCCGTACTCGGCCAGCGCCCGGCCCAGCGTGGTAGGTGTCCCGCCGCCCTGGGTGACGCGCATTAGCTCGGAGGCCTGGATGGCGCCGGTGGACAGGGAGCCGATCACGCGCAGGATGTCGGGCCAATTGCGCCGGATCAGGTCCAGGTCCAGCAGGTGTTTACGGTCCGGAACCAGGGCGTTGAGCCGGCCGTAGTCGGCGTCTGGGTTGATGCGCCAGAACTTCTGGTCAGGCATGTCGGCCAGTCGTGGGGAGAACTGGTAGCCCAGCAGGGCGAACAGCCCGAAGACCTGGTCGGAGTAGCTGGCGGTGTCGGTGGCCACGAGCTCGGGGCGGGTGCCGCCATCGAGGTCGAGCAGCCCGTCGAGCACGTGCAGGCTATCGCGGATGGTGCCGGTCACCACGATCCCGCCCAGCCCGGCGACCTGGTCGTTGACGTAGTTCAGCCAGGTCACGCCCTTGCCGCGCTGCCCGAAATACCGGGGGTTGGCGCTGGCGCGCACGCTGGCCGGCGGGACCACGAACCGCAGCCCGTCCACCGACGCGAGCTGCCCGGTGCCCCACTGGGCGTCGATCAGGCAGGCATTGGCGGCGCGGTGGTTCTCGGCGCGCAGGTAGTTCTGGTTGACATGCGAGAGCCGGGCACGACCCAGCGCCGGATGCCCGGGCTGGATGATCGGGGCGAACCCGACGTTGCAGGCCTCGGCGAGCAGGCAGGCCGCCACCGAGGTGGGTAGCTCGCTCATGCGGGCCTCGGCCTCGGACAAGTGGGTGTAGGCATCCAGGCAGCCGGTCCAGCCGTGCACTTCCATGATCAGATCCGGCAGGTCAACCCGCGGCAGCATCGCCTGGCACCGGCGGGCCAGTTCGGTCAGCTCGTCCGGGCTCTCCTGGGGGGCGAGCTTGTCCAGCCGCAGCCGCCCCTGAGCGTCCACGGTCGGCGGGGCCTGCTCGTCGGCGTCGCTGTGCTCGGCCACCACCCGATAGGCGGCCTCGAGCTTGGCGGCCAGCTCCTGCAGGTGAGCCTGCGGGTCCTCGGGCAGTTCCAGGCTGGCCAGCACCTCATCCTTGGACTGCTGCCACGCTGCTCCGTCCAGGAGCTTGGCGCGGGGGTCGCTCCAGCGCAGCCCGTCCGGGACGAACACGTCCCGGCGCCGCAGCCGGGTGTGGAAGGCCTCCAGCACGCTGGCCACGTACGCGCGCTGATCCACCCGCCCGGCGGGCAGGCCCGGGTTGGCCAGCACCAGCCGCCGCCAGGACGAGCCCACCAGCCTCGTGTCGATCTCCGAAGCGCGTAGTGTGCGCCGCCGGCCGGGAAACAGGGTCGGTAGGCGGTGAAACTCCGCCAACACCTCGGCACCGCCCTCGGCCGCACCGAACGGCACACCCTCCACCAGTGGCGGGATGATCTTGCGGATCGTGGCGAACCGTTCCACAAGCTCCGCCCGGGTCGCCGCATCCGGATCACCCTGGTCGGTGGTCAGCGCATCGACCACACCGAGTGCCGCGGCCAACTCGGCCTGCCCGACCTCGGCTTCAAGAACCCGCAGCAGTGTGTCGGCATCGACCATGCGACCTGCAGCATCATCAGCGTCGGAGTCCCCGCCCGACTCGTGGTGACCACCAAGGAGGCCGAGTACTGCTTTCACCCCAGTAGCCAGGGTGATCGACGCGCGGGAGAGCTTCGGCAGCGACGCCAGCCGTGTCTTCTGCGACTCCCGTTCGGCGCGGCGGATCAGGTTCTCCCGTACCAGCGCATCGAACACATCCATCGTGTCGTCGGCGGCCTGCTGCGTCAAAAGCCGCAGCATCGCCACCAACGTCGCGGTCCTCCGGCCGGCAGCCAGGTTCCGCAGCGTCGCTGCCTTCGACCCGATCCCGTAGCGGCCAGCCACGACAACCGGTTCGGCGGGATCGCCGATACGTCCACCTCGCCGAGCCCGAACGCGCGCAGCTCGCCGAGCCGATCCACCTGCCGGGACAGCTCAGTCAGCGTGGCCTGCCGCGGCCCGGTGCGCAACCGCTCCAGCGTCGAGACCCGCGCCCCGGCCGGGACCTGCAACAGCCCCTCCACCGCCCCGATCTGCTCACCGTCCACCAGGCCGCCAACCGCAGCGTACAGCCGGCTCGCCTGCTCCTCGCGGACCTCGGCGACCCGCTTGGCCAGCGTGGTCGCCCCCGGCAGCAGCACCTTGTGCCGCAGCAGCCACGCCGCCGAGCGCTCGAACAACTTCCGCGGCCCCTCCGTGGTAGTCCACGCCCGCGCGGCCACGAACTCCCGGAACTCGCGTTGCACCTCCGCGGTCTCGAACTTGCGGTAGCCATACACCTCGGTGATCTCCCGAGCGTGCTCATGCTGGGTCGGCAACCGCTCCGCGTACTGCTTTACACACGACGGATCGGCGATCTCCAACTGCCCGGCCAGCCGTTGCACGATCTCCCACGGCACCTCCAGCGGATCCGGCAGAAACCGTCCCACCATCCGCACCGTCACCAGCTGCACGGCGAACCCGAGGCGATTCGGCGGACGCCGTCGCCGCCGGCGCGCTCCAGGTCCGTATCGCTGAGCACACAACACCGGTCCAACTCCGCCCGTGACGGCACACCCGTAAACCGACCGAACGACGCGACCTGCTCGGCGCTCAAGAACTCCAACGACATGGCCCAGCATCCGACACCCGCCGCGACCCGCGATCAAGCCCTTAGCGTTCAATCCGTCCCGGTTCTTCCCCAGAGCCCTCCCAGGGTGGAAGGACATCCAGCGGTGGGCGCTGCGGTGACCGGCTTGCCTGGCTGCACCAAGCAGGAGCGCACTTGGCACCAGGCGCCTCCCGAGCTGGGGCAACCACGCCCCCCCGCAACACCACCCCAGCTCTGGAGGCTGCCCAACTGTAGTATGTTTACAAACTCATTTACAAGGACATCTACAAACGATGTAGTAGATGTACGGAGAGCGGCGGAACGGACCTATGCGCGAAGCCGACAGACAAAGCGGCCTGACCATCGCTGACGTCGCTCGACTCGCCGACGTCAGCGTCAGCTCCGCCCGCAACTACTTCTCCCGCCCCCAGACCCTCAGCGCCCAGACCCACGCGCGCATCAAGGCCGCGGTCCAGCAGACCGGCTATGTCCCACGCGGCAGCCTGGCCGGGCTGAGCCGCCGCCAACTCGGCCGGATCGGCTTTGAGGTGCCACGCGGCGAGGACCCCGCCGGCAATCCCATCTTCAACCAGCAGCTCCTCAGCTTGCTGTGGTCGGCACGCGCCGCGGGCTTCCAGCTGCAACCCTTCGTCACCGACAAGGAACCCGGCTCCCGCGCGCCCCACTACCAACAACTGTGGGAGCAGCGCGAGGTCGGCGGCTTCATCGTCACCGATCTCGCCTATGACGACGAACGGGTCGCCTACCTCCAGGACACGGGGGTGCCCTTCGTGCTCTTTGGGCGGCTGCGGGAGGAGACCGGGTACTGCTGGGCCGACAACGACAACATCGCCGGCTCGGTCATGGCGGTCCAGCACCTGGTCGAGCAGGGCCACCAGCGCATCGCCTACCTGGGCTGGCCATCTTCGGATGCGGTTGCCGACCGGCGGTTGGAAGGCTACCGGCTGGGACTGGCCGCCGCCGGCAACCTCCCTGCGTGCATCGAGGTGCAGACCTACGGCCAGCCCGCCCTCGAGCAGGCGCACGACCTGCTCTGTCGCTCGCCTCGTCCAACCGCGGTGATCGCCTCCTGCGACGAGTTCGCCTACGACACGATCCGGGCCGCAGCCGCCGTCGGTCTTGCCGTCGGGGGCGGGCCCGGCCGGATCGCTGTGGTCGGCTGCGACGACTCCGCCGTGGCGGCCCGAACGGTGCCGACCCTCACCAGCCTGCACCAACCCATTCAGCGGCTGGCCGACCGGGCAATCGACCTCTTGACGGCCAAGATCACCAACCCCCGCTTCGAGGCCCACGTCTTGGAGCGGCCCCAGCTCATCGTCCGTGAGAGTTCCTCCGCCACCTAATCTCGATATCTACCAAAGAGTTTCGCTCCTTCCGGTGACATCCCGTCTGGTTGCCCTGGCCGCATTGGCGGCATGAGACCAGCTACCTACCCCGTTCACGCGGCAAGGCCGGCGAATTCGCCAGCGGGTCCCTCCTGGGCGAAGCGTCAGCGGCGCGGCGAGGCCCGGGCGCCGGAGGTCGCAGGCTGATCGGCGGCAAGCATGCGCACCCAGCCCTCGATGAGCTCCAGGCTCCAGGCCAGCTCGGTCTGGGGGTCGCGGTGGTCCAGGTGGCTGCCGAGGGCGTGGTGCATGGGGTAGGCGTCGCGGTCCAAGTTGGCGCGCCGCTGCGCCGGGGTGAGGGTGCCGGCGCTGAACCGGCCGCCGACCTCGGAGGCGGCATAGCCCAGGACATAGGTGCTCAGCAGCCGCTCGGTGCGGGGAATGTCGGCGGGTGGGACGCCGGCCTCGGCCAGGGCCGCGAAGATCGCCTCGACCAGGCGCAGCGCGCCGGGGGTCACAGCCGGACGCTGCAGCAGCAGGGGGAACACGCCCGGGTGCCGCCGGGCCACCACCAGGACGTCGTCGACCAGCGCTCGTAGCCGAGCGGCCCAGCCCAGTCGCGGGTTGGGCAGTGGAACCTCCAGCAGCAGCCGCTCGACCAGCCCGTCCAGCAGGGCCTGCTTGTCGCCCACATGCCGGTACAGCGCCATGGGCGTCACGCCCAGCCGCTGCGCGACCGCGCGCATGCTGACTGCGCGGACCCCTTCGGCGTCGGCGATGGCGAGCGCGGCCCGCAGGATCGCGTCCCAGCTGATGGTCGGCGGCCGGCCCCTTCCTGGCATTGACATCCTCCGCTCACGCTTTAGTATGCATCGTATATGTATACGACGTAGATGAAAAGGGGAGGTAGCATGCTCGTCGCCACCGGGCTCCGCAAGCGCTTCGGCGACATCCTCGCCCTCGACGGCATGGACCTGACCGTCGCCGCCGGCCAGACGACCGGCCTGATCGGCCACAACGGCGCGGGCAAGAGCACCTTCATGGCGCTGGCGGCCGGGTTGCTGCGACCCGACAGCGGCGCGGTGACCGTCGCCGGGGTCAACCCCATCCGCCAGCCGCGGCGCGCCCGTGCGCTGCTCGGCATCGCCCCGCAGGAGCTGGCCCTGTACCCCAGCCTGACCGTCCGCGAGCACCTGCGCGTGTTCGGGCGCCTGGCCGGCCTCCGCGGCACCGCCCTGCGCCGCCAGATCGACCAGACCGCCCAGGCCATGTGCCTAACCCAGGTGCTCGACCGGCCGGCGGGGCTGCTGTCGGGCGGCCAGCGGCGGCGTACCCACACCGCCACCGCCCTGCTGCACCACCCTCGGGTGCTCCTGCTCGACGAGCCCACCGCCGGCGCCGACCCCACCACCCGCGAGGCGCTGCTGGCGGCGGTCCGCGCCCAGGCCGACGCCGGCGCCGCCGTCTGCTACACCACCCACTACCTCCCCGAACTGGACGCCCTGCAGGCCACCGTCGCGGTGCTGGCCCACGGCCGCGTCATCGCCAGCGGCGCTCGCCATGACCTGCTCGCCGCCCTGCCGGGCGAGGTCGTCGTGCACCTGGACACCCCCGTCCCACCCCGCCTGGTCGACTGCCACCACGACCGCACCGCCCAGGGCCGGCTGCTTCGCATCCGCACCCGCGCCGCGCCCGCCGCCTTGGGCGAGCTGCTGCGCGACCTCGGCCCCGATGCCGGCCGGCTGCGCAGCGTCCAGGTGCGCCAGCCGACCCTCGACGACCTGTACCGCAGCCTTGCCAGCCCCGCCGACCAGCCCGCCCACGCGCCACGGTCCGATGCGGCCTGACCTCGCCGGCGCTCGCCAGATCGGCGTGCTGGCCCGCCACAACCTGCTCCTGCTGCTGCGCGACCCCGGCCAGATCGTGGCCTATACCGTCATGCCGGTCGTGCTGATGGGCCTGCTCCAGCCCCTGTACCGCGCGGCCCTGCACCATGGGCCCGCCGCTGCCGCCATCCAGGGTGCCGCCGGCATGGTCGTGATGTTCTCGCTGTTTGCGCTCAACGTGATCGGCCAGAGCATCCTGAGCGAGCGGACCTGGCGCACCTGGGACCGGCTGCGCGCCACCCCCACCAGCACCCTGGAGCTGCTGATCGGTAAGGCCGTTCCCCTGCTCGTGGTCCTCGGCGCCCAGCAGACCCTGCTGCTGGGCTTCGCGACGGTGGCGATCGGCCTGCGCCCGGCAGGCCCGGCCTGGGCGCTGATCCCCGCCGGGCTGGCCTGGTCACTGTGCGTGCTGGCCTGCGGCGCCGCGCTCGCCAGCAGCGCGCGCAGCCACGGCCAGCTCGGCACCGCTGTCGACATCGGCGCGCTGGTGGCCACCTGTCTTGGTGGCGCGCTCATCCCGCTGTCCGCGCTGCCGGCCTGGCTACGCTCGGTCGCCTGGGTCTCGCCCGGCTACTGGGCCATGGCCGGCTACCACGCCGCCCTCACCGGCCAGTCCGTCACCCGGCTGCTGCAACCCTGCGGTGTCCTGCTGGCTATCGCGGCCGCCGCCGCCACGCTCGCCGCCACCCGGACCAGCCACGCGCAAGGGCGCAGCCGGTACCTGTAGGCCACACCTGGACAGCCTGCGCCATGCCTTCGTGACCCCGGGCCCTCGGCGTCGGCGTGTCGCTGGGAGACGTCCAAGACGCCGCCGGCTATTGCCGTGTTCCTCAAATTCGTTGCCGGGCTGGGGCACCGTCCCCGGGCCGGGCTGCGTTGGGCGATCCGTGCGGTGACGGTGGCCGCAGCCAGAGTGATGCCTGGGTCGGTTGCATGGTCTGGCCAACGACCGCCAGCAACTCGGCGGTCAGGGTGTCCAGGTCGATCGCCTGGCGCAGCCGGGCGCTGAACGCCGTGATCGTCTGGGCAGCGTCGTAGCGGTGCCGGTTGAAACGCCGGTCGACCAGCGCCTGGACGCGGCGGCGGGCCGGCTGGAACGCTGCTGCCACCGCCAGGGTCGCCCCGGCCACCGCCAGGCTCGACGCCCGCCCCAACAGCTCGCCAAGCCCAAGGACCACCCCCGTGTAGGCACTGCCCAGCAGCACCGTCAGCAGCCCGTAGCTCAGCGTACGGCTGATGATGCGGTCCAGGTCGTACAGCCGGTAGCGCAGGATCGCCGCGCCGATCGCGAGCGGCAGCACCGCCACGCAAAGACTGCCCGCCAACGCCGCCAGGGCAAAGGCCCCCAGCGCCAAGCCGGCCAGAACCACCACGAACAACAGCGACAGCACAATCGTGGCTAACACCACCCACCGCAACTGCTGGCGCTCGATGCCGCGGGCGCGGCGGAAGCGCACCACCAGCGAGGCGGCGGCTATCACGAAGGCGATGATGGTGACGGCGAAGGCTCCCTGGTTGGCGACCAGCAGCACACCGCTGAGCGCATGCAGGTCGAGCGGGTTGTCGACCGTCTGGGAGGGCTGGTCACTGGGTTTGGGCGCCAGCGTCACCGCCAGCAGCAGGGCGACAGGTGTGGCCACCGTGGCTCTGGCCCACCAGCGCCAGCGGGGCGAGGGCAGCGACCCGGTGGGCGTCAGCAGCAAGACAAAGCCGAGGCAGGCAAACGCCGTGACGACGGTGGCGGGCATGTACAGGGCCACCAGGCTGGCGGCCGGCGGTGCGCCGGGACGGGCCACCGCATAGTTGGTATAGGCCTCGGCCGGCCCGCTTGCGCTCAGGGACAGGCCAAGCGCCAGCAGCAGCCAGCCCATCGGATGGCGGGGCCGGCGGGGGGCCAGCACCGCGCCGACCGTGGCCGCGCTTATCGCCCCGAGCACGGGGGGGATGGCGGTGGGGGTGAGCTCAAGGAGGTCGGGCCGGCCGGCCTGGCGCAGCAGGTGATCCAGCCAGGCCGCCACCGGGACGCTGAGCATGGCCAGCGCCCACAGTGCCCACGCCAGCCCGGTCGGGCTCCAGCGCCAGCGCTGCCACGCCGGTCGGGCGCCGGGGATCACCCTCCTGGGCGCCCGCGGTGTCTGCATGCAGCACCTCCACCCCTGCCACCGTCGCAGCCACGCTGACCATGTGTCCAAGGCAGTGTCGCCGGCCTGCGTGACGAGAGCGTTACGGCAGTGGGACGGCAACCGTGACCTGCCCCCAACCGGGCGTCCATCGGCTGCGTCCTGAGCTGCTACGCCGCCGACACGGTGGATCTGCCCGGGGGGGCCGCCGGCAACGGCGGCCGACCCTCGACCAGCGCGAGGTCATCGACGCCGGCTTCCTCGAGCTGACCCGGCTCGGGCTGTTCCGGGCCGACGACCCCGACGTGGCCCGCTCGCTGCCGGTGGTCGATGCCACCATCAGGTCGGAGACGGTGAACGGGCCCGGCTGGCACCGCTACAACGGCGACGGCTACGGCGACGGCGACGCCGACGGCCATCCGTGGGCGCCGAGCAACCGGGGCAGCGGCCACCTGTGGCCGGTGCTTGCCGGGGAGCGGGCCGAGCATCACCTCGCGATCGGGCAGCGGGCCACCGCGCTGCAACTCGCGGACACGATGCGGCGCTTCGGCGGCGGCGTCGGCCTCATCCCAGAGCAGAACTGGGAGAACCCGGACCTGGCGGCGTCCCCCTTCGGCACAGCGCCCGAGGTCGCCTCGATCGGCTTCGCCAACGGCCAGCCGGCCGGCTCGGCCGCGCCGCTCACCTGGTCGGCGGCCCAGTTCGTGCGGCTGGTGGGCAACCTGGACGCCGGGCGCCTGCTCGAGCAGCCGGCCGACACCGTGCGCCGCTACGTGACAAGGACCCAGCGCGCCACGGCTCTGACCGTCACCGCCCCGGCGGACCGGACCGCCGTGTCCGGCTCGCCCGTGCGGGTGACCGGCACCTCTACGGCGGGCAGCACCATCGACGTGTCGGCCACCAACACCGAGCGGGACTCGGAGAACACCGTGGTGACGACCACCGCGGAGCGGGACGGCGCCTGGAGCGTCGACGTGCCGATCAACGGCGGCACACTCGTCCTGGACGTTGTCGCCACAGCACGCGACGGCGGCACCGCGCACGCCCAGCGGACGGTCGTGCTCGACTTCACCCCAGGCACGGTGCTGTTCGACGTCAGCGACCCGGACGGCGACGACAACGGACCCGGCAACTACGCCTACCCGACCTCTTCGAGCTTCCAGCCGGGCGCGTACGACCTCGAGCGCTTCCAGGTCCTCGACGACGGCGCCAACGTGATCTTCCGGGTGCAGACCCGCAACCTCTCGCCGACCTTCGGCAGCCCGCTCGGCGCCCAGCTCGTCGACGTGTACGTCCACGACCCGGCGGCCGCGCAGACCTCCACCGCGGCGTCGTTCCCGCAGCGCAACTACGCCATCGCCGCCGGCTCGGCATGGAGCCGGCTGCTGGAGGTGCAGGGCTTCGGCCAGCGCTACGTCGACGCGGGCGGGACCACCCTCGGCTCGATCACGATCAGGGCGAACGAGATCTCCCGCCTGATCACCTTCAGCGTGCCCAAGACGAGCCTCGGCCAGCCAGGGCCGGGCTGGGGCTTCACGGTCGTGCTGACCGGCCGTCGCAAGTAGACCAGCCAGGATCGGGCGTTGACCTGGCCTCCCCGTAGCTTCCAGCGCAAAACAACGATTGGCCCAGCCGGGTAGCGGAGGGCGGGAGCGGCTGCTGCGTGTCCGTTGAGGGATCGCCCAGCGGACACCAAACGGTCGCACGCCGAGGGGACCATCCGAGCAGGTCAGGGCGTCTCAGTTGCCGTGTACGGTGACCGTGGAACGGATCGGTACCACAACCGTGACAGGGGGCCTGGGGCGGGCGCCAACATCGGGTACGCGCGCTGCAGCACCGACAAGCAAGACCTCACCGCGCAACTCCAGCAACTCGCCGCGCTCGGGGTGCCCGCCGATCGGATCTACCTCGACGAGGGACTGACCGGCACCAACCGCGACCGCCCCGGCCTGGGCCAGGCCCTGGCTGCGGTGCGAGCCGGCGACACCTTCACCGTCACCAAGCTCGACCGGCTCGCCCGGTCGGTGCCCGACGCCCTGGAGATCCTCGGCCGGCTCTCCGACCGTGGCGTCCGGTTCGCACTTGGCACGTCGGTCTACGACTGGCACGACCCGTTCGCGCGGATGTTTCTGCAGATCCTCGCCGTGGTCGCCGAGTTCGAGGCCAACCTCATCAAGCAGCGCACCCGCGAGGGCATGGCGATCGCCAAGGCCAAGGGCAAGCTGCGCGGCAAGCAGCCCACCCTCTCGGCGACCCAGCAGCAGGCCCTGGTGCGCATGAAGGCCAGTGGCGACTACACCGTCGTCGAGCTGGCCGAGCTGTTCAACGTCTCCCGGCCGACGGTGTACCGCGTCCTCGAACGTGCTCGAGCAACGACCAGGTGATGCGTTCAGGACCGCACTCCCTGGCCGGCCCCGGAGACCAACAAGCACCCGCCAACCCCGAGGCTGGCGTGACTCTTCGTTCCGAGTTCCCCACGGGCCGGCCCAAAGACGCCCAGCTTCTTGAGCTCACCCTGGATGCGTCGGTAACCCCAGCGGGGGGTTCCCCGGGCCAGCCGCACGATCACCGCGACGACGTGCTCGGCGAGCGGTGGACGGCCGCCTCGACGGTAGGGCTGCGTCCACTTGCGGGGCACCAGGCGCCGGTGCCACCGCAGGATCGTGCCCGGCGTCACCAGGAAGCTCGACCAGCGTGCGCAGGGAAGCGCCTGGCTCAGCGCCGCGAGGACCGCACGATCGGCGGGTTGGAACTCGGCGTGCTTCACCTGGCGGCGCAGCACGCTGAGCTGGTGGCGCAGGACCGCGATCTCGATGTCCTGGCGTGCTCGCTTCGCAAGCTCCCGAGCAGCATGCCAACGAGCCGGCGCGTCATGAGGTACAGGAAGGACAAGGCCATTGGCCGATTGTCCCCTACCCGCGTCCTCGCTGCTCAGCGCACACGGCCGGGTTTCTGAACCCTAACGATCAGCGGACCGCCAAGACGATGACGTCTGGCGGGAAGCAGAAGCCAGCGAAGGCGGACCGGATGACGGGCGCGGGGCGATGGCGTCGAGGTCGCAGCGCGACAGTCTGCCTGCCCGAGCCCGATCAGAGCAGCTGCAACAGTGCCAAGTCCCGCGAAGGGGTCCTCTACCGAGGCCGGGTTCGACCGCAGCCGACAAGCCCGCACTCTCGGTGCCGAACTCCGCGAGCGCCATCAGCAGTCGGATGCTGCTCCGGGAAGGGGGTCTGTCGGTGGTGAGCCGGTCGGAGAGCTGAGTTCCAGGAACCTGACGCCCGTCGACGCATCGATGTCGGCGGGGAGGAACTCAAGGATGGGGATGCCCTTGTTATCGGGGTCACCATTATTGCACAGCGAGATCCACCCGCTGGCGCCACCCACCCGCTGTCCTGTATGGAGGCTCTTGAGTTGGTTGATGACCGCCTCCGGCGTCACCCCGTTGCCTTGCTCATCGGCAGCTTGACGAACCGCCGCCACGGTCGCCATGAGCGCATCGTGGCCCATGATCGCCTGACCGTCGTCGAGCGATTCCGTAGGAAAGGAACTCTTGAACGTCCCACCACCTTGGAACCGCTTGACAGTCTCTGCTGAGAAGGCTTTCGGATCATGATCCCAAGCATCAGGATGCGCCAACCCGGTATACCCCACCATCAGCCTCTCGCTGAGGTGATCGCGGAAGTCATCTCTGCTCTCGAGCTGATTCGCGTCGTCGCCGGTGAAAACGGCCACAGTGTGATCGTGCTGGCAGGTGCGTCCGGCCAGCGCCGCCACGAAGGGCGCCAAGTGCGTCCCACGACCGGCGAAGTAGACAAGATCCGGTTTGTGGATGCAGATGTTGGCCCCCATCTGCGGGAACCTGCTGGCGTATCCCCTCAGGGAGGAGTCGTACTCCTCGATTTGGCCGACGAGTCGAATGCGGGATCCCTTGAGTGCTAGTTGAAACTGCTCTCCGAGCGTGGTCGCATAGGGATCTTTCGGGTTGATGTCTTGGACGAGCATGACCGTGTGCCAGTCGCGGTGTCGCTTGGCGTAAGCCACGAACGCCCTGGCCTCGTCACTGTTGGTGGGAGCGACACGTACCAGTCCCTCGCGGCCGGTCAAGTTGTCACCGGTAATTGTTGAACCGACCACCGGTATGGGAGCAGGGGCCTTCCGCAGCGCCTCGATCGCCTTGTCGGTACCGTCCAACGTCTGACCGATACCGGCGACCGCCACCAGATTGGCAGAGTTCCGCAGGTCCTTGAGCTGTTCGACGACAGGCTCCCATTGCTCCGCCTTGCTGCCCACGTTGGCGAGCAGGACACGGATGAGCGGTCGTGCGTCCTGCGCCAGATTCGCCTCGTGCTGGGTGATATAGGCGCCTATGAGCTCGCGACGGACGGAGTCGAGAGTCGAGATGTCCGAGCGCTCAAGCGTCATCGGCAGCAGGTAGGCGATGCTGACGTACGACTCGTGTTGCGCGCCCGAGGCACTGGCGGCTACCTGCTGGTTCTCCTGGTGGATCTTGTCGAACACACCCTCCAGCCCAGCCGCGAACACATACTCCCCGTCGGTGACGCCGACACACTCGTGCCGCGGCCCGTGCTTCTCGACTCCGGCCGCGCACCGGTTTCTCCCCTCCCAGCCCTGCCATCCGGCCCCAATGACAAGCAGCCCGACCGCGCCAAGCGCCACCAGGAGGAGAAGGCGTCGGATACGTGATGCTGGGGGCTGACGTCCCGTCTTCATAGTGATCTCCTCCTCGGGTTGTCAGGCGCGCGCCAGGGAAGCGGGATCTGCTGGTATCGCCGCGCCATGTCGCGCAGGAGAAACCGGTCAGATCGGCTCCCAGCGAATGGGACGAGCTCGTCATAGAGATCTCCGACGCGAGAATGTAGGTCCTCACGCCGAGCACCGATATGGGTGGGCCCTCCGAGCGGATCGGCCAGAACCCATAGGGCTGGGACCAGGCCAGCGACGACCTCGGTCAAGCGGTCGCCCGTGCCCATGTCAGGTATGAGCTGCTTATGCAGGTCAAGCGAGGGCACCGCAGAGAGCCCAGGACCAAGATAGTTGGGTGCGGCCGTGATCAGCGTCAGGTCGATGATCCAGGACTCAACATCGACCTCACCAAAGCGCCCGAGGAGGTACCACGCGGCTGCCGAGACGTCCTCGAGGGCAAGCTGATGATGAGCCTGCTGGACGCGCTCTTCGCGCTCACGGTGGTAGCACGCGAGACGGTTGTGCGCCTCACGAGGATCCCCGTCGGTTTCGGCCGCCAGGCTTTGCTGCAACAGTCGCCGCAGCAGTGGATGCAGCACCAGTTGCTGCGGATCGTCCCGGCTGAGACGCTGCCTCACAACCGCCTCGACACGCTCCTGAATGGCCGGCAGTAGCATCCTCAACGTGGGATGCAGCGCCGAGGCGACGTCCACATTCCACTGGTTGTCCACGATCGCAATCCGCATGACGTTGCAGAGCGCCTCGTTGACCCCCAGGGTTTCCGGTGTTGTCGGGGTCGAGACATCTAGGACGGCAGCGGCGACCATCGCCCCGCGCACGTCGCCGCTGGCCTCCTGCAACAGGCGTTCCATGAGGTGTGCGGCGACTGTGACTGAAGGCTTGCGGCGTCCCTGATCGCGTGACAACTCCAGAACTCTCCGTCCCGCCAGGGACTCGGGTTCACCCTGGGCCCAGATCGCATCCAGCACAACGTCTGTTGCCTCTGGATGGCCCTGTGTGAGCCAATGAACGAACTCGGTTAAATAAGCTAACTCGGTCAGACCCTTGGCGCGGATCCTCCCGGCAACCTCGGAGATTGTGAGGTCACGCAACGTGACCGGATACCACCAGGAGCGGTGCCTTCGGCACGGCCTGTCGCGAAGGCTGCTCCAGTCTCCATAGCTGGCCTCCTCGATGGCGCGAATTCGGCCACCGTCGGTGTCGTCGAGGGCCTGCCGCAGCAGCCTTCGGCTTGTCGCCACTACAGCCAACGGGTCCCCGGCACCCGGATGCCTTTCGGCACGGGCGTGCCGCGCATCCACCAGGAGGTCGAGAAAGTGCTCACCACCGGGCGAGTGGGCGTTGTCGAGCAGCACAAGGTACTTGCGCATGCGGTCGTAGGTGGTCAGCGGGCCATTCAACGACCAGTGGAGGTCCGCCAGAAACGCCTCGAAGAGCAGCGCGTCGATGTCAATGCGGGGCCGCGCATGCGCATCGCCACGGCTTTGTCGGTTGATGTAGATCATCGCGTCGAACGGGTCGCCGCCCTGTGCCCAAGGGCGATTGTCGGTGCGGAGCCACCTCTGCCATCGGTGCAACAGCCATCGGTCACTCGCCGCTCTAAGCCCAGGGAGCAGCAGACTCATCGCCGGGTTGAACCAGTCGGGTGGATTCACCGCCATGCGGACGATTTCGAGTAGCCGTTTGACGTCGACTTTCCGCCGTGCTTGCTTCCTGCTGCGCTGGAGCGCCTCACGCAGCTGAGTCCTAGTAATCTGCGGATCGTCACGCAACTCGACTTGAGCTCCGGCCGCAAACAGGCACACCGTCAGAAGAGGGAACCGTACTCGAAACAGCTGCCCGCGTAATAGACTTCTTCGGCCAAGCCGGTGAGCGAGCTCCATCAAGATCCCGCGTGCCTGCTCCTCTTCTATGCCCTCGAGGTCGAGATTCGCGCAGGGAATGGGGCTGTCATATTCCCGCTCCAACTCCTCCAGCGTGGCGGTCTTGCCACTTCCCCTTGGGCCGAGCAGCAGCGTCACCGGCAAATCACGGTTCCGGGCCTCGCCGTCGCACCAGAGGACCTCTGGTATCAGCCCAGTAAGGATGTGCTCGTGACCGGGGAGCGGTTCCGCATCAGATCTCATTGATCCACCAGGCACAGCCGTGTCCTGACTCCATCGTCGTGAGACGTCTGGCAGTCTGGGCATTCCTGCGCTGACCGAAGCATCGCGATGGCCGGAACGCCTATACGGCGGAGATGGCCATGTTCTCTCTGTGCGTCCATGCTCCCCCTAACTTGCCGTCAATCACCGAGCCGATACAGAGGCTCCGCTCGCCTGGCCAGGGCTTGCTGCCCCGACATCCTGAGCGTGGAAGCATTGCATATCGAGCGTTTAGCGTTGACTGCGCTTCACGAGAAAAATACCTATATTGCTTCAGTTTTTCCCATTAAGTATCTCGGTAGCCCACAACAGAGCTTGGAAGTGCTACCGGCCGGTTACCCGAGATGTCCCTTTGCGCGTTGACGGGCCGAGCGGCCTTCGAACTCCTCGTCGTGGGGCGCCGACGTTCGTCTCTCCAGGGGTTGAGAGCGTTCGTATAGGTCAGGTGGTCGCTTGCTTCGAATGCTGGTTGTCCTTGCACTGATTCTGTTGGCGAAGTCGGGGTTGGGGGCGTGGACAGTAGTGGCCTGCCCGATGTGGGCGGTAAGGGTCGGGGTCTTCTTATCTTGAGGAGCGGTGCGTGCTGCGTCCGGTAGGTGTTCCAGAGGTCCCGGTGGAGACGGCGGCGTTGGCCCGGAAGGTGCATCCGCATGGCACCGATGAGATGCGGGTACGCGATGCGCTCGGTCCGCTGTTTGCCGATGAGGACTTCACCTCGGAGGAGTTTGCGGACATGTACGCCTCGCTGGGGCAGCCTGGGCTCTCTCCGGCGCTGCTGGCGATGGTCACGGTCTTGCAGTTCCTGCACCACCTCTCCGACCGGGACGCGGCACAGGCGGTTGCGGACCGGATCTCCTGGAAGTACGCCCTGGGCCTGGAGTTGGAGCACACCGGCTTCGACGACACGGTGCTGTGCGAGTTTCGCGCCCGGCTGGCTGTGGCG